>Ga0055584_100001076_pt1 | contig 26642 bp, 21 predicted proteins | sample OSDHelmetaG_FD_58716 | JGI IMG/M metagenome (GOLD analysis project Ga0055584, IMG submission 58716) | Pelagic marine sediment microbial communities from the LTER site Helgoland, North Sea, for post-phytoplankton bloom and carbon turnover... | ecosystem: Environmental > Aquatic > Marine >...
GAATTTTCGGGTACCGTGATGGAACGGCTGCCCAATGCTATGTTCAAAGTTAAATTAGAGAATGGTCACGAGGTGCTCGCGCACACCGCTGGCAAGATGCGCAAGTTTCGCATCCGCGTCCTCGAAGGTGACAAGGTTGACGTCGAAATGACGCCCTATGATCTGACCAAAGCCCGGATTATCTTCCGGCACAAATAAGCTGATAATGACCCGCCAGAAAGACTGGCGGGCCTTGTTCCCGTAGCACGCGCGAGAGTATACAATACGCCTGCGAACGTGCCTGTCCTGACATCAGGACATCAACCAGAACCGGTGACTTATGGCGACACGATCCTGGCGAACCCCTGTCGTTATCCTGACCTGCGCAACATTGATCCTGTTGTTGTCGTTTGGCGCACGCCAGACCTATGGTCTGTACCTGGCACCTATTTCCAAGATACAGGGATGGGAAATCGGAATCTTCTCGTTCGCTATGGCTCTACAGACGCTCGTTTGGGGCCTGTCACAACCATTCTGGGGTAATATCGCCGACAGATTTGGTGCAGGCAGAGTCGTTAGCGCTGGTTTGATCCTTTATGCAGCCGGGCTCTGGATGATGTCGGAGTCGGTGACGCCGCTGGGTATCACTCTATCGACTGGGCTTGTTACCGGGCTCGGCATGAGCGCCACCAGTTTTCCGATTATTCTCGCTGTCGTTGCGCGCAGTGTCTCGGAAAAGCGCCGCAGCATGTTCTTAGGTATTGCCAGTGCTGGTGGTTCCTCCGGCATGGTCATCGTCGTCCCTTTCGCGCAATATTTTATTTCTGACGCAGGCTATACCGTGGCCTTGGCTGTTTTAGCTCTTCTTATGATTACCATCGTTCCGCTGACGGCTGCGATTGCAGGCAAACCGCAATCGCAGGACGGGGAAAACGTCATAAAACAAAATACAGGTGAAGCCATCCGCGAGGCCCTTGGTCATAAAGGCTATGTGCTCCTGGTCACGGCTTTCTTTGTATGCGGCTTTCAAACCATGTTTATTGGCGCGCACCTGCCAAACTATCTTGATAAATCGGGCATTGGTCCGGAAACGGCTGCGACAGCCCTCGCCCTGATCGGTTTATTCAACATCGTTGGCTGCTTCATTTGGGGGACCCTTGGCGGCAAATACAGCAAAAAACTAATGCTGGCTTTGCTTTACATCATTCGCTCCCTGACGATGATCGTCTTCATCATTTTGCCACTCACAGACGTCTCCGCGCTTGTTTTCGCAGCCTTCACGGGAATGATGTTTCTTGGCACTGTGCCACTGACCAGCGGACTCGTTGCGCAGATCTTTGGGACCCAATACATGGCCATGTTGTACGGTTTCGCCTTTACCAGCCATCAGGTCGGGAGTTTCCTGGGTATCTGGGTAGGCGGCATCGTCTTTGACCTGACAGGCAATTACGACGTCATCTGGTGGAGTTCTATCATCCTCGGGTTCATCGCCGCTATTATGCACTGGCCGATTAATGAAAGCCCGGTTGTTCGAAACGCCCCCTCACCAGCAGCGACGTGAATTTTTCGTCGTGTGCAAAATTCGTAGCTGAGAGTTTCTGATGCTAAGTATCCCCTGGAAAAGCCGTCCCTATCTGGTACTTATTCTTTGCACCCTGATCATTATGATTTCCTATGGGACGCGGCAGAGTTTCGGTCTGTTCCTGATACCGATTAGTGACTCGATCAGTGGTGGGCGTGTGGAGCCGTTCTCCTTCGCCGTAAGTCTCCAGACATTGATTGTCGGACTAAGTGTGCCTTTCGTTTCAGCTATCGCTGACAAGTGGATTGGCCCAGTAAAAATGCTAGTTATGGGTGGAGCGCTTTACGCCGCGGGTATGTTTCTGCTAGGCCACGCTGCGACGACAACGGACCTAACACTTAGCGTTGGTGTAATCAGTGGTCTCGCTGCTGCTGGTTGTGGTCAACCCATGATCCTATCGATTGTTGGCCGCGTCGCGCCTGAGAACAGGCGCAGCCTTTGGTTAGGCATTGTCTCAGCGGGCGGCACTGGTGGGCAAATGTTCCTGGTTCCGCTCAACGGCTATTTGTTGGAACGTATGGACTGGACGGATGCGATCATCATTCTCTCAGCCTTTATTTTTGCCATCGTACCCATGTCGATTATCGCTGGAAAAACCAGTGGGAAAGCTCTTGACCAAAAAAAGGACACCCAGACTCTTGGACAAGCCCTCAACGAAGCCCGCGGTCACAAGAGCTTTATTTATCTCTGCCTTGGTTTCTTCACCTGCGGATTTCAGGTCCAGTTCGTTGTTACCCATCTACCCAACTATCTCAAAGAAACTGAAACCGGAGCGATTTTAGGTGCACATGCCATCGCTCTAATCGGTCTAACAAATATGATTGGAACCGCAGTCGCCGGCATGCTTGGAAGCAAGTACAAGAAAAAGAACCTGCTTGCTGGTCTGTATATTGGGCGCTCTTTGGTTATGCTTGCATTTTTCCTTGCCCCTATAAGCCAGATGTCAGTTTATATATTTGCCGGGTGTATCGGGTTTCTGTGGCTTGCAACAGTGCCGTTGACGGCTGGCCTCATCGCCGGATTCTTTGGACCACGTTATATGGCAACGCTCTATGCTATCGCCTTTCTGAGTCATCAAATTGGCGGAGCACTAAGCACCTATGGTGGGGGAGTGGTTTACGACCTTACAGGTTCATACGACGTGTGGTGGTGGGTGATCATTTTCGGTGGCATGTTGGCTGCCCTGTTCCATCTACCGATCAATGAGCGCCCAGTAGAAAGACTCGCCCAAACGGCATAGACTGCTGGACCATTTTCCGGAGAGACAAAATGACGAAGGCGTTCTGGCGCAGCCCTCTTTTCGTGCTGATTTCTGCAGTTGGCATTGTACTGTTTGCTTATGGCGGGCGGCAAAGCCTCGGTATGTTCCTGCGCCCGATTACGGAATCGCTCGGCTTTATGACAACGAACGCGCAAGGAGTCCTGGTCCAGAACTTTGAACCGATGTCCTTTGCCACAGCCATACAGGTCTTGATCTATGGCTGCGCAGCACCTTTTGTTGGTGCTATCGCCGACCGCTGGGGGCCGATCAAGGTTCTAATGACTTCGGGCCTGATTTACGCCTTCGGTCTTTTCATGATGTCACAATCGACGTCCGAAGCGGGTCTCGTTCTCAGTATCGGATTTCTGATGGGGATTGGATCGAGTGGTATCGCGTTGCCGATGCTGCTCTCCATCGTCGGGCGTGTAGCCCCTGAAGAAAGGCGGACATTCTGGCTTGCCGTTGTTGTATCCGGTGGCACCGCCGGACAGATGCTCATTGTGCCCCTCAGCAACTGGATGATCGGCCAGGAGGGCTGGGTATTTGCGACCATCGTACTGGCAACCATGGCCCTTATGGTCGTGCCGCTGACCCTGTGCATTTCCCATGCCGCCAGCAACACCCTGAACAAGAAAGACAAGCAAAGTCTCGGCGAAGCCATCAAGGAAGCCGCCACCCATAAGGGTTTCTGGCTCCTCGTTATGGGATTTTATGTCTGCGGTTTTCAGGTTCAATTTATCAACAACCATTTGGAAAACTACCTGAACGGCACCGTCGTTGGTGGGGCTATGGCAGCAACCGCCATTGCGCTCATCGGACTGTTCAATATGTTCGGTACTCAGACGGCCGGTGTCATTGGAGACAAAGTCCGCAAAAAATACCTGCTCGCAAACCTCTATATGGCGCGATCCGTTATTTTCCTGATTTTCTTTATTGTCCCGGTCAGCAAGGTTTCGGTCATTATCTTCGCCTGCTCGGTGGGCTTCCTGTGGCTCGCCACAGTGCCGCTGACCTCTGGTATCGTCGCGCAAGTCTTTGGCCCGAGATACCTGGCAACGCTCTACGGCGTTGTCTTCCTAAGCCACCAGCTTGGTAGCTTCACGAGTGTGTGGCTCGGCGGCATTATTCGGACACAAACCGGTAGCTACGACTACGCCTGGTACATGATCATCGTTGCGGGATTTGTAGCGGCGCTGCTGCACTGGCCCATCGATGACAAGCCTGTCGCCAGGATCACCGCCGAGAAAGAAGCAGCGACTTAGGCCTGATAGTACGGGTTCGATCCACCGGCATGATCGGTAACGTCGAGCACTTCCCTTATCGTCGGAACAACCTTCTGGATCTCTACGACTACGCCTTCTTTCAGCGTGACATTCGCCATGCCACAGCCCTGACAGCCACCTTCCATACGGATATAGGCGCGAGCGCCATCAACATCGATCAATGAGATGTGCCCACCATGCCCTGCAACAGAAGGGTTAATACGGGTCTCAAGGACTTCCTGGATAGCGCGTCCTTCATCCGTGTCGAGACCGGGTTTCGGAATAGCATCTCGCCAATCGGCGACACATTCAACTTCAGGAATATAATGCCGTAGCATATTCTCGACGCCGCTTTGCATCTGCGCCGCACCGCCGACAAACTCGATATAAACAACGCCTTCTTTGTAACCACGAAGTTTAACATCACCACCGACTTGGGTCGCGGCGGGACGAATGCGTGTTTCAATAAGCTCTTTGATCTCCGCAACAATGGGATCACTTTCGTCAAGCTCGAGCCCCTTGATATCGACCACATCCGCCGACAGGTCAGAACTCTCAGCTACAGCGGCATCGCCGGTGACAAAATGATCCATGATCGCTCCGAGAACAGCAGGCTTCAGATGCAGCCAGTCCGCATTATCTGATTTTGTAATCGCCACACTGTCAGTGCCAATCTCAACCTTTTGAACGTCAGCGACACCAAACAGCCGACGCGCCAGAGGTGACTGTGCAGCGGCATCCAGGCTTTCATATGTAATCGGACCACCTGCAAAAACCTCCTGCCCCGGCAGGAATTTCATAACGTTTGCATTATCGGTTGCTTCGGTTTGAATAAACATTTTGCGAGCTCACTTTTAAGGTCCTGATGATAGGACCAATGTCTGTATGATTTTCAAAAAGTCAAATAAAAGCCGCGGCTGATTTCTCAGTCGCAGCTTATTGGGCGCCCTAAAAGCGCTTTAATCATTATTTCGTCGTTAAATCAGCATTAAAATCGTATTTCAAATCCGGCAACGGGGCATCACTAGGCGCACCATTACGAATTTCTGCGTTACGTTTTTGCCGCGAGATACTCCGGAGAGCCGCGTAATAGTCGATAGAGGTCTCCTTGAGCTTTTGCAGATCATCCATCACGCCAGCGAACTCATCCACACCACCGACAACCGTTCGAGCGGTTGACCAGTCATCACGGTGAGTGTTGTCAAGCCAGTGAGAAACCGGGTCGAGATAGGAATCCAAAAACTTACCAACCGCATCCCGTGGATTGGACGGACCAAAGATTGGTAGCACCAAGTAAAACCCGTCGGGAACACCCCACACGGCGAATGTCTGACCCAAATCTTCGGAATGAGGCTTGATGCCCCATTTATCGGCAACGTCCATCGTACCGCCGAGACCGACAGTGCTGTTAATCGCCAAACGTTTGGTCGTAATCCAGGCGCGTTTCATTTCGCCTTGCAACAGATCGTTGGCAAGCACAACGGTAGATCTCAAGTTGTCGAGAAAATTACCAACAGCTTCCTGACCTTCATCCGGCAGGATCAGAACGTAGAGCTCTGCCAAAGGCCGCAAAATCAGACCTTGTAGAAACTCATTAAACTGAAAAATAATCCGGTTAACGGGCTCGAGGGGGTCATTTACGTCTGCCGCCGCCTGCGCTAGTTCATCGGCTTTGGCGACCTGAGAAACATCTTTTTTCTCAATATTTTGGGCCAACTGAGAAGCAAGGCCAAAGTCACGCGTATCCTGGGATTCTTCAATGGCATGCGGGATGACGTCCAAATTCCGCCCAGCATCTTTCGCAGCAACCGAAGCCGGAATCGAAAGAAGAGCCAGGGAAACGCCAATAACCGCTGTAAAAGAAACTTCTTTATTAAGCTTTTTCAATAGGATAGCCATTTTAAATTTCTTAACCCGCGACAGACCAACGTCGCGCACGAACTCTTCCCCCTCCAATTGAACCACATTCTAAAAAATCTATCACCCGAAGGCAATAGAATCGATTAACGATTATCATTAAAATATATTAAGAAATGTTTTTAAAATAATAGGTTAGCAGGACAAGGATTGCACCGAACTTCCCCGCTGCATAGATATAGTCAAGTTTAACCTCCAATTTGGAGCAACAGGCCCGTGACCAGATATTCAATAATTTTTGCCGGAATAGCGATATGCTTGGCCACGGCATTTCCTGCTAGCGCACAAAATCCGACAAATTCGCAGAACAAAGTCGAAACATTTCATGCTGCCCTACTCAATGTGATGAAACAGGCGAAAACAGTTGGTGTTGAGGAACGCTTTAAACTTCTTAAACCGTCAGTAGAAAATAGCTTTGACTTTAAACTGATGATTGCCCTCGCGAGTGGAAAGCACTGGCGTGCGGCAACAGCCAACCAACAGACAGCACTTAAAACGGCATTTGCGCGCTTTAGCGTCGCGACCTATGCAGACCGGTTCTCTGATTTCTCCGGGGAAAGTTTTAAAACACTCTCAGTAAACAACGGTCCGCGCCGGACGATACTCGTTCGGACACAAATCACGCGCCCCAATAATACACCGGTCCCCTTAACCTACGTTACCCGTCAGCGTGACGGCAATTGGCGAATTATTGATGTTCTGGTCGATGACGGCATCAGCGAACTCGCCGTTCGGCGATCTGAGTATCGTTCGGTATTAAAGAAAAATGGAGTTATCGGATTGATTGACTTGCTCAAATCAAAGACGAAAAAGCTTTTAAAGCCCTAGCTTTTAGAAACCGGCCTGCAAAATTTGGGGAATGCTGCGCCAAGCGCAAACCCAGTTGCAACCCAGAGAATTTCCCGAATACGTCGCACCAGCGCGGTCGCAAACCCGGCAACGGGTGTGCCTGTAAAAACACTACACATGATCACAAAAATACCTTCCTGCGCGCCGATACTGGCGGGAATAAAAAAGGTTCCAGATCTTATGAGTTGCGCTGCCGCTTCGATCATCCAGGCTTCCGACAAAGTTACGGGATAACCGAGGAAATAGAGCGTCGCATAAATTTCTCCAACCCCGACACACCAGACGGCAAAAGCGACACAGAGCGCTAAAACAAATTTTGCCGAACTACCGACATAGAATTTCTTAAACCGGCTCTCAACATCTTCAATTTTAGCAACCATATTGGCAGCCCAGAGGTGGTTGGCCGGCCGTTTAAACAACGCAGCAAATGACGACAGCAGACCAAATCTCTGGACGACAAAGAAGGCAGAGATCGCGACGATCAAAATCAACAGCCCAATACCAGCGACATTTCGATACGAATTTTCAATTGCCGGACTAAATTTCATAAGGGCAAAGCCAATCGAAAGGAATGCAATGAGTGCAACCAGATTGATCGTCTTGACCATCACCAAGGAAGCTATCGTCTCATCATAATTGATCCTGAAATGTCGTTTAAGGAGAGTCGCCTTCACAGGTTCGCCACCCATTCCCCCTGCCGGGATCGTATAATTAAAAGCCTCGCCAACCATACGAATGAGCCACAGCCGACCGAACCACCGCGTGCCCGTAAGGCCTGCCAGGGTGAGTTGCCATGCGAGCACATCCCCCAAAAACGATACAAAAAACAATCCAAGGACAATAACGAGCCCCCAGGATATATCAGCAACAAGCTCAATTGCATCGCGAAGATTGGTATTCGCAATAATCGTGGCGAGTAAAGCAACGCCGACAAACAGAAACAGAATTCTCGCGACTTTCATTGGTCGTCAGCATCAGGATGAAGACATGTCATCAGCGCCGGCAGGAAGTAGATCGTACATATCAATGTAAATCCAATGGAGATCGCAAGGAGGACCCCCATACTTGCTGTCCCTGGATGGCTTGAAAGGGCAATACTCGCGAATGAGCCGATCGTCGTTAGCGCACTAAAGACAACTGCCCGTGGCGTACTTGTTGCCATAACACCCTGGGTTCCTACATTCTCGTGCGACCGCATGACGATATGAATAGCGCTCGCAACTCCTAAACCGAAGAGCAGTGGCAAAACGATAACATTGGCAAAGTTAAAGGGGAGATCGAAGACGACAGTTGCTGCGATTGTAAAAAGCGCCGCTAACGTCAACGGGGCAAATACGAGCAGAACGTCCCGTAGGCTTTGCATTAAGGCCACCACCAAGAAGGCGATTGCAATGATTGAAATAATCGCCGCTTTTACGAATGCATTTATCACCGCATTTCCGGCTTCGATAATGATAACAGGAGATCCTGTCGCTCGCGGCGCCACAGTACGCACCTCAGCTACAAACTTTTCCAAATTGGCACGAATTGTAAGATCGAATTTCGGAAACACCTCAAGACGGATCTGTCTGCTCTGCGCTACAAAGCGGCGTTTTAATGGCTCGGGAAGCGTCTTGAGTGTCACATCCGTCGCGTTCATCGCATCTTTCAAGGCCTCCAATCGCCCTTGTAGATTACCGAGCAAATGTTGTTCAAGTCTGCGCAGCGCTTCGGTTGATTTGTCTATCCCGGCTAAAGCCCGCTGAAGCCGTTTAATCGTCAGACGCAGTCCATCCGAGGCCGTATTGCTACGGCTCTGCAGAAAACTCTCAAATTCTTGAAATGCGGTCTTGCGCTCAGTATCTGTTAGTACTGATCGGCGTTTCCCTTGAAATGCCGGTAATAGCAGAAATGCTGCCTGCTCTATCGCTGCTAACTTTTCGTCCTGTCCTTTGGGAACGAGCCGATCAAGTGCCAACACATGATCAACAGTTGGAAGCCCCTCCAGACGCTTCCGAATATGTTGCGCCGTTTTTAAATCTGCGGCCAGAATATCTATGGAATACGGCCCAGTATCAATATTCCTGGACAGGTCGATAAGCGTCTTAACGGATTCTGTATTGGGATCACGCAAGTTCATTGGGTCAAAATCGAAATGAATTTTAGGGACGACGGTTGTGGTGCCAAGTGCAAGGAGCAATGTCACGGCAACAGCGACACGGGCATTTATAGTCGTCAAGCCATGCGCCTGTTTTAACGGTTCATTTTTACCCGCGGTTTCTTGTGCAGGCGGCATAAGCGCGATTAACGCTGGCAAAACCGTCAGATTTGCAAGAAGGGCAACAAACATGCCCATACCAGCAATTTTCCCAAGCTCAGCAAGACCACTGTAATCAGTAAACACGAAGGAGAAAAAAGAGAGTGCCGCCGCCACGGCGCACAGCGTCAATGCGCCGCCAACGCTATAACCCGCCTTAAAACACGCCTCTGCAATAACCTTACCGTCCCGCATATTTTCTCCGACACGGAGCGCGAAATGAATTCCAAAATCCACGCTGAGCCCAATAAACAAGACAGCAAAAGCGACCGAGATCAGATTTAACCGTCCGACAACCAGAGTTGCTAGCCCTGCTGTCCAGACCAGGCCGAAAACGAGCGTTAGGAGCATCGCAATCACCAGGCGTCCTGATCGTAGCCCCCAGAACAACAAGCCACAGACCAGGAGCGCGGAAAGAAGTCCCGCGAGCCCCATGCCCTCAGCAACACTCTCCAACTCTTCTTCTTCCAGGACCGCAGAACCTGTTAGGCGAACTTGAAACCCCTTATCTGGCGTTAAGCCAAGCGTCTTGGCGCTGTGACGGATCACATCGATTGCATCACCTGCCGGCTGCAGTGATGCGGAGTTGAGCGCTGGCTGGATGATGAGAATACGACGCCGTGCCTCAGCGTCGTTTGCTGCGTTGCTATCAATCAGCGATTTCCACGACAGCCAACTCGCCGTTCCTGAATTCGCCTGCTCCGTCGCTATGGCTATTTTTGCGATGGTTTGCTCGAGTGAAGCTGGTAGTGTTGTATTCCCTGTATTCTCAACGGCGAGGCGCAGGATAGTGAACAGACCCCGCAAAGATGGATCACGCCACAAGCCTCCAAGGAAAGCCTGGGCATCTGCCAGCCTGTCGACAAGTTCCTCGACATCTTTGAGATCAAGAAACAACAAGCCATTTTCGCGAAAGAATTTCTCACCCCGTGGGTCAAAGACCTCGCGGAACACTTGTTTATTTGCCTTGAGGGCCCGTCCTAACGCCAGGGCCCCATCGTCTGCCTGATCAGAAGTCGGGCCATCAACGACTATGACAATGTTGTTGGCAAATTGTGGGAATGCCTGGCGAAGCTGGATAGAATCTTGCCGGAACGGTAACTCGGCCGATAGCATATCGGTCGTATCGGTATCGATAGACAGGTTGGTCGCGACGTACCAGGCGCTGGCACCGGTGATCAGGATCGAAAGACCAACAACCAGCCAGGCAAATCGCCGCGCACCATCGACCCACTGACCAACAAACTGTTTAAAAGCGTCGGCCATTACACCCAATCAACCATTCACTCGGTTTTCCCGTCTACGGAACCACAAAACCAGTAAGACGACTGCCGCCATCGAACCGCCGATAGCAGCCAGGACGAGCAGTGGATTTCCCCACCCCAAAAACATCGCAATCGGCACCACAAACATACCATCATCCGGGTCGAAACCCCATCGCCCCCCCAGATCTGCGCTGCTTCTCACACTGGCAGAGTCCAGACGCATCACCAAAAGCTCAGCAATGGCAACAGCGATCCCGGCAAACACGCCAAGCAAGACCACCCATGGGGAATTACCGGCCTGCCACAACCCAACCCCAATACCAATAAACACTGCGGCATTTGAAGTCCCGTCAGCGACCAGGTCATATAGATGACCGCCTGGACTCATTTTACCCGACAGCCGTGCCAGTTCTCCATCCGCCCGATCAAGGAACAGCGACAAAACCAGGACACCAGCGCCAACCATTTGTCCTGTTGGAGTCCCCAATGAGAAGGCAATGGCAGCCCCCAGGCCCGTCGCCAACCTAACTGTGGTAAGATGGTTCGGCGTAACCGGCGTATTTGCAAGTGGCCGGACCGCAAACCTTACTGTCCGGTGAACCCAAGTATTATGACTAATGATCTCCTCCGATCAGGTCGACAATGATCACCTGCACCCTTTACATTGGGCCGACTTATAAACGAATCAAACAACCATCGCTCGATATCTGTCACTAGAGAAACAATACGCAATGACACTTAAAGACACGCATCGTCAAATCCTTCTCACACCTGGGCCGTTGACGACCACAGCTTCTGTAAAGGAATCAATGTTACGCGACTGGGGCTCCCGGGACAGCGCCTTTATCGCAATTACCGCTGGAATTAGAAATCGACTGCTTGCCCTCGCAAACGGTTCCGACACGCATAGCTGTGCCCTTGTTCAAGGCAGCGGCACCTTTGCTGTCGAAGCGACCTTAACTACATTGCTTCACCGCGAGAAACATCATCCTCTCCTCTTGATTAATGGCGCCTATGGACGCCGTATCCAGAAGATTTGCGAAATCGCGGGAATCAAGCACAGTATTTATGAAACGCCTGAAAATAGCCCTCCTGATGTCAGCATCCTCCGCACACAGCTTCAGGAAAATAGCCATATCACCCATGTCGTCATCGTTCACTGTGAAACCACATCGGGTATCTTGAACCCGGTGGCGGAAATAGCGGACGTTACCGCTGTAGAGAACAGAAAATTCATAGTAGATGCCATGAGTTCTTTTGGGTCTCTGCCCATCGATCTCACCGAGATTTCTGCCGAAGCCATCATAGCGTCCGCGAACAAGTGTCTCGAAGGCGTCCCCGGGATGGGCTTTGCCTTGATCGAAAAATCCGCACTCACAAAAGCCAAGGGCAACGCTTCAACGTTAAGCCTCGATTTGCATGATCAAGTTGACTACATGGATCGCACTGGCCAATGGCGCTTTACACCACCCACCCATGTTGTTGCGGCACTGGACAAGGCCCTCGACGAGCATGACAAAGAGGGCGGTGTTCCTGGTCGAGGCAAACGGTATGCAGAAAATTGCCAGCTTCTGGTCGACGGCCTTCAGAAAATTGGTTTCGAATTGTTTCTCGAGAAATCTCTGCAGGCAGCAATTATCGTCACAGTCCGTATGCCGACGGACCCCGCTTTCGAATTCGACAAGCTTTACAGCCTGATGAACGATAAAGGGGTCGTTCTATATCCTGGTGCCGTCACACAGGAAAAAAGTTTCCGAATTGGGTGTATCGGTCAGATCTATCCCGAAGACATGCAACGAACGCTGAACGCGATACAACAATCTCTTGGTGAGATGGGTATCTCGAAACTGCAGCCAACTTCTTAGCCCTCTGCCAAAAACGCCTTAAAGCGTTGCGCCACGTCTGGCGGTGTTATCTTTGGCCGACCAAGGCCTTCGATAGTACCGCGCGCAACCTTCATATGGATAAGATGCGGGCCATCCCCTGCGAGGGCCTGCGTTACCGCATTTCCAAAGCCGTCGACATCATCGCAGGAAAATGCCGAGGGATATGCGCATGCGAGCGCCGCGCTGGCAAAATCGACCGTTGGTGAAACAGTCGGTTGCCCGCCGGTGGATTCGTAAGCGCCATTGTCGAATACAATGTGAATCAAATTCTTCGGTGCATAAGCCCCGATGGTGCCAAGGGTACCCAGTTTCATTAGCGCGGCACCATCGCCGTCGAGAACGATGACAGGCCGATCACTATTTACCGCCACACCCAACCCCATACCCGCAGCACAACCCATTGAGCCCACTTGGTAAAGATGCTGTTTTCGATCTGAAACCGTAAAAAGCTCACGGCCGGTAAAGCCAGTTGTCGCAATCAGCGCCGCACGATCAGGCGCAAGTTCAAGCAATTTTTCCATAGACGCGACACGCCCGGGTACTGCGCTAACTGTCCTAAAATCATTATGCACACCCGCAGGCGGCAATTCGACCGGCGCCGTCTGGATGCCATCATCCTTAACCGCCCCTTTTTCCATGATCATCGCATAGGGTAGATTCGAGCTTCTCATTGCAGCAGCAGCGTTTGCCAACGCGCCGGAAATCTCATTATCCGACGATGGAAATCCGGAATGAGGCACCTGAATGACATCCAGCAAAGAAGGCGTAATCGGCCCCATGAGTAGATGCTGTGGTTCGTCTTCGATACCGGGGCCGCCGCGCCAGGTTACTATTAATAGCGTCGGAATCTGAAATGGATGATTGAGTGATGTCAGCGGATTTATGGCATTCCCAAGTCCCGAGTTTTGACACATTACAACGGTTCCCCGACCAGCCAGCCACGCGCCAGCCGCAATAGCTACGGCCTCCCCTTCACTAGCCGCGCCGACATAATCGAGCCCAGGATCGCTAATCACTCGATTGATGATGGGAGTCAAAAACGAACAAGGAACACCAGTGTAGAAATCAAACCCCGCCTCCACGGCTGGTTTTAAAAAACTGTCTGCTTCAATCATCTCAAAACTCAATTCATAAAGGGTGTTTATATCAGCCGGACCATAGCGAATATCAGCAGAGAAGAATATGGCACCTGTCTGGTTCGCTTATACTTGCGAATGATGCTTTCAATGCAATATTAGTGGCATCGTGAAAGTTGAAGTTAAGATGCCTGCAACACCTGTCCTTACTGTGGCCCAAATAGAAGCGTATCGCCGCGACGGATTCGTTGTGCTGCGCAACGCCTTTGATGATGAAGACACGCGGACAATTATTCGATGGGCCGATGAGGTAGAGGCCCTACCCGAAGAGCTAGGGAAACAATGGGTATTTCACGAAGTCAGCGAGTTAGACGGTCGTGATCTAATCAACCGCATCGAATATATCGCGCCCTTTCATTCTGGTTTTGCGTCACTAACCGAAATTCTAGGGACTGCCGCCGGTCAACTTCTTGAAGAAGAAGCGATTTTGTTTAAGGAAAAAATCAACTTCAAAATGCCAGGTGGTGGCGGTTTCGAGCCTCACCAGGATTCGCAGGCTGGCTGGGAAGATTATGCCAGTAATTTCATCACTGTGATGATTTGTATAGATGAAGCCACACTCGAAAATGGTTGTTTGGAACTGGCACCTGGCCAAAACAAACGAGGATTGCTACGCGGCATGGAACCTCTCACAGAAGCGGATACCAAAGACATGACCTTTGTTCCCGTCCCAACACAACCGGGAGACATGGTTTTGTTTGATGCCTATACACCGCATCAATCCGCTCCCAACCCAACAGCAACCCAGCGCCGGGTCTATTACGCTACCTACAATAAAGCGTCAGAAGGCGATCACATCGATCAATATTACGCCGACAAGCGCAAAAATTTTCCGCCCGATATTGAACGCGACCCTAATAGAGTATACGTCTACAAGGTTTAGCAAAGAAGCTTTCTTAGAGTTCCCCCGGCGTTAGTCTTGTAGGGCTGGAAGTATTTCGTTCTCGGCTCGAGAAATATCCTCTGGAAAATCGATCTCGATCCACGGCAAACCAGTGACGTCAACGCCAACGGCGTCATGAGCTCCATCGCCCAGAAGAATATCTCGAACAGCATCTTCATAGGGTGCATGGACATCGCCGCCGACAGCATAATGTTCTGTCCGTTCTGCGACTGCCTTAGCAAAATTCGGGGTCATACGAATAAATCCAATCCATTCCCCTACCGTGTCGTAAGACACGTCGTCCGGGACCTTTCTGAACTCTGCTGGTCGCCCATTTTCGAGCATGAACTTCACAGGCTCGTCTCCGGCTTCAAAATCACGATCATAGGGAAAACTCGTCACGCCTGAGGGTTCAATCATGCGTTCCAGGATTCTTGGATCATACAGAACGTCCGCATCCATAAACAAAACGGGGTCACCGGCAACCATCAAGTCTCTCGCCGTCCACATGGAAACAACACTACCTTCGCGAAAACGCGGATTGTGAAAAAAAGTAACTTTGTCTTCGGCCCCGGTAGTGCGGATTTCAGCTTTGATTTCTTCCTCGTGATAACCAAGCACCAATCCTATTTCGTCGACGCCAACGGACATTAAATTTTCGATATGGCGTGTCATGAGGCTCTTCCCGGCAAAACGCAAGAGTGACTTTGGACTCGCCGTATCGTCGTCGCCAAACAGTCGAGACCCAACACCGGCTGCGAGAATCAAAGCCTTCATAAGATATATTCCTCAAACAAGTTTTTTATCCAAGATAACCGTTGTCTCTGAACCAATTGACAGCATCCACAAATGCTTCCCTGACCGGGCGTGGGCTATAACCAAGCTCTTTCTGAGCCTTGGCGGAAGAAAAATACATTTTTTTCCGCGCCATTCTTACTTCATCGACCGCGACTAATGGCTTTTCGCCGCCAGAGAGCCTCGTAAGTGCTTCTGATATATAGGCGATTGGCATAACGACGCCGTGCGGAATACCGATCCGCGGCGGTTTGCGCCCGACAAGTTCTGAAATTTCACTAAGAATTTCGCCAAGCGGCAGGTTTTCGCCACCCAGAATATAGCGTTCGCCAATTTTTCCTTTTTGCCAGGCTAAAACATGCCCTTCGGCAACATCATCGACATGAACAACATTTAACCCGGTATCGACGAAGGCTGGCATACGTCCCGCAGCAGCGTCCGCAATCAGTTCTCCTGTACGGGTTGGCTTTATATCTCGTGGCCCCACTGGCGCCGACGGGTTAACAATAACCACCGGCGCATTCTTCCTTACAACCAGCTCGTGGACCGCCTCTTCAGCCAGAAACTTCGAGCGTTTGTAAACACCGATCATGTCTTCCAGCGAGGATGGCGTTGTCTCATCGGCGGGCGTTCCATCTATGTTGATGCCGAGTGCCGCAACACTCGAGGTATAAACAATCCTTTCCACGTCGGCCTCTAAGGCCGCTTCAATCAACGCCTTAGAGCCCTCGATGTTGGTCAGCATCATTTCTTCTGGATGGCGTGTCCAAAGCCGGTAATCAGCCGCTACGTGAAAAACCGCCGAACAGCCGGCAACGGCCGGGGCGAGTGTTGCAGCCTGTGTCAGGTCCCCAACACATAGCTCAACATCAAGATCTTCAATATTGCGGCGATTACTTCCGGCCCGTGCCAGGACACGCACGGTTTCCCCGGCAGCCAGAAGCTTCCGCGCGACAGCAGATCCGACAAAGCCTGTTGCTCCGGTTAAGAGAATTGTCATGTATGCAAAGATAGGGGGCCAAGGCTTTCCGCGCTACTGCTTATGAATACTTGAATAAAAGATAAGCACAAACAGGGGTTTCCTTTGCCACACCAAATGCATTCATGTCTCAAACAATCTGCCAATCTGAATATCGATTCTTGCTGCCCGGTGGCGAAGCGACTAGTTTGGCATCAGCAAACTGAGAGGACATCGTGGGCGTACCCCTGATCCAACAAATTCGTGTCGGCAGCTACATCATGCGTCAGCGTTTAACGCGCAATGACCGCTATCCGCTTGTGCTAATGCTCGAACCCTTATTTCGGTGCAACCTGGCCTGTGTTGGCTGTGGCAAAATCGATTATGAAGACGACATCCTGAATAAACGCCTATCGGTTGAAGATTGCTTGCAGGCTGTCGACGAGTGCGGCGCACCGATCGTTTCCATCCCTGGCGGCGAACCACTACTGCACAAAGGTATTGAAGAAATTGTTACCGGCATCGTCGCGCGCAAAAAATTCGTATATCTGTGCACGAACGCTTTACTGCTTGAAAAACGTCTCGACCGGTTCAAGCCGTCACCTTATCTGACATTCTCTGTCCATTTGGATGGTATGCGCGAACACCATGATCGCGCTGTTAATCAGGAAGGCACATTTGATCGCGCCGTATCGGCGATCAAGGCGGCTAAAGCCCGTGGCTTCCGGGTAAACGTCAATTGCACCTTATTCGATCAGATGACAGCCGCCGAGGCCGCTGAATTTTTCGACTTCTCGATGAATGAGCTTGATGTTGAAGGCATCACCCTGTCTCCAGGCTATGCCTATGAAAGAGCGCCTGATCAGCAACATTTCCTGAATCGCAAAAAGACCAAAGAACTCTTCCGCGACATTTTCCGGATCGGATCCATCAAGAAATGGCGCTTTAGTCAATCGACCCTGTTCATGGATTTTCTGGCAGGCAACCAAGAGTATCACTGCACGCCATGGGGCAACCCAACCCGTAATGTCTTTGGTTGGCAAAAACCATGCTATCTCTTGGCCGAGGGCTATACGCAGAGCTTCAAGGCGCTGATGGAGGAAACGGACTGGGAGTCCTACGGCACCGGCAAGTATGAGAAATGTGCCAACTGCATGGTGCATTGTGGATACGAGGCAACCGCTGTCGCTGATACAGTTGCTCACCCGATCAAAGCCTTAAAGACATTTCTGAAAGGCATTGAAACCGACAAACCCATGGCCCCCGAGATCAACCTCGAGAATCAGCGTCCAGCTGAATATGTTTTTGAAGACGTCGTTAAAACGATGTCAGAACGCGCGGCAGAAGCTCAAAAGCGGAGCGACGCGGCGTAGCGTCTCAAACCCCACAGCACTTAACTTCCGAAGTTTCAAAAGGCCGGCGATATCCGCCGGCCTTTTTGCAAGGGCGAACACCAATGACCCCACCTGCACGCCCCCATCAGCTCCGAGAGCTCGACTTGCAGCACGCGGAATTTCATCAGACGCCGTATCTGCAACAACCCTTAGCGCTATAAACGGAATAGCTTCGAAGGAAGCGGCGCGGATCACCGCATGGCTTTCCATATCGACACATAACGCTCCTGTCCCGCTAAATAGAGACCGTTTAGTTTCCGGGAGAAAGGCTATTTCATCGAGGCCAAGAGCTTCGCCAGTTACGAAAGGTATTTGGCTCTTTTCAAAAGTCCTGGAGATTCCATCTACCCAACTCCTGTCTGTTTGAATCTTTGAGCCATCGGCACAGATCACTGCATCAGCAACGACTAAACTTCCCGACGGCAATGCGGGATCAAGCCCCCCAGCCAATCCAAAACTGACTAGTCCTTCACAGCCCGCCGCAACGCTGGTCCGCGCTGCAACATTTGCTCGTTCTGCCAAGGCACCTGAACAATGGATATCAAGCTCTGTCGCCGGGTCACAGTGTTTCAGACACGTCGCTTCGAGCTTGCTGCCAGTAATGATGCCTAATTTGGCCAATCACATACCGTAGGCAGGGAATTGCGTATAGGACGTTTTGAGGTTGCGATATCGCGCCAGGGCCCAAAGCGGAAAATAATAGCTATAACCATGATAAAGCAGATAAAAAACCTTCGGAAACCCAACAGCGTTGTATAGCTCTTCATGCCATTTACCGCGCTCACGAGGAGCGGATAGCAGCCAATCGACACCACGACGCACTTCTTCACTATCAACTTCGCCCGCAGCCAATAGAGCAAGAACGGCCCAAGCCGTTTGCGAGGCTGTTGATTCAATTTTGATCTCTTCTCGATCAGGCCAATAGCTCGAGCAATCTTCTCCCCAGCCACCATCCTCATGCTGGATTGACCGTAACCAGGTCACCGCCTTGCGAATATGCGGTGCTGTCATATCTTCCCCAGCAGCATTCATCGCACATAGGACCGACCAGGTACCATAGATGTAATTGTTGCCCCACCGGCCAAACCAGGACCCGTTCGCTTCCTGCTCTTTCCGTAGATATTTGAGACCTCGTTTCATGACTGGATGGTCCCGGTCATAGCCCAGCTGGGCCAACATCGAGACACAGCGGGCACTCACATCTGCCGTTGCGGGGTCGAGTAGCGCTCCATGGTCAGCGAAAGGAATGTGCTCCAGCCAATAATATTCGTTGTCAGCATCAAACGCGCCCCACCCACCCCGTGAGCCTTGCATCCCAACGACCCACTCAGCACCCCGGGCGACGGCCTCGCGAAGGTCCAGATTTCCGGTACGATCCAGCGCTGTCACCACAGCCGCAGTATCGTCGACATCAGGGTAGTGGTCATTGCGGTACTGGAATGCCCAGCCGCCGGGACGCACATTCTTGCGATTGATGGACCAGTCACCTTTGACATCAAGTATCTGACATTCCTTTAGCCATTTCCCGGCACGTGTAATAACTGGATCGTCGCCGGGGTGCCCTGCTTCAAGCAAAGCATGCGCTGCGAGAGCTGTGTCCCAAACCGGAGACAGGCATGGCTGGCAATAAGCAATTTCGCCTTCCACGACGAGCAATTTTTCAATGGCTTTTCTTGCCGTGACATAGGTCGGATCGCTCTTTGAATAGCCCAGAGCATCAAAGACCATGAGCGTATTAGCCATCGCGGGAAAAATTCCACCGAGACCATCCTCACCGTTTAGCCGCTCCATGATAAAAGTCATGGCCTTTTCGATTGCCCGGCGCTGGGCAAATTTCGGCATGTAGGGAACAAGATGGCGGGCAACTTTATCGGCGAATAACATAACTTCACCGAGCCAATGACCTGTTGGGTTCTGCAACCAGTTTTTTTCTTCCTCCGGGGGCGTGACAAACAGCTCCTGCACCCCGGTTTTTAAAGGATTCGAAGCTTTAGGCTTGAGCGCCTGCAAAACAAGAAGCGGCACCATCACGGTCCGCGACCAGTAAGACACCTTGTCCATAACACTAAGCGGCGTTCGCCGCGGTGCCAGCAGGACCTCAACTCGAATAAGTGGGCAAGCGGTCCAGGGCACCTGTTCAAATAGCGCCAACGAAATTCGGGTAAAAACGTTACAACGCGCCGCCCCACCATTTTCAAGAATAGCTTCACGGGCCCGGACCATATGGGGAGCGTCGATGTCATCTCCTGCAAGCTTTAAGGCGTAATACGCTTTTACACTCGCGCTCATATCGAGGTCGCCGCCATGGTAAAGCGGCCAACCTCCATGAGCTCCCTGAATTTTTCTCAGGTAATTTGCGAGCTTGGCTTCGGTCTTTGGATCTACTTCGTCTACATAGTGGTTGAGCAAAATATATTCTGCAGGAATTGTTGCATCTGCCTCTAGGTCATAAACCCAATGACCATCAGCTGCCTGTTGATCCGCGATCGCAGAGGCGACTTCCTCAATCGTAGAATCAAGTATGGAATTCTCGGGAGTATTTGTCCCGAATTCTGGAGGTGAAGATTTTAACATACTTGGCCTAAATCACCCTGATCCGCTCGACAATTATCCGTCTAAACGGCCACCAACCCATTGGTATGACCCGCTACAACGCTGACATTACACAAAAACTAGTTATCGTCGAGAATCAATAACAGATTCAACAACTTCCGCCGTTACTAATTGGTTACTTATTCGTGACCTAACAAGATTTGCAAAAGAAATTTCTTCATTACGCTTTCATATGAGGGCATAGCGCATCAAAAGCCAGAGTTTTTGTGCCTTGCTCAATGAAACGGGCTCATCAAGACGCGACCAGCCTCTTACAACCAACTTATCGAGGATTCGACGATAATTCTGCATCATCATAATTGCGGGGCGCATTTTTCGTCGATCACAGGCGGCAAGTGCCCGTTCCGCATCCTCATATCGTCGTCGCGCTATGGCGGCTAACTCCTCACATATTTCCGGGAATCGTGGATGACGGATCACCAATTTCACATCCGCGGGCGGAATATCATAGGCCGACAACATGTCGTTTGGCACGTATAGGCGATCAATTCCGGCATCTTCGTCAATATCACGCAGGATGTTCGTGAGTTGCAGTGCTTGCCCCAACGAGACAGCAACGGGCTCACCCAACTCGTCAACCACACCGAATACACGATTGGACAGGCGGCCAACCGCGCAGGCAACCCGGTCACAATAGTCCTCAAGCGCAGGAACCGTTGGCATTCTAACAGAGGAGGAAGAATCTATCTCCATCCCCTCGATAACTGATAAAAAATCCTCTTTCCGTAACCCAAATTTCTCTACCGGTTCGATCAAGGCATGCGTTACGGGAAATTGGGGATGACCGGCAAACAACCGTTCAACCTCGACACGCCAGTCGGCCAACCGACTAAGCTTTTCGGTCTGTTCCCCGGGGTCATCGGCGATATCGTCTACTTCGCGGCAAAAAGCATAAACTGCATACATGGCATCCCGTTTGTGCGCTGGGAGCATACGCATTGCCCAATAGAATGACGTCCCGGACTCCCGGACGATTGCAGCAACATGCTCAAGGGCTTGCTCAGTTTTCATTTCACCCGCAGCATAAAACACATCTTACACCTACGTCACCTACCGGTCGTTTCCTGTCATGCGGAATAGCTCCGCCCCTTCCAGGCCCCGCCTTTGCCGCGGTGATCGCGTAGCGCCGAGGAAACCGTCATCGTTCCATAAATACCGCCAGCAACTGGCAAGAGCACGGAATAGGCCGCATTCAAACCATATAACTTTAGGGTTGGGACAATCGACACAGCCATAACAGACCAGCCAGCGACACCGAAGATTGCCGCGGGCAAATCTCCATTTTTTAATCCAAATCCAATCGCAGTTGGTGGCACCAAGAAGAGGAACACCATCCCGATAGTCGACAGCGCAACTAACAGGTTTGAACGCCTTAGCTGTACGAATGCCGTTCGCGCCACCATATCCCATATGCCGCCAAGCCTGTCATATCCGCGCAGACTATGGCTGGTTTCGGCAAGCCCCAGCCAGATTGGACCACCAGGTTTTATCGCCGCCGCCAAAGCACAATCATCAATCACCCGATCGCAAACACGGGAGATTCCGCCAATACGGTGCAAAGCTGACCACCTCACCAACATGCATCCGCCCGCCGCCGCCGCCGTTTTGCGGCGGGGATTATTTACCCAGGGAAACGGGAACAGTTTTTGAAAGAAATAGACGAAGGGTGGGATGAGAAGCGCTTCCCAAAGGGTTTCACACCTTAGACGCACCATGAGTGATACAAGATCAAGTTGATCTGTTTCTGCCTTAGAAACCAATCGAGAAAGTATCCCCTCGCCATGCTCAATGTCCGCGTCAGTAAGTAGGAGATACGGCGTTTTAGGAAATTTCGCTTTGGCGTACTCAATTCCCTGAGCAACCGCCCACATTTTTCCGGCCCATTTTTCCGGCAACGGTTTACCTGATATCACCTCAACCCGTTCATCATCGATCGCTGAGACGATTTTAGCTGTTTCATCACTGCTATTATCATCCACAACAATAATATGCAGTGAGCCCCCAAAAGACTGTTTTAAAAGGGATATGACGGCTTGCTCAATTGATTCCGCTTCATCACGCGCCGGAATTACGGCAACGACATTTGGCCATTGCTCAAGGTCGGCGACTTTACCCATCAGAAGCTGATCACAGCGCCAGTAGTTGCCGCGGGCGAGCAATAGCCACAGCCAAGCCAACAGTGATCCAAACGCACAAAGGGTAAGAACAGATAACGACATACAGAGTCGATACCGGTTTTAGCTGGCCTTGCCAAGAAGGCCACCGTAAGGTTGGAGCGGAGGCATTGACGGCTGGCCGTGATACGCTAAAACCAGCGCTCAAATTGTTCTTGGGAGTGTTCGATGACTGGTAATGCAAATGGCTGGCAATTCTGGATAGATCGTGGCGGCACGTTCACTGATCTCGTCGCTCGCCGCCCGGATGGCTCACTGCATGCCTACAAGCTTCTATCAGAAAATCCCGAGCGCTATAAAGACGCCGCGATTCAGGGCATTCGCGACCAGCTCGAAATCGATCAGGATACGGCTATTCCCGATGATTTAATCGATGCCGTAAAAATGGGCACGACTGTCGCTACGAACGCGCTACTTGAGCGCAAAGGCGATCGTACCCTGCTCGTCATTACCGAAGGCTTCGCCGATCAATTGCGAATTGGATATCAAAACCGTCCAAAGATTTTTGCCCGTAAAATTGAACTGCCCGAACTGCTTTATGAAAGGGTCGCCGAAGTAAAAGAACGTTATAGCGCTCATGGAGAAGAGCTCGAACCGGTTGACATTGATTTAGCCCGTGCTGCTCTGCAGGCTGGATACGATGACGGCATTCGATCAGTCGCAATCTGCTTTATGCATGGCTATCGCTACCATGATCACGAAAAGACCGTGGCGGAAATAGCCCGTGAAGTCGGCTTCACCCAGGTTTCCGTAAGCCATGAAGTCAGCCCGCTGATGAAGCTGGTTGGCCGAGGTGATACGACGGTCGTCGACGCCTATGTCTCGCCGATCCTGCGACGCTATGTCGATCAGGTCGCATCAGCGCTCGGCGATGTGCGCCTTATGTTTATGCAATCCAACGGTGGGCTTACGGATGCGCGGTTCTTCCAGGGTAAGGATTCGATCCTGTCCGGCCCCGCCGGAGGCATCGTTGGTGCTGCCCGGACAGCAGCTATGGCGGGTTATACGAAGTTAATCGGCTTCGATATGGGCGGCACGTCAACGGACGTCGCTCATTACAATGGTGAATACGAACGTGCGTTTGAAACGCTGGTTGCCGGGGTCCGAATGCGGGCCCCAATGATGCATATTAACACTGTTGCAGCGGGTGGTGGCTCGATCCTCCATTTTGACGGCTCACGCTATCGTGTTGGACCCGACTCCGCAGGTGCTAATCCCGGCCCCGCCTGTTATCGCCGGGGCGGCCCGCTGACCGTTACCGACGCCAATGTCATGGTTGGAAAAATTAATCCTGACTTCTTTCCAAAGGTTTTCGGCCCTGATGGCGACCAGCCCATGGACTCCGAAGTCGTTTTCAAGAAATTCGCAGATATGTCAGCGGAAATTGAGAAGTCGACTGGTGACAAGAGCAGCCCGGTTGAGGTCGCTGACGGCTTCCTCAAAATCGCTGTCGAGAACATGGCCAATGCCATCAAACAGATTTCCGTCCAACGAGGCTACGACGTCACCGAATACACGCTGAACTGCTTCGGCGGCGCTGGTGGACAGCATGCCTGTCTTGTCGCCGATGCCCTTGGGATGAAACGCGTGTTCGTACATCCGTTTGCGGGCGTCTTGTCCGCCTACGGGATGGGGCTTGCTGACCAAAGGGTCATGCGAGAACGCGCTGTGGAAGCGAAGTTGGATGACACGCTTATTGAGAGTCTTAATAGTGCCTTGCATGAGATGGAGGAAGATGGCTGCGCCGAGATGGAACGCCAGGGTGTCGACACTTCCCGCACCTCAACAATTTCCAAGGCGCATTTGCGCTATGAGGGCACAGACACAGCTCTGGTCATTGATTTTGGCAGCCGCGAAGAAATTATAGAACGGTTTGAAGAAGCGCATCGTCAGCAATTCGGCTTCATTTCCCCGGAGAAAGGCCACATCGTCGAAGCCCTGTCTCTCGAAGTCATTGGTGAGGGCGAAGTCCTTGAGGACCCGGTCCTGCCCGTTGATGAAAACGCCGTTGCGCCCGCCCCACTTGCCACGGTCTCGTTGTATTCGGCAAATGAGACTCATGACACACCTGTATATGACCGCGAAGCAATGGTGCCTGGATGCAAGGTGGATGGCCCCGCCATTCTTAAAGAAGCCAACGCAACCACAGTCATCGAACCGGGCTGGCAGGCTGAAGTCACCAAACATAATCACGTCGTCATCACACGGGTTGTCGCCTTGCCAAAACGGGTCGCCATCGGCACTCAGGCTGACCCCGTTATGCTCGAGGTCTTCAACAATCTGTTTATGTCAATTGCTGAACAGATGGGCGGCGTTCTGCAGAACACCTCCTACTCAGTGAATATAAAAGAGCGGCTCGATTTCTCCTGTGCGATTTTCGATACCGCAGGCGATTTGGTCGCCAATGCTCCACATATTCCAGTGCATCTTGGTTCGATGAGCGAGAGTGTAAAAACAGTTGCCCGTCAACGTGAAGGCACGATGAAGCCGGGCGACGTATACATGCTAAACACGCCTTATAATGGCGGCACGCATTTACCAGACGTCACAGTTATCACGCCGGTATTTGAAAAGGGCGTTGATGGCGTTCTGTTCTATGTCGCGTCACGCGGTCATCACGCGGAAATCGGCGGCATCACGCCGGGGTCGGTACCTCCATACTCAAAGCACATTGATGAAGAAGGCGTGCTGCTCGACGATGTCCAGCTGGTTGCCGAAGGCACCATGCTGGAAGCTGAGGTCGAAGAAATTTTCACCGGCAATAAATATCCAACACGGAATTTCCACCATAATCTCGGGGATTTGAAAGCTCAGATCGCCGCAAACGAAAAAGGTGTGCAAGAACTGCACAATATGGTTGAGCATTTCGGGCTTGATGTTGTTACCGCCTATATGCAGCACGTTCAGGACAACGCCGAGGAAACGGTCCGGCGGGTCATCGACACGCTGCATGACAGCTCGTTCGAATATGAGATGGATATTGGCGCGACCATCAAGGTAGCGATAACGGTCGACAAGGCGGCGCGTACTGCCCGGCTTGATTTCACCGGTACATCCGAACAGCAGAATAACAACTTCAACGCCCCATCGGCGATTTGTGTAGCGGCGACCCTCTACGTGTTCCGCACATTGGTCGATGATGACATCCCATTAAACGCTGGGTGTCTCAAACCGCTCGACATCGTCATTCCGGAAGGCTGCATGTTGAATCCGGTTTACCCAGCTGCCGTTGTTGCCGGCAATGTCGAGACCTCGCAGGCTATTACCGATGCGTTGTTTGGTGCACTTGGCATCATGGGCGCTGCCCAAGGCACGATGAACAATTTCACCTTCGGCAATGACAACCACCAATATTACGAAACGATCTGCGGTGGTGGCGGTGCTGGACCAGACTATCAAGGGGCTGACGGCGTTCATACTAATATGACCAATACCCGGCTAACCGATCCGGAAATTCTCGAATGGCGTTTCCCGGTTCTGCTGGAGAGCTTCTCGCTAAGACGCGGGTCAGGTGGCGTCGGCAAGTATCGCGGCGGCGACGGCGTAATTCGCAAGGTCAAATTCCTCGAGCCAATGACGTCGTCAATCCTGTCGGGCCATCGCGAAATTCCGCCCTATGGTATGGCAGGCGGCGACCCCGGCAAGATCGGTCGCAACTATGTCATACGCACCGATGGGTCGGTGGATGAGTTACGCGGCACCGATTCAACGGAAGTCGAAGCCAACGACATCATGGTAATCGAAACACCCGGCGGTGGCGGGTACGGCAAGGCCTAGCCAGGCCAACGACCCTCAGCCACCATATCCGCTTTTTTGCGGATAAATGGTATCTTCGCTTTGCAGTAAGTATGCTTCTCAACGAGCTTTCCTTGCTCGAAATATAGCAAATCGAGACCACGATAAGCGCCAGCCCGGTCTGGTTCCTCGAGGGCCAGGACCCAGCGGATCATGGCTTTGCAATTCTCTACATCGAGGAACATATCTTCAGTATGGAACCGCATCCGCCCAAAAGCGCCGGAGAATTGTGGTTCAAAGGCTTTGCGTATAGCGGCCAATCCTTCATGCCGAATGTCGTTGAACTCGTCATAAATCGCATCCTCGGCAAAGTAGGACATCACCTCGTCGATTTCTTCGCGATTGAAGGCTTCGGTAAAATCAATCACCAGTTTTTCGAGCGCTTCCCGACTTTCTACATCACCCGTCATCATCTTCCTCCAAATATTGTCCCTATGGTCCAGACTTTAGGTCCTTTTCGTCAAGAAAATCCGGTTATCTAACCCCACCCTTCTTGACGTTCCGCACCCATCCACGCAAAATTCGTGACCTCAGAATAAGGAGTTAGACATGGCGCCCAAAGCAGGCGGAACACCGCCCGGCGGAACACATGATTAC
>Ga0055584_100001077_pt1 | contig 26632 bp, 22 predicted proteins | sample OSDHelmetaG_FD_58716 | JGI IMG/M metagenome (GOLD analysis project Ga0055584, IMG submission 58716) | Pelagic marine sediment microbial communities from the LTER site Helgoland, North Sea, for post-phytoplankton bloom and carbon turnover... | ecosystem: Environmental > Aquatic > Marine >...
TCACATTATCACCCTTCTCTTAGTTTTAAATTAAAGTTAATAGGAATTCTTTCTCTACAATACAACTAAAAAACTGCAACTTTAAATTACGAATTTATTATTGTTGTTAATTATATTTCCTTAACCATTTTTGCTTTCTAACTGCTCAAGAAACACTCGATTAAAAAAACACTTTGAAGCCTGTCTTTCTATCGCGTTTAAGCTTAAGGACTTTATACCAACTGTAGAAAGTTAATGTCAAGAAATACACTGTATTTAATGCGTATTTATCTGCTTTTTACCTTTATTCTTAATTTCGTTGTCTTTTGTCTCTGTTGAAGCTTTCTCTATAACAGGGACTTTATTTTCTGTTATCGGTTCTGGTAAAAATTGTAAAGCGATTTCTAAAACTTCATCTATCCATTTCACCGGTTTTATACTTAAATCTGCTTTGATATTATCTGGAATTTCTTTCAAATCTCTTTCATTTTCTTTTGGAATAATAACCGTTTTTATATTACCTCGATGAGCCGCTAATAATTTTTCTTTTAAACCTCCAATGGGAAGAACCTGACCACGCAACGTTATCTCCCCAGTCATAGCAACATCCTTCCTGACAGGCGTGCCTGTTAACACAGAAACAATAGCAGTACACATACCAACACCAGCGCTAGGGCCATCTTTAGGCGTAGCTCCTTCTGGAACATGAACATGTATGTCTTTGTTTTCATGGAAGTTATCTTCAATCCCCAGGGCGTTTGCTCTACTTCTAACAACAGTCAGCGCTGCCTGAATTGACTCTTGCATAACATCACCTAGAGACCCTGTCATGGTTGTTTTACCTTTACCAGAAGTAGCAACAGCTTCAATCGTTAATAACTCTCCGCCAACTTGAGTCCATGCAAGACCGTTTACCTGACCGATCGCATCTTCTTCATCAGCCCTACCAAAATCAAACTTTTGCACTCCTGCGTAATGTTTAAGAACTGAAGAATCAACTCTGATACTTTCATCTTTTTTGGATTTAGAGACCTTGTTGCCTTTCGCCGCCATCGACTTTTCTTTGACAACTTTCCGGCAAACTTTGGCAATCTCTCTTTCTAATCCTCTCACACCAGCCTCTCGAGTGTAGTGCCTAATGAGATCTACTAAAGCCTGATCTGGAAAATCAATTTCACTCTCTTTTAAACCATTGTTAGTTCGCTGCTTAGGAACAAGGTAACGGCTAGCGATGTTCAGTTTTTCTTCTTCTGTATAACCAGGCAATCGAATTATTTCCATACGATCCAATAAAGGCCCAGGAATGTTCATTGAATTAGATGTGCAAATAAACATGACATCACTTAAGTCATAATCAACTTCCAAGTAGTGATCATTGAAACTATGGTTCTGTTCAGGATCCAATACTTCAAGTAATGCCGACGCTGGGTCTCCACGATGATCCATTCCCATTTTATCCACTTCGTCTAGCAAGACTAAGGGGTTTTTGACACCGACTTTGGCAAGCTTTTGTAGAACCTTACCGGGTAATGAGCCAATATAAGTCCGGCGATGACCACGGATTTCAGCTTCATCACGCACCCCCCCAAGAGCCATCCTCAGGAATTTTCTGCCTGTTGCTCTAGCAATAGATTCTCCTAAGGAGGTCTTACCTACACCAGGCGGACCAACTAGACACAAAATAGGCCCTTTAAGCTTTTTAACCCTTTGCTGAACGGCAAGATACTCAAGAATACGTTCCTTAACTTCTTTCAAACCATAGTGGTCAGCTTCTAAGATTTCTTCTGCCTTAGTAAGATCGGCACGAATTTTACTTTTCTTTTTCCATGGAATATTTATCATCCAGTCAAGATAAGTTCGAACAACAGAAGCTTCAGAAGACATTGGCGACATCATTTTAAGCTTATTCAATTCAGACGAAGCTTTATCTTTAGCTTCTTTTGACATGCCAGCTTCTTCAATTTTCTTAGCCAGCTCCTCAGCTTCATTTGGAACATCATCAAGCTCTCCCATTTCCTTCTGGATAGCCTTCATTTGTTCGTTGAGGTAATACTCCCTCTGGCTTTTTTCCATTTGTTTCTTAACGCGTCCACGAATGCGTTTTTCTACCTGAAAAACATCTATTTCAGCCTCAATTAAAGCCATCAGGTGTTCAATCCGCGGCTTCATCTTTGCAAGTTCGAGGATGTTTTGCTTTTCTTCCAATTGCAGGGACATGTGAGTAGCAATAGTATCTACAAGACGACTGGGGTCATCGATACTGGTGATCGAAGTCATCACTTCAGGAGATATTTTCTTACTCAATTGTACATATTGATCAAATTGCGAAAGCAAAGAACGCACTAGAATATCTGTATCTTTTTCTTCCATAACGCTGCCGCTCATCGAGCTAACTTCGGCAGTGTAAAAATCTTCATTAAAATGAAGTTTTTTGATTTTCACCCTCTCAACACCTTCGACTAGCACTTTGACTGTGCCGTCATTGACATGCATAAGTTGTAAAACTGATGCAACAGTGCCAATGGTATATATGTCTTCTTTACCTGGATCATCTTCAGCATGCTTCTTTTGTGCAGCCAAAATGACTCGCTTGCCACTATCCATAGCGGCCTTTAAAGCAGCTATCGATTTATCTCGAGCAACAAACAGTGGATGAACAATTTGCGGATATACGACAACGCCTCGTAAAGGGAGAAATGGTAATTGCTTATTAATTTCTGGTTGATCTTCGTTATTCATATTCTCTTCTTGGTCAGAACTCATTTCTGAGTATTAATTCGAATGGCACTTTAATTACTTGCACTATTTAAATGCACTAAATTATAAACACTAGCAATTAAATAAATTGCAGGCTTCGTCAAATAACTGCAATCTTATTTGAAAGCAATATTATGAATCTTTACTGGCAGTTTTATTGGGCAAATTTTCGTCTATCGACTCATACATCAAGAGAGGCTCAGACTCTCCATTAATTACGGCCTCATCTATGACAACTTTAGTGACACCACTTTGTGATGGAATGTTGTACATAGTATCCAGCAGCACTGCTTCCATGATTGATCGCAAGCCTCGAGCGCCGGTTTTACGCTCCTGGGCCTTACGTGCAATAGCTTTTAGAGCATCAGTTCGAAACTGGATTTCGACACCTTCCATTTCAAACAATTTGGAATATTGTTTGGTTAAAGAGTTTTTGGGTTCAGTCAATATCTGAATTAAAGCGTGTTCATCAAGCTCATTTAAAGTAGCGATCATCGGTAATCGACCGACGAACTCAGGGATCAGACCATATTTAACTAGGTCTTCAGGTTCAACATCCTGCAATGCTTTCCCTATATTAGTTTGCTGTTCAACAGTGCGCATTTGAGCAGAGAAGCCAATGCCACTTTTATCTGAACGATCTCTAATAATTTTATCTAGTCCTGCAAATGCACCACCACAAATAAACAGGATATTGGACGTATCTACCTGCAAGAACTCTTGCTGAGGATGTTTGCGTCCACCTTGAGGAGGTACAGAAGCTACTGTTCCTTCAATTAATTTCAATAGAGCTTGTTGCACGCCCTCTCCCGATACATCTCGAGTAATTGAGGGATTATCAGATTTACGTGCAATTTTATCGATTTCATCTATGTAGACGATACCAATTTGAGCTTTATCAACGTCGTAATCGCATTTCTGAAGCAGTTTCTGAATAATATTTTCAACATCTTCACCAACATAACCGGCTTCCGTTAATGTCGTAGCGTCAGCTATAGTAAATGGGACATCAAGTAAGCGTGCCAAAGTCTCGGCTAATAGTGTTTTCCCTGTGCCAGTGGGACCAATGATTAAGATGTTACTCTTACTCAGCTCAACACCATCATCTTCTGCCTGGAAATTTAAGCGCTTGTAGTGATTGTAGACGGCGACAGCTAAAGTCTTTTTGGCTTTGTCTTGGCCGATGACATATTCATCAAGCGTGTTACGGATTTCTTCTGGGCTAGGTAAATTTCGTTGTTCTGAGTCGTCAGACTTTTCCTGAATCTCTTCACGAATTATGTCATTGCAGAGATCAACACATTCATCGCATACAAAAACAGAGGGCCCTGCAATGAGTTTTCTTACCTCGTGCTGACTTTTCCCACAAAAAGAACAGTAAAGTAACTTACCTGAATCATCTTTGCTGTTTTTATCTGACATCTGAAGGCTCCGTTAATAATCGAATGAAGAGCATATCAGGGATACTACCCTTCACAATAAGATGAAGGTATTTTATAGATATTACAAGCCCTGTAGAGATATTTTTAATCTTCCTTTATCTCTGTCGAAATAGCTCTTTTTGAAAGGACTTCATCAATTAGACCATAGCTAAGTGCGTCTTCAGCATCCATGAAGTTATCTCTTTCAGTATCTTTACTTATAGTTTCAATACTTTGACCGGTATGATCAGCCATGATTTTATTGAGTTTTTCACGGATTTTTAATATTTCTTGGGCGTGAATATGGATATCCGATGCCTGCCCCTGATATCCCCCGCTTGGTTGGTGAATCATGACCCTAGAGTTTGGTAATGCATAACGTTTGCCCTTGGATCCACCAGCCAAAAGAAAAGCTCCCATACTGGCAGCTTGTCCAATACACATAGTACTAACATCTGGCTTGATGAATTGCATGGTGTCGTAAATTGACATTCCTGCTGTGACTGACCCTCCGGGGGAGTTTATATAAAAGTGAATATCTTTATCTGGGTTTTCTGACTCTAAAAAAAGCAATTGGGCCACAATTAAATTAGCCATATGATCTTCCACTGGCCCTACCATGAAAATGACTCTTTCTTTGAGAAGCCTTGAATATATATCATATGAGCGCTCGCCCCGAGCAGTCTGTTCGACGACCATTGGCACCAAGGTCGACACTTCAATTTGACTACTGTCTCTTTCTAGAATTGGCTTACTCATTACATAATCTCGTCATTAAGACCTTCATCTCTATTCTTTAGATTCAGAATCATCTGTTTTAGTGGCGGGCTTTGCTTTCTCTTTAGCTGTAGCTTTTGTTTTAGCTTTAGCTTTAGGTTTTGTCCCGTCGGCTTTCTTATTTGATTTTTTCTCTGGCTTTGCTTCTAACTTCTCAACAGGCTTTAACGCGTCTTCATAACTCGTTTCTTTTTCAGTAACCTGGGCCTCTTCTAATATTAGGTCAATAACTGTTTCTTCAAGTGCTAAACCTTCAATTTGTTGCAATTGCTCTTTATCACTATAGTACCAAGCAATCACTTCTTCTGGATTTTCATAACCTGCTGCAAGCTCTTCAATAAGCGTTTTTACCTTGCTAGGGCTTGCTTTGAGCTCTTTTTGCTGAATGATCTCATTAATAATCATACCGATAGAAACCCTTTGTTCAGCTTGAGCCTGAAACATCTCCGCAGGAAGTAATGACGCATCAATATTTTGATTCCCCCCATAACGCTGGATAGTCTGCTGGCGAAGGTTATCTATTTCAGTTTCTACAACTGACTTGGGCAAAGTAACTGGCGTGGCTTCGAGTAAAGCATCTAGCACTTGCTGCTTAACAGTATTCTTAACCGCGTTCTCGAGTTCTCGATTCATGTTTTGCTTAACTTCATTTCTGAAAGCTTCTTCTCCACCATCCTTGACCTCAAAAGATTTAAAAAACTCCTCATTCAATTCGGGCAGATGAACTCCAGAAACTGAGTTAACTTTCACATCAAAAACACAGGCTTTTCCCGCTAAATCTTCTTTATGGTAATCTTTTGGGAATTTAAGCTTTAACTGCTTATCTTCGCCTTCTTTGGCGCCTAGCAAACCATCTTCAAAACCCGGGATCATCGTATTTGAGCCTAAAATTAACGTACTGCCTTTAGCAGTTCCGCCGTCAAATTCTTCTCCTTCAATTGAGCCTGAAAAGTCAATATTCAATTGGTCGTCTTTTTCAGCTGCACGATCAACCTTGTGATAATGCTTTCTTTGCTCACGTAAAGTCTGGATCATATTATCGATATCTTTATCGACAATTTCAGCTTGACGCTTTTCTACTTTAATTTTTGAAAAGTCGCTTAATGAAATTTCTGGATAGACTTCAAAAATGGCGGTGAATGCTAAATCCTCACCTTCTTTCATGTTCGTCGCTTCAATTTTAGGTTGACCTGCAGGCCTAACTTTCTCCTGAGACAAAGCTTCGTAATATGACTGGTTCATAACATCACCTAACACTTCTTGGCGCATGCTTTTACCAAAGCGATTTTTAATAACACTGATTGGTACCTTGCCTTTACGAAAGCCTTTCATCTGGAAAGTTTTTGCAGCCTCAGCTAAACGGCTTTTTACTTGCTGATCAATCGTTTTAGCGGGCACTTCAATTATTAATTTACGCTCCAAACCGGACAGCGTCTCAAGAGAAACTTGCATTTATAAACCTCAAATATGGAAAGCAGAGAATATGGATGACGAAACCAAAATAATATATTAAAAATCAGCAGCTTATTAAACCTGGCTGGCTGGCAGAGGCGGATTGTGCCATAGCCCTAAAACAGTTTCAACAGTTAAATCAGCGACTACTTTTGAGAACTTTATGATTACAAATGCTTGGATAATCATTCTATTTTTTTTCAAAATAAAAAATATTTTTTTATAAAAAACCTAAGTCTTTAAGCAGCAAGCATTTTTTCTAAATTTCAAAACATGTTTTATATAAAAAACCTGAATAGTGTGAAATTTTTATTCCATTAGTTAACTTAGCTAAGTGATTGAAAGTAGTCTATATTCGGAAAGCTTATAACCTAGAAATATGTTGTATCACATTGATTTTATTGATATTAAAATTTATTTTTTGAAATTAGAACACTAATACAAGATTTAAAATTGGCATAGTTTTTGCGTTATTTATTCTATTAGATTGCAGCTATACCTTGTCCCCACTCGCTAGTTCAAGGCGCAACACGAACCTCGGTTCATTTATATAAAATATATAATTTAACTCGTCTTGGGCTAGCGAAGACCAACATTCATAACCTTCTCTACCATATCCATTTCCCTCCACTCTCTCAGGAAACTTCATACAGCTTCTTTCCCCAGAGGTTTAAAGCTTATTAATAATTGCGGCAAAAGCGTTAGCGCACCTGTTAAAGCAATGAACATTGCCAAACTAGTAAGCAAACCAAAGTAAATGGTTGGTATGAAATTTGAAAACACCAAAATAGAAAAACCTACGATAATCGTAAAACTCGTGTAATACATCGCCTGCCCAATGCTGCTATGGCAGTATTTCATCGTTTCCAGATAGTTTTGATGTTGTGGATAATAAACTTTAAAACGGTGAATATAGTGAATTGTATTATCAACTCCTATACCAACTGAAATTGCCGCAATAGTTATTGTCATCATATCAAGCGGGATATTCAGCCACCCCATTAAGCCAAGTACCGCTGAAGCAGCCAGGATGTTTGGTAATATTCCCAAGACAGCTAGTTTTAGTGACCTGAACAAAATAATGAACATAACAAATATAACTCCTAACACCAGGCTTAAGGTGAGAATTTGAGAATCAAATAAACTAAGTAACATATTGTTATATAGGACAAACATCCCCGTAAGTTGTACTTGGTCCGAGCCTAGCCCAAATTCTTGCTGTAGCCCTTCTCTAATTTTGATTAAGAGCTCGTTTCTCACCAAATCAGGGTTTGTTTCCAGCACTCTAATTGAAAACCGAACCTGATCATTTTCGATGGAGACATAAGGGGTGATTAAAGCGTCTTTATAATCTTGTGGAATCAACCCATAAAGTACGGCTAATTCCAAATTGTCCAATGGTTCATTATCATTAAGTTCATATACAACCTGTAGAATGGTCCCTAGAGAAAGAATCTTACCTGTTTCCGGCAACTCATCGAGATAATTATGGATATCCATAATGAGTTCCATTTTATCAGTGGTGAACCAATAGCCTGCCTCATCTTGTTCACTAAATTCATCGTCAAAGAAAAATTCATCTTCTTGTAAGAAAAAATCATCTATAGGCAACTCTTCTTCGGATTCATTTTCGAATTCGTTATTATTGGCTGCTACTTCTTCAGACTCCTCCGGATATAAATTAATGATGACATCAAGTGGCGTTGTTCCGCCTAAATTCTGGTCTATAGAAACCATGCCCTGATAAATTTCTGTGCTCTCGTCAAAATAATCAATAAAGCTGTTTTCAACCTCTAAGCGATTCATCCCAACAACACTAAAAATAAACATCACCCCAGCAACTAATAATATGCCAGTACCAAAGCGTGACGTTAGCGCCGCCATATAAGGCGTCACATCAACAAAACGTTTACCTGATGATGATTTGTTAGCCGCCATTAAGCTCATTAATGCAGGAAAAACTAAAAAGGTCAGCAAGAATGCCAAAGCCACGCCCATTACCATCATTAAGCCGAAGTTGATAATAGGCGGGATATCGCTACTAACCAGTGATCCAAAAGCCACGATAGTTGTTAAGGTCGTATAAGCACATGGCTTAACCATATTCTGCAAGGTAGTGCGAATACGTTCATGATGCGACATCTCTCCATCCAAGGTTTCTAATTCCCGATATCGCACAACTAAGTGCACATTTAAAGAGATAGTAATTATTAATAATAAAGAAATGAAATTTGAAGAAATAACTGTCACTGGCCAGTCCAGAAGACCTAATAGACCAACAATACAAATTGCAGTAACCGCACAAGAGGTTAGCGGAATACCTATATAACGAATTTTCCTGAATAAATAACCTAAAGTAAAAATGATGAATAACAAAATTGCCAGACCAAAGGTTTGCAGATCATTTTGTACGAAGGTAATTAAATCGTCGGCGATCATTGGAACCCCGCCCATCACTATCACAGCATCTGACCGATATTGATCCAATATAGAACGAATCTCAGCGATATCTTCATGTTGATTGATATCAGCAAGGGTGTTCAACTCACGGTATCTGACTTCAAGATCTGCTAATTCTTGCTGTTGCTGCGTGCTTAGTTCACCATCTGGAACAGCTCTTAAAACAGCTCTTTGATCAGCAACTTCATCCAGTTCTATGGTCGCTGCAAAATTCACAATCAATGCTGTCGTTTCAGCATCTTCACTGAGTAATACATCACGATAAGCAACACTGCTGGATAAGTCATCTCTCGCAGCTAAAAGGTCAACATCTGGATCATCAAGGGTTTTTATATTATCAGCGAGTTCAGCTAAAGGGACATCTGCTACTTTAAGCAAAGGAACGCTGAAAATACTGTCAATCGAACGAACCCTATCCATTAACTCTAGTTCATCTTTAAGTGCTCGTAATTTATCTAGGCTTGCTTCTTCAAATAATGGAGCGTCAGGGCTATACGAAATAAAAACAAAATTACTCGTGTTATAACGATCATTGGTTTGACGAGAAAGCTCTAGGTCAGCATCACCTTCGACCACTAGAGTGTCTGACGAAGCATCCAACCTGAAGTATTGAGTAAACCAGCCTAATGACACAGTAAGTAAAAGAACCAGAAACAAACAAACTTTTGGTTTTTTTAATACTAGTTGGAGGTAAAAGTTAATCATGGTGTATTAGTCCGGGGAAGCATCACAAAAATTAAGCCGCGAATTATAGCTTAAGCTTTGTTGAATTACTTAATATACTCAATAATTCAATTGCTTAGCTGTTTTTGATATATATAAAGAGAATGTATTATTTACTTGGCTTTACAATAAAATTCAGCATAATGTTGTAAATATGCTTAGAATTTATAGATGCGTGTCTTTTTTTAGCTTCAAATTAGTTTTTTTAAGAATTACCTAAAAGGTTGTTATGAAACGGATTTATTGCACCATTTTATGCTTAACGCTCCAGCTTTTTTATTTAGGCAATGCTTACGCTGCCGAATCAGAAGCCGAATTAGAATGCCCTAATTGAAATGGGGCGTTATCAAGAAGCTTACCTACTTGCCCAATCGGGTTTGTTTGATTATGAAGGGCAGCCGAATTTTGATTTTGCCTACGGCCTAGCCGCATTAGAGTCTGGCAGACCTGATGAAGCGGTATTCGCTTTTGAAAGAATTGCTTTTAATAACACCGGACAACAACGTGTAAGACTGGAGCTAGCTCGGGCTTATTTCCTTAGTGAAAACTACGCAGCCGCAGAAACTCTTTTTACGGAAGTCTTGGCGTCCAATCCGACTCAGAATGTCAGAGCAAATATAGAAGCCTTCCTTCAATTGATTGATCAAGCTCAAAGCGCAACAGAGAGCCAAATAACCTTCAGTTTAGGCATAAATACAGGAACAGATAGTAATATTGTTAGTGCAACTGAGCTGGGGGTTATCGACACTCCAATAGGCGATGTAACCTTAAGCTAGGGTGGCCAGAAAATAGATGATTCATTTACTGAATACTCTGGAAATATTGGTTATATGCGTCCCATTGATAACAATCGAAACATAATGCTGCAGGGCAATTATAACCATCGCAACAATCATATTACCGATCAATTTGATCTAACAGTGGCATCAGGTCAGTTTTCGTATAACTGGGGCTTAAACTCTAATCTTCGGTATTCTCATGCACTACGCGTACAACTGGTAGAACTCGCTAAGCGAAAGTTTCAAAACAGCGCCACTTTCCTAAACTCTATACAACGCATTGGCAGTAATGGCTGGTCACAATCATTGACCGGTGCATATACCATGGTTCGCTATGCCACTGGACAAAATGCCAATGCTAATTTGCGCGATATAAATCAATTCCTAGTTTCTGGAGTAATTACAAAATCAAGCAACAGAAACCAACTTAACACCAGTGTATTCTGGGGTGATGACGATATACAAAGCTCGATAGGCAAGAACAATGAAACTCAATTTGTAGGGCTTGCATTATCCGATCAATATTTATTGAGGCCTCAACATCTACTTTATGGAAGGCTATCGGTACAAATTAATGACCATGGTGCGCCTGATCCAATTTTTAGTTTAACAAGAACTAATAGCACTTCTTCAGCATCGATTGGCTGGATCTGGCAACTTAATTCAAATCTCACCCTCACCACAGATTTCACTTATTCAGATAATGAAAGCAATATTGACCTTTATAGCTGGGACCGAAATAGGCTACAAACGGGGCTGAGAATTCAGTTTTAAATAGATATTTGCTTGATAAATGACATAAGCTGCATACTGAATCTTCTATACCTGCCTAACTAATCTTGATCTTCATCTGTTTTCTTGAAATCCAGCGAAGCGGAATTGATGCAATAACGCAAGCCTTCTGGGCCCGGCCCATCTGGGAAGACATGACCCAAATGAGCATCACATTGAGCACACAAGACCTCGGTTCTGGTTCTTCCAAGGCTATTGTCAATCTCTTCTGCTACATGAGCAGCTTCCAATGGATTAGTAAAACTTGGCCAACCAGACCCAGAGTCATATTTTTTATCCGCATCAAAAAGCCCTAAGCCGCAACATCGGCATAAGTACTCACCAGTATCATGATTATCAACATATTTACCAGTAAAAGCCCTTTCTGTGCCTTTCTCTCTGGTGATATGGTATTCCTCAGGATTTAAGCTTTGTTTCCACTCTTCTTCAGTTTTACTTATTTTCTTCATAAAAAAGCCACTTATATTAATTAGTTTAGACACAAGTCGTCAGCTCAGCCTATAAGATGGTGTTTAAGGGTGTGTTTAAGTACAATTCGCAACCCCTTATCCGGGCATGAGCAATGGACAGTATAATCTGTCTATCAGCATGACTAAAGTGATCCACGGGCAATGGTGACACAAAATGCACTTAATTAAGCAGTCTGACAAGCTAAAACATGTCTGTTATGAAATCAGAGGCCCTGCCCTGCAAGCAGCAAAAAAGCTTGAGGAGGAAGGCCATAAAATTATCAAGTTAAATATTGGTAATCCTGGCGCTTTTGGTTTTGATGCCCCAGATGAAATCCTGCAGGATGTTATTTCCAACTTAAATGAAGCGCAGGCTTATTCTGATTCAAAAGGTTTATTCTCAGCTCGCAAAGCAATTATGCATGAGACTCAACGCATTAATATTAAAGGCGTTGAAATTAATGATATTTATCTTGGCAATGGCGTCAGCGAACTGATCGTAATGTCAATGCAGGCTTTATTAAATAATGATGATGAAGTCTTAATCCCAGCCCCTGATTATCCTTTATGGACAGCTGCTGTCAGTCTTAGTGGCGGCAAGCCAATTCATTATATTTGTGATGAAGGTGCCGATTGGTTTCCGGACATTGATGATATCAAAAGTAAAATCACTAACCGTACTAAAGCCTTAGTTCTTATCAACCCCAACAACCCAACTGGAGCTGTTTACAGTAAAGAGTTATTACTACAGGTCATAGAATTAGCTCGCAAGCATGAATTAATTCTCTTTGCTGATGAGATATATGACAAAATTCTTTATGACGATGTACCGCATATTCCGCTAGCTTCACTTTGCGAAGACCTTTTAGTTCTGACTTTTAATGGCCTTTCTAAAAACTATCGTTTAGCCGGCTTTCGCTCAGGCTGGATGATAATCAGTGGCAATAAAGAAATTGCTAGTGACTACCTTGAAGGATTGGAAATACTATCCAACATGCGTTTATGCTCAAATGTACCCGCTCAATTGGCCATTCAAACTGCTCTCGGCGGATACCAAAGCATTAATGAATTAATCCTTCCTGGCGGACGACTTCGTGATCAGCGTGATTTAGCTTATCAAATGCTCAACGATATCCCTGGAGTGAGCTGCACTCTTCCTAAAGGCGCTATATATATATTCCCAAAACTGGATCCAAAAATATTTAAAATTGAAAGTGATGACAAGCTAATACTGGAATTATTATTACAAGAAAAAATTCTAATGGTTCAAGGAAGTGGTTTTAACATCACAGACAAACAACATTTTAGAATCGTTTTCCTGCCTAGAGAAGATGTCTTAACGGATGCTCTACATAAACTGGCTCGCTTTTTAAGTAAATATTCACAAGCTTAATTGAAGTTCAGAGTGCGTAAAACTTTTTTTGCTGCAGGCGCTAAACCGGCATAATCTAACTGATAATATTGAAACTCTCTGCGTAGAGGATATTTTTTCCGCAGTTCATCAAAAGTTGTTGCTGCTTTTTTTTCTGTTAACTGCAGCATCTGCTTATAATCAACAGCAATAGCATAAGCTATCAAAATAGTTTGATTAATTTGCTCTAGTTCCGACCCTCCACTTGGAGTTTCTATACTTTTAGTCTCGGTGTTTATTGGGTAAGCAGGTGCTTCTTGTAAACAAAAGAAGTCCAAAAATGCCTGATATATTTGTGCACTGCCCTGCTCTTTACCTTCATAACTATAACCAGCGATATGGCAGGTCCCTATATCAACCTTTTCTAATAAGGGCATGTATATGTCTGGCTCGTTTTCCCAAACATCTAACACGCATCGCCAAGAGTGACTCTTATATTCTGAATACAGCGCGTGGTTATCAATTACAGCTCCTCTCGACGTATTGATGATCATGCTATCCTTAGCTAAACCTTGAATGACATTTTCATCAAAAAGATGCCATGTAGGATAAAGGCCTTGTGTGGTTAAGGGCGTGTGCACAGTAATGAGATCTTGTTTTAGCGCCCGTTCAAATGAAACAAATTTATCACTGAAGAGGTGACTGTCATCCAGATAAGGATCGTAAATTACAAAGTTAATATTCAGTGCATGTAAATATTCAGCTAACAAGCTACCAACATTTCCAGCACCAATTATACCGACAGACAATTCTCGCCAATCGAAATTATATTTCTCAGAAAGGAAAGCCATACTCGAAAAAACATACTGGACAACTGAGTTCGCATTGGAGCCCGGGGCATGTGCAAAATGAATATTATTAAGCTTTAAAAATTCTAAATCTACGTGATCGATACCACTAGTTGCGCTTGCAACAAATTTGACGTTTGAATTGCCTAACAAATCTTTATTAATATTTGAAACCGACCTGACCAACAAGGCGTCAGCATGCTTTACTTTTTGAGCAGACAGTAAACGTCCAGAAACTTTTGAAACGTCCGCGATAGCATCGAAATATTCAAGCCCACTAATGTTTTCATCAGCAACAACTTGTATTTTTGGCTTATTCATTAAATGAGGACTAATTAAATTGTTTTATTAAATCCAGAAGACAGCTAGGAACTAACAGGCGTGTCTGCTTTAAGAATGACAAAAATAAATTCTTTATCTTCAGTCTTGCTCTCTAGTAGTTCGTGACCTAAGAAGTGGCAAAATTTTGGTATATCTCGAGTTGTGGAAGGGTCCGTTGCTGTCACGATCACTTTCTCTCCAGACTTAATTTCACGAATTTTCTTGTGCAGTAACATCACGGGTTCCGGGCAAAATAAGCCACGAGCATCTAGTGTGTAGGCATTAATTTCAGGTGTTTGAGTCATATTAACTCTAGCTCTCTTTTACTGCTCTCTCTTTACGACATTGCAACTACTGCTTTCCGCATCATAGTCTATAAAGACTATGCCTTTTTCCAACTGTCTCATTACATGCTTAACTTTATCTTGCAGATTATAAATGTGAAGCCCATAGTCTGTCCCTTCTCGACTAACAAACTCTTCTAAGAGATTATTAAGTGTATCGTCTTCTATATCTTTAAAAGGAATTTCCACGGGCATTAAAACAAATTAACAGCTTCCAATCTTTCATTCTCCGCTTGCCGCATTAATTTTGATTCTTCGCGTTCTACTTCAAGATTTTTAAAATCAAAAAGCTTGATGTCCGCCAAATGTGAAGGCGCAACATTAGTAATGCTTTTAAATAACACGTCGAGGCGGCCTGGAAATTGTTTGTCCCAGCCATTCAGCATTTTCTTTATTTCCTGGCGTTGAAGATTATCTTGATTACCGCATAAGCTACAGGGGATTATTGGAAATTGTCTGTACTCAGCATATTCAGCAATTTCATTTTCCTTACAGTATGCCAAGGGTCTTATAACGATATTGCGCTTGTCGTCGCTAAGTAATTTAGGCGGCATTGCTTTCAATTTCCCGCCAAAAAACATGTTTAAAAACAAAGTTTCCATTATGTCATTTCGATGATGACCTAAGGCTATTTTAGTCGCCCCAATTTTCCCGGCATACGAATATAAATTGCCCCTCCTTAAACGGGAACATAGACCGCAATAGCTTTTTCCTTCAGCAGTTTTTTCTACCACAACAGAATAAGTATCTTGTTCTATTATGTGGTAATCCACGTGGATAGATTCCAAGTATTCTGGCAAGACATGTTCAGGAAAGCCTGGTTGCTTCTGATCCATATTAACGGCATGGATAGCAAAATTAATTGGAGCATGCTTTTGCATATTTAACAGGATGTCCAACATCACATAGGAATCTTTACCCCCGGATAGGCAAACCATCACCAAATCACCTTCCTCAATCATATTGAAGTCAGCGATAGCGCGACCGCAATCCCTGCGTAAATTCTTCTGCAATCGGTTTATTCGCAAATTAGTTTTTCTTAAACTGCTATCCACATTAATCTCGGTTTTAAATAAATAAGACAAGGAATTAGTGCGACAGTATAATTCTCTATCAAAAGTAATACCATGATAGAGAACTTTTAAGAGAGCTATCGTTATGAGAGTTTTATTCCACAGAAAGTCTTTTCTCTTGCTAATGCTTAGTTTAGGTGCTGTTTTTATATCTCTACAGCTTAATGCCCAAACTACAGAGCCCTTAGAAGGAACTAATAACAATCAGGCAGTAATCCTGCAATACCACCACGTCTCTACGGAGACGCCGTCTATTACCAGCATTGCCCCTGATGACTTTCAACAGCACATGGGCTATTTGTCTGAAAATAATTTCAATATTCTACCGCTAGAGCAAATTCTACATAGCTTACAAAATGGGGAAGAATTACCAAGCTATACTGCTGCAATTACTTTTGATGACGCCTACCTTTCTGTTTATACAGAAGCTTTCCCCATCTTACGCGAGCTTAATTGGCCTTTTAGTGTTTTTGTGACCACGGGTTTAGTTGGCACGAACCCCAGACTTTATTCAAGCTGGAATCAAATTCGAGAAATGGCTGAAGCTGGTGCCACAATAGCTAATCATACTGTTAGTCACCCTTATTTCTTGGAAAGGCAGACCAATGAATCAGAAAGAGATTGGCTAGAAAGCATCAGCCAAGAAATCCGTTCAGCTGAAGAAAAAATTCTTCAAGAAACCGGGCAAAGTCATCGTCTAATTGCTTATCCTTACGGGGAATATGAGCCAAGAATTCAAGACTTAGTTCTAGATCTAGGCTATATAGGTATTGCTCAGCACTCGGGGCCAATTAATGCTGATTCCGATTTTAGCGCCCTTCCTCGGTTTCCTCTTTCTGGCATATATGTCTCAATGAACACTTTTCCTAATAAGGTGAAAAGCTTAGCCTTCACTCTAGACAGCTTAATGCCAGCATCACCCTTAAGCTCAGAGCTGAGTCCCATTATAGAAATTGATTTTAATAACGATATTCCAGGTTTACAGCAGCTTGCCTGCTTTAATAACGGAGAAGCAATGAACATAGAAGTGTTAGAAGCAGAATCAGCGCGTTTTCGTGTTAGTACAGACATTGTAAATAGAAGCCGGCGCTTTCGCTATAATTGCACCGCTCCTGGCCCTCAAGGTAGATATTATTGGTATTCTATCCCTTGGATTAATCCGGCAGTTTCAGAGTGACATTCAACGCGATTAAGCGCCTCTACGATCTAGTTCAAGTAAATTATTTGAGTAAATCATGGATTGCAGTTCAAAAATATATTCATCACCACGTGAAGAGTATGTATCCAAACCTTCAGACAGACTGATGCCATCTACGGATCTTCCAGCTTGTCGAACTTGCTGTCTTATATCTCTCAATTTTTGATAATTAGGAAAAGTGTTCAAGTTCATAATATATGCTTTTACGGACTCAAAAACATTATCAAAACTTTTCACTTCATGGTTTGCTCCGGCAGGACGCCTAGCAGGAATGATACCGCAACCTTCAGAGTAGCACCATTGCCCGTAGAAATTATTGCCTTCTAAGGCAAAGCGCGACGTGCCCCAAGCTGACTCATTCGCCGCTTGTGCCAAGGCTAGTGAGCTGGGGATAATATCAGCACGCTTGAGCAATCTGTTGATCAGGTTTCTAGTGTTTAGAGACTCATTTTCCAGTTCATATTCCACTCGCAAACCTGACAAATAAGACATTTCATTTCTGTTAAGTGTTAATCCATTATTTAGTTTTTCGCGTAAACTGATGAGTCGCTGCCGTTGTAATAAAATCTGCTGATTAACAGTTTCAATATAGGGACCTAGGAAATCAAAAAACGCGTCTTTTTTTGCTGAGACATCCATTATTCTAGCGAAATCAGGAATATTAGAAGGCAGTACAGGGGCTTCAACAAGGACTACAGCTAAGGTCTCACTAGGCAAGTCTGTGTGAACAGGCTTTAAACTTATAGCGGCAACAAATAGAAATAAAAGAAATAAAATATAACTGAACAGGAGGCGGTAACTTTCTGGGCTTTGTTTCATCTTTGTCATACCTAGCTGTACCGATTTATAGCTATAGTCTTGCAAAAAATGCCTGCTTAAGATGAAATGATTCTAGCATACCTGTACTTCTACACAAGCAATAATGCTGCACAAATGACTTTAATAAATTATCACATCTTATTGATTTTTATATATTTTTACCTTCGCAATTGGGCGATGGTTGAATTTTTTGCTGACTTTCCAGCCACTCTTCAGGATTATAAAGGTGCAGGGCTAAAGCGTGAACAGGGCCAGCCAGCTCTTCGCCAAGCTCCTTGTATACTGCTTGGTGCCGTTGGACTTTTCTTAAGCCTCTAAAGTGCTGACTTACCAGTAATAAATTAAAATGTGAATCTGTAGCCAGCCCTGCATGCATATGACTTTCATTTAGCAGCTCAAGATGTTCTGGCTCGAATGCCTTTTGTAATTTCGATTTTATTTGCTCTTCTAAATTCATATCTAAATCCATATCTAAATCGATATCTAAATCGATAGTCGTCATACTCTTTCTTAGACAAGTTCGCGCTCATAGTTCACCATACCCAATATTAGTTCTACAATAGCCCGTCTTTAAATTTCAAGGAATGCACATGACTATCGGTTGGTATCCAGGCCACATGAATAAAGCCAGAAAGGATATCATAAAATTACTCCAGCGAGTTGACCTGGTGATCGAGTTAGTCGATGCCCGCTTACCCTATTCCAGTGAAAACCCTTTACTAAACTCATTGATAAATGAAACTGCTCGCTTGAAAATTCTTAATAAAACTGACTTGGCAGACCCAGTTGTTACTAATTTATGGCTGGAATTCTATAAACAAAAAAATATTACACCCTATGCGCTAGACAGAACGCAGCCAGAAGCCATCAAAAAGTTATTAAAAACTGCTCGCGCAGTCTCAGGAAAAAAAGCAGATAAAGTACTGAGAATTATGATCGTTGGCATCCCGAATGTTGGGAAATCCACTTTCTTAAATATCTTATTAGATAGGAAGGTCGCGAAGGTTGGCAATGAGCCTGCCGTGACCAAGTCTTTAAGTGAGATCAACCTTGGAGACTCCATTAAATTAATTGATACCCCAGGCGTATTGTGGCCAAAAATTGAAGACCAACAATCTGCTTATAGATTAGCTGTTACTGGCGCCATTAAAAATACCGCCATTGAATTTGAAGACGTCGCTTTATTTGCGCTGGATTTCCTTCGAAAAGATTACCCAGAACAATTAGCTGATCGCTACCAGTTACTCGACACATCCCTTGAAGCATCTCAATTACTTGAGGCTATAGCTAAAAATCGAGGCTGCCTACGTAAAGGCGGCGTTGATTATCATAAAGCCAGTGAAGTCCTGCTTAATGATATCCGCAATGGTGCATTAGGAAGAGTTAGCTTGGAAAAACCTGAATTAACACTGTAAATCAAGCGAATCAAATTCAGTATTTCCTGACCTTTATTTCTTAATGAGCTAGAATCAGCGCTTTGTCGTCATCCGAGATAGTTTTAATGCAGCCAGAAACCAGCCTCTCCTTAGATTCTTCTTTTAAACAATTACGCAGTCGATATCTTGAAACACTCAATATTACAGTTGAAGAGTATGAGCATGAAATCACTGGCGCAAAACACTTCCATCTAGCCAGCGAAAACCCTGAAAATGTATTCATGGTGGCGCTACGCACAGTGCCCATGGATTCAACTGGCGTTGCTCACATTCTTGAACATACTGCATTATGTGGCAGTAAAAAATTCCCGGTTCGAGACCCTTTTTTCATGATGATTAGGCGCTCCATGAATACCTTCATGAACGCCATGACCAGTAGCGATTGGACCGCCTACCCCTTTGCCAGTCAGAACCGAAAAGATTTCAATAACTTATTAGAGGTTTATCTTGATGCGGTTTTCTTTTCCCGATTAGACCCCCTAGATTTTTCACAAGAAGGTCATCGCCTTGAGTTTGCGGATGCGGCTAACCCTGAGACTGAACTAGAGTACAAAGGTGTAGTATTTAACGAGATGAAAGGCGCCATGAGCTCTCAAAGCAGCATTATCTGGCAACATCTCTGCACACATTTGTACCCCACTACAACCTATCACTACAATAGTGGTGGTGACCCTGCAGACATCCCAGACTTGAGCTATGAAGAATTAGTCCAGTTTTATAAAACACACTACCACCCCAGCAATGCAATTTTTATGACCTTCGGCGATATTCCAGCCAGCGAGCACCAGAATAAAATTGAAGCTTTAGCCCTCTCACATTTCGATAAGCTAGATGTGCATATAGAAGTTGGCGACGAACAGCGTTATCAAAAACCCATCAAGATCACCGAATATTTTCCATTAGACAATGACGAAGCTGAGGAAGATATAAAAAACAAAAGCCATATTCTTCTTGCCTGGCTGTTAGGAAAAAACACCAGCCTAGAGGAGCTTTTTAAAGCTCAACTACTTGCTTCAGTATTACTAGATAATAGCGCAAGCCCCCTACTTCAGGTGCTTGAAACTACAGAGCTTGGGTCTTCACCGTCGCCTCTTTGCGGCCTGGAAGATTCGCATCGTGAAATGAGTTTTATTTGCGGCCTGGAATCTTGCGATGCTGTAGATACTGATGCTATTGAAGAATTAATACTAAATACCCTAAAGACTGTTGCAGAAGAAGGCGTTGAGCAAAGCATGGTAGAAGCTGCCTTACATAGCCTTGAACTTCATCAGCGTGAAATTACCGGAGACAGCTATCCTTATGGACTGCAATTAATCCTTTCATCGCTTTCAACAGCAACTCATCGAGGTGATCCAATTGAATTGCTGGATATAGATCCTGTCTTAAAACAGCTAAAAGAAGATATTCAAGATCCTGCTTTTTTACCGAGCTTAATAAACGACTATCTGCTTAATAATCTACACAGGGTAACACTGACGGTTATCCCTGATACTGAATTAGCCAAGAAAACCAGAGATGCAGAAAAGCATAAACTGGAAACTCTTAAAAGCAAACTAAGTGATAGTGAAAAAGAAACAATAATTGCGCAAGCTCAAGCTTTAATTCAGCGTCAACAGCAGGTTGATGATATGTCAGTCTTGCCAAAAGTCGACCTTGAAGATGTGCCAGCTGACATTAGCTGGCCACAAGCTGAATCCGGCGCCATCAATAAAATTCCTTATGCATTTTATGCTCAAGGAACTAATGGCCTGAGTTATCAAGATATTATAATCGGTTTACCATCCTTGCCCGACGAGCTCAAAACAATTTTGCCCCACTATAGCGCTTGCTTGCCTGAACTTGGTATTGGCTCGTCTAGCTATCTTGATATTCAAGCAAAACAGGCTGCTATTAGCGGTGGCGTTCACGCCCACGTCAGTATGCGCAACCAGCTTGAAAATGAGAAAAATTTAGATGCCTATATGATACTTTCAAGCAAAGCCCTTTATGCCAATCAAAAGAAATTAAGTCATCTCATGCAAGACATGCTCGAATCCTGCCGTTTCGATGAATTGGGCAGGATCAAAGAGCTCATGCAACAAATTTCCAGCCATAAAGAGCAAAGCGTCACTAATCATGGTCATGTATTAGCGATGGGCATAGCAGCAAGCAAAATGAGTTCGATTGCAGCCTTAAATTATGAAAACTCCGGCATGCAAGGAATCAAAAATTTGAAATCTATGGTCAAAGGTTTCAGCGATGATACTCGGCTTGAAGCTTATGCAAATAAATTAAAGAGCTTACATGAGCTGATTGTTCAAGGTGATAAACGCTTACTTTGTGTTGCGGAAGGCAGCCAAAAAGAAAGTTTAATAAAACAGCTTAATGAAATTTGGGGGGATTCTGGTGATAACGCCAAAGCTGAGCATTTTGCAATGAATGCAGTGCGCGAAAACGTTGAAATAGCCTGGCTCTATAACACTCAAGTCAATTTTTGCGCTACAGCCTACCCTACCGTTCCAGCGGCGCATGAAGATGCCGCAGCACTAACTGTTCTGGGAGGCTTTTTACGTAATGGCTATCTTCATGGGGCCATCAGAGAACAAGGCGGAGCCTATGGAGGTGGAGCTACACAAGATTCAAGTTCTGCTAGCTTCCGATTTTTCTCCTACCGGGACCCACGCTTATCCGAAACTTTAGATGATTTTGAAAGATCTATTAACTGGCTGCATGAAAACCAACATGAGTATAGCCAACTGGAAGAGGCAATTTTAGGTGTTATATCCAGCTTGGATAAACCCGCGTCTCCAGCAGGAACAGCCAAGCAAGCTTATTACAATGAATTATTTGGTAGGGATAAACAACATCGTGCGAAATTTCGCCAACAAGTGCTTGAGGTCGATATTCCAAAACTACAAAAGGTCGCAGCTGAATATTTAATACCGGCAAAACGTAGCATGGGTGTTATTAGCAACAAGGAACAAGCTAGAGAATTAGAAAATCTTGGAATGAAAGTAAATAAATTATAATTTTCAATAAGTTATAAAACATAATTAATGTTAAACATTAATTCCTTGTTTGCTTAATTAATTCATAAGCCGCTTTGATATCCTGGGTTTTTTGATTGGCAATGTCCATCATTTCCTGAGGCAAACCTTTAGATACCAGTTTGTCAGGATGATGTTGATTCATCTGCCGTCGATAAGCTTTTTTTACTTCCTGATCACTAGCAGAAGATTTAATACCCAATAGTTGATAGGCATCGGTCAAATTCAATCTAGATCTATCAGAGCTGCGATTAGTATGTGATCGCCGATTCTGTTGATAATGTTGTTGAGCCTGCCCTCTTTGCAGAATCCGTTGAAAATCTGACTTAGAAAAGCCCAAAATTTGAGCGCTTTCCCAGAGCGCTTTTTCTTCATTTTTGTGCAAAGCGCCATCGGCTAAAGCTGTCATTACTAGTATCTCTAGGAACATCTGCATCAAGTTTCGGCGGCGATGACACTCCTTACGAAACTGCTCAAGCACTTCACCAACTTGAACACCTTCACTTTTTCCTTGCTCAAATAAGTTAATGGCAACTTTTTTCTGTTGTACATTTAAATTCATTTGTCGCATGACATGCTGAGCAACATGAATTTCATCTTGCGACACTTTACCGTCAACTTTGGAGATATGTCCCATCATAAAAAAAGTTGCTGTAAAGAAGGCAGACTGAATAGTCTCTACCTGGTCGGCACCGTTCATACCGCCTATACCACCTAGACGCCCCATCCCGCGGTCAAAATTATGCCCCAGTGAAGCGCCTAACAAAGCCCCAAGCGGGCCTCCTAACATAAAGCCAAAGGTCCCCCCGAATACTTTCCCCCACCAACTCAGAAGAATAGCCTCATGAACCAATTACGGCCTAATTCGCGTTCACAACCTTGATACTGGTTTTGATAAACACCAGCTGTATTCTGTACATTACGAGCCACATCTACCAACCAGCCCTTACTGTTGTAGGTTCCTCTAGCCCAGCCACCATTACCTTCATGGTAAGCCAGATAAAGATTATAGGCGTCATTTCGAGCAATGCGGTTCTGGCGATTTGATGTATTCGTATACCAACCAACAAAGTCCATCGCATCAGAAAAATCAGCGCGACTGGCACCCCAATTACCTGCATTCTCTTTATAGTCATTCCAGGTTTCATCTAACACTTGGGCATAACCATAGGCTGACGAAGGTCTTGTCCAAGGTATAAATCCAAGAAGTTTAGTCCGTTCTGGTCTGGCACGAGCTTGAAAGGAAGATTCTTGCTCAATAATCGCCATACTGACATAGACCGGAGTTCCCCAACGATCTTCAGTTTTTTTAGCTGCTCGATACCAGCTGCGGCGATCTTCAAACATACTGCAGATATTTCCAGTATTCTCGGGCTGTGGCGACACGCAGGACGTCAGAAAAATAAACATAACGAAAACAAAAAATAGGCGCATTTTTGAATTCCTCAATTTCAATAGTAAAAGTAAGCCTATAAGGCTTATTAAAGACATACTTTACACTGTTATACCGTGTTGTGTAAGCAATGACACAAAATCTTCTTCATTTATTACCTTGATCCCTAACTCTTCAGCTTTGCTTAATTTACTCCCAGCGCCCGGACCGGCAATAAGGCACGTGGTCTTAGCTGATACACTGCCTGCTACTTTTGCGCCCAGTTGTTGCAAATACTGTTTAGCTTGCGATCTAGCCATCAAGTCAAGCGTGCCGGTGACGACATAAGTATTTCCAGCAAGAGGCAGGTCTTGATCATCACTTAATTCCAGCTCAGACGGCTTAACACCAGCATCCAGCAATGCTGCAATAACAGACAGGTTATGCTGTTCAGCAAAAAATGACACGATATGCTGAGCCATAATCTCTCCAATATCAGGAATATCAATCAAACTTTCAAGATCAGCCTGCATTAAGGCTTGTAATGTGCCCTTGTGCTTAGCCAGCGCTAAAGCGGTCGCTTCCCCTACTTCGCGTATGCCTAAAGCGTAAATAAACTTTTGTAAACTAATGTTTTTACTGTTTTCAATTGCTTGCAACAAATTAGTAGCAGACTTCTCTGCCATCCGCTCCAAGCCCATTAATTGCTCTAGTTCTAGTCGGTAGATATCTGCAACGTTCTCAATTAATTCATCGCTAACCAATTGCTCTATGAGTTTTACGCCCAAGCCATCGATATCCATCGCACCACGCGACGCAAAGTGAATAATCGATTGGGTACGCTGAGCTCGGCAATAAAGCCCTCCTGTACAGCGTATTAATACTTCATTTTCAACTTGCTCAAGATCGGATTGGCAAATTGGACAATGCTCAGGAAAAACTATATCTCTGACGCTATCGGGACGTTGCTCCAGAATGACTTTAACTACTTTGGGAATAACATCTCCGGCTCGCCTAATGATGACTTTATCACCTATTTTTATATCCAGTCGTTTGATTTCATCTAAATTATGTAAGGTGGCATTACTGACCGTGACGCCACCCACAAAAACCGGCTCCAATCTGGCAACTGGAGTTATTGCGCCAGTCCTACCCACCTGAAATTCGACGTCATTTAAGGTCGTGCTGACCTCTTCGGCTGGGAATTTATAGGCAATCGCCCAACGTGGAGTTCTAGCATTCATGCCTAAGATGTTTTGCATGTCAAAATCGTTAACCTTAAGCACCGCTCCATCAATTTCATAATCCAGCTCAGCACGCTGGTTCAATAGATCGGCACAGTAGTCAAAGCAGGCTTGTGCGCCTACAACCACTTTACGGATAGGATTAACCGGCAAACCCCATCCATCAAGTAGTGAAAACACTTCACCAAGCCTGGGCGGCATATCCATGCTGCTTTCGCCGAGGCTATAGCAAAACATCGTCAGCGGCCGTGAAGCCGTTATACGTGAATCAAGTTGCCTCAGAGTACCTGCAGCTGCGTTTCTCGGATTCACGAAGATTTTTTCTTCATTTTTAAGAGCAAGAGTATTCATGCGAGTAAAACCTGATTTAGTCATGAATATTTCACCACGCACTTCTAATACATCCGGGAAGTCTTTGCCTTGCAAGCGTAAGGGAATATCTCGAATAGTTTTCACATTATGCGTGATGTCTTCTCCTACTTTGCCGTCACCCCGAGTTGCAGCCTGCACCAACACGCCTTTTTCATAACGCAAACTCACGGCAACACCATCTATTTTGGGCTCACAGCTATACTCAATGGTATCTATATTTTTAGGCAGTCGCTTACTTAATCGAGTTTCAAATTTCTCAATGCTTTCGATATCGAAGGCTTTTTCTAAGGACAACATAGGAGTCTTATGCGCTACCTGAGAAAATCCAGACAGCGGCTCACTACCCACACGCTGACTCGGAGAATCAGGTGTCACTAATTCAGGATGTTCTTTTTCTAGGCTAAGTAAGCGATCAAATAAACGATCAAATTCCTGATCAGGAATTTCCGGGGTATCTTGCTGATGATAGAGACGATTATGATACTCAATCTGTTGTCGAAGCTTAAGTAGTTCGGACTTCAGATCATCTGTCGATGCATTCATAAGGTCTATTTTTTTGAAAGTTGTGCTAATTCAAAATCCTGAATACGCTGACGACAATGTTCGATAGTTTGACGAGTGATCACACTGCGGTGCTCATCCTTTAAGTCGCCATTTAAACTTTCTTTTATTGAATCAGCTGCATTCAACATCTGCTCGAAGCTCTTCATATTGCCAAAGGCATTGGGTAATTGTAAAAAGAAACTTACGCCTGGGGTCGAGAATTCTTCCATTTGAGTCACATCAAAAGTGCCTGGTTTAACCATATTAGCCATACTGTAGACGACAGGTCCATTATCGCTACTATCAGTATGCTTATGGAAAATGCTCATTCTGCCTAGCCTCATGTCATGCTGCATAAGGATAGGCAAGAGATCACTGCCGGCAAATAACTCACCTTGTTTGGCCATTACATTAATGACAATGACTTCTTCTGCTTCTAGAGGCTCATCGTCATTTTCATCATGCTCATCATCAGTCTGAATGAAATCTTCTGGGCTCTCAGAAAATAATTCTGCTTGAACGATGGTGGCAGCATCGGGATTTTCTGCCGGGCTTTTAGTCGCAGTCGAATTTACACGAACAGGTTTGTCTTCCAAATCCTCTTCAGAAAAGCCATCCATTCCACCAAGAGTGGGCTCAATCCGACCCTTGTTTTCTCTGCTGGTATTGGCCTTACTCGCTAATAGCTGATCTTCTCTCTTGTCTCTCTTGTCTCTCTTGCTTATGCGGACCGACGAAAGCTCTTCATCATTATCTAGCTCTTTATTTAGCTCGTCATTTAGCTCGTCATCGCCATCTCCATAAACTTCGCCATCATAATCAGAATTGTCAGAATCTGTATCTGCTAGGGTTTCTTCCTCTAAAAACTCTTCTTCTGTATCTTTATCTTCCGCATAATCACCAATATTTGATTCGTCATAATCTTCCGAAAAGCCTTCAGCTCTCTCATCTTCATTGTTGTCATCAAGTCTATCTTTTAATTGGTCATCTAATTCGTCTTCGTCACTTATGTCCTCTTCAATAGCTGCTTCACTATCCCAATCATTATCTTCTTCTCTATTCTCTTCTCTATTCTGTTCTCTATTCTGTTCTCTAT
>Ga0055584_100001079_pt1 | contig 26600 bp, 30 predicted proteins | sample OSDHelmetaG_FD_58716 | JGI IMG/M metagenome (GOLD analysis project Ga0055584, IMG submission 58716) | Pelagic marine sediment microbial communities from the LTER site Helgoland, North Sea, for post-phytoplankton bloom and carbon turnover... | ecosystem: Environmental > Aquatic > Marine >...
TACAACTCTGTTAGTGCGTCCTGGTTGTCAACTACCCAAAAATGAAATGAGCGCCGCAAAACGAATGGTATTTCAATGTCGTCGTCATCTGAACTGCGAGCGGTCTCCATTTCGTTCGTATCATCGATGTGTGCCTCATAGTACGAATCCCTCTTGAAGGATACCATTTACAAATTGTATATGCTCCGCGTTTAAGTGATTGGAATAAGTGTCCAAGTAGTAGAGTACTAGTAGCAGCGAATCTGCAAGGTCATCTTGTTTGCTCTTCATCTTAAAGGCGCTAACAGCAGTGGCATCGAAGGCTTGTTCATTTGCTTGGATGAACGCAGTCACCCATTGCACAGCCTTCTGCTTGTTTGCGCGATAATTCTTTGTGCTTAAATCGTAGTGCATCTTGACACTGCGCGCTGATATGACTAGACAGCGCTCAAAGAACATTGTCTGTAGGATAGCCTCGACAATACGCATGTTACAACGTATCTGTCGCTCTATGATTACCTTTGCCGCTTGTTCGAAGAAATGTTGATGACGCTGCACAAAGGTGCGGACATAGTCCACGTTATTCATTGGGATGTAACGTCCGTTTGGGACTAGACTCACACAGTCCCAATGAATGACTTTTGATGTGCAAAAATCAAAGACACAAAGGCCTAAGTTTTTTATACCTACGTCTATCGCAACGATGTATTGACCGCTCATACCTTCTCTGCGGTACTCTCAGAAGAAGTTGCTGCCTGCGTTGGACGCGGCCGTATTAGACTTACAATTGAATTAGACACTCGTGGGCTAGTAGTAGAGCGCAGTTCTAGGTTTTGTGCTGGGACAGTTGTAAGGTCTAGCACGTCACGCTCACATTCCAGGCCACAGCACTTTATTGTACGGCATCTGCTCTTTAGCATGTAAACCATCACACCCGATATACATGTCATACACACACCTAGAACACTAAGAAGCCAAGACCCGTTACGCTCGACGAAGTCTGGTTCGTAAATTTCAGACATAAGACACTCACACATGAGAAACTAACTACGCAAAACTGGTCAGAGCGCGACCATCCTTGATCTGGAGCCAATTGTAGTGCACACCCCACACATCACAGCGATATTCGACAGCGGCGTTGTTCGTCTCAAACGCTATGCCATCGATCGTCAGCTTGGCATGAGAGACCTTGCTAAAGTTCACTGCACCACTGGGGTTTGCGCCCTCGGGGTTAAGTGCAAACGGATAGACATAGATCTCCTTGCGGTCGAGCAGCTCACCAAGAGCCTTGAAATCGGCAGTCTGCCCGGTAGAGGAGGACGAATCGCCAATGTCCATGAACGATGTGCTCGTATTGCTGTGCAGCATAGGCATAAGACGATTCATCAAGTAGTTACGGTCAAGTCCTTCAGACGCCAACGACGGATGCCGTTCCTGTCCGTTTAGCGTTAGTTTAAAGTCCTTGATCGTAAGGTAACCCTCCGCCGCCGTTTTGGCACCTCCATGCTCAAAGGTCATGTTGCCCTGTGACTCGATGTTGGGATCACTGCCACCGCCATGGAAGGCAAAGTAGTTCTTGTTGCGCGCTCCGTAGTCTGTTGAAGCATCGTTTGCACTGACCTCGGTCGAGTTACTCATCTCACTCACCTTACGAATGACAATGATCAGCTCCTGGACTGGATGGAGGAATGGCAGCTCGAAATCAAACAGCTTCTGCATCTTGTTCGAATTCGTTTTGATTGAAGCATTCACGTTGTGATTCTGCCACAACTTGAGCAGACGCACGTGTTCCTTATTCATGAGCAGCGACGCCTCTGGCCCAGTCACGTGCACATAATGGCAACGCAGCTTGCATTCACCACTAGCAATGTTAACTTGAGGCAAAGTTGAGAAGCCAACGTTAGCATCAGATGCGTCACTCGTGATGCCAGCAGCAACATTCTGTGACGTCTTCAGGATCATGAGCTCACTCAGCGTGCGCAGCTTGACAGAGATACGCACGTCGTTGCAACCCGCAATCGCAGCAAGAGGGAAGTACTGTGACGGGTGCTTAGTGAAGAAGAGTCCAAGTGGGATGATCAATTCACGACCAACGGGGTCATACTGCGTCTCAGAGCCACCGGCGTTCACTTTAGCAGAAATCAGACGCCCACCGTGTGAAGCGTTCTCATCCGCATCAAAAGTGGGCGACCAGGTCGACGAACTGCCATCACCAAGATCAGCAGTGATGAGGGGGCGACCGGTCTTCAAGACGGTATGCTTGGCAAATCGATGCTCATCTCCGCGCATCAACTCGTTAGTGACGTAGAGCTGGTCGCCAGTGATCGTCTCGACATCATGCGAGCCAACACTAAACACAATCTTATCAATCATCGCAAACCCGACCGCCTCTACCCAACCGGCAAACGTGGACCCGCCGGTGGCGATGTTGGCCAGTGGGGTGCTGTTTGTGGCAAACTTGATTGTCAAGTCGACCGGACCAAGAAGGTCGGCCGCCTTCGGAATCACAAACTGCACAGTAGACCCGAGTGAGGCGCTGTTCTGAGGATCGACATCACGCAACTCTGTCTGAAAGTTAGAGGTGCGGACGTACCCAACATTTGTAAAGTAAGATCGGGTGTTATCGTACAAGAGTGCGTCCTGTGGACCTTGGTTGATCTGCAGCTGAGGCATGTTCCTACACTAAAATCAGAAAGTTTAAGAAACGGCATGTGCCACCAGCCGCACACCAGGGTGCGTGTGGGCCTCAGCAAAATAGGTGTCTTTACTCAGAGCATATGCTGCTGCAATCCCATTATTCAGATTGGCCGAATTTCTCGCTCGATCGTCCCGCATTAGTGTATTGACCGGTCGATCCACGTGAATCTGGTACAAAGGCTCACAGTACTTCTCCTGGCACACTTTCGTCACTCCTCGTGCCGCATCCCGCGATGGCTGGCTTGAGATGATCACCCCCGCCAAACCTAAAGCCGCTATTGACGCTATCTGTGGAAGTGACATTTGTTACCGGTGGTTTGGAATAAAGTGCACCTAGTTGCTCTCGCTGTTTGCTTAGAGTGTCAGTAGCACGAGCAGCCAGCCCCTGCAGTTCATGAAGTTGACCGCGAAGATGCTCGTTCTCTTCTTCCAAATCTACGAGACGGTGTTTAGTATCCGCAAAATGTGCAAAGGCTGCTTCCACTTTAGGTGCTGAGTGTCTCTTCGGTAGCTGACCCCTTGCACGCATGGCATCTTCTATGTACCCCCTAGCACCCAACGAGCCCTCTCCGTTCAACAGACGATTACGTGCCTCCACAAAGCTACTCGACATGGAGTACTAGCAATGCTTTAGAATTAGTCTAACATGATACCAGCACCAGAGGCCCAAGCAATGTCCCTTTTATCTTTAAGTACTTGTTCCCTTGTCTTGTAAGCGGATTCAACGAAACCTTCCAAATCTTGTTCGTCGTCGCGCCTGTTTGGCACTACGGTCTCCTCGTCTGACTCGTCAAGGTCAATTTGATTACTTGGATCAGCTGCAGTCAAGCCTTGACGCTTGTTTGGCGACCCAAAGGCTCCCCTCTTGCCCTTCCTTTGTCGATTCGCGCGATCTCTTACATGTTGAGCCATCAACTCTACTGCTTTGCGTTGCAAATCTATTGCTTGACCCTCGCTGTCTATTTTGGCAGCGCTTTTCGAATTCTGCGCTAAGACACTCAGTTTCGTGTTTGAGTTGGGTTCTACCTTAGCCTGCATCGAACGCGAGATAGCCTTACCATATTCGCCCTTGACAACTCCAAACTTAGCAGCAATTTCATTTTGCTGGACCTTAATTGTATAATCAGCCTCGCCTTCTGCAGATTTTATAGCCAATGCTGCTGCCTCTTGTGCAGCCTTGTAGCCTTCAAGCTCAGCTTTGAGTTGGGCCTCGACAGCTGCATCTAGTTTTGCATTAGCAGCAGCCCATTTCTCCTCTGGTATCGTTTCACCGCGGTATCCCATTTCAGTGAAATCTTCGTTAAGTAGCTGCTCTTGTTTCAATATGTCCTGGTCAGCCTTGGCAAGAGTTTTAAGCCTATTATAATACTCTACAGAAGCCGCTTCATATGTCAGCGCGGCGTTTGTCATAGCTGCAGTGAGTGAATCCTGCAGTTCCCGTGCCATGGCAGCGCGCTCACTTTGCAAAAGGTCATTGTGTAATGCCTTTGCTCCTTGAAGCTGATCATTAACCATTGATTGTTGCACACGGATAGCCTCCTCTAATTGTGCGTCAAAAGCCACACGTTGCTCCTGGTTGGCAGCCTCATATAATTGTTGTTGACGTGCAAGTTCAACAGCAAGTGCCTTTTGTTGCTCAGCGGCAGCAGATTGCTGTTGGCCCAACTGATTGCGCAAACGGTCAACTTCTGTTTGTGTGGCACCGAGGTCGTGTTGTGTGCCTCGTGCTGCCGCCGCACTCTTCTCTGTATCCTCACGCAACTGTGCTTCACGACTAAGGCTTGCCGCCTGTAAAGCCGCAAATTGCTCTTGTGTGTATGCCACATTTTCAACAGATGCATTTAATTCAGCCTGCAAACTCTCCACTAGATCAGCCAAGCCCTGATTTTGTGACGATAGTTTCGTCAAGGTCTCCGTCATACCCGCATTATCAGTTTCGCGTCCCAGCTCTGCAGCACGTAGCGCCTCTTCCAATCGCGCAGAGCTAATTTCGTATGCGCGTAACTGTGCCCTGACACCATCATATTCTGCTGAACCAGCCTGACGTCTCTGTTGCTCAGCCTTCAATTGAGACATCTCCTTTTCTTGAGCAAGCTTAGCTTCCTTCATAGCACTTATGCCACTCAAAGCTTCATCCAGTTGTGCCTGCATGCCTGCAAAAGCCGACGGAACACTTGATCCAGTTTCCATGGCGTCCCGACTTGCAGCATCCTCTGCTGCAGCTGACCTAGCAAATCCTGAACCGAAGTCCCGTGGTGTGCCTGTGGAAGCACGCCAACCCTTCATTCCAGGTGGCATCATGGAGCCATCTCCAAATTCGCCTGGTGGTCCGGGTAGAGTCATGCAGATTTCTGGGGCAATAGGCCGCCCCTTGACCCAGTGCTTGAAGTAAATCCACGCTTGCTCTAAGTCCTGCGGTCCTGTTTCTGCCAAAAGATTCATGCGCAAGTCAGCATCAACAGAGTGTTTCTTTTGGTCACGAAGATAGTCACGAACTCCTGGTAGATGTGTAAGTTGCCGATCAGCCCACCAAGTAGGCTTCCAATCCCTGTTTAGAGGCTGTCCGGGGATCTCACCATTGTCGCGGAAGACTGCCTTACGAACTGGCAACCCAGGCTTATTTTTGTATGTAGCTGGTTTAACATTGTCCGGGTGCTGACCTGCGAGCCACTGACCAAACTCCGATTTCAAGCACTCGTCGGCTTCTGACTTGTAGTCCTCGCTGATTTTTTCGAAATACACGTAATCAGCTACATCATCTGGCGCCTTCCCGGATGGACCACTACCATACTTGCCGCCACCCTCCTTCAAACGCTTAGCAAGATATTCAGCTTCATATTTGGGCCACGCATGTGCTACCTTGGCTTCTTGTATTGACCCTCTAGTGCCACCTTGGTCAGTACTAACGTCACCTCGTCCTTGCCAATTCCAAGGCATTTTACAAGAACGTTAGAAGAACTTTCCAATACACAGACAGAGCACACACACACAAATGACGACCCTCCAACAACGCACGCCTGCCTGGCACGCTGCTCGGCGCGGCAAATTGACATGTTCAAATCTTGGTGCACTCCTTGGCCAAGTAAGCTACACCTCAAGGCCCCAAGCTTATAGGCGCGCGCTTGGATTGGAGAGATTCCAAGGCAATAACGCAACACAGTGGGGCACTGATAACGAACCCAACGGCCTGTCAGCATATATGGAACGCACCGGTAATGTTGTGACTGCTACTGGGCTTCATGTGCATTCAAACTACAACTGGTTGGCTGGGTCACCCGACGGTTTCATTGGCGAAGAAGGCATGGTAGAAGTCAAGTGCCCCTTCTATGCACGTCGCGACGGCTCCTCACGTGTGCACAAGAAAGTCCCAGGGCACTATTGGATCCAGATGAACGCATTGCTTGAAATCACGGGGCGTGAGTGGTGCGACTACGTGTGCTGGGCACCAGAGGGTATGGCAGTCTACAGGGTTTACAAAGATAGTGAAACGTTCGATTACCTGCTTCAGCACTACATCGCGATTAATGCAGCAATTAACATGCTTGCCGATCAACCACCCGCTATGTCAGCTAAGACAAAGGGCGAGATAGCGTCAAAGATTGAGGAAGCTATGGCAAAGGGTGTTGACTTGGAATTCTGGGCTGCTACCGTCACATCGCAGCCACCAGCGCGAGAAGATTCTGAGACAGAGTCAACAGAAGATGGAGACACGCTACCGGCCGCCAAACGGCAGCGTCTTTCCGAAGAGAGCACAGAAGGAAGTTTTAGTGACACCACAGAGACTGGCAACGGCAATCCCGTTTGCATCGAGAATCCTGGAGGCTCATCGATCGAAGCTGCGCAATCACTTTCGTCGCTATGCAACTCGTAGGTATCACTGCAAGCCACAGCAAGTCCAATTTGAGGATACAGAAACACTGCTGCGACGGGTGACATTAGGGATTGACAGCGACGTCAATTTGGGTGAAACAGATGGGGCAAGCATTGCAATTTCGGACACAATACCAATGACATTTGATGAGCTCGTCGGTGTGCTTGTACACGAGTGCTTGCATAATTATTGTAAAGTTCGTGGCCGTTTCATGTCATGTTACAATGAGCACATTTGTATGAGAGGGCTAGGTGACGAGTGCTGTGCTTAATTCTGAATTTGTAGTGAGTGATGAGCACACAAGTTCGTTCAAATGCCTGTACTAATATGTGGTCCAGCAGTAGAAAGCCAGGGGACCGTTCCTACATGGTGCCCACGTTTATCGGGCAATTCACACCGGTCGAGTCTGAACGACCAAGTGCCTGGTGCAAGTGGAGCGACCCACCACGCCGACACGACACCAAAGCTAAATATGGTAAAGGTACCCCTACTATGAACTCTTATGTAACGGACGTTTGGGGCATCGGTACAGGGGCAGCCGCAGAGCACATAAAAGCGAGCACTGCCGAGGGTTCCCTGAACCTTCCGAGACAAGGTGTAGAAGTGGCAAAGAACCACTATCTACCAGAGTGCACAGTCATAGATTTGCTGACGCACACACCAGACACACGCTTGCAGCACCCACCGCTTCGCTACTTCAAATGATGAATCGTAAGACCTTCGTTCCGCTTAACGAGCTCAACCCCGACGAGCTTAAGTTCAATATCACCACCGACCGCCATGGCAAGCCGGCAATTCAGATGGGCTCTGCCGACTACCGCGACATCGCCTTTGTCGCACCAGCGTGTGTGACACACTGGCCTCGCTGCACTGGAGATGGCAACTTTGGCACGATGTGGGGCCCGACTGACATCAGCAAGGCCAAGTTCTCACTGGATCTGACCGACGCAACGATAAACGGTGACGGCAACACAGGTTTCACGTTGATGGCTGACAAGGTTGACGCTATTGACAACAAGCTGCTCGACTTCGTGTACAACAACCAACTGAAGATACTAGGCCGCAAGAACCTGAGCAAAGACGAGTGTAAGATGCTGCAGATCAGGACAGTGCGCGCTAAGTACGACAAGGTGAGCGGGACGCTGACAGGTCACTCTGTGCAGCTCTCAACTCCCAAATTTACGTGGGATGGCATGGGTGGCAAGTATGGCCGCGTCATCAACATCTGCGACCACACAGGGGCTGTTATCCCGAACGGCACAGTGTCACCCGGTGATGTCGTTGCGGCTACTGTTCACGCGGCACAAGTTTACACTGGGGTCGGTGGTGACAAGTTTGGCATCCAGTGGAGCTTTGAAGATGTATCTGTTGTCTGCCAGCGCAGCAAGTTGGAAGTGAAGTCACAAGTGTCCGCGTTTTCGGGCGCGAGCTACGACTTCGCTACTAACTACGAAGACACTAGTTCCTTTTCTGACCCTATCCTAGTTGGATGAGCAAACGTAGTGACAAGGAGAACGTGCCACCAAAACAGTCTCAAAACGGAGCAACAAATCCACGCGTCCAAGATCGCACCGACCCAAATAATGGTGCAGCGGCTCGCGATGCCCACACGGGGATGCGCAAAGAACAACAACTCTCCTTTGGGACCGGTGCCACCATGCCTGTGTTAGCGGCAGATAAATACGCACAGGTTATACTGCCGAATTTGTCTGAGTTTAATCCAGAGGATATTAAACTCGATGGTACGGTAGTAGCGGTAGGCAAGCGGCGAACTGGGAAGTCTTGGGTGTTCCGTAATATTATGTACCTAATGAAGGACAAGATCCCAGCTGGCATAGTCATCAGTCAAACAGACGAACTCAATAAATTTTGGCGTCAGTATGTGCCTGCTAAGTACATTTACAACAGGTATGAGCCCGAAATACTAGACGCCGTATTCTCACGACAGAAGCAGATATTAAATGACAACAACCTTACGGATCATGAGAAGGACAAAAAGGCACCTTTTTTTGTGTTGCTTGACGACGTCATCAGCGATCAGCGTCTTAAATACGACGCGAACCTCATGGAGCTCTTTGTAGCGGGTCGACACTATAGGCTGTTTGTTTTGATCACCACACAGTACGCTAAGGCAATCACCCCTATCCTTCGTGGTAATACCGACTACTGTTTCATGATGAAGTGCATTCAATCACGGCAGCGGGAGGCACTATGGGAGGATTTCGCAGATTTCCTTACGAAGGACGCATTCGGACAGATTATAGATGCTTACACAGAAGACAACGAGGTCCTTGTAGTTGACACATGTCCAGAACACACAGTAAACCCACTAGAGATGCTGTATTGGTGGAAGGCGATTGACCCGGGCAAGTTCAAAATGGGCAGCGAAGAGTACTGGCGCTCCGCAATGGTGGCTGACCAAGGTGCAGTGCCATCAACAGGAAAGCCTAAGAATGTGACTGACTTGGTGACACCAAGAGATATAGCACCTTACCCCTTCAACCAGATGATATAATTCTAAGTCCTCTCTTAGAATCATGTCGACAGCACGAGCTATTCAGGTCTCGATCAGCCACGTAGGACTTGGTATCGCCGTGGGTTCACTAATTGAGGGCGTTTTGCCAAGCCCGAACGACGGTGCCTCTTTGCAGCAGCAGCTTTTTGAGGCTCTTGTACAGGTTGGTTTAAATGGAGCGGCACTTTCTGTGATATCATCTTATCTACGGAACGACGATCCAACGTTCGGAATACCATTTTCGGCAGCATTGTTTGAGGCGCAACCAGCACTGGGGGTACGTATTCGCTCGCTAGCCGTTGTAGCAAAAGGTCAGGTTTCTCAAGCCGTACAGCGAACGGGGCCACTGATGCCAACGACGTAACTTCCCAGTTCAAAGATTTGGCCATCATTGCCCACATCTCATCTAACTGACGCAGCTTTTGCTTAGACTTAATAAGCGGAAAGAACATACAGAATTGAGTGCACTCCAATCGCTGGAAGAGGCGACAGAAGACATAGTTGTAATTTAGGAAGTTCTTGCGCTTAGCAACCCTAAAGCAGTCAAATGGCTCCTGTAGCTCCTGGAACATGCTGTCCAGCTTGCAGACAAGAAGCGATCCTGGTATTGGAGGCGCAATGCGGGTCACACGGAAAATGATCTGCAACCACTTCTCGATATACAATTGCATCCCTAAAGATCTGAGTACCGCGCGGACTGCATCTTTGTTGACAACCGTGTACGAGCCGTCACATAGCTTCTGAGCAATCTGCAGCATTTGATCTTGAGGGATTTGGCTTTCCATAAGCAGTAGTTGAGAAATGCGTTCATGCCAATGATGTATACGCTTATAGTTGCTGCTACGTCGTGGAATGTCGCGTCCAAACATTGTTTCGTAGATGACGAGACCTGACTGCACCACACCGCAAGCGTCGCAGACGCAACTTCCCGGAAAGCTGGAGTCAGAACTACTGTAGCTGAAGCAACTTCTACCGCAATTAACACAGCTAGAAGGGTTGCTCTGAGGGGTAGGCCGTTCAGCAGCAAGTAAATGCTCCAAATCATTAAAAACAAGATCCAACAAGTGCTGATCGTAGCAAGGGGTGTCCATTCCATGTGTGCGTTGCATTGTAGTACTAGAAATTGTAAAGCATTTTCCAAACAATGTCCAGGAAATGGAGCTCGGTGGGTGTCCAGAGCGATGGGTTGATGTCTTCGTTACAAAGCAAGCAGATGACACTGTTAACGGTGGCGCCTACTTATACGATGACACATTTTGCGCTACTGTGCAATCTATAGAGTTTGAAGTAGGTGCTGCTGCAGGTACTACTGCGGCATACATCACAGAAAACGATTCTCCTTGGATCTTACCATTGTGGTCGACTGAGTACGACCAAGCCAGCTCTTTAAACCTGCCTTATAAAGACATTAAGGTTGGTGACTTGGTTAGGATTGGTGGGATTCACACAGAAGGCTTCACAGACTATCTTACAGTAGTAGAGATTGTTGATGACATTGGTGTTCTGTACAACGCCTGTTCGACAAATGTCAAAGTAACGAAAGACACGACGGTGGACGTGGCGGGCACCGATCACATAGTTGCATCTACTGTGTCAACTACCGTGCCTTCTGGTACCTCTACAAGTCGTAAAGTGCTAACTAAGTCCGGAATAGCTCATCGGGCACTGCGGCTAAATGCGAGCATCAATGCTACAAAGCTACCAAATTACATTCCGTTGACTGATGAGGCGTCGCAAAATCACGCATTCATTCGTCAAGCTGCATACAAGAGTGCGGGCATAAGTGGTGTGTTCTGCGATCTCAGCACACGTGACCATGCCTACGACTATCTCTCTGGACCCAACAGTGACGAGAAGTACTACTACCCACTTTATAAAGCTAATAACTGGGTAAATGGTACTGTGCTGACCGCCAAACTTGACCACGGGGTCAAACAAGTAACAGCAGTGAAGCTCCTGGGGTATTCACTTATCAACAAGAGGGCAGTTGGCATTCAACATGCACACGAGATGCAGGGCGATGACTACTTGATCCTGCGAATTAAGGAGATCAACGGGCAAGTAATTAGCAACAATAAGTATGCTAACGGTGCTTTTGCAGTCTTACGTGCTGGGGACTCAACACATCAAGTGCAAGGCGCTACTGAGTTCTCCGCCTACGAGCCGGCTGGCATTGTTTGTGTGCCTGTGCACCAAACAAACTCTACTCTCCGCAATCTGACTATTGAGGTGACTGATAGGCTTGGTCGACCAGCACACTTTGGCCGGTTCCATCTCTGGTTCAAGTTGCTAGTGACTCATGGTTAACTTTCTAATCAAGAAGAGTAATAGATGTCGGCAGCTAACTTTCTTGGCTTCACGAGTGCAGAGCGTAACCCCGCAAATACGGGGTTGGACTTCGGCAGGAGACTGTATGACACACAACTCAATGCACGCCAGCGCTATGCCGACCCTTACGTCCCAGCGCAAGGTGACCAACTTGAAGGTGTGACTCAGGACGGAAACCATCAGATACCGTATTGGTACAATCGTACACCCGCGCCACCGCGTAAGTACTCCACGCCATCTGCTGCGAAGGAGCGGCACGTCGCACGCCAGGCTATTCGCGATGCTGCAAAGTCCGAAGGTATTAACCGTCCAGACCCAATCACTGATGCCGAAGTCGACATGCTGCAAACAGCAAAGGATCAGGTAGAGACTGCTAAGTTTGATAAGTGGTTCTCCACTAAATACGACCCTCTGCGGCCAGGTGGGTTCCCAGAGATTATGAATCTTAATCCCGAGTTTGTCACTTCGCGTGTGCAGCAAGCCGCAACCGACTACGAGTTTGCTATGCGCAAGGAGATGATTGACACTTGGGGGCCTCAGTCGATGGACGATCTGTATCTTATGTACATGCTCGACCAAGGCGTCATTAAAGGCCCACGCCTTGTGCGCGACACTCCGCCAGGAGCGGGCTACACAGCAGGTGTGCTTAGTCCGTACAACTGGAATGTTGGTACGGGTCATAGGATGCGCATTCCTGGTGCGGCGTCGTCGGTGCGCGGTGCTGGTGGCGCCGACCAATGGATCTATAAGGATGCGGCGGCACTCGAGGAGGGAAGCGGCCTGAAGCAGATTGCGAGTGGCATGTATAAGACGGGTACCGATGCTGCGGGCGATGACATCGGACGCCCTGGACAACTCAATTACACGGCACCGCAGCCGCTATTCACCAATCCTTAAATTCTAATACTCGAGTAGCACATGGTTGGAGTAGCCACTGCAATGACAGTTCGTGACGCAATGGTCACCCTGGGGCTAGGACACCCAGCTTCACGCGCCTTTTGTGCAGGCACGGCGGCGACGTCTGTGCTGTATGCATCCGGCTACCCAAAGGATGCCTTCCGTGAAGATGGCTCAATGCGCCCATTCTCCTTGCTCACGCCTGGTCCAGACGGCGTATCTAGTAAGCATTTTCTAGTACTGCCTATAGGCATCACACTAGCGGTTTATCTGTTCACGTGATGCCACAAGAGACGGTTGGCCAGTTTATAAAAGAGAAGATGGGCAACATGGCTAGGTGGGCAACTGAAGCATTAAAAGACGAACACAACGTGGACCTCGAGCACTTCGTAATGGAGCGGACGGAAACGGAGTGTGCCTACCTAGCAGGCCTCCTTAGTACAAACTCGAATATGATCACACACCAGGACTGGAGTGGTCTGGCTAGGATTGGCGAGATGCCAAAGCAGCTTTTAGACATCTTCCACCTAATACGTCAAAGGGAGGACATGCACGATAAGTTTTGGCGTTACCTGGATCTATTTGCCACAGTAATTTCCAACGACTAATTGTTACGCATGGGATCTAAAGATGACCCTTTGGCGATGGGGGGCTTAGACCCTAAAGCTATAGCGGCAACGGTGGCTTCCAAAGGAACAAAAGTCAAGCCGCCTAGCGAGTTGGATTTGATGAAAGAGGAACGCCTAAAGGCTAAAGAGGATCGTTTGCACGGCCATACTAGCAAGTCGGCGCCTCAGGAGAAGACATCCGCACCTTCAAAACTTGCTGACCCACAGCAACTACTTGACAAAATCGGGGCCTACAAGGACCGCTTCCCAGATCTACGCACACGTAATCCCAAACTGTCTGCCAAGAGTAGCATTGAAGAAATGGAAGACGAACTCCATTTTATTGAACTACAGCTTGGTAGCAGCAAGGACACGAGCCTTGGTTCTATGCTCTTTGTAGGGTCGATGGTTGGCGTTGAGACCATCACTCAACGTTATAACCCTATGAATCTGCGGTTGGAGGGGTTGGGTAAGATTGCTAAGGATAACATCAACGAATTTACACCTATGATAGACGAATTGATGATCAAGTACAGTGCAGGCCTATACGTGTCACCTGAAGCTCGTCTGGCACTCGCCGTAGCCTCACTTGTTATGACAGTTCACAGTGCCAACAGTGGGGATCCGCGTCTTGCAGAGGCACTGAAACGTGTGAGTGAACCAGTCAAGAAACCGGTTGGTTCTGAAAAGATGTAGTGCGTCATGAGCACGTAATTCTAATAACTATTTAAAACATGGCAAGAGCTGGTGTGTCAGCCCTTTTCCACTCAGTCGTTCGTGGGGGTGCCCACGAAGCCGCCCATGTGGCACCGCATTTGGCTAGCGAAGCTGCACACGTGGCACCTCGCTTAGGTGAAGACGCAACTCACGCCGCAACATCAGGACTACATGTAACGCAGGACGTTTTGCACGACACGGCCACCAGTGCTGCTCGTGATGTCACAGCTGACACTAGCCGCAATGTTGGCGGCTCGGAGTTGCGCGCTGCTAGTCGTGAAGGTGTGCATGAAGCAACCGACGTGGCGGTTGCGCGTGCAAAAGCTTCTAGTAAATGGAAATCAAAACTTGCTATGACTGGTCCAGCGTACATTGGTGCAGGTGCAGCCGCATATGGTGTTTACAGCACAAACCAACGCGTAGGTCAGATAGGCTCAGCACTTGCGGGTGGTTTGGGACAAACTAGACGTGACGCGTCGAATGCTGCTCGTGCTATGGCAGAGCATGCTAGAGATGGCGCTAACTCATTTGCTAATCACATGCCTAATCTTAGCGACATCGAAGACGTTGCGAAGAGAGCAATGGATGGGGCACATCACACAGTTGATAATCTTGCCGGTCCTGCTTCGACAGCATTGACCATTGGTCTGGTTCTTGGAACAGCAGTCGTAGCATATGAAGGCTATCGGTACTTTGCTCGCTAGTCGTGTTTAGTGTGCACGGATGGTACAATATCATCGGGCTCATTTAGAGTAGGCATTGGTGCGGGTACTTGATAGGCAGGCAACGGCACATCTGTGCCTGGCGCTTCACCTAAAATGGCATCAGTGGCAAAATCTGCTGGCTTCAAAAAAGGATCGCGAAACAATGGTGAGTCGTGAGTGGTGCCTTTGCGTGTAAACTTGTACAACAGATAACCAATACCAGCAAGTCCAAGGCTACTCAAGATGAACGACATATTCTACCGTTGACCTTAGAACTTCTAATGGTACTCATAGCACTAATATGGGGCAGGTAGGCTCTGCAATTGAAACAGTTATTGAATTTAGTCCTCTGGTTGGTACAGTATATGACGCTGGTAAATCATTAGGATGCACTGCTGCTGCAGGCGTGATAGCAATTGGAGGCGGCGACCCTCATGGCGCACTTGATTGTGCACGAGACGCTGGCATTGGTGCTGGTGTAGGCCTTGTTGCTGATGTAGCCACAGTTGCAACTGGTGGTGCAGCGAGTGTGGCTGCTCGAGGAGCTGCTGGTGCTCTTCGTGGAGGTGCAAGAGTTGCTGTGACAGCGTCGGAACGAGCGGCTATTGCAGCAGCAGAAGCTACGGCACGTGCAGAAGCTGCAGCAGCAATGGCCGCGGAGCAAGCGGCGATCAGAGAAGCTGAACAAGCCGCAGCTCGTGCTGCTGCCCAGCGATTGGCAGAGCAAACTGCATTACGGGAAGCGGCTGAGCGTGCAGCGGCAGAGGAGGCTGCTTTGATCACGCAACGTGCAGCGGAGAGAGAAGCTGCTAAAGCAGCAGAGGAGGCAGCGGCAAAGGCTGTTGCACGAGAGGCAGAAGTGTCGGCAGCTAAAGCAGCTGAGAAGGCAGCTGCGAAAGCGGAATTAAAGGCCGCGGCTAAAGCAGAGAGGGCAGCTGCAGATGCAAAGCTTACTAGAGCTCAAAAACTTTGGAAGGCGGCAAAACCAACTAAGTTAGACGTTGCCGTTGCAACAGGAATAGGTATCGGTATGAATGTTATGATGCACGAGGACCAACCAGACGGTGGCTACTCATCACTAGCCCCAGATCACCCTTCGGATCACCCTAATGACGGTAGCCAGCGGCCGGTTGCAGGCGTAGAGGATCAACGGGAGCCGCAACTACAACCTGACGTAGATTTGTATGCTTTGCTACTGTCGCAAAATGTTGGCATGCGAACACCAGTCGACATACAGCAAAAGATCAAGTCTGTGAACTACCAACGGATGCTACAAAACGAAGTATCGGGAGATTACTCTTGGATGGTCGTGCCGCTAGTTGTTACAGTTGGAATGCTCTTAGTTTCTGAAGCCTAACTTAGGTCATGAACTACATCAGTGGTGCAGTCTTAGCTGGCATTGGTGCATATTACTTGTACGAAGGTGCTACGAAACCAGATCACAAGGGTAGCACTCATGCAGCTTACGCTACACGCGAGGGCTTGAAAAGCGCACCTACCAGCAATGAAGTTGCAGAAGCGGCTACACTGTGGTCCCGAAACCCTAAAGTTATGTGGTATAGCAACCCATTCTTTACCCCTGCCCCGATTCGAGACCCAACACGTACACCGCCTATGTCAATGAGACAGTCTATGGCTAACATGGCCACAGACCCCACATTGGCAGGGCGACCTGGCGGTCTAGGATCTTCATCTGATGATACAGGCATGCGGCAAGATCCAGCTTCTAGTAAGTCAATGGAACAAGAGCAGAGTCCCATTGTCCAAGCAGTGTTCCAAAAAGAGGGCAAAACATTGAATGAAACAGACATGAAGAGGCAAATGGACGGAGCATTTAGCAAATGGTCGGACAATGTCCGTTCTGGTAAGTCAGAAGAGAACCCAATTATAGGCTATGCTGCTGATGGCTACCCAATTGCAACTTTCTAACCTGTCAGTTAGAGAATGTTCGGTTACGTTCAAGACGTGTTTATGAACCTTGGTCCGTATGCAGCAGGTGCTGCTACTGTAGTGTTGCCAGTATACGTGCCGCTTCCAGGCGTCGTTGCGCAGACGATGTCGGTTGTGCCGCCTGCTGTTTGGGCAGGAGGTGCAGGTTTTATGACTGCCACTCCAGGCGAGGATCAGGCCTGTGCTGCACTGAAAGGAGTCGCAGGGGGTGTGGGTGCTGCTTTCGTCCTCAGGCGACTACTAAACTAATTTCTTAGCTAATAGTAGCACATGGAGTTACCTAACGCGGAACTTACACCTGCTGTGTCAGCAGTAGAACAGGAAGTCTTTCTGCCTACTACAGACGTCACAGTGACAGTGGACCCAATCAACAGAGAACATTGGATCTACGACGGCTCTGGCTTTGATGCACACAAACGAAGTGTACAACGCGGTTTGCAGTTTGATAGGACTGCTTTCAACAAAACACTCAAGTGGTATGAGGCTAGTCACGGAGCAGTCTCACTTTTCCAGCCAACCGTTGCCATGATTGACACCATGGACAAGTTCGCAATGCCTATAGGCAGTGATTGCCAAGGGTGGGCAGGCTACAAGCGTGACCCTAGTCGCTTTGGCAAGCTGCCAGTAATTAAGCAGGCCTTGTATGATGGGAAGTACATCAATAAATCAAAAGGGGAGATCGAGCACGAGATGCGCGAAGCGGATCGCCTTGCGGCAGGTCGCCTTTTTGATCAATCAGGGTACACCCGTTAATTTCTCAGTTATACACTAAACATGAGCGACACAGTAGCATTGTCAATTATTGCTGCAGTGGTTCTCGGGTACATGCATACCACAAACACTAAACTAGATGCCAATGTGCAAACAATTGGGCGACCTAGTCAAGCGCGCGAAATTGACCTTAGTCGTTGGCGTCATGATGGCTCACAACCTTTTAAGTGGTATAAGGGGAACGGAGCGTCCATTGTAGACGAAACCGCACAGAAAGTCGAGCTCATGCTGTCCTAGAGTGTTCTGAGATATTTCTCGGAAGTACTTCTGAATACACAAACAGAACGCACACATGGGCAAACGCAAACTGCACGGCTACACCTACTACCAATGCGACTGGACCGGCTTTCCAATGCGCAACGCGAACTGCTTTATGCCAACGTGGACCGCAGAGGGTAAGCTGGTCAAGCGGGGCACGTACTGCAACTGGGAGGCAGTCCTCTCACACTGCAAGTACCTCAACAACAACGGCGACACCACATACGACGTAGACCGTGTAAAGGATTTTGTAAGCACACAGACAGGGGGGCAAGTCTGCTTCGAAAGCGTCGACTTCACCAACCTGGAGCACTTTAAGCACGATGGCAGCAAGAACATGGACATGAAGGACTACCACGCGGCGTGCTGTTACATGACCAACGAAGTCTTTGTGGTCAAGATTAATGAAGCTGGACACAGCTTCGAGATCCTTATGGACACAAACGATGGCAAGCTCGACTTTAATTCGCAGATTAAGCAGCCTCCGTTAACGGCTGAAGGCGCACAACCCAACATGTTTCAGTCTTACCGTAAAGGTAAACACAAAGACATGGAGCTCTGCGTCTTCTATCACGCCGGCAAGAATGGCTGCGAGTTGAACGCGTTGGCGAGCAGTTTGTTCAAGATGCAAATTTACGGCGAGGTCTTGCTTGTGCAATGCAGCAAGGAAGCATGCTTTTTGCCACGCGAGCGCTTTGTCAGTTACATGCTTGCGGACTTCCAAGACAACTTCTTACGTAAGCGCAAACGGCCAGTAACAGAGCAAACGTCCTTGCGACCAGAGGAGTACAATGCACTTAAGGTTGAGATGGAGGCTTCGCTTTCGACTTACGAGAAACAGGCTTCTTCTTTGGCACTGCCTCCAGCAAAGCTAGCGAAGGCGGCACGGATGCCTCCACCGGATGGTCGCCAACTGGCAAAGCTGGTGAAGCATCAGCGAGAGAATCCGCCTCCTTTGGTGGCTGTAGAGGCGTAAACCGATTGGTCACAGCAAGTGGCGACTCACGGACAGCATGTTGCCGGTGGACTGGGATAGGGACTGGGTTGCGTGGCACTTGCCAAACATCAGGGTCAGCCGTACCCGGTATATTCTCTTTATCCTCAGCGTCATCGGCCCACAAAGTACGTCTTACTTGCAGAGGCGCAACGATTGTTGGCATGACTCGTATAGTTGTATCTTAGAATTTAAAAGGTTTATCTTTGAAATGAGTCCCTTCAACTCTTTGTGGCACACCCCGCTTTCCAGCGCCGCTTCCAGTTGATTTAAGTAGTAGTCTCTGCAAAAATAGGGTACCCCCTTTTCCCACAGGGTATCATAGTAGTTGTAGTATTGGCCAAGCCAACCAATGCCTTCGATCCATAATGCTTCACCTTCCATGTGCAATGCATGGTCTGGAAGGAGAGGATATTCTGAGAGTACGATAGGCATGTCCGAGTGCAAACGTGTCACCATGACCTGCATGACAACGAAACAGAAATTCGATGCAGACGAGCCCACTGTGGTGGTACTAAAAAACGGTCGCTACGCGTACAAAGTACAGTGTCCCTGGCCAGGTAAGAATGGGAAAGACCTGTACGCGTTCAAATTCTGTGGTGCGGCAGATTACGAGCACTACAGCAATCAACAGACGAAACTTACAGATTGCGAGCACCCGGAAAGCCCCTGAGTAAATTTCTTGGACACTACTGGGAAAGATGCCGAACGACCGGGTTGCACAGGTTAGCAGATTATTGCACCGGACTCAGCCACACACACAGCGTATTTGGGAACGCGGTATGGTGAAGCGAGTACGAGACCCAAACGTGACGACATCTGGAGTAGATCTGCAAGTACAACACACAGCGAAGACGAAACAAGCATGGCGCTACCAAGGCCATCAGATACAGCGGGCACCTGGTCTCATGATCAACGGACGCAAGTACGAGGACCCAAAGGACCCTGGACAGCCACGTCGCAAACAGGAAAGTAACTTCTTCCTGACAATCAACAGCAACAAGTCGCCTACAAATGATCAGATGGAGCTTGGCATCCGACACATGGATCAAATGCTCAAAACACTGGCAGATGAGCGTACAATGTCAGCCTACATCAAGTTCGGCCCCGTCTCGCCTGAGTACCAGGACGACCGCTACGCCGATGTGATCCATACAGTGGAATGGAAGGCTAATGTTGAGACTGGTGATGTGATGAATCGTCTACATGCACACATCTGGCTGACGATCACGCACTATAGCCAAGTGCAGATGAATGTGCAAATGCTGCAACACCACGCAGCAAAGGCATTCAACGCGTCTCTCCCGCTCGGGTCGCCTCTGCGTATCGACCAGAAGGTGTATGTGCATGTGAAGTTGCTACCGCAGAGTGATTGGACCACTGTGATGAAACAGTACATCCATAAGGGGATGAATGCAGCGTAATATTCCGATGTCTTACTGTAGAATGACTAGCTACACCAAGCACGGGTACACCATTGTACTTGGTGGTATAGGTGCTAAAACAAGCGACTTAGCTAAAAATATTGAGAAATATGCAGCCAACATGGGTATAGCAGTACCTGCTGATTTGAAGAATGCTAGAGGGCAATGGAATACGAAGGTAGCGGACGAGTTGGCAAACAAAATGAAGAAGAAGGCAATTGATAAACGGAAGGATTGGGAGGGTCGTATCCTAGATGACGAATTGCTTTTAGCCATGCAAAATGCCAAAGGGGCCGCAGGGTGGACCGTTTTGGGCCGCAAAAAGTCCCCAGCGCAGCAAGCGGCACGCACCGCTCAACACAAAGCGCACCCTACGAACCACATTATAGGCATGCCAGTATACGGTGTAGGTGCCTATGACATGGAAGCCGCGATTGCGGAGGCTGCCGAAGCAAAGACACAATGGAAGTTTAACTGCGTTTCCTTTGAACTATGGGCTGCTATGACAGGTTACGACGACTCGTTGCCAGACGGCGGGCCAGCTTTCCAAAAGATGTGTCACTACTTACTTGTTGATGGCCGGACTTCACGCAATTTCGTATTTAAGAAACGTTACTTTGATGACGAAAATGGTGGTATGACTGGTGAACACTGGGGACAAATCGACCCAGAGGAAGATACGTATTGGGATGCGAGAGCAAAAGGTGGTAAAGGCTATGCATACATAGGTAAAGGTGCCAAAGCTTGGGAGGATGAAAAGGGTGGACCAATTGGCTATAACTCACAAGGCGAAGGATCAGTAGGCGGGGCTGGGTTTAGTGGTCAAGGGAAACAAGGTATTGAAATGCCGGTTACAGTTCGACCTGGCAGCAAGAGCAATTGGATGCGCGCGCTTGGTATTAGCTTGGGTCCCCCAGGTGTCGTGGCTGTGCATGGCACGCAAGCGTCACAGTTTACTCGTGGTACACAGGGGCAAACTCGTGAGATCGACGGCGTAAGCATGGCCAAGGGCAACCGTTTAGCTGCGCTTATTGGACTGTATTTTTACGCTAATTGTCGACACGCTGAACTTAATTGGACTAAAGGCGGAACTGTTGAGGACGTGACCTATCATATACGTATGCGATTACCTAATCCTAACTACACAAGAAGCAACAGCACACTACGAGTGAAAGAAGATAACAACGACTCTAGCCGCCAGGCGCTTGGTACACGAAGCACAGTGCTCGGTGGGTCTGATGGTTTTCCCATCGATCACGTCTTTAAGTATCGAAAAGTGCCTTTAGCACATATAAATCTGTTCTTGTTCCCACATGAACGGAACCTTGTTACAATAGTGGCACCGTTCTTTGGCGACGCACAGAACGGCTTTACGTCTACAAAGGCGGACATAGACCGAACCTACATACGCAACTTGATAACACACAACAAGGAGATTGCACACATGCTGCACACACCTGAAGACAACTCTGGGTTTGTCTTTGGCTGGAAGATGTCAAAGGCATTATGGTTGTACCCCCATGTAAGCTTGGAAGATTGGAACGACGTTACATTAGATAAGGCTAAGCTGCCGGGCTGGCAGCCTACACCGGAGTGGAGGCAAACCCTTCAAGATGGTATGTGGCGACGTAACAACCTGAGTGGTAAATCAGTTGGCTTCCTATTCCAAGAATACCAAGATTTTGGCAGTCTTCTTGAGAAACGCGCCGATTACGAACCGGACGAAATACGTAAATTGCGTCGCTACGCACTTGGTTTACGTCAACAACCTGAGGTTGCAAATCCACAGCAAATGCAAGTAAATTTAGACACACAGGCGCGCGACCAGGAGCAGCAAAGAGATGACACAGACGATGAAGAAGACGAGGTGCAAGGAGAGACACCCAGACAGGTTGACCAAGATCCAGACGTGCAGCGAGATACGGATGATGTTACAGGCACAGCAGGTCAAGCAGAAATCATGCAACAGGACCAAAGTGCGGTTATGGACTTTGGTAACAAAGCCATAGCAGTGCAGAGTCTAGTGCAAAATTTAAGCTTTGCTGGAGAACTAAAAGAATCTGGCTTAGCTGCTGACATAGCTGCAGAGTACAATGAAGTAAAAAAACACAACGCTTCTCTTCCGCTAAATCAGCGTGTTAAGGCACGCAAGGTAGCTGTGGGTGGAGTGTTTCCAGATAATGCTCTTGAGCCTGGCGCACCTAAGACAGCACGCGACATTAATGAGCACTTCACAAGTGTTGACGCACAGCCGTGGCCACACACTGATATCTACGAACCTGCGCTGCACAAGTTTAAGACACGACCAATGGGAGAAGCCGGTGAGAAGAGATATGCAGATAAGTATGGCGACGTAAGTAATCTCTACATTCGATCTACACAGGCTACAGAGATAACAGGGGTCGAAGTGAACTTTGGTAAGACTAAAGCAGGGCTGACTAAAGCTAGCATACTTGACGAACTCATTACTGTCGACAACCCAGTGTTCAGACGAAATTTGCGGCGTATCTTGCTTATCTACTACAATAACCAAAAGATAGGGTTCACAGATAAGCACGGAGGCAATGAAATCAGTATAAGTGCAGACGAGAAGAAAAAAGGCATGCGTGAGGGTATCTACCGCTACAGCAAGCAAACAGCCCAGAGCTATACATTCCCTCGTTCAGGCAAGCGAAATGACGCAGGGTCTAACGGGTACCTTAAGACACTAGCAGGTCAACTATGGAAACCTGTCTTCACTGAAGAGCCGCCGCGCGAATGGGCAGAGTGCTTTGACTTCAACCTACATCAAGGGTTTGACAAGGACTTAGTTAGCTGTATGGACCGAGCAGAGTATGATTTAAGCAGAATTAAGAGTAATATGACTGTGCTTGATTGGATTACTTCGCCGTGGCATTACGCATATCTACCTTATCAACCACAGAAGGCGCTGTTTCGTGATGGTGAGACTTACTCGGAGGGTTGTCGAAGGTGCTCACGCCCCTTCTATGAGTACAATGAAGAGTACAGCGCGTACAAATACTCGGTGAAGGGCACCGAACATTGGCCTGGTAGTTTCTGGCAGTATGACGATCGTCAATGTGAGAAGGGCAGAGGTAACGTAGATGGCAAGGCGCCGCAACCCTTTCACGACAAGATATTTTGGAATGAAGAGCAAGTTAAACCTAAATTTGCTGCAACGCTGCAAGAGGTGCAAGTTGGGACACGCGGCACACCGCCTCTCGAAGAGATTGACAGGGACGACGGCTCTTGGCACAACTGGCCTACACATGAATTCCAAATGCCAAAGTGTGAGCGCGGCTACAGAGGGCTAGATTCTACTAATCCCAGAGGTAAGCCGCTGCAGAGATTGTATAAAGCTTTGAAGGACAACGGCGAGCCAGCCACATTCCGCAAATACTACAACCATGTATTTGACGACGCTAGACAACCACACCAACAGAGAGAGATAACACAGGGTAAACTGACCTTTAAGACGGCAAAGATCAAATATGGACAGACAGAGTATAAGCTGCGTAGGGTGTCTAAGTACTGCAATGTATGCATGGATTGCGCAGCAGTGCTTGAGACAGCGTCAGGATTGTTCCTCCGCAACCACCGAGTAGTCAAACCATTCTCTGTTGTGCAAGGTAATGATAGGCAAGTTGCGACAGGTATGGATTGGTGGACCAATGTGCTCAACAAATCAGGGAATCCGGACTTCGATCCCGCTATGTTGCACAAGCAAGGGCCGGCATCACGTCTAAGCGAGGACGAGCAACAAGAGCACATGCGTACGTGGGAGGCCACATTGGACGGTATATCTAAATACCTTAAGGAAACACAGCATAGCCTACCAGGTAGCCGCACGAAGTTTAGGAATCCACCTGAGATCAACATACAAAACGCACTAGATCATCGAAAAAACAAGAAGAACAAAGAGGATGCTATTGCTACTTTGCAAAAGCTAGTCAATGCGGGAGATAGCCAAAGGGCGGCATTAGGCGGCGCTGCTCCGGCACGGCAGGCAATCGATGCAAAGGAGTTTGAAAATCCTGCTTTTCGCGATATGGTTGCTGATTTAGCACGCAAGTACTCGAGAGAGGCTTCATTTGTGAAGGATGACAATACCGACGTATTTGACTCAAATATGTTTCGCAAGGAGTACAGGAACGAGTCGTGGTTGATTAACGGAGAAGTGTACGATAGCTGTTTGCGTGTGCGCCAATGGAAACCGCGAGTAGGTATTCGTCAAGAGCCGCAAATGCAAGATTACGAAACCGTAATCTACTTGGCAACGCGCTATGGTAGCAAAGGTGAGGTCGATTCTGGTGGCTCCATTAAGATTGATTCTAAATCACCAACAGAGCGACCAAATGACACCTACCCAATCCTAGCAGAGGGCACTGTGAACGGGCGAAGCGTGAAATATCGTGCAGAGCGCATAGCTGATAAGTCACAGTGGGGAGGTGATGGCTTTGTTACTACATGGAATACTAATATGGACGGCGGTCAGGCTTGGGAGGTTGTTGACCCGTTACCAGTTGACCTAGTGCAAACACGCCACCTTAGGCAATCGCGCTTGTTTATCACCTACTCACTACACAGACCAGTTACATCAGAGATGGAGGCACGCCTTGTGATGGAGCGCATGGCAAACGCCGCTCACCTAGTATTTGGTGACGATCGATACCTTTCGCAGATATTGGTCTTTGGTCAAAAGCTGGTAAACTTTAAGCGAGATAGCAATCAGCCGCCTGACAGCTTAAGTGCAGCCCACTTTGGCCTTATAGACAAACCGCGGAAGAAGGAGGCACTTACAACATTCTATGCCACAGGTAATGGGTCGAGCTATGTGTTTGATACTTACGAAACACATGTTGACAAAGTTGAAGTAGATGGCGGTATAGAGATTGGTCCACAAATGCATCACCCACACTTCCATATCTTGATAACGATTACACATTACACATATGTGCAAATTGATTATTTTAAGATGAACCAGTACTTTGAGCTTTTATTTCGGGGTCACGATCCAATGATGACGTTCCCTGACAATTATGTTGCCAACAACTTTAAGCTTGTGGATGGATCTGGTGGGCCGTTTTACACCGACAACGAGCACCCATACGTGGATATACGCTTATACCCACAAGACAATTGGCAAGAAGTCTTAGCAGCATACGTGCGCAAACAAAGTCGTTCAATGCTTGGTGCTGCTAACATAAGAGCAGGTAGCACAAAGCCAGGTAACCGACCAAATGATTACAACAGACCGGCTACTTAATTTCTCATACAAAAGTAAGCATGACGCCACCAGCATTCGATGAATCTCAGCTCAAGGACGACTTCACACCGACTGTGAACACGTTCATAGAACCACACTCGAACACATCGACAGCGCCACCAGTCCCGGCACCCACACCAGTAGCAAAAGCAAGCATCTACATTCCACCCCCACCCACACCCACGTGCGCAGCCTGTCCCATGCAGCCAGACTTTGCGGAGACAACCGGCATGGCATTTGCATTGGGGGCTATTGTGGGTGCAGTGCTTGTCCTAGCATTTTCCAAGCAAAGTGCAGTTGCAAGCGATGCGTAAGACAAGCTTTTTCATTTCCCTCAGCACTCCGGAACAGTTCGACGCAGAGGCGTACACAGAGCAAGCGGGCCGGATGGCCAATGTGTTCAACAACATTTTTGCAGATGCCGACAAGATAGCTGTGCTAACAAGGAAGGTATTGCTCAGTAGCTGTCACACTGAAGTTGAGGTCTCACACAGCGAGAACGGCCTGCTCGGGCGCGCTGTCGTGGACATCGAGAGCGAGGCGCGCGTGGGGCTCGACAAGACGAAACTTAGCCAAATGTTGAAGAGCGCGGGCCTCTGGTCGGACATGAAAGTAGAGAAGAGACTTGTCCCCGTAGAGACTTCAGAGCAGGCCAGTCAGGCGGTGGCCGAAGACGCGGCAGTCGTGGCATAGCTGCTCCGCCGGGTTGCACGGGTTATCGCAGAGCACCGCTTCGCCACAGCGGTACCAATACAATACGTTGTTGCACTTGCCCGGAATGTACTTCAGACCCCACTCATTGGTGCCCTCTTCCTTGTCGTTGATAAACGCTTCGTCCTCTTCCGTCCAGGAGCCTCTTTCGTCCCAGTCCATCTGTGAAATAAAGAAGGAATTGTAAACAAAAGAGCATTTGGCCCCAGTGTGTAGGGGCGTGTAGGGTTTATATCAGGAGTTCGAGATTTGGTACCACACCTCTTCTTCTTCGTCCTCACCCTCAGCCTCGGCCTCGTCGAGGACCAGACTGGAGGACGCCGCGCCGCGGACACGCTTGAGTGGACGCTGGTCGGCGTCCGATGGCCCGTGCGGACTGTTACTGAGCCGCAGTGTCGCGTCCCCGAGGGGATTCGAACCCGGAGACCGCCGGTTCGGAGACGGGCCACCTAACACATCGGACTGCTCGTCGTCCTCGCAGCGGCGAATGGGGCGACGCGGACTCATATGGGCGCCGGTGGCTGGACCTTTGCGATTGAGGACCTCGTCGACGCCACGCGCCGGCGATAGTGGCGGCGACTCGGTGGCTCGACGATTGCGATTGAGGACCTCGTCGACGCCCCGCGCCGGCGATAGTGGCGGCGACTGCTGGCCCATGACACCCGGCTGCTGTCCTTCGCCCATGCCACCCGGGCCATACCACCAGTCCAACCATGGCGCGTACTGGTTGTCGACTGGGTCATCGCTGTCCCCGTTGCGCACAACGAAGGGGATCTTGAGCAGGCCGGGCGGCAAGCTGTTCGGGTCCGGGAACTCGTAGCCGTAGAACTCGAGCAGCGACGCGGGTTGGTAGATCTGCTGGATGCTACCGAAACGCGCGAGGAGATTCTCCTGCACAACGTTCTCGACG
>Ga0055584_100001080_pt1 | contig 26600 bp, 23 predicted proteins | sample OSDHelmetaG_FD_58716 | JGI IMG/M metagenome (GOLD analysis project Ga0055584, IMG submission 58716) | Pelagic marine sediment microbial communities from the LTER site Helgoland, North Sea, for post-phytoplankton bloom and carbon turnover... | ecosystem: Environmental > Aquatic > Marine >...
CATCGCAAATCTCCTCAGGGCACCTCAGCTACACTTGAAGATTTTTTACAACCGGGTACGAGTCAAATAGCCGCAGGATATGTCCTTTATGGATCTTCTACTATGATGGTGATGACTACTGGAGAATATGTTAACGGCTATACATATGATCCTTCTACTGGAGTGTTTTTTCTTTCACATCCTAGGTTTCAAATACCTAAAACAGGAAAGATATATTCTATTAATGAAGGAAACTATCCATTTTTTGATAAAAAAGTGAGGGATTACATCAAGTATGTAAAAGAAGATGATCAGAGTACTGGAAGGCCCTATTCTAGCAGATATATTGGATCATTGGTTGCTGATTTTCATCGCAATATGATTAAAGGAGGAATCTATCTTTATCCAGGAACAACATTTAGACCAGAAGGGAAATTAAGACTGCTTTATGAATGTAATCCAATGGCCCTTCTTATCGAAAAAGCAGGAGGAAAAGCAACTGATGCTCATCAAAGAATATTAGAAATACAACCTAAACAATTGCACCAAAGATGTCCATTGTTCATTGGTTCTGCGGATATGATAGATGAGGCTATAGGTTTCATAAAAACGCCTTAATTTGAAAATATTCATATCCTTTGTTTTGGCAGAATTGAATACACTTTTTATTCATTTCTAATTTAGTCCAATCTTTATTTTTCCTTTCTTTTCTATATTTTTTAATAAGAGTATTTAGCGTTTTTGAGTATTCATCATCATCAATTACTGCTAGTCCTTTATTGATGCAATATTCAGACACCATTTTGGCTTTCAGGTTCTTTTTGATTTTTTGTTTACCCCATTTTTTAATTCTAAACTTTCCTCCAGAGTAGGTCTCAGCAAATCTCTGTTCATTTAAAAAATCCTCCTTTATGAGTTCTGTAATGACATATTCTAAGTCATCACCATATACCTTAAGGGCAATAAGTTTATTTCTTACTTCAGAGTGACACCGCTCTTGATAGGCACAGTATCGCTGCATCTTTATAACTGCTTCTTTTTTAACACTCATAAAAGTGACTTAACTTACTCCTAACTGTCAAAATGATAGTTTAAATTATTTGACTAAATCAAATCTACAACAAATGAATACTGACATCTCAACTTATATTGATCAAATAGTTAATATGGCTGTACAATTTGCACCACAAGTCATAGGTACAATATTGGCTTTAATAATCGGATTATGGATTATTGGTAAAATAACCAAGTTGTTGAAAGTCGCCCTTAGTCGCACTGGAATGGAAATCACACTGACTAAGTTTTTGTCTTCACTAGCAAGTATAGGGATGAAAATAATGCTTCTCTTATCTGTTGCCCAGATGTTCGGTATCAGCACGACCTCATTTGTAGCCATTTTCGGAGCTCTTATGGTAGGAGTGGGTATGGCTTTGAATGGATCAATCGGCCACACAGCTAGTGGAGTTATGCTTATGATTTTTAAGCCCTTTAAGGTAGGAGATTTAATAGAGATTGGTGGAGGTCATCTTGGTACCGTTGAATCTATCAATGCTTTTAATACTACACTAGTCACTTTGGACAATAGAAGAATAATCGTAGCTAATGGCAATGTCACAGGTAATACTATAACGAACATCTCTGGCCAAGGAACTACAGGTGTAGAGCTCACTTTTGGAATAGGATATAATGACAGTATAGATAAAGCTCGTAAGATTATTCTTGAAGTAGGACACCAATGTCCTTGTATCTTGGATGATCCAGCCCAAGTTGTTGTTGAAGAATTAGCGGACAGTTCTGTCAATTTAGCCACAAGGCCGTTTTGTAAAAGTGAACACTTCTGGAATACTAAATTTTATATGTTAGAGAATGTAAAGAAAAAATTTGACAAGAAAGGAATCAGCATTCCATATCCACAAATGGATATTCATCAGATATCATCAAACTGACAAGACGTATTTGTTAGAGTTTACTAAAGGTCTCAGCTGGAAAGAGTTGGACCATTTATATTTTGTGGTAAATATTAAGACCGGTTGAGCGAAGAAACAATCTTTTCAAGTTGTTGTAACATCTCACGTTTACGTTTTCCTGGAGACCAAACAAAACCGTCAACATATATTAATTCATCACCATTTACGACCATCCAAGTATGATATGGTCCACCCATGAAGTCATTTTCCATTTCCCAGATGCCTCTATACTCCTTAGCATAAAGACCATTAAAATCTTTGTTGTATTCAAGAATAGGGAGGTCTTTGTCATTTACTCGCATATAGGTATTGTTCTCAATTGACGATATGTGTTTTCTCCCAATATCATCTTTAAGAGCTTTCATATGTTCTTTACTTGTTTGTTCTTGGTCAGTGTAAATTTCCTTTCTGAGTATGAGGTTTAATGTTGCATCCTTAGTGTCCTTTCTCAGCCATATAAGATTTTCTTCTTCTACTTCTTTGGCCACCACATAGTCAAAAGGAATATCTATGCTAGTCCCTATAAGGTCCTCTACTTTTCTGGATAGTCCGCTATTACTTCCTCGTGAATAGGTGGACTGGGTAAGTTGTTTATCGTCATGTTGACGTATTCTAGTACTTATAGTAGAAAAGTGTTCTCCTATAGCAGAAGCCAAATTATCAAACCCATCAGCTAAAATGTAAACCAGAATTTGTCCATGAGCCCATTTGTCTTTGCCTATGGTAGACATACTTGGTTTTTCTTGCAAAGGATCTGAAATATTGCTCTTTGAAAGGTCTTCTATTACCATTTCCGTGGTGGAAGAGGTCGTTGAGTTCATATCTGAGAGAATAAGGTATGTCCTTAATTCTTTTCTCAGAGGCTGATCTATAAGCTCCTTTGGAGTAAAATGTCTAAGGTCAAATATTGGCTCTGGTGACGGAGTAATTGGATAAGCACCGCCATAATAATAGTCTAGGGAATCACCAATTATACTGTCCCATACATCTTGATCACAAACCACTACAATATCATTCATTATACCCAATGCAGTAGGTTTCACTTTAAACCCTGGATTGTCAGAAGTACCACAGGAGGTAAGGATCATGATTAGAATCAGTACAATGAAATATTTACTTTCTTTCTTCATAATTATCTCTTAGATGCTAGTGTTCGAGATGTTGGTGGTTAAAAAGTGCTAAAATAATGGGAATATGAAGAATTATAATTAGGAATCGCTAAATGTTACAATCTCTCCATGATTTAAATTGAGAATTTGAAACAATATTCCAATTCAAAAAAAATTAGGCTACACTTATTAATCTAAATTATATCGGCCTAAAAAAGATTCTTAATAATCTCTTTTTCACCAATCCCTTCTGCTTCTGCTTTGTAGTTTTTTACAACTCTGTGACGAAGGACATCATTGGCGATAGCTTGTACATCTTCTATGTCTGGAGAGTATTTGCCATTAATAGCGGCATGACATTTTGCACCTAACACGAGATATTGAGATGCTCTTGGTCCTGCTCCCCAAGAGATATAATTGTTGACTTGATCTGAGGCCATTGCTGTATTTGGCCTCGTTTTATTGACCAATTTGACACAATATTCAATCACATTATCAGCTATAGGAATCTTTCTAACTAATCGTTGAAAGCCGACTATTTGTTCTGCATTTAAGACATTATCTAGTTTTACTTCCTTGTCAGATGTTGTTTCCTTTACAATCACCAGTTCTTCTTCAAAACTAGGATAGTCCAAAGGAATGTTGAACATAAATCTATCTAGCTGTGCCTCTGGAAGCGGATATGTTCCTTCCTGCTCGATCGGGTTTTGAGTAGCCAAAACTAAAAATGGATTAGGAAGAGCGTACCTGGTACCACTTACTGTAACCATTCTCTCTTGCATGGCTTCTAGCAATGCTGCTTGAGTTTTAGGTGGGGTTCTATTGATCTCATCTGCAAGAATAATATTTGCGAAAAGTGGCCCTTTATTAAATTTAAAATTTCTAGACTCATCCAGTATTTCAGATCCAGTGATATCTGAAGGCATCAAATCCGGAGTAAATTGAATTCTATTAAATTCTAAATCTAACACTTCTGCTATGGTACTGACAAGTAATGTTTTTGCAAGCCCAGGAACTCCGACAAGTAAACTATGACCATTTGAAAAAAGAGAAATCAACACTGATTTTACTACATCATCTTGACCTACAATTACTTTTCCGATTTCTGATTTAAGACTTTTATATGCTCCGGCTAATGCATCTACTGCTTCTACGTCTGACTTGTAATTCACTTATGTATTAATTTTTTGTGTAAAACCTCCCAAAATTACAGAAGTACGAATTAAGATGGTACTTCTCGAGAATAGATCATAAAACGTCCTAATGTGTATCCTTGTTTTGTAAAGATGAAAATGGCCATAAAAAAGGCAATGTAATATCACATTGCCTTTTTTATTACAAGATTATTTTTTCATTCTTAGATAAAACTATATCCATGATTTTTCAAAGGAAGCGATCGTAACCTTTCACCTGTGGCTGCGAATATAGCATTTGCTAATGCTGGAGCAGCAGGTGGTGTCCCAGGCTCTCCCACGCCACCAGGATATTCATCTACATCCATGATATGTACTTGCACTCTCGGCGACACATTCATTTTGACCATATCATACTGAGGGAAATTCATCTCATTAACTGCTCCATCACTCCAAGTAATCTCTCCATATAGGGCAGCTGATAATCCAAAAACAATCCCTCCTTCTATTTGTGCTTCTACAGTATCAGGATTTACATAGTTTCCACAATCTATTGCAGAATAAAACTGGTCAATAGAAAATTGTTTCTCTCCCACTTTAGTAATCTGTGCCACCTGACCTACTATAGATCCAAATGATTTGTGCAATGCAATTCCTTGATATGTATTTTCACCTACATTGCCCCAGTTGCTCATCTCGGCTACTTTTTCTAGTACGGCTTTGAATCGAGGATGATCATTTAGTTTATCTCTTCTGAATGCAAATGGATCTTTACCTGTAGCGTGAGCACATTCATCCATGAAACATTCAGTGAAAAATGCATTTTGAGAACTACCAACGCTTCTCCAGAAGCCAACAAGAATTGGAGAAGAATAATCTCCAAAAGCCACTCTTCTATTATTCATGTGATATGGGAGGTGTGCGGCACCTTCTACCGTCGCTTCATCTGCTTCTGCACTAGGGGCAATTGCTGGAGCTATTCTTGAAATTGCACTTTGACTTACGGATTGAAGTGCCATCATGTTGTCCCAAGCCTGAATCTCACCATTGTCACTCACTTTTGCTCTAAATCGACTCTTTGCCGCTGGACGATACATATCATTCTGCATATCCTCTTCACGAGTGAATACAGTTTGAATTGGTGTGCCTTTCATTGACATTGCTACTGCTGTGGCCTTAGCAACAAAATCAGGTTCTCCTCTCCTTCCAAACCCACCACCAAGCAAAGTCGTATTTACGATTATATTTTCTTTAGGAACTTGGGATACAGCATTCATTGTCCCATGCACGATAGAGCTGCCTTGATGGCCGACCCAAGCTGTTGCTTTATCATCTTCTACCAAAACCGTACAATTTAGAGGCTCCATAGCTGCATGGGCTAAATATGGCACCTCATATGTGCTTTCTATAATTCCTTCACCTGACAATATTGCATCCACATCTCCTTCTGCCTCTGGTGTAGCCAAAGGTGGATTTTCAAGTATTTCATCAAGTGCTTTTGAGATTTTCGAAGAATTAATACCAGCATTCCCTCCATCATCTTCAGTTACTTGGAGGGCGAGAGCAGCATTTTTAGCTCTCCATGTATTGTCAGCTATTACAGCGGCTCCAAAATCCGTAAGTACTACTTTTCTAATACCTTTTCTGCTTTCTATTTCTGATTGGTTATCAATGGAAATGATCTTACCGCCTATAGTAGAAGAATGACGCATTGCTGCATAAAGCATATACTCTAATCGAACATCTATACCAAATTCTGCTTGACCATTTACTTTTTCTGGAAGATCAATTCTTTGCACAGGTTTGCCAATGAGAGTCCAATCTGCTTTGCTTTTCAGTTCAGGTAAATCTTTAATTTCAACAATTCTAGCCGCAGCTGCTAATTCTCCGTAAGACAGTTTAGCTCCATTGCTATTGTTTATTATATGTCCATCTTCTGCTCTACAGTCAGATCTTTTAACTCCCCACTCTTTAGCAGCAGCTTCTTTCAGCATTTCTCTCGCCGTTGCTCCAGCAGTTCTCATATTAGTGAAGGCATCGGGGATGCTGCTACTACCACCAGTAGCAATTACTGGTAAAAAGGCCAACATTTTTTCCATGAGATTATACCCTTTAAAAGCATTTGGCTCTTTTTGAGTCATCATAAAAGTGTTTGCATAAGGCGACTCTGGTTGTGGATGTACTACTTTAATGCGAGACATGTCCACTTCTAGTTCTTCTGCGATGAGCTGAGGTATAGAAGTGTACACTCCTTGCCCCATCTCTGCCCTTGCCACGGCTAGTGTTATTGTATTATCAGGGGCTATCCTTATCCATGCATTGAGAGATTCTCCATCTCCCATTCCTTTTCCTGTATACTTTTTAATTGCCTTGCTTACATACATATTACCTGCTACTCCCACTACTAACCCAGTAGCCAATACTCCACCAGTTCCTATGAATGCCCTACGTGTCCACTTTCCCATATTATTTATCTTTTCTTTATTCTTAATTTTAATCTAATAGCTCAGCTTCTTGCATTCTCATCTTTGCAGCAGAATGAATAGCATCTCTTACTCTTTGATAAGTTCCACACCTACAGATATTGGTCATTTTCGCATCTATATCAGAATCTGTCGGTTCAGGTATTTCATCTAAAAGAGCTTCGGCAGCTATAATTTGACCCGATTGGCAATATCCACACTGTGGCACTTGATGTTGTATCCATGCTCTTTGTACAGCTGTCAAATTGCCATCATTACTTACTCCTTCGATAGTAGTTATTTCTTTGCCTACAACTGCAGATACAGGCAGTGTGCAGGTACGAGTAGCTATTCCATCAATCATTACAGAACAGGCACCACAATAAGATACACCACAACCATATTTTGTGCCGGTCATATTGAGTTCATCCCGAAGTACCCAAAGTAAAGGCATACTTTCCTCTACATTTACTTCTTTTTCGGTTCCATTGATATTAAGCTTCATATGCTTTGAATTTTATCTTTTCTAAATTGCTCCTGAAATTGCCAAAAAAATGTTGGAATAAAAATTATCCAAGTCATATATTCTTACCAAAAACCATAGGAATGTATGGATTCATAAGTAAAACCAAAAATGAGAGCTACTCAGATGCCAGGCCTTTTTATTATCACTGATCCTATTAAAGGAAGGTGCGTTCATACAGGAGAGGAGATAAATGTAGGGGACCTCATTGAGGTATGCCCTGTAATTGTGTTTTCGGAAGAGGACTTAAAGAGTATACATAATACTCATTTGCATGATTATTATTTTCTATGGGGGGCTGAAAGAAAAGAGGGTGCCATAGCACTAGGTTTTGGTTCTTTATATAATCATAGTGATGATCCGAATGCTTCCTTTGAAATTGACTTGGAAAGTGATAAAATTCGATTTCTCTGTATTCAAAAAATAGTTCCTGGTAGTGAGATCTCTATAAGCTACGTAGATTCTCAATTTAGGGAAGATGTGAAGTTGTGGTTTTGATAAGTTCTCCAAACAGGACTTATAAGGAATAATTGAGGTTGGTTTTTTCGTTAGTAATCCTAAATTTTGCATGTGAAGAATATTCTAATACTAATATCCATTTCGACTTTCTTAAGTTGTGAACCGCAAAACCTGATCTCAATCAATGAAGATGGAGTGCTTTTGGAGACTTATGAAATAGATCAAGATTCATTGCGGCATGGCACAACAAAAAAATATTTCAAATCTGGACAGCCTTTTGAAATTTCAAATTATGAACATGGCAAACTGAACGGTGAGCGGCTTCTTTTTTATGAAAATGGACAAGTAGAAATAAGAGAGAATTATTGTAGTGGGATGTTTTGCGATACTCTTACTACTTACCATACTAATGGAATCAGAAAGTTTCAAGGGGTGTATAATCATGGCATTATGAGTGGTTTGGTCACAGGTTTTTATGAAACAGGAGAACTTAAGGAAGAAGTCACTTTTTTGAATAATATAGAACAAGGGCCATTCAAAGAATATCATAAAAATGGGCAACTGAAATGGGAAGGCTCTTACCTAGATGGACCTAATGAATTTGGTGTGCTTTCTGAGTATGATAGTTTAGGCCAAAAAGTTAAAGTGATGATGTGTGATACCTCGGCTATTTGTCGTACCATTTGGCCTCAAAAAGATAATTCAATCTGAATTGATCAGTATAGCTCATACTTTCTATTTTTGACATGATGCTTAAGGCAAGATTTCAATATGAACTTCTAGAATGTGGGTGCGACGAAGCAGGCAGAGGCTGTCTTGCAGGCCCTGTATTTGCAGCAGCAGTTATCTTACCTATTGATTTTCGTCATCCGGAACTAGACGATTCTAAAAAAATAGTTGAGTCCAAAAGAGATGAACTGAGAGAGATAATAGAAGCAAATGCTTTGGCCTTTGCAGTAGCATCAGTAACTCCAAAAGAAATTGATCAAATTAATATATTAAATGCCTCTTTTCTTGCCATGACCAAGGCCATAAAGAACTTGAGTATTGCTCCTGAACTAATTCTCGTAGATGGCAATCGTTTCAAATCCAAAATTAAAACACCGCACCGCTGTATTATAAAGGGAGACAGCAAATTTCTTTCGATTGCCGCGGCATCTATATTGGCTAAGACGTACAGAGATGATTATATGAAGAAGTTGGATAAAAGATTTCCTCATTTTAATTGGCGACAAAATAAAGGTTACCCTACTCTGGAGCATCGGAAAGCTATAGAGGTTCATGGCATAACTAATCACCACAGACATTCTTTCAGAATGAGTCCTAAACCCAAAGAAATAGATTCTAAACTAACTGACCTTAAATTGAAAAAGTCTCGTTGAATCTTATCTGAAGTGTCAAATTCAAAAAAAATATTGGTCATTTATCCTGTCGACTTTAAAGATGGGCTCAATAGCGGGGTCTATGACAAAATGATAGGTCAAGGAGAGGCCTTTCAAACAATGAACCATGACGTCAGCTATGCTTTTTTGGAAGGAAAGAATGGAATGATTCTCAAAAATGGCAGAAAAAAAATATTTGTCAGATCATTTTCATCACTTTCAGCAAAATATACCTCTCTTTTCTCTGGCTTAAAATCTTATTGCTCCTCTCATCATTATGACATATTCTATGTTCGACACCTCATTCATACTTATTCTTTGCGCACATTTTTAAAAAGTATTAAACCAACTCTGTCCAGAATAATTTATGAATATCCCACTTTGCCGTATGAAAAAGAATGGAAGAAACCACTTCATAAAATCTTGCTTATTGAAGATGGGCTTATCAAAAAGATGATAAATGACAACATAGACCTAGTTGTACATTATGGAGGATATAAAGGGTATTTACCTTCAGTAAAAATATCCAATGGAATAAGGTTGAAACCAAAATTCAGCATGGAACTTTCAAATTCTGATGTTTTCAAGATGATTGCAGTTGGGAGATGGGAATATTGGCATGGACTAGATAGATTAATAAAAGGAATAGCCTCAAGTATTAAAAAAGTAGAACTGAGTATAGTAGGAAATGGTCCTGCTATAAAAGAGTATAATACTCTTGTTAAATCTTTAAACCTCAATCATAAAGTAAAGTTTCATGGTCCACTATTTGGAACTGATTTGGAAGAATTAATTTCAGTTAGTCACCTAGGTATAGGTACTCTAGGATTACATCGAAAGCGAGTTGATCTAGATTCTTCATTAAAGCATCGAATGTATTGCAGTTTTGGGCTGCCTTTTGTTTTTGCAGGGAGGGATGATGATTTTGATAATGATTTGCCTTTTATTTTTAAAGGAAAGGATGGTGACAAAGGCATTGATTTAGATATTCTCATAAGTGACTATAATTCAAGAATCATGAAACCTAAGGAGATCAGGAATCATGCAAGGAATTATTTAACATGGGAAAAAAGAATGGAAAAAGTTTTGGAAATTTTGGACAAAACTTGATTACATATATTATGGATTGGAATTATGCCTATTTTTCGGCTTAAGCCTTTGACAATTAAAACTATTTGACATCATGATAAGGACTCTTCTATTTGCAACGATAACTTTCGGTCTGTGTTATTTTTTAAATACTTCACAGAAAAATGGAGGCACATCAGCTCCTCCTTTGGGTTCATTTTTGAGCCCTTTTCATGGCTTTTGGCAAAATGCTGAGGATGTAAAAGCTCCTCAAAACATGACTCTAGATAGTATGGACCTGAATAGTCCTGTCGAGGTAATCTATGATGAAAGGTTAGTGCCTCATATTTTTGGAGATGACCTATCTGACGTGTTTTATGTGCAAGGCTATTTACATGCTAAACATAGACTTTGGCAAATGGATATTGCAACCAGAAGTGCCGCTGGAAGACTTTCTGAGGTGATGGGGGACGGAGTTTTAGAAAATGATTTAAGACAACGTCGACAAGGTATGCTCTATGCAGCGGAGAACGCGAAGAGAGGGTGGTCCAAATTTGGGAGTGATTACAAACTACTTCTTAAATATGCTGATGGAGTTAATGCATATATAAACAGCTTAGAACCCAAAGACTATCCACTAGAATTCAAATTAATAGGATATGCCCCTGAAGAATGGACCACATTACATTCGGCTCTTTTCATGAAGAATATGGCCATGACCTTGTGCTCTGGATATGGAGACGTGCAAAACACTAACCTTTTAAATCATTTCGGCCAAGAGGCATTTGATTATTTGTTTCCAGAAGAGAATCCTAAGCAGTCCCCAATAATTCCTAAGGATGTAGAATGGAATTTTGAATCATCTTCAGCATCGTCTGAAAATGAACCAAATGTACAAGACCTAGGATATTTGAAAGGAGGAATGGTTTCTGATTTTCAGAAAGGTATTGGTAGTAATAACTGGGCTGTAAGTGGAGACAAAACTAAAAGTGGCAATCCAATACTATGTGGTGACCCACATCTAAACCTGTCTCTGCCATCGATCTGGTATGAAGTTCAACTTCATGCTGAGGGAGTTAATACTTATGGAGTATCACTACCAGGTATGCCAGGAGTGATTATAGGTTTTAATGAAGATATTGCATGGACAGAGACTAATGTAGGTCACGATGTTTGGGATTTTTATAAAATGGATTGGGTAGATGAAGCGAAAACAAAATACAGATATAAGGGAGAAGTAAAAGATGTCACATATCGAATTGAAGAAATAAAGATAAAAGGTGGAAAAACAGTATACGATACATTAAAGCTTACTGAATTAGGCATTATTACCAAATATCAAAGCAGAGGAGATTATGAGGATTTGGCATTTGATTGGTTAGCACATCATGAGCCTGATAAATCTGAACTAAGAGCTTTTTTAGATATCAATAAAGCAAAAAATCATGATGATTTTGAGAAAGCTCTTGAACATTATATTGCCCCAGCACAAAACTTTGCTTTTGCATCTAGGGATGGTGATATAGCTATCCATGTGAACGGATCTCTTCCTATCAAAGAGGATCAAGCCGGCAGATTTGTAAGCGATGGGAGCGAAGGAAATAATTGGAATGGGTTCATTCCTAGATCTCAAATTCCAAAAGTATTGAATCCTGAACGAGGTTTTATTTCATCGGCTAATCAGCATAGTACGGGTCAAGACTATCCCTACTATTACAACAGCGATTATTTTGAAAATTATCGGGGCAGGATACTAAACGATAAGTTGGCGACACTTAACGATATTACTCCTGATCATATGATGGCTCTTCATAACGACGCTACCAGTTATAAAGCAAAAGAAGTCGTTCCTATTCTATTAGAATTAGTAGACAAAAGTGATCTCAATGGATTAGGAAAAGAAGTTGTTGAAGCACTTTCAAAATGGGATTTTGTGTATGATGCTGAAAAGAAAGCATGCTCCTATTTTGAATCTTGGTGGTCTAAAGTATACAATAACACTTTTGATGAAATCACAGCGATTAGAGATGAAATGCATGTGAGATACCCTGCTAGTTCTGTGCTTGTGCAAATGTTAGAAAATGATCAAAATGGAAAATTCTTCGATATCGACAGCACTGATAATGTCGAAAATGCGCAATTAATAGTGCAACAATCATTTGATCAAGCCCTAGAGCAACTTAAGCAAAGATCTGAAAAGAGTGGATTAGAATGGTACAACTATCGAAAAAAGAGTATTAACCATCTAGCGAGAATAGATGCCCTATCTCGTAAAAATATTAAGGCTCCAGGCCATGGTGACGCTCTGAATGCATATGGCTCTACTGCTGGGCCATCTTGGAGAATGGTCGTGTCTATGGATGAACGGGTCACAGCAAAAGTCGTATATCCTGGCGGCCAAGAAGGGAATCCTGGAAGCAAATATTATGATGATATGATTAATAACTGGGTGGCTGGAAAATATTATGATGCTCATTTTGCTAAGAATAAAGATGAGTTAGATCAGCATGAATTGTATAAAATAACTTTCAAATAGATCAGAATGAAAACATTATTATATATAGCTCTTTTAGCGATACTTACGTTTTGTTCAGGCTATTTTTTAGCACAGTGGTGGATAGTAGCATTTATTGGATTTGTAGTTGCTCTATTGTTTAAACAAGAAATTCTAAAATCTGGACTTCTTACTCTTTTAGTGGTAGGGTTGGTTTGGTTTGGAGTTGCCTACAGCATAGACCTCGCTAATGAATCTATTCTTTCTACAAGAATTGGAAATTTATTTGGTGGCTTAGGACCCATTACTTTAGCAGCAGTTTCTGGACTCATAGGAGGTGTCGTCGCTATGTTCGGGGCTTTCACAGGTGCATCTCTTCAAAGTGTGATTAACAAATAAAATTCAAGCATTTATATACTAAAATGCAAAATGCGCTAAATTTGGTTTCAGATAGAGATTTGAGATTATATAATGCCACATCCTAAAGGTTCTCTTAAGCATAAGCTTCATGAGATAATATTCGAAGCTGATACCCCAAAAGGCAAGCTGTTTGACGTTGTCATTCTTTTCTTAATAATACTAAGTGTGGTAGTAGTAATGCTGGAAACTGTTCCCAGTATAGAGGCAATTCATGATCGTACTTTTCGAGGTTTGGAATGGATCCTTACGATACTTTTTACTGTCGAGTATGGATTGAGGATATATAGTGTAAAGAAGCCCTATAAGTACATTAACAGTTTTTATGGCATAATTGACTTGTTAGCTATTTTGCCCACATATTTGAGCATTTTTCTCCCAGGATCTCAGATTTTGGCCACGGTTAGGGCAATGAGACTTCTTCGGGTTTTTAAGGTTTTGGAGATGTCTTCATTTACAAGACAAAGCAAAATCATAATGTTGGCTATGAGGTCTTCGATGGTTAAAATTTCTGTTTTCGTTTTTTTTATTGTGATCATGGTTACCATTTTTGGAACGATCATCTACTTTGTAGAACATGATGCCAATGAGGATATAGTAAGTATTCCTGGCAGTGTTTGGTTCGCGATAGTGACGCTTTCCACAGTAGGTTATGGAGATATTGTTCCTGTTACGACTATAGGAAAATTTTTATCTTCCATATTGATGATCTTAGGTTATGGGGTTATAGCCGTGCCTACAGGTATAGTAACATCAGAATTTATTAGTAGCTCAAGCACCCTTTCCTCCACTCAAGCTTGTGAAACATGTTCAAGAGAGGGGCATGATGCCGATGCTGTACATTGTAAATTTTGTGGGGATCAACTAAATGAAGATTAAAATCAGTCTCCATAAATCCTCCACAGCTTAATTGATAAAGTATCACCTACCTGATTGCAGGTTTCCGACTATATTTGCAGCCAAATTTTTCTAAAGCTATTATTGATGAAAGTATCGTTGAATTGGCTCAAAGACTATATAGAAATTGATAAGGACCCTATACAATTAGGTGAAATACTTACTGCTATTGGTTTAGAAGTTGAAGGAATGGAGGAAGTTGAGACTGTTCCTGGTGGTTTAAAAGGATTAGTCGTTGGGGAGGTATTGGAATGTGGCAAACATCCTAATGCAGATAGACTTTCATTGACTCAAGTAGACATCGGAGATGGTGCAGTTAAATCCATTGTATGTGGCGCTCCAAATGTCGCTAAAGGACAGAAAGTAATAATTGCCACTGTTGGAGCAATGCTATATCCTACTGTAGGAGAACCTTTTAAAATAAAGAAAGGCAAAATTAGAGGAGAGGTCTCTGAAGGGATGATTTGTGCCGAGGATGAAATCGGCATGGGTACAGAACATGACGGCATTATGGTCTTACCTGAAGAAGTGTCTGTAGGAGATAAAGCATCTGACTACTTTAATGTTCAGAGCGATATAGTATATGATATTGGGCTTACACCAAATAGATCAGATGCAACATCTCATTTGGGAGTTGCAAAAGATTTAGCTGCATATCTAAAGGTAAATGAGGGCCATGGTGGTGAGGTTAGCGTAAGGTCAAATGAGGGGTTGAAGACTTCAGAAAACCCTGCTTTCCCTGTTGAGGTGGAAACTATTGAAGGTTGCCCAAGATTTTCAGGAGTAACTTTATCTAATATAAGTATTGGGGAATCACCTGACTGGATGAAACAACGACTCACTGCAATAGGTGTAAGACCTATTAGCAATGTAGTGGACATCACAAATTATGTGCTCCATATGTATGGTCAACCACTTCATGCTTATGATCTCAATAAGATAAAGGGGGCTAAAATAATTGTGAAAAAACTACCTGAAGGATCAAAATTTATATCGTTAGATGGAATAGAAAGAAAACTTCGTGTAGATGATGTAATGGTCTGTAATGCTGAAGAAGAAGGAATGTGTATAGGAGGTGTCTTTGGAGGAGCTGCAAGTGGTGTACAAGGTGATACTACAGAGATTTTTCTTGAAGCAGCACACTTTGATGCTCAATCTATAAGAAGAACAAGTACCAAGCACAACTTACGTACTGATGCTGCAAAAGTTTTTGAAAAAGGGTCTGATCCGAATATCACAATGGACGCCCTACAAAAAGCTGCTTACCTTATGCAGGAGTACGCAGGAGCAGAGGTTTCTTCGCAATATGTAGATATATATCCAGAGAGAATAGAAAAGAAAAAAGTAGAAGTAAGAAAAGGTAGAATAAATACTCTCATTGGAAACGACTTGGACCCAATTCTAATAGAAAGGATTTTTGAAGCCTTAGATATCAATATTGTGTCAGAAGATGAGGAGGCTTATACGGTCAGTATTCCTACTAATAAAGCCGATGTAACTAGAGAGGCTGACGTCATTGAGGAGATTCTACGTATTTATGGTTTTAATAATGTGGTTATTGACAATAAGCTAAGTACTACAATAGGGACGTCTAATTACCCATCAAGACATGCATTTAGAGATGGGTTAGCTCAATTCATAATTGGTAAAGGATTTCATGAAATGATGGGAATGTCCTTGATTCCATCCAGCTATTTTAATAATTTAGGAATTGTAGAGGATGAAGAAATGGTAAGAATCAATAATACCAGCAATATTCATCTAGACATCATGAGGCCAGAAATGGTTCTTTCTGGTTTAGAGTCGATTCGCCATAACCTTAATAGACAACAGACAGACTTGAATCTTTTCGAATTTGGAAGAAGTTATATATCAAAAGATGGAGAGTATAACGAATCTGAACATTTTACTTTATATATGACAGGTGAAGAAGAAGGTCAGTCCTGGCTTTCGAAGCCAGAAAAGAGCTCGTTTTATAGTATCAAGAGAATAGTCCATGAGATTTTAGCAAAGACAGGAACAGAATCTTTTAGAACAGAAGAACTAAATAGCAATGTCTATAATTATGGATTGAAGTATGCTCTAGGCGATAAAACATTAGTTCAATTTGGTGCAATCTCAGATGTTGTTTTGCAGAAAATGGAGATAAAGAGTGATGTATATGTTGCAGATATAAATATTGATATTTTATATAAAAAATCTAGAAAGCAAAAGACTTCCATTCAAGAGATTAATAAGTTCCCATCTATGCGACGTGACCTCTCTTTAACCATGGGAGCAGAAATTTCATTTGATGCTATAAAAAAAGTGATATCCAAAGTAGAGAAAAAATTGATCAAAGAGATTAATCTATTCGATGTGTATAAGAATGAAGAACACCTTGGGAAAGGAAAGAAGTCTTATGCTATAAGTTTAATTTATGAGGACAAAGGTCGCACCTTGAATGATCGACAAGTTGATAAGTCCATTGAACGAATTATTCAGGCTTTATCTGGAGATTTAGGGTGCTCGGTCAGGCAATAGTTTTATAGCCTATTTCAACAAATAATAGGTTCGTAATAAACTCATTATTTTTTATATCAAGGAGTGGATCTTGATTGTTTCTTTATGTAAAACATGATGAATACTTACATTTCAAATTATACGTGAAATTGACTTAATAGGCATCGTGCTTGCTTTCTAATTGTTTTAATCTGTTTATTGGAATCACCAATTTGACAAGCAGAAATGTCTGTATATTAATTTGTCAATATTGCTTAAAAAGTGATACGTTTCTTCGATAAATTCTCAAACCATCAGAATGTGTTACATATAAAATTTATAATATGTAATTTTATATGGTTTTAGAATGCATGAATTGCATTCTAAATAAGTGTAGCATGTGGATGTGAAGAATGTATTTGGGAGTAAAAATTCAATCGAGATATATTTATTGATAGATAATAAGTTCATTACGAACAAACCAACTTTTGATCTAACCTGATTATCTATTTTGTATAGTTTGCTTATGTCTTAAGCTCACAATTTGCCATAAGCTCTCCTGATTCATCCTTTATATTTATTGCGACTAAACCAAAATGGTCAGAAGTGACCTTTTAGTAATTTCATTAAATATAAATTTGAAATGGAGACAGGTATAATAATAGGAGTGGCAGTAGCGGCTGTTGTGATTGGGTTTTTGTTAGGAAGTTTTCTCTCTAAAAAATCTCAAACGAAAATTATAGAAGAAAGCAATAAGAAAGCTGATTTATCAATCCAAGAAGCAAAAGTTACCTCTAAAAGAATTATTTCTGATGCCGAAACTAAGGCGAACAAAATCATGTCTACCGCCGACTCGAAACATGATAGTATCAAGCAAAGGAAAATTCAAGAAGCAAAAGAAAAATTTGCTAACCTAAGGAACAACTTTGAATCGGACAAGTCGAACCATCTTGTTCAGATGAAGGAAAGAGAAATGACTGTAAAAGCTCTTGAAAAAGAACTTAGGCAAAAACAAGATGGATTTCAAAATGAAGTAGATGCAATTCAGCATAGAGAGGCAGAGGTCAAAACCATAAGAGAGAATTTAGACAAGCAACTTAAAATAGTAAGTAAGAGAAAAGAAGAACTTGATCAGTCCAATGAGAGAATCATTAGGCAATTAGAAAATATCGCTAAAATGAGCGAAGATCAAGCTAAAGAATCCTTGCTAGAAGCGGTCAAGGCAAAAGCAGAAACCGATGCTTTGAGCTTAGAAAAAAGTATTTTAGAGCAAGCCAAACTTACTGCTAATAAGGAGGCTAAGAAGGTTGTCATTCAGACTATTCAAAGACATTGCTCAGAGTTCACAATTGAAAATACGGTCAGTGTATTCAATTTAGAATCTGATGATATCAAAGGGCAAATTATTGGACGAGAAGGAAGGAATATACGTGCACTGGAAGCAGCTACAGGAGCAGAGCTAGTCGTGGATGATACTCCAGAAGCAATTGTCATATCGAGTTTTGATCCAATCAGAAGAGAAATATGCAGGTTATCACTGCAAAGATTAGTGGCGGATGGGCGTATCCATCCTGCTAAAATTGAAGAGGTGGTTGCCAAGGTTCAAAAACAACTGAATGAACAGATTGTGGAAATTGGTGAACGTACTGTTATTGATCTTGATATACATGGACTTGATCCATACTTAATTAAAATGGTAGGTCGAATGAGGTTTAGGTCGTCTTATGGACAAAACCTACTGAAGCACTCAATCGAGACAGCAAGGCTCTGTGCATCCATGGCAGCAGAACTCGGAATGAGCAATAAGCAGATTAAAATGTCTAAAAGAGCAGGCCTCCTTCACGACATAGGCAAAGTGGCAGATGAAGAGTCTGATCTTTCTCATGCTTTATTAGGCATGGAAATGTGTAAGAAAAGTAAAGAGCATCCAGCTGTTTTAAATGCAGTAGGAGCTCACCATGATGAATTGGAGATGAATAATATTATTTCCCCCATAGTTCAGGCATGTGATGCCATATCGGGAGCAAGGCCTGGGGCAAGAAGAGAAATATTAGAGAGTTATCTCAATAGAATAGGAGAGCTAGAAGAATTGGCAATGAGTCATGAAGGAGTACAAAAGGCATATGCTATCCAAGCTGGAAGAGAACTAAGGGTCGTGGTAGAAAGTGATAAGGTAAGTGATCAGTATGCTGAGGATCTTTCATTTATGATATCTCAAAAAATACAGGATGAAATGCAGTATCCAGGTCAGGTAAAAGTAACAGTGATCAGAGAGATGAGAGCGACATCCTTTGCGAGGTAGGTTTATTACATCTTATAAAAGTTAAAAATGGGTTGCAAATCAAGTATTTGTGACCCATTTTCATTTTGTTTATCGCATATGAGACGCATTTGCGCCCTTGATACTTAATATGGTTTTTGGATACAATTGCAGAATAGATTATGGCAATCTTCTTCCATTTGCAATTTTATAATTATCAAACAAATCCGAATCAGGATTAACGTTAGTTGCTAAGATTGAAAGTGTTAAGATATAAATCATTAGAGACTCTAAAAAGATCAGATTTATCCTTTGGTACACAGCTTTTTCTTTGTTGAATGCCTACATTTGCAGCGATTTTAAAGAATATAGTCTTGAGCACATCTTTTAAGTTAGTTTTTACCTTTATTTTTAGTTTAGTGCTGAGCTTTTCTGTCTCTGCACAAAATCATGATAATGGTCACGATCACGATCATTCTTCACATGAACATGATGATCAACACTTATCATGTGAGCATGCCGGGGATCATGGTCAGGGCGAATTTGATCCTGGAGCTACGGCTTTTCACCACATTGCAGATGCGAATGTATACAGCATAGGCCCACTTCAAATTCCTTTACCTTGTATCTTATACAATAAGAATTCAGGATTTGATTTCTTTTTATCGAATAAGTTTGGCTTCGATAGAATAGGCCATGGAGATGGTCATTATGCTTACAAGGGTTATGTTCTAGATGGTGGAACAATTAGATTAATACAAGACGTAAACTTTTCAAAAGAGAAAACATCAATAAAAGGAATTGTACATGATAGTGAGGACAATGCTTTTGTTTGTATGGGAGATCAAATGTATCCTACTTATAAAAAAAGCACTGCTGACTTTGGATTGTTTGGTGGTGGAATCACCCCGTTTTTCGATTTTTCTCTGACGAAGAATGTGGTGTCTATGCTACTCGTGGTATTATTGCTCTCGTGGTTGTTGATAGGTGTGGCAAGAGCATATAAGTCAAGACAAGGATTGGCGCCTAAAGGATCTCAATCTTTGATAGAGGTTGTATTTGCCTTTATTCAAGATGAGGTGGCTAAGCCATTTTTAGGAAAGCACTACATGAAATATTTGCCATTTCTGATGGCGTTGTTCTTTTTTATCCTTGGGTTGAACCTTTTTGGACAAATTCCTTTTTTAGGAGGATCAAATGTTACAGGTAATTTAGGAGTGACTATGGTGTTGGCGATTTTCGCTTTCCTAGTGACTAACCTTTCTGGTAACAAACACTACTGGGAGCACATATTTGCCATGCCAGGAGTGCCGAAACCCGTTTTAGCGATATTGACACCTGTAGAATTTTTAGGTGTATTTATAAAGCCTATTACATTGATGTTGCGTCTATTCGCAAATATCACTGCTGGGCACATGGTGATTATCATTTTCGTGTCACTCATTTTCATGTTTAGTAACAATGGGACATCTTATGTAGGAGGATATGGCACAGCTATAGCTTCCACAGCTTTGACATTGTTTATGATGTCCATTGAATTACTTGTGGCATTTATACAAGCATTTGTGTTCACGATTTTGACAGCATCATATATAAGTGCGGCTATAGAAGAGCCGCATCATTAATTTGAAAATTATTTTTTTACTATAAAAATCTTTTAAAATGGTAGGATCAATTGCAGCTATTGGAATGGGACTTGCAGTAATCGGTGCCGGTATAGGTATTGGAAATGTAGGCGCTAAAGCTATGGAGGCTATTGCAAGACAACCAGAAGCAGTAGGTGACATCAGATCAAACATGATCTTGATGGCAGCTCTTGTTGAGGGTGCAGCTCTAATTGCTATAGTAGTAGCATTTTTAGTAGCATAGTCCTAAGGATTAATGGAACTGATTATGCGGCGGTTGGCAGCTAGTCAGTTCCACTTTTAAAAAGATTTGTAAAAAGTAACCATATGTTTTTATTAGCAGATTTTAGTGTCATTAAACCAGACTTCGGGTTAATTTTTTGGACAACAATTATTTTTGGATTGTTCTGGTTTTTGATTGGGAAGATGGCTTTTAGACCTATTGCTGAAGCTCTTAAGTCAAGAGAAGATGATATCCAAGGCGCTCTTGATGAAGCTGCCAAGGTGAAAGAAGAAATGAAAAACCTTCAATCTCAAAACGAACAATTGCTTCAAGAAGCCAGAGAAGAAAGGGCAGGAATGCTTAAGGATGCGAAGGATATGAAAAATAAAATTGTAAGCGATGCTAAAGTAAAAGCTAAGGAAGAAGCTAGTAAAATCGTGGAAGGTGCTCAGAGAGAAATTGAGAATCAAAAAAATGTGGCTATTGCAGAAGTGAAGAAGGAAGTGGGAGCAATGGCTATAGATATAGCTGAAAAAATACTACAGAAAAATCTCAGCAGTGATAAGGATCAAGTGTCATTCGTGAAGGATTTAGTAGGTAAAATGAGCAATAATTAGGATGTCAGAATTAAGTGTTGCAAGGAGATATGCCAAGTCACTGCTTGATTTGGCAATAGATGAAAAGAAATTGGACAATGTGATGTCCGATGCCAAAACTATATCAGCTGCATTAGAATCGAGAGATCTTTATTTATTGCTTAAGAGCCCAATTATCAAGGCTGATAAAAAACTGAAGGCTTTGGCCACAATTTTTAATGATAAAGTGGATGATCTTACTATGAGGTTTATCACTTTAATCACTAAAAAAGGGAGAGAGAATATTCTTCCTGAAATAATTGAGGCGATAAATAGTCAATACAATGAAATGCAAAATATCACTTCTGCTACTCTTACAACTGCAGTAAAAGTAGATACATCAGTGATAGATGGTATAGAGACTAAGCTCAAGTCAGGAGAAGGAGCAGTAGATATAGATACAAAGATTGACGCTGATATCATAGGAGGTTACATCCTTGAGATAGGAGATAAAGTTTATGATGCTAGTGTAAGGAGAAAGATCAAAGACTTAAGAAAAGAATTAACAAACGGATAAATTTTACTAAAAATGGTTGGGATAAAACCAGATGAAATATCTGCAATATTAAAACAACAACTTTCTGGATTTAAATCAGAAGCTGAACTTGAAGAAGTTGGTACAGTACTCGAAGTAGGTGATGGTATCGCAAGAGTGTATGGATTGAGTCAAGTACAGGCTGGTGAGCTGGTAGAATTTGAAACAGGTGTACAAGCAATTGCTCTTAACCTGGAGGAAGATAATGTAGGAGTGGTTCTTCTAGGACCTGGAGATAATATCAAAGAAGGAAGTACTGTAAAAAGAACAAAGAAGATTGCTTCAATCGAAGTGGGTGAGGAAGTAATTGGAAGAGTTGTGAATCCATTAGGTCAACCGATTGATGGAAAAGGTCCGATTGGCGGGACCAAATATGATATGCCTTTAGAGAGAAAAGCTCCTGGGGTACTTTATAGAGAGCCAGTGAGTGAGCCTATGCAGACAGGTATTAAGGCCATTGATGCTATGATTCCTATTGGCCGTGGGCAAAGAGAATTGATTATTGGAGATAGACAAACTGGAAAGACTGCTATTGCCATAGACACTATAATAAACCAGAAGGAATTTCATGAAAGAGGTGAGACCGTCTACTGTATTTATGTAGCATCAGGACAAAAGTCTTCTACGGTAGCACAAGTGGCAAAAGCATTAGAGGAGAATGGTGCCATGGCATACACAACTATAGTAGCGTCTTCAGCTGCTGATCCAGCGCCATTACAGTATTATGCACCGTTTGCAGGTGCTGCGATAGGTGAGTTCTTTAGGGATACCGGTAGACCTGCATTGATTGTTTATGATGATTTATCAAAGCAAGCAGTGGCATATAGAGAGGTTTCATTATTGTTGAGAAGGCCTCCAGGGCGTGAGGCTTATCCAGGAGATGTGTTTTATCTCCACTCTAAGTTGTTAGAAAGAGCTGCGAAAGTGGTGAACAATGATGATATCGCTAATGATATGAATGACCTTCCTGATTCATTGAAGAATGCAGGAATAGTAAAAGGTGGAGGATCTCTTACAGCACTTCCCATAATTGAGACACAAGCAGGTGATGTTTCTGCTTATATACCTACGAATGTGATTTCTATTACTGATGGTCAAATATTCTTGGAGTCAAATCTATTTAATGCAGGTGTAAGACCTGCCATTAACGTAGGGATATCAGTATCAAGAGTAGGTGGATCAGCGCAGATTAAGTCGATGAAAAAAGTAGCAGGTACATTGAAATTGGACCAAGCTCAATATAGATCATTAGAGGCTTTCGCTAAATTTGGATCTGACCTGGATGCTGCCACACAGGCTGTATTAGAAAAGGGAAAAAGAAATGTGGAGATGTTAAAGCAACCTCAGTATTCTCCTGTAAGTGTGGAAAAACAAGTTGCTATTATTTATTTAGGTACTAATGGTTTATTAAAAGATGTGCCAGTAGATAAGATCAAAGAATTTGAAGAAGATTTCTTCAATGCCTTAGATAGTAAACACCCTCAAGCTTTAGCTGATTTTAAAGGAGGTAAACTTACGGATAGTGCAGTAGAAGCGGTGAAGTCTATTGGTGCTGAACTATCCAAAAGATACGCATAGAAAACTCGAGTTCGAGTAAGGAATCAAATTTAGAAAATGAGGATTTACTGAGCTATAACTTATAATTTATTAAATGAGTCTGAACTTGATAAATGAGTTTGGACTTGCACTTGAAGTTTTATGAGTGGTCAATTAAAAGAAGTAAGAGAGAGGATATCCTCTGTAAACAATACACAACAGATTACCAAAGCCATGAAAATGGTGTCTGCCGCTAAGCTAAAAAAAGCTCAGGATGGTATCGTTCAGATGCGCCCTTATTCTCAGCGCTTAGATGCTATGCTGAAGAATATTCTTTCAAATCTAGATGGTAGTGCGGATACTTCATTAGGTCAAGAAAGAGAAGTGAAAAAGGCATTAGTTGTAGTGATTACTTCTAACAAAGGTCTTTGTGGAGCATTCAATACTAATATCATTAAGGCTGCAAAAGCTACGATAGATGAGAAGTATTCAGATGTATTGAATAGTGGAAACTTGTCAGTGCTTTGTATTGGAAAGAAAGGAAATGAATTTTTCAGAAAGGGATATGATAATATCAACTTGATCAGTGATCATATGAATCTCTTTTCAAATTTGGAATTTGATAATGTAGCTGAGATAGGCCAGTTTATAATATCTAATTTTGAGAATGGTGAGTTTGATGCTGTTGATATATGTTACGGTAGATTTAAGAATGCAGGAATGCAATTTGCAGAATCTGAAATATTTTTACCTGTTCCTAAAATTGAAAGTAAAGGAGGGTCAAGCAATAGCAGAAAGGACTACATTTTCGAGCCTGGAAAGAAAGAATTGTTGGATGAGTTAATTCCTACAATTTTGAAAACCACACTGCATAGATATGCACTAGATACACATGCATCAGAGCATGGGGCAAGAATGACAGCAATGGACAAGGCTACAGAAAATGCTCAAGAGATGTTAACTGATTTAAAGATCAGTTATAACAAAGCGAGACAAGAAGCAATAACAAAAGAATTATCAGAAATTGTAGGTGGCGCGGCAGCACTTCAAGGATAAAAGACATAAAGTACTTTGGGCGGGTTGACTCTTGCATAAGGTGAAAATAGAATACAAAAACAAGGAGCTTGAAAATTTATTTTCGAGCTTTTTTATTTGTACGGATTCATCTGCTTCTTTTTTTATTTATTCTTGTTAAATCAATAACTTGTTTATGAAAGTAATAATTCCTGCTGCCGGAATTGGTAAAAGACTCAGGCCTCATACCTATACTATGCCCAAACCTTTGATTCCTGTTGCAGGCAAAACGATCATTGCTTTTATTATTGACAAATTTGTTGATGCTGGTTTAAATGATTTTGTTTTTGTTCTTGGCTATATGAGCGAACAGATTGAGGAGTATGTTGATCAGCATTATCCAAATATCAAAAAGACTTATGTTAAACAACCTAAAAGGTTAGGTCTTGGTCATGCCATTTGGACAGCTAGAGCGGCTTTTAAGGACGATGAAGAGATTATCGTGATGTTAGGAGACACCATTCTCGAATTGGATGTTTCTGCTTTTTTAAATTCCTCATCTTCTTGTTTAGGAATAAGAAAGGTGAATGATCCTAGACTTTTTGGAGTAGTAGAATATGATCAGGATGGAGTAGTCACTAGACTAGTAGAGAAACCCAAAATTCCGAAATCCAATCAGGCCATTGTAGGTCTGTATAAGATCAATGATATCCCTCTTCTTTTAGAATGCCTTGAATATAATATATCCAACAAAGTGAAAACTCATGGAGAATATCATCTCACAGATGGCTTAATGGGTATGATCACAAAAGGACATAAGATAACTACGTTTGAAGTAGTGAATTGGTACGACTGTGGTCAAAAAGAGATACTGTTAGAAACTAATAAGGTGTTGCTTAAGAGATATGGTAATACAGAACAACATCAGATTAAAGACAGCATTATTATCCCTCCAGTAGCGATAGGAGAAGATTGTGAAATAAGACATTCCATTATAGGGCCTAATGTCACAATCGCGAATAATGCCGAAATTCATAATTCCATTTTGTCAGATTCTATAGTTGGCAATTATGCTAATATCAAAGATTTGATTTTAGATAAATCACTAATTGGAAATGATGTAGTGATTTCTGGAAAACGACAAACCTTAAATATTGGGGATAATAATCAACTCGAATTGGGCTAATCGTCCCTATACCTCGATTATACTTTGTTTGAATTCCTTCTGAAGGACAAGTCTAATGTTATTCAAAACAATATCACCCATAGATTCACATTCATAAAAAGTATCATTTTTATGATGACGGGCTAAATCTGCTTTAAGAGATTTTACCTTCTTAGGAAATGATAGATCATCTTTTATCATGACTCGAAGGAGTTCGTTAAGCCTAGTTCTAGTGGCTCTGGCTCTTCTTGCTATAAGTGACCGTTCTTCTAATTGATATTGTGCTACAGTATCGTGGTTCAGGTGTTGAAGTCCTACCTCGATGATCGGATTATTCTCTTTGAAGTATTGTGGCAAATAAAAACTTTTCCAGCCCTCATAAGATTGTTGATCAAAATCTATGGCTCTGATACGGTACTGATTTCCTTCTATATCAGGGGTAATATCTACGATGAAATTGTAAGCCCTCATATCGCCCAATAATCTAACAAAACACCTTTCGTTAAATTTTATAAACTCCTTAGCTATTCTTATTTGATCAAGTTTGCTGACATCTAAATGATTTTCAACAAATACATCTCCAGGCATTCCAGCTATATGCTCTTCTACCAAGGTCTGGTGACCTGTGAGATAATTGATACTACTTGGTGAAAGCAATTCTTCTAATTCTAAGCCATAAATTCTAGATGAGTCTGATTTCTTAATGTAGAAATGATCATAGTTGTCATTGAGAAGATTGATGATTCTTACTCTAAAAGGTTTGGTATTGCCAAATGTACAGTAGTCAATTCGATCAACAGTAAGATGGTCCAAAGCATCTGTATCTCCATCCGTTAGCAATAGTGTATATATATAGCAAAGGGCATCATTGATTTCATTTGTTTCTGACTCGTTATAGTAGACCGTTTCCCAAAGGGTATCCTCTCCAGCGGAATTTAGCAATGGCACTCTTGCCATATATCTATTCATATCATCATAGAGAATTGGAAGCTTAATGGCTCTATTGTATTTTTTTAGATATTCAGAAAGTTGACTTGAAATTTTGAATCTGATTTTCTTTTTTGAGGGTTTGTTGCCTTTCATAAATTTCTTGAATCTTAAGTCAGGTAATTTAGTCCTTATTGGAGATCTGTGCCATGTTTTTATTTTGTGCCGGGCATTGAATATTATTGAAATTGTAGCCTTGCGTAAAAATAGGACAGTTTAAAAATGAATTAAATTTAAACTGTTATGAAG
>Ga0055584_100001081_pt1 | contig 26594 bp, 28 predicted proteins | sample OSDHelmetaG_FD_58716 | JGI IMG/M metagenome (GOLD analysis project Ga0055584, IMG submission 58716) | Pelagic marine sediment microbial communities from the LTER site Helgoland, North Sea, for post-phytoplankton bloom and carbon turnover... | ecosystem: Environmental > Aquatic > Marine >...
ACTAATTGATAATGTGTCTAAAATCACTTACCCAAATTATTGGTTGCTACAATCAAAGGAAATGATTGCCTTTCAAATAGAGAAATTTTTTGAAAAAAAAAAAATAGGCAACGTATGTGAAATTAGAAAAAGAAGTACAGAAAACTTCTTCTCGGTAATTATATTTACAAAAGATAGACCGCAGTTATTTTTAGATTTGATATCAATATTTACTGCAGAAAAAATATCTATTCATCAGGCCAGAATTTTTACTCTTGCTGATGAAACAGTAATTGATACGTTTACGATCTCATTAAATTTAAATAAAGATTTGGTCTATAGTAAAAAATATCTAAATGAACTTAAACAAAAATTATCTTCACAAAAACCACAACAGTTTGAGGAAACCTCAGAATACAATTTTTCAAATAGAAACTTTTTAAAAAAGAAAATAGAAATATATTTCGATAATAAACTATCATCAACTTACACAGTTTTGACTGTAATTACCAATGATAGGCTTGGGTTACTATATGATTTATCAAAGGTGCTTTTAAAAAGTAAGTTGGTAATCTTTACTGCAAAAATTACCACTAATGGAGACTTTGTTGAAGATAGTTTCCATTTACGAACGGAATATGGATCAAAATTGACAAACGAAAACAAAATAAGAGACCTTGAGTCACAAATATATAAAATGCTTTCTCAAAAGTTAGAATATGTTTATTAAGATAATTTCAATAATAAGTTCACTCACGCTTCTATCAAGAGTTTTAGGATATTTAAGGGACTTATTAATTGCAAAAGTGATTGGTGCTGGTCTTATTTCTGACAGTTTTTTTATTGCCTTTAAATTACCAAATTTATTTAGGCGGTTGTTTGCTGAAGGATCAATGAATTCCGCCTTTATTCCTGTTTTAAGTGGAGTAAGGGAAAAAGTGGGAAAAAATGAAGCTGATCAATTTTTTTCAAAAATATTTTCGATGCTAATTATTTTTTTATTCTTCTTTGTAATATTGCTAGAAATTTTTGCTCCATTTGTAATTTCATTAATAGCACCAGGCTTTTCAGAAGATTCATTAAAGAAAGAATTAACGATAGATTTTGCCAGATTAACTTTTCCATTTCTTTTATTCATATGTGCAACTTCACTTATTGGGGCCTATTTAAATACACTTGGAAAGTTTGCCTCGATGGCACTTACTCCGGTTATTTTAAACCTCACGATAATTACCTGTCTAATGATTTTTTTTAAAAATATAGACCAAGCTCATATTACCTATTACTTAAGCTTATCTATATCAATTGCTGGAATAATTCAGCTTGTCTGGATGTTATATAATTTGAAAAGAAATAAAGTAAGTTTAAGTTTATTTGTATTCAATAAAAATAGATTTAGAAAACCTACAAATAAATTTTTAAAATTACTTGTTCCAGCAATTCTTGGAAATGGTGTATACCAGTTAAACTTATTAATAGATATGATTCTTGCCTCAACACTGGCACATGGATCAATTTCATTTTTGTATTATGCTGACAGGGTCAACCAACTTCCACTCGGTGTTTTAGGGATAGCGATAAGTACTGCGTTATTACCAATATTATCAAAATATGTAAAAAAAAATGACAATGTTAAGATTACAAAAAGTATATCTAGTGCATTGAAATATGGATTACTTTTTTCTTTACCAGCGTTCCTGGGAATTTTTATATTATCAGATGAAATAGTAACTTTGTTATTTTATAGAGGGCAATTTGATTTATTTGATGTTGAACAAACTAGTGCCGCATTAGTTGCACTTAGTTTTGGCCTGCCAGCTTTCATAATGATAAAGATTTTGGTGATTCCTTTTTTTGCTAGAGAAGATACTATCACGCCAATAAAGGTCTCTTTATTTTCAATAAGCATAAATCTTATTTTAAATTTACTCCTTATAGATGAATTCAAACATGTAGGTTTGGCAATATCAACTTCAGTTGCTGCATGGGTAAATATGATAATCTTAATTAGTTTGTTAATTCGAGAAAAGATAAAATTCGAAAAGGATATTATTACCTTCACAATAAAAATTATAATATCTACAGTGATTATGGGGGGGTCTATAAAATTAATATCAAATATTTTTGAACAAAATTTAATAAATATTGGATTTTTTGAGATAAAAAATGTTAGGTTAATTTTTGTTATCTTTTTTGCGATTTTGACATATTTTGTTTCTATTTATTTGTTAGGCATAAAGGATATTAGTTTAAAAAAATGGTCAAAGAAATAGAAAAAAATCTGATTTTTTCGGGAGTTCAACCTACTGGTAATCTCCACTTAGGTAATTATCTGGGAGCTATAAAAAATTGGGTTGAACTTCAAAATAAATCAAAATGTATCTTTTGTATTGTTGATCTTCACGCTATAACTACAATTGAAGGAAGAAAGAATTTAGAGAATTATTCAAAAGAGGTTGCGGCAGCTTACATTGCTTCTGGGATAGACCCTAAGAAAAGTGATATATTCGTACAGTCATCAATCTCTGGTCATGCTGAATTAAGCTGGATACTGGGATGTTTTACACCAATTGGCTGGTTAAATAGAATGACTCAATTTAAAGATAAAGCAGGTAAAAACAAAGAAAAAGCTCCGCTTGGATTATATTCTTATCCCGTACTAATGGCTTCAGATATTTTGTTATACAAGTCTAGTCATGTTCCTGTTGGAGAAGATCAAAAGCAACACCTAGAACTCAGTAGGGATATAGCGCAGTCTTTTAATAGGTTTTATGATACAGATTTTTTCCCGATTCCTGAGCCTGTGATAACCGGAAATGCAACAAGGGTTATGAGCCTTAGAGATGGAACAAAAAAAATGAGCAAATCTGATCCTTCAGAGTTTTCAAGAATTAACATGACAGATGACGAAGATTTAATAAGGAAAAAAATTCTAAAAGCTAAGACAGATTCACACCCCTTCCCAGAAAATGAAAAAGATCTTGAGGGAAGGCCAGAGATAAATAATTTATTAAATATATTTATGTCAATTCAAAATATTAGTTTGCCTAAATTAATTCAAAATTACGCTGGTATGGAATTTAGAAAATTCAAGGAGGATCTAGCTGATTGTTTAGTTTTAAAAATTTCAAAGATATCTTCTGAAATGAGAAGGTTATTATCGGATAAGCAATATTTAGATTCTATACTTTCAGAAGGTAGTATGAATGCTCAGGAGATAGCGAGAAAGAATATTTTAGATATAAAAAAATTAATCGGTTTTTATAAATCATGAGTTTTTATTTACCAGTTGCTGAAATCGAAATTAATTTGTTGATAATACTTTTTTTTGGTTTTCTTGTTGGTTTTATGTCTGGTTTATTTGGCGTGGGCGGCGGATTTTTAATGACACCTCTTTTAATTTTTATGGGAATTCCGGCAGCAACAGCTGTAGGAACAGAGTCTGTACAAATTCTAGGTTCCTCAGTTTCAGGAGCAATTGCACATAGTAGAAAAAAAAACATTGATTATGAGATAGGGACATTTCTTCTCGTCGGGGGTATTTTTGGCTCAACTATAGGTGTTATAATTTTTAATTTTTTAAAGGAAGCAGGAAATATTGACTTAATTATAAAATTTCTTTATATGCTCTTTCTAGCCATTATTGGATCTTTAATGTTAATAGAAAGCTCAATGTCTTTAATTAAAGAAAAAAAATTAAAGAAAAAAGAAAAAAGAAAAAGAACATTCTTAGACTACCTACCCTTAAAATTCAAATTCAGGCAATCAAGAATCTATATTTCAATTTTATTACCAGTTAATGTGGGTATTTTTGTAGGTTTCTTAGCATCATTTATGGGTGTAGGCGGCGGTTTTGTGATGGTTCCAGCAATGATTTATTTATTTAGGATGGGAACAGTTACAGCAATAGGTACGTCATTATTTCAAATTGTATTTGTAACCTTAAATGTTTCAATTCTTCATGCCACCTTTAACCTAACGGTTGATTTGATACTCGCAATTTTTTTACTTGTAGGTGGGGTTATTGGCGCCCAATATGGATCAAAATATACATCTAAGTTTAAGGGGGAACAAATAAGAGTTTTTCTAGCAATAATTGTCTTAATTGTTTGTTTGAAAATGGGAATAGAACTAATTAGCGAGCCATCTATAAATTCAAGGATCATTATTCAAGATGCATATTAAGTTAGTTATAATTTTTATATTCAGTTGTTTGTTGGTTTTCAATGTGGAATCAAAAATTTTAATATTTGATGTATCTAAAAAAAACATTCAAATCTCAGAAAAAAAGATTAATCCAGATTTCATAATATTTGGTTATACAGATGCTGATGACCCATTAGTAATTAAAATTAAGGGCCCAGAACAAAAGGTCATATTACAAAAAAAAACTAAGGTACTAGGCATGTGGTCTTGGAGCAAGACTGGGGAGTTTATATACCCTGGTTTATTTCATTATTACACAAATCAGAATACTAAAGATATAGATTTTGAGATTAAAAAAGATTTATTTGATAATATAAAATTAGTTGGTAGAGATAACGATAATTTAAAAAGAGATTTGATAAAAAAAAAGATGTCAATTGACTTATTTTTAATTGAAAATGATTCTTTTCAGGTGATTAATCAAAAATTAAAAAATTTTTTCAAAATTCCGATTTTCTTACCAAAAAATTCTCCATCTGGAAAATATTCCATTTCACTAAGCATTATGGATAGTATGAATAATTTTGAGTCTCCCAAGCAATTTTTAATAATAGAAAAGTTGGGTCTTAGCTCCTTTGTTTATAAAATGGCTCATAAATATTCATTCATTTATGGCGTTTTTTCTGCTATTATAGCAATTGGGTTAGGTTTTTTTGCAGGAATTATTTTTAGAAAATAAAATGGAAAAAGAAATTGTATTTTTAGTAGTATTAGATGATTCTCAAGAAATGTTCAGAGCATTACGATATGCTGCAAGAAGAAGCTCAAGAAATAATGGCAGAGTTGCCCTTCTCTATACTTTTGATACATTAGAATTCAGTCATTGGAAAGCAGTTGAAGATATTGCTGAGGTTGAGTCGAGAGAAAAAGCTGAAGAAAAAATAGCAGAGTATGAAAATTTTGTGCTTTCATTTACTGAAAAAAGACCCAAAAAATTTATCATGAAAGGTGATAGGGTAGAATGCATTATAAAATTTTTGGAGGCAAACAAATTTATTTCAAACTTTGTTTTGGCAGCTTCAGAAAAATCTTCTCCGTCAGATTCCTTAATTAGTTCATTTACAGGTAAAAATAGATCAAAGATAAAGGTTCCTCTTACTATCTTACCATCGAGTTTATCAGAAGAAGAAATTGACAAATTATCTTAATTTATTACATTAAATGTATGTTTATTCAGACAGAGAACACACCTAACCCTTTAACCCTAAAATTTATCCCTGGTCAAACTGTTTTAGAAAAAGGAACATTAGAATTTAAAAGTAACAAAGAATCAAAAAATCACAAGCTTGCTGACGAACTTTTTAGCACAGGTAATGTAACTAATGTATTTGTTGGTAAAGATTTCATAAGTATAACAAAAACTGAAAAAGTTGAGTGGGAACACATCAAACCTAGTTTTTTGTCAATAATAATGAACTTTTTTTCAGCGGGTGGTGACTTCGAAAATGATACAAAAAGTATATCACCAGATGATCAAGTTGTTTACAGTGAAGGTGAACTAAAGATAGTGAATAAAGTTAAACAATTAATTGAGGAAAGAGTCAAACCGGCTGTTGCACAGGATGGCGGTGACATAAGTTTTGTTAGCTTCAAAGACGGAGTTGTTTTTCTGGAACTTCAAGGTGCTTGTTCAGGTTGCCCAAGTTCAACGATGACACTAAAATCAGGAATTGAAAATATGTTAAAGTATTATGTCCCAGAAGTTGAATCTGTTGAACCAATTAACTAAAAAATGCCAAAGCACATAGTATATAGGAATATACTGTTCCTTCTACTTGGGTTGTTTTTACTTAATCTTTGTATCGGATTTTATGGCTCAATGAAAAACGTAGAGAGCAATAAATCAACTTCAATTAATTACGTTGTACAAGATAAAGAGATAGTAAAGAATTCTTCTAAATACGGAACCGTTGACTATATAAGTCAGGCTAGGGAGATGATTGATATTTTTAAAAAGTATGATTTTACTATTGATTCGTTTATTAAGGATCAGTCAGCTAACCTAATAATTTTTTCATCACTACCAAAAGATTTCATGGATATTAATTCTGTTAGGGAGAGAAAAAATTTATTTATCAATACGCTATTACCAATAACTTTCATAGAGAATTTAAAGATACTAGACGATAGAAAAAAAATTTTAGACTGGTGGAACCAGTCTAACGGAGAAACCTACCAAAGAGAGTTTTGGCCCAATTGGCTTTTTGATGTTAGTGAGAAATATGATTATGAAGGTTCAAACATAGGTGAGCTATTAATGAGGGTTGACATAGTTCCATTATCTATTGCATTAGCACAAGCAGCAATTGAAAGTGGTTGGGGAACATCAAGATATTTGAGGGAAGGAAACGCACTTTATGGTCAATATACTTTTGATCAAAGTCTGGGACTTCGACCTGAAAATAGAGATAAAGGAAAGGATTTTTATGTTAGAAAGTTTGTTAATCTTTCCGATTCAACAAGGTCTTATCTGAAAAATATAAACACGCATAAAGCATATTTCAAGTTTAGACAAGAACGAGGCACGCTAAGAATGAATGGGGACAGTTTGGCAGGTTTGAATTTAGCAAGATTTTTAGAGAATTATTCCGAAAGGAGATCGGCATATGTTGCGGATATAAAAACAATAATTGAAACTAATAATTTTATGAAGTTTGACAAAGTTGAGGGTTTAATCAACTAACTCGTTTTACCATTTTACCAAACCAATAAATATCTCCATTATTTATTATAGTGCAATTTAACCTATGTCGTTGGCCAGACTTTAAACCTTTAAGTTTGAGCTTGACTTCCTTTTTACTAATATTTTGGATTAAATTAACCTCCTGGTTTATGTAACAATTTATTTTCTCAAGGTTCATCGAAGACTGAAAAGATATTTGAATTTCTTCTTCTTGAGTTACTGAATCAGTGAATGTTAAATTTTTAATAGGCAGCCTTTTTGTTTTAAAGATCATTTTTAACCGGTCTAATGTTCCGTACTCGTTATTTAAAGAAAATCTAGGTAATCTAAATACGGAATCTTCATGATTCAATGGCGCAGAATGTTGAGAGAATGCAGCTAAAACACCAAGTTTTTCCAATATTTTCTCTACTCTTTTACTACTTTCACCGTAGGGGTAAGAAAAAATTACGGGTTTTTCAATTCCTAAATTTGATTTTATTTCATTAGATGCCTTTGTTACTTGCTCAATAATTATTCTATCACTTAGTCCTACTAAACTTAAATGATCAACCGTATGATTAAAAACCATTCCATTATGTTGCTGTATTTCTTTTAACATTTCCCAGCTCATAAAGTCAGAGTCGGCATCTCCAGAGACCGAGGCAGTAGATACGAAAACACTAAAAGGAAAATTATATTTTTTTAATAATGGAAAGCCAAAATCATAAAATGAGCGGAACGCGTCATCCACTGTAATCACAAGAACTTTCTCTGGTATTTTTTTTTTATTCACTAAAATATCTATTAAATCTTTAAGGTTTATAACTTTAAAATCGTTTTCCTTAATTAGCTTTAGGTGTTTTTCAAAGAGTTCAGATGAGATGCTTGTGCTCTGATATTTAGGCTCATCAAACCTATGATACATTAGCGCAATTACAGAATGCCCTTCTGAAAAAGTGAACTCATTAAAAAAGATAATTAGAAAAAATATAAACTTTTTCATTTGGTATCTATGATTGGATAACTTCTTGAATTAAACAGTTGGTAATGCCACCATTCATTTCTAAAAAAATCCCAGCCTGAGTCAGTCATAATACCCAATAAAAGCAGTCTATTTTTATAGGATACTGAAGAGATATCAATACAACCATGATAGGATAATCTGGTAAATTCATCGAACCCAGTTCCCATATCTAATTCATTATTGTTCCTATCAACTAAAGTTAGATCAACTGCAACACCTCTAGAATGAGGAGAGCCTTTTTCTGGTGGAGCAATAAAATTAGGGTCAGGAAGAATATCCCAAAGTTTCTCCTGAACATATACAGGTCTGAAAGCATCAAATATCTTTAATCTATATCCTAATTTTTTTGCAATGCCTTCTGCTAGACATAAGTGTTCATAAGCAATTTTATGGATAAGACATTCTTTAGTTTTATAAAGAATTTTATTTGTAAAGTTATTCTCTGTGGCGTATCTTAAGTCAAAGATAATTTTACTATTTTTATTATTTAAATTAACAAGATCACTTTTCATTTTATAATTAAGTAATGATATCATTATCAATTTATTGTTCAACTCAAACAATGTCAGTTGCTATATATAACGGGCAAATTTTATTAGATATTTTGAATAAAAAAATTATCCAGAATAAAATTGATTATTTACCTCTAATAATTGAACAAGTTCTTAACTCTAATAATATAAAACTCCTTGATAGGATCTTGTTTTGCAGAGGCCCAGGAAGTTATACAGCCAACAGGTCAGTTAAAGCCCTTGTTCAAGGATTATCATTAGCAAAAAATTCAAAATTAGTAACATTGGATAATTTTGAGGTGTATGTAGGCAACCTAACGAAAACTTACAATGGATCGATTGTATTTTTTAAGGATTTTAATAACAAATTCTTTATTAAGCTTTTTTATAAAAAAAAAGAAAAATACGTTGAGTATGAAGAAAGGTTTTACCACGTTGAAGGCAGAAATCTCAGAAAGATGATTTTAGAAAAGCTTAATAAAAAACCAAATACTGTAATAGTGTCAGATCATAAGTACTCTTTAGCTAAATTTAATAAAATTGATCTAAATATTAGATATTTGTCTCCAGATGCAACACATCTTGCCAATTCTTTTTTTAACGGTTACGGTGCTGATAACTTAGAAATTATATATCATCATACCTATTATAAATGATGTTTACACACTTAGAAAATAAGCATGTAGAGGAAATTTATAACCTACAAATTAATAATGCCGATGAATTTGGTAATAATATTTGGAGTAGGTTGGAAATAAATAGTCTAATAAAAAAAACCGAGTTTTTTTCTACAATTTTTCTTGAACAAAAAAGAATTGAAGCCTTTGGTATGTTCTTCGAAGCATCTAATTTTCTGGATTTATACTCACTTTTTGTTTCACCAAAGTTTAGAAAACTTGGAATAGCAACAACTATTATCAATTATGCAGTAGATCACTGTAAAAAAAAGAATCTTGTAAAAATAGTTTTAGAGGTTAATGAAAAAAATACAAAAGCAATAAACTTTTATATTGGTAAAAATTTTACTAAGACAGGTAGAAGAAAGAATTATTACCAATTAGGAGAAAATTATTATGATGCTATTTTAATGGAGATGAAAATTTAGATTTTTTTACTATAATCTCATAAACCGAGTCTTTTCTCTTTTTGGTTTCAATGTAAAAATTCCTACTAAGAGAATTTAATAATTTTTTAAAATCATCTGCGCCTTTTATCAGTATAGTTTTTTCACAATTTACATCAGATTTAAGAAATTCTTTTGTTTTTAGAAAGGTAATCGGGCAGCTTTGATCCGTAACATCCAGTACTTTTTTTTTCATTTTTTTAAATTATGTTATATGATAAAATTAACCATTAAAAGATTAAATTAAATTTTAATGATTTTTAATAAGAACTTGTAAAGATTATGACATCACTGTTTGATAAAATAAATAAATTGGGCCTCAAAATGACAGATCAAAGGAGAACTATTGTTAAAGTACTCGCTGAATCGAATGATCACCCTGATGTTGAGCTTGTTTATCAAAGAGTAGCTAAGTTTGATAGTAAAATTGGCATTGCTACTGTTTATAGAACAATAAAGCTATTTGAAGAAAACAATATTATAGAGAAACATGATTTTAAAAAGGATGGAAGATTCAGATATGAGCAGGTTCCTGAGGAGCACCATGATCATCTAATTGACGTAAAAAATGATAAAGTTATTGAATTTCAAAATGACGAGATTGAAAAACTACAAAAAAAAGTTGCGGAAGAGCTTGGTTATAAACTAGTTGATCATAGGTTAGAATTATATGCCGTTCCAATTGAAAGAAAAAAATAAGTTATTAAAAAAAAATATTAATAATTTAAAAAAAATTAGAAACATTATTTCAAAGTTTAAATGTGTTGCAAAAAATGTGATATACATGAAGAATAGTTTCAATTCTGATGATATGGATACCCCATCAAAATCTTTAGAAGGAAAACCAAAATTTAATGTTGAATTTAGTTTTGGGACTTATCAAGTGAAAACTATTAGAAATAGTGATCCTTTGATGAATAATGTAAAAAAATTAAGATTTAAAAGTTTTTTTGACGAAAAGACTCCCAATAAAATAGATTCAGATGAATTTGACGAATTATGCGATCACCTGGTTGTGATCGATAAATCAAAATCTAATGATTATGTTGTTGGAACATATAGATTATTGTACAGAAAGAATGAGGGTATTGAGATCAAGTTTTACAGTCAATCTGAATTTAATATTATCAATATATTAAACAAGAAATCATCTTTACTTGAGGCAGGAAGATCTTGCGTAAGAAAAGAATACAGAGATGGGAGAATAATTAAGCTACTCTGGAAGGGTCTAGCAACATACATTATAAAATCAAATGTTGAGTATATATTTGGTTGTGCTAGTTTTCCATCCTCAAACTATAAGAGATTCTTAAGTCAGCTTTCATATTTACATTATTACCATTCTCCCTCAGAAGACCTCCAAACAAATCCAGTAAATAACCTTAAGGCAGAGTTTAAATTAATAAGTAAACAGAAAATAAATAATGAAAAAGAATTTAGAAGCTTACCCCCCTTAATTAAAGCGTATCTGAGGGTTGGTGCCTACGTTGGTTCTGGTGCAGTAATTGACAAGAATTTTGATACAACTGATGTGTTAATAATATTAGATACAAAAAAGCTATTAAAAAAATATTCAAATTTATCTAAAGGGTTAACAACTTGACATTATATTCACCAATACTTTCGTTTTTTAGAATTCTTCCAATGATTTTGTGGTTATTTTTTGGTTATATCCTACAACTTTTTATTAACTCTTTTGCCAAGACCTACTTTTTCAACACATACACACTTTTCTTTAGAGGTTTAGTTAAGATCTTTGGTATTAAAATTAAGATTTCAGGAGATATATCCAAAAGAAAGACGCTATTTGTATGTAATCATATTTCATATTTAGATATTCTTGTCCTTGGTTCCAAAGTTAACGCAGTATTCGTAGCCAAGTCAGAGATCGATACATGGCCATTAATTAATAGGTTAACGTCCGTCGGAAAGACAATATTTGTTAGTAGAAAGGATAAGAAAGCAATTAAAGACCAAATGACTCTAATTGAGAATAACTTAAAAGATAATTATAATGTAATATTATTTCCCGAAGGAACCTCAAGTGATGGATTGAATGTATTACCTTTTAAAAGCTCTCTTTTAGGGATAATTGAGAGGGAGAGTATGCAGGACTACTACTTACAGCCCATTACCCTTAGCTATAATAAATTAGATGGAATTCCTGTAGATCTTAAATACAGACCTTTTCTAGCATGGTTTGGGGCTATGGATCTTTTTTCTCACGCTTGGAAGTTTCTAGGTTTAGGACGATGTGAAGTTGATTTAAATTTTCATAAGCCTGTAAAATTCAGTAATTTTGCAGACAGAAAAATAGCAAGCGAATACGCCTTTAAATTGATATCAGGTCAAACCTTGCGAAACAACAACTCAAAAGAAGTAAGTAAAATTGTAAAATTTAATGAATTTAAAATCTTGTAAAATAAAAAAAAAATAGATAGTTTTATCAATCATGAAGCAATCTTTTTTTATCAAAACATACGGATGTCAGATGAATGTATATGACTCCGAGAAAATTGTGGAACTAATGACTAGTAGTGGCTACAGACAGTCATCAAATCCGGAGGAAAGTGATATTGCGATATTTAATACTTGTCACATAAGAGAGAAAGCAGCAGAAAAACTCTTTTCTGACCTTGGGAGAATCTCTAAGTACAAAGAGAACAAAATAAAATCTGGTAGTTCTATGAAGATTATTGTTACAGGTTGCGTTGCACAGGCTGAAGGTGATGAAATCAAGAAAAGAAATAAATCTGTAGACTTAATATTTGGGCCCCAGAATTATCAGAGTATAACAGATGCTCTTGAAGCTAAAAGTGAAAAGTATGTCTACGCAGATTTTTTATGTGAGGATAAATTTGAATCTCTCCCTATTAGAAACTCCCATGAGATCAGCAGACTGGTTACAATTCAAGAAGGATGTGATAAATTTTGTTCTTTTTGTGTAGTTCCATACACACGTGGGGCAGAATTCTCAAGACCCGTTGAAGGAATATTCTTAGAAGTTAAAAAACTTGCAGAAATGGGGGCAAAAGAAGTCATTTTACTTGGTCAGAATGTAAGTTCATATAATTCTGATATTTTTGAAGGTGGTGTCGAGGTTTCAGTTAAGTTATCAAAGCTTTGCAACTTGATTTCTAATGTTAGGGGAATTGAAAGAATTAGATACTTGACCTCTCATCCAAATGATATAAAAAATGACTTGATAAATGAGCACTATACTAACAACAAACTAATGCCGTTTCTTCATTTGCCAATCCAGTCTGGGTCAGATAAAATTCTTAAGAAAATGAATAGGAATCATTCAAGAAATGATTATATAAATTTAGTGAAAAAAATTAAATCCAAGATCAATAATATGGCCTTTTCCTCAGATTTTATTGTTGGTTATCCTGGAGAAACGGAATATGATTTTGATCAAACAGTTGATTTGATAGAACAGGTTTGCTTTTCTAGTTCTTACTCTTTCAAATATTCACCTAGAGCGGGAACTCAATCCTCATTGAAGCATCTAGATGTTATTAATGATAAAGTCTTGGATTTAAGACTTAAAAAAATACAAGAAATACTTAACAAACAACAGAAAGAATTTAATTTTAAATTTATTGATAAGAGTGAAGAAGTACTTTTTACAGATAAAGGAAAAAAGACTAATCAGTTTGTTGGAAGGACTAAGTATCTTCAACCAGTTCATGTGTTGTCTAATAAGAATATAATTGGGAAAAAGTTAATGGTAAAGCTTGAAAATTTGACTTCATTTTCTTTTCATGGAAAGATCATTAATTAGGCTCAAGATTGAAAAAAAGCTTTAAAAAAGAATCCTTAAATTTTTCAAAAACCTTTTCATTTGAAGATAACTTAATTTTGCCGATAATATATGGAGAAGAGGATAAATTCTTAGATAAAATTGAAAACACCTTAAATGTTAAGGTTATTACTAGAGGAAACATAATCAAAGTAGAAGGCTCAGAGGAGAATGTAAATTTAGTAAAAAAGCTTTTAAATAATTTATACAATTTAGCAGCAAAAAATAATGAGATTGATGAAGGGGAAATTCTTAGTCTTATCAAAATTGCCAAAGGCTCAAAAGCATCTAAAGTTGATAACGATGTTGAAAAAATAGAGTCATTATCTTTTCAGGCTGGAAGGAAACTTATTAAACCAAGAACTCGTAAACAAGCTGATTATTTTAATTGTGTGAAAAACAAACAAATGGTATTTTGTTGCGGCCCGGCTGGCACCGGAAAGACTTATTTAGCAGTTGCTTTTGCAGTCTGGATGCTTAAAACTGGTCAAATAGAAAAGATAATACTAACACGTCCGGCAGTAGAAGCAGGTGAGAGGTTAGGCTTTTTGCCAGGAGACCTTAAAGAAAAGATAGACCCATATTTAAGACCAATATATGACGCATTAAATGATATGCTTCCATTCTCTGAAGTTTTGAAAAAGATTGATTCTGGATTTATTGAAATCGCACCTTTGGCTTTTATGAGGGGAAGAACTCTATCAAATGCATGTATAATATTAGATGAATCTCAAAACACTACATCGATTCAAATGAAGATGTTCCTTACAAGGTTAGGAGAAAATTCTAAGATGATAATTAATGGCGATCTTTCTCAAGTAGATCTACCTTCTGGAACAAAATCTGGGCTGAGGGAATCTATTAAAATTTTAAATAATTTAAAAGATATTGGTTTTATTAAGTTTGATGATAAAGATGTTGTTAGAAATCCATTGGTATCAAAGATAGTATCAAAGTATGATAAATTTGAAAAAACTGAAGGCGTTGGAAAAGAATATCTTTCTAAAGAAAAGAATGATTGAAATTGATTTTCACAAAAAGCTTAATTATGAAGAGATAGAGATAAATGAGTATATTCTTAGTTCTATTAAAAAATGTTTTGAGACTCTAAAAAAGAATCAAGAAGATTATTATGTGTCGATATTTTTGACAAATAATTACGATATTAAAAAATTAAATAATAAATTTAGGAAGATAAACAAGCCGACTAATGTGCTATCTTTTATTCAAGATGAAAAACTTCGTTTAATGGGATCAAAGCACGTTATACTCTTAGGTGACATTGTAATATCTTTAGAAAAAATTAGTTCAGAGGCAAAAGACCTTGGAAAAAAATTTTCTGATCACTTTATGCATATTTGTATTCATGGATTACTTCATTTATTTGGTTACAATCATAAAAAAGAATCTGAAGCAAAAATTATGCAAGAAAAAGAAATTTCTATCTTAAAACAACTTTCAATACCTTCGCCTTATTAAAATGTCTTTGGTATCTAAGATCAAATCTATTTTTTTTAATTCAAACAAAGAAAATATCAAGGATGTTTTAGAGGATATTATTGAGGATAATGGAAATTCAGTGGAAAGTATTGATGACGGTACAAAAAAAATATTTAAGAATATTATTCAGTTAAATGATAAATGTATAGAAGATGTAATGATACCAAGAGCTGATATAGATGCAGTATCTTCAAGTATTAAGATAAATCAATTAATTACTTTTATAAACAAGACTAAGCATTCAAGAATACCGGTTTACGAAGAGAACTTAGATAAGGTTATTGGGATGGTGCATATAAGAGATTTATTTGAAAAAATTAATAAGATTACAAAAGTAAAAAGAGATATTAAAATATCAAAGAGTATTGTTAGAAAGATTTTGTTTTCTTCTCCTTCGATGAGGATTCTAGATTTACTTTTAAAAATGAGGTCAGAGCAAATTCACATGTCTATTGTTGTTGATGAGTTTGGGGGTACTAACGGTTTGGTAACAATTGAAGATTTAGTAGAGGAAATTGTTGGTGAAATTAAAGATGAACATGATCTTGAAGAAATAAATATTATAAAAAAGATATCAAAAAAAACATACGAGGTTTCAGCAAGAGTGACTGTTGATGAATTTGAAAGAAAGTTGGGTGTTTTTTTTGAAAGTGTTGATAAGGAAGATATCGATACTGTAGGAGGGTTAGTATTTAACCTAATAGGAAAAATACCTAGTAGAGGTCAAGTAATTGCCCATAAGTCAGGACTTGAATTTACTATTTTGGATGCAGATACTAGAAAAATAAAAAGACTACTTGTTAATGTTAAATAATTTTAAAATAAGAAATCAGCGTCTTATTCTTTTTTTTTCAGGTATTTTAGCGGGTCTTTCTCTCTATTCAATTTACTTTATTCCGTTATTAATTCTTGGTTATTGTTATTTTCTTAAAAAGCTAGAGAAAACTACAGCAATAAAAAATGCACTATTTGATGGACTGATCTTTGGTACTGGTTACTTTTTTGGTTGTTTACATTGGATAGTATTTCCTTTCTTGATATATGAAAAACATCTTATTCTTGCACCTTTTATACTAATAATATTTCCAATATTGATGAGTATATTTTATGGATTTTCCGCTATACTTATTTATTTAACAAGAAGAATCAATCCAGATTTAATTTTTTTAAGAATTTCCTTAATTTCTTTAATATTGGTCTCCTCGGAATTGTTAAGATCCTATTTATTTGGAGGGCTGCCATTAAGTTTAACTGCTCATATTTGGTCTTTCCAATATCAATTAATTTCAATAGCCTCATATGTTGGTGTTTTTGGTCTAAGTTATTTAACAATATATTGGCTGGCATTGATATCTAATTTTTATAACAAAAAAGGATGGTTATTTTTCATAATCATTATTTTTCCTCTTTTTTTATACTACCTTCCTACGTCAAATTATGACTATCAAAAAAATCAAGCAAGGCAACTAGTTCGAATTATACAACCTAATATTCCTCAAAAGGAAAAGTGGGATAGGACTCTATATCAAAAAAATTTTGAAAAGCTAATTAGTTTAACTAAAAAAAAAAATATATCTAAGGAAAAGATAATTGTAGTATGGCCAGAAGTTGCCTTAACCCTATTTTTGAATGAGGAGAAAGAACTTTTAGAATATTTTAAGGAAGTTCTTCCTCAAAATATCATTTTAGTTACAGGTAGTTTGAGAAGAGAGTTTCAAGATTCAGGTTATAAAGTATATAATTCATTTTTTGTTTTAAGTGATGATGGGGTTGAATATTATGATAAGATTAAACTTGTCCCATTCGGCGAGTTTATTCCATTTAAAAATATTCTAAATTTTTTGAAGGTAACGCCAGGTTCAACAGATTTTACTTCAGGTTTAAAAGAAAATAATATCAAACTAAATTCTAATAATAAGTCTATTGTTATTGAACCATCAATATGTTTTGAATCTATTTTTCAAACATTTAGTTTTAATAAAATGAATCTTTTTATCAATATTACAAATGATGCATGGTTTGGCCGAACCACTGGGCCATCCCAGCATCTTGCAGCAACAGTATTTAGGTCTGTGGAAAAAGGTGTGCCTCTTATAAGGTCAGCAAATTCAGGAATCTCTGTGATAATAAATAAAGAAGGGAAGATATTAAAGTCTCAAGAATTAAATTCAACTGGATATCTCGAATCAAATGTAAAGTTGGGTGATAATAAAACATTTTTCATGAAATTTGGTAATGTTTCAGTAATTATCTTAATATTAATTTTAAATTTTTTCGGGATTATTATAGATTTAATACTTAAATATAGAAAAAAAGATTGAAAATCTCCTCTATTTAAAATATAAAATTCTTTTCTATGGCTTTTAATCAAAACAATTTTATTTTTACGAGTGAATCTGTATCTGAAGGTCACCCAGACAAAGTGTGCGATCAAATTTCTGACGTAATATTAGATCTTTATCTTAAATATGATAAAAACTCAAGAGTTGCATGTGAAACCCTCGTTACGACAAATACTGTGGTTATATCCGGAGAGGTAAAAAGTATTTCTGATAGCATTAGTAAAGAAACCATAGAAAATAAAATAAGAGAAAAAGTAAAAGAAATCGGATATGAACAAACTGGATTCGATTGGCAGAGTATCAAAATACTCAACTTTCTTCATGAACAGTCTGCAGATATTTCGATGGGTGTTGATAGGGTAAGTGATGAAGAAGTTTTGGGTGCTGGTGATCAAGGTATAATGTTTGGTTATGCATGCTCTGAAACCCCATCTTTGATGCCTGCGGCTATTTTTTACGCGCACAAGATACTTGAAGAGTTATCTAGTTACAGAAAGAATAATGACTCCTTTTTTCTTCCTGATTCAAAAAGTCAAGTAAGCATGTTTTATGAGAATGGAGTTCCTAAAAAAGTCAAGTCACTTGTAGTTTCAACGCAGCATCATGAAACTGCTTCTAATATAGAGATAAGAGAAAAAGTTATTGATATCATTGAAAAAGCAATTCCTTCAAATATTATGCCTAAAAAAGATCATATCTTAATAAATCCCACTGGAAGATTTGTGATTGGCGGTCCGGATGGTGATACTGGTTTAACTGGAAGGAAGATAATAGTAGATACTTATGGCGGCTCAGCACCTCACGGTGGAGGGGCATTTTCTGGGAAAGACTATACTAAAGTGGATAGATCCGCAGCGTACATGGCAAGATTTATTGCAAAGAATGTTGTGGCTGCAAAAATAGCAAAAAAATGTTTAATACAATTATCCTATGCAATTGGAGTCTCAGAGCCTACATCAATTTATGTCGAAACAGATCTAGAGTCAAAAGTTGATAATCAAAAGTTAATCAAAGTTATAAAAGAAAACTTTGATTTGTCACCATTGGGAATTAAAAAGTTTCTCCGTTTAGATAGACCTATATATCAGCCAACCTCAGCTTATGGTCACTTTGGAAGAAATTTTGATGAAAAAAAAGGATATTTTTCATGGGAAAATCTTAATATGGCTGAAAAATTAGGTGGTGATTATAATTAAATGCTATCTTTTTATGGAAGAAGGCTGGTTAAGGGGACTAAAGATTCTGATCTCCAAAGCTTAATGAAGTCTCCTTTTTTTTTAGCAGAAGAAGAAATCAGTGAATTTTTGAAAAGCAGTTTTTTTTTAAAAAAAAAGAAAAATTTAGAGATTGGATTTGGAACTGGTGAGAATGTTATTTACCAATCTCTAAAGTTTAAAAATGAAATCTATTTAGCATGTGATCCATTTCTGACTGGATCAATAAAACTTTTAAAAAAAATTGAATTAATGAATATTAAAAATATTTTTATTTCAAACTTAGATTTTTCATCTTTACACCAAAAGATCAAAAACATTGTATTTGAGAAAATATTTATTTTGTTCCCAGATCCATGGCATAAGAGAAGACATTTTAAAAGGAAATTAATCAATCAGTCATTTATAAAAAAAATAGAATTAATCAGTCATAACAAAACGTCGGTTATTATTGCCACAGATAATATAATCTATCAAGATTTAATAAGAGAGGGCTTTAAAAAAGACGAACATTTTGACAAACTATTAGAAACCACAAATGATAGATTTTTGGGTATAGTTGATGTTGTTGAGACAAAATATTATAAAAAGGCTCTAAATAATAATAATAAATCTATTTTTTTTGTGTTTAATAAAAAATAGGTTCTGATAAATATTATTAAATTATTTAAGTTTTAGTAAAGTATTGGTATGTATATTCATAAATTAAAAATTAGGGTGAAAAATTGCAAAATTTTGATGTAAAGGATAGCGGTTCAATCGATATCGTTGAGATATCTAAGAATATTGCCAAAGAGAAAGGCATATCCTCTGAAGAGGTCATAGATGCTATGGAGTTTGCTATAGCAAAAGCAGGAAGAACTAAGTATGGTTTTGAGCAAGATATAAGAGCAAAGATTGACAGAAATAACGGAAAGATTGGTTTGTTTCGATATCTAGAGGTTGTTGAAAACATTGATGAGTTGCCCGAAGAGGAAAGGACAAACAAAATAAATATCAAAACATTAGATAAAAACAATAAGCACTTAAAAGTAGGTGAGCACTTAGTAGAAGAGCTTCCACCACTTGACTTTGGAAGAATAGCAGTCCAGACAGCAAAACAAGTAATCTATCAAAGAGTTAAAGAAGCCGAGAAGGTGATGCAATATAATGAGTTCAAAGATAAAATTGGAGAGATTGTTAATGGTGTTGTCAAAAGAGTAGAATATGGAAATTTAATTGTAGATCTCGGCAAAGGTGAAGCCATTCTTAGAAGAGATGAACTTTTAAATAAAGAGGTTTTTAGAAGATCTGATAGAATTAGAGCTTATGTTGCAGATGTAAAGCATGATTTGAAAGGGCATCAAATATTTTTGTCCAGAGCACACAATAACTTTCTCGTTCAGTTATTTTTTCAAGAGGTACCCGAAATTTATGACGGTATTATCGAAGTTAAATCGGTGGCAAGAGACCCAGGAAGTAGAGCAAAGATTGCAGTATTTACCTTAGAAAAAAGTATTGATCCAGTTGGAGCCTGTGTTGGAATGAGAGGTAGTAGAGTTCAAGCTGTTGTAAATGAATTGCAAGGTGAAAAGATAGATATTGTCTTATGGTCCGAGGATATTGCCACATATGTTGTAAATGCGCTTGGTCCAGCTGAGGTTGATAAAGTGATAATAGAAGAAGATATAAAAAAAATTGACGTAATTGTCCCCGATGAACAACTTAGTTTGGCAATTGGAAGGAAAGGCCAGAACGTGAGGCTTGCAAGCTCATTGTCTGGCTGGAGTATAGATATATTAACTACTTCTCAAGAATCTGATAGACGAAACGAGGAGTTCAAAAATTTATCCCAGAAGTTTATGTTAGATCTGGATGTTGATGAGGTTATTGCTCATTTATTGGTAACAGAGGGATTTTCATCTTTAGATGAGGTAGCTATGGTATCAATGGAGGAGTTGACATCAATAGAAGGCTTTGATGATAACCTTTCTAATGAATTGATTACAAGGGCCAAAAGCCATCTTGAAAAACTAAAAAAAGAAAACCTTGAAATTCTTAAAAAAGCTGGTGTAGAGAGTTATTTATTAGAAAGCAAACTTATTTCAGTTGATCAATTAGTTGTTTTAAATGAAAAAAATATAAAGACTAGAGACCAATTAGCAGACCTGTCGAATGATGAACTAATAGAAATCTTAGTTGAAATAGATAAAGTAAAGGCCGACGAAATTATTATGGATGCAAGAAAACACTGGTTTTAAAAAAATAAAATGGAAGAAAATAAAGATAAAAAAATCACCTTAGCTGGAAAGCTTCAGCTCAAAAAGACTTTCAATGCAGGTCAAATAAAGCAGAACTTTTCACATGGTAGAAGTAAGTCCGTCTCAGTTGAAGTTAAGAAAAAAAGAACTTTTTCTACAATTAATAAAAAATTTAATGATGATCAAAGTGTAGAAAGTGAAGTTTTAAAGGAAGAGCCAGATGATATTAAAAGAATTAATCCTGAAATACCCAAAGCACCAAAAGAGGGTATAAGAGATTTAAACGTCAAACATCCTCTAAAAAAACCTACTAGCAAACCAACACTTGAGCCAAAAAAAAATCAGAATGATGCACAACAAGAGCCTCCAGAAAAAAGTAGGCCACCAAAATTTCCTAAGAGTCCTAAAAGTTTTGAAAATAGAAGACAAGGTAAACTCACAATATCCCAAGCTCTGGATAATGATAACGAAAAAGTGAGATCTTTGGCAGCAATAAAAAGGGCAAGAGAAAAAGCTAAGCAGAGAAAATTTGATCAACCAGAAGCTAAAGAAAATCTGGAAACAAAAGAAAAAAAGAAAAAAGAAATTATAATCCCAGATGTAATAACTGTCGGTGAATTAGCATCAAGATTAGCTGAAAAGTCTTCAAACTTGATTAAGAGTTTAATGAAACTTGGAGTTATGGCTACTATAAATCAAACTATAGATGCTGATACAGCAGAACTATTAGTCCTTGAATTAGGAAATATCCCAAAAAGGGTGAGTGAGTCAGATGTAGAAGTTGGTCTCGACGGGCCGGGAGACAGTGAAAACGAGCTCACAGAAAGACCACCTGTTGTTACAGTAATGGGGCATGTTGATCACGGTAAAACTTCAATACTTGATGCAATCAGAGAGAAAAAAGTAGCTGCATCCGAGGCTGGTGGGATTACACAGCATATTGGATCTTATATTCTTGAAACAAAATCTAAGAAAAAGATAACATTTATTGATACCCCTGGGCATGCTGCGTTTAGTCAAATGCGGGCAAGGGGATCAAATATAACAGATATAATCATTTTAGTGGTTGCCGCTGATGATAGTGTAAATGAACAAACAATTGAGGCAATAAGTCATGCAAAAGTCTCGGGATGCCCAATAATTATTGCTGTTAACAAGATTGATCTTCCGACATCGAACCCACAAAAAGTAGAAACAGATTTAATGAAACATGAAATAATCAACGAGAAAATGGGTGGAGAAAATGTTTTTGTTAATGTCTCTGCAAAAACCAAAGAAGGGTTAGATAATTTGCTAGAAGCAATACTTCTTCAAGCAGAAGTATTAGAATTAAAGGCTAACCCTAATAGAAATGCAGAGGGTACAGTAATCGAGTCTAAAATAGAAAAAGGGAAAGGGTCAGTTGCCTCAATATTAATTCAAAACGGATCATTAAAAGTAGGAGATATTATTGTTGTTGGAAAAGAATGGGGAAAAGCAAGGGCTATTTATAGTGATCAAGGTGTTAAATTATCAAGAGCCACCCCAAGTTATCCAATTGAGTTACAGGGTTTGTCAGGTGCACCAGAGTCTGGCGACAAGTTGGTTGTCGTGGAAAGTGAATCTAGAGCTCGCGAGGTAACACAATATAGATCAAGAGTAAAAAGAATAGAACAGAATTCATCAGTTACACGTGTTTCAATAGACCAAATGATTAAAAGCGCTTCAGAGGAAGACAAGGGGATAATTTCTATAATTGTTAAAGCAGACGTTCATGGCTCAAAAGAAGCAATCGAACAAAGTCTTAAGAAAATGAACTCTGATAAATTTGAAGTAAAGATAATTCATACTGGTGTTGGAGAAATTAATGAGTCTGATGTTACGTTGGCCACGGCATCAGATGCAAAAATTTTTGGTTTTAATGTTAAGTCAAACAGCCAAGCTAAAACTTTAGCAAAAAGAGATAATATACTAATAAAATATTTTTCAATAATTTACGAAGTTATTGACGAAGCGCAAAAAATACTAGATGGGTTGGGAGAAGAGGAGTTAAAAGAAACCTTAATTGGTGAGGCTTTAATCAAGCAAGTTTTTAAATTATCTGACTCTTCAAATATTGCAGGTTGTATAATTCAAAGTGGTAAAGTAACTTCCAATGCTTTTGTCAAAGTTATTAGGGATGAGAAAGTAATTTTCGATGGTAACATAGTAAGTTTAAGGCGTGAAAAAAATCAGGTTAAAGAAGTCACCTCGGGAACTGAATGTGGAATTGGTTTGAGAGAATTTAACGAAGTTTTAGAGAATGATACTTTAAAATTCTTTACAAGAGAAAAAAATGAGAAAAAACCTTAGTTTAGAATTAATTAAGGAGGAAAGAAAAAATTCAAGAATAAAGAAAATTTCAGAATTAGTTAAAAGAGCTGTTGCTGACACGTTCCAGGCCATTGATTTCTCGAGTTCCAATGAGGATAACTTTTTATTTTCGATTTCCAATGTGTCACTTTCTAAAGATGGCAAAGTTGCCACAATTATTGTAAGCGATTTGAATCATAAAAATAAGTTAGAAGATAGTTTTTATTTAGATTTGATAGGTTCGCATATGAATAAAATCAACAAGGAGTTTTCCAAAAAGATTGATTTGAGATATACCCCTAGGTTAAGATTTAAGTTTAAAAGTTTAACTGATTTAGTTTAAATTAACCCTCCTAGGATTTTTGATGTTTAAAAAAAATGGATGGATTTTTATTGATAAGCCAATTGGGTTAACATCGAACTCTTTGCTTCAAAAGGTAAGGTTAAATTTAGGCAAAGTCAAAGCAGGGTTTGTGGGAACACTTGATCCACTTGCATCTGGTTATCTTCCCATTGCTGTTGGTCACGCTACAAAAGTTATAAATTTAGCTGAAAAAGTAAATAAAGAATATATTTTTACAATTTGTTGGGGAAAACAGACCGATACTGGTGACCTTGAAGGTAGGATAATTAGTGAAAAAAACTTTTTTCCCACAAATAATAATATCCAAAAGATTTTACCAAATTTCATTGGGAATATTAAACAAACACCCCCTAAATATTCTTCGCTAAAGATAAGTGGTATAAGGGCTTATACATTAGCTAGAAAGGATGTAAGTTTTGAGTTAAAAAAAAGAGAAGTAAATATTTTTAGTTTGAAATTTCTTAAGCAATTATCTTATGATAGGGCAGAATTTTATGTAAAATGTTCATCTGGTACTTATATAAGGAGTTTGGCAGAGTCAATCTCCGAAGCACTGGGTACTATTGGTGTTTTAATTCAGTTGAGAAGAGTAGGTTTCGGAAATTTCAATAAAAATCTAATTTCACTGGATTATTTTTTAAGTTTAGTGCATAGTGGTGACCAGAATAAGGCAATTGAGCCAATTGACCAAGTATTTAGTTGGATCAAAGTCTTAGAAATTAATGAAAAACAATTAAATAAAGTTTTGAATGGTAATTGCATAGAAATGAATTTTTTTGAAAACGATAAATATTTCGATACTGATGTAGAACATTTTTTTGCTAAACACAAAAATGAGATCGTAGCGTTAGGTTTTATAAAAAAAGGAAATTTCTATCCAAAAAAGATCCTGGTTAGTTAATATTGCTGAGTATGAAAGGTATTGAATGATGGTAGAGAAATCTAGTGAAGATAAAAAACTAAAACCTGAATTAAATACTGGTAGTAGTGAGTATCAAGTTGAAAGGTTCACTAATAGAATAAAACATCTGACTGAACACCTTAAAATTAACAAAAAAGATCACAACACCAGAAGAGGTTTAATGAAGCTTGTTGGAAAAAGAAAAAAACTCTTAATTTATGTAAAGAAGAAGAGCGTTGAGAACTATGAGTCAATTATTAAATCTCTTGGATTAAGACGATAAGTTTAATAATGGAGATTTATAAATGTTTGACATATCATCAGTACAATTAGATTGGCAAGGACTCAATCTAAAACTTGAAACGGGTTTAATGGCAAGACAAGCCGATGGCTCTGTTTTAGCAACTTTAGGAAAAACATCAGTTTTATGTACAGTTGTAGCAGCAAAGGATTGCGATCCAAAAATGGACTTTTTCCCTTTGTCGGTACATTACATAGAAAAAGGATATGCTGCTGGAAAAATTCCAGGTGGTTTTTTTAAAAGAGAAGGTAGACCTTCAGAAATAGAAATCCTTAATTCTAGATTAATTGATAGGCCAATCCGTCCTTTGTTTCATGAAGATTTCAAGAATGAGACGCAGGTCATTTGCACTGTCATAGATTATGATGGTGAAAGTGACGCAGCAACCTGTGCAATGATTGGAACATCTGCTGCTTTAACTTTGGCAGGCCTTCCATTTCTTGGGCCGATTGCATCAGCTAGGGTAGGTTATATAGACGGCGATTACGTACTTAACCCTACTATAGAAGAGATAAAAAATAGTCAACTAGATCTTGTTGTTGCAGGTACCAGAGACGGAGTTTTAATGGTAGAGTCCGAGGCGTCAGAACTGAAAGAAGAAATCATGTTGGGGGCAGTTCAATTTGGATTTGAACAGTTTCAACCCGTCATTCACAAAATTATTGAGCTTGCTGAAAAGTGTGCAAAAGAATCATGGGAAATTCCATCAAAAAAAGAATTAACTTTTTTAAAAGAACTTACATCATTAGCAATAAAAGAATTGACTCCGTTATATGAAATTAAAGAAAAAAGAAAAAGAAACGAGTCACTTTCAGAGGCAAGAAAGAAAATAGCTTCTAATTTCGAGACATCTGACGAAGATGAAGAGTTTTTATTAAAAAGTGAAATTAAGAAAATAGAAAAGAGTATTGTAAGATCTGCTGTCATGAAAACAAACAAAAGAATTGATGGTAGAGGTCTTGATGATGTAAGGGCAATAGATTCTAGAGTAAACATTCTAGAAAATGTTCATGGAAGCGCTTTGTTCACAAGAGGTGAAACTCAGGCTTTAGTTTCTACAACACTCGGAACAACAAGTGATGAACAACTTTTGGATACGTTGAATGGAGCAATGAAAGAAAAGTTTATGTTGCATTACAACTTTCCTCCATTCTCTGTTGGTGAAGCTGGAAGAATTGGTTCTACTGGAAGAAGAGAGGTTGGTCACGGCAAACTTGCTTGGAGAGCAATTAATCCTATTTTAAAACAGATAGAGAGTTTTCCTTACACGTTGAGAGTAGTCTCCGAGATTACAGAATCCAATGGATCATCTTCGATGGCAACGGTATGTGGTGCATCACTATCACTAATGGATGCAGGTGTTCCCCTCCCAAAACCTGTGGCTGGAATTGCAATGGGTTTAATAAAAGAAAGCAAAGACTTTGTTGTTCTTACAGATATATTAGGGGATGAGGATCACTTAGGTGATATGGATTTTAAGGTAGCTGGAACAGAATTAGGAATAACATCACTTCAAATGGATATCAAAGTTAATGGAATAACCAAAGATATAATGGATGATGCATTGTCAAAGGCACTGAAGGCAAGAAAACATATACTCAAGGAAATGGAAAAAGCAATCGGTGAGGCTAGAAAAGACACTAAGCCAAATGCCCCTCAAATTCAAAAAATTAAAATTAATAAAACAAAAATCAGAGAGGTGATCGGCTCGGGCGGTAAAGTGATAAAGGATATTTGTGAGAAATCTTCCGCTAAGGTTGAGATAGATGATGATGGTAATGTTACTATTTTTGCATCAAAGTCTAGCGATGGAAAGATCGCTAAGGAAATGATTGATGAAATTGTTGCTGAACCTGAAATAGGAAAAATATATGAAGGAAAAGTTGTTAAAACAACAGACTTTGGCGCTTTTGTAAATTTCATGGGTTCTAGAGATGGGCTTGTTCATATAAGTCAACTTAAAGAGGAAAGAGTTGAAAAAACAACTGATGTTGTAAAAGAAGGAGACCTAGTAAAAGTAAAGGTTATTGGAGTTGATGACAGAGGTAAGGTAAAATTAAGTATAAAAGACGTCTAATATGAAGAAA
>Ga0055584_100001082_pt1 | contig 26572 bp, 27 predicted proteins | sample OSDHelmetaG_FD_58716 | JGI IMG/M metagenome (GOLD analysis project Ga0055584, IMG submission 58716) | Pelagic marine sediment microbial communities from the LTER site Helgoland, North Sea, for post-phytoplankton bloom and carbon turnover... | ecosystem: Environmental > Aquatic > Marine >...
TCGGCAATCACATCATCCCGATACCACTGGAAAATCTGTCCGATCCCCTGCATGCCGAAGGGGTGAAGTTCAGCCGCGCGCAACGCGCCCATGCTGGAACTGCCGAACACCCGGGCACCCTGATCCATCGCATATAGAATCTCCTTGTGCCATACCGATGGCGCGCCTTCAAAATAACCGTCGATAATGCCAATAGCCGTCGGCTTTGAGGGCATCAGCTTGATCAGATCACCGTGGCATACCGGCGGCAGACATACGCAGTCCAGGTGCTGCTGAATCTCATCGTGTGAAATGGTTGGGCCGGCAAATATAACAATCATCGGCCGAACCGCTGTCTGGTCTGGCGGGCACGGGCGCCTTCCATATAACCGCTATCATCATGGGGCGCTTCCAGACCCGGAATCACAATCCGCACTACGGCGATATCAAATTCAGGTTTAGTCAGATCAACCTGCAGCACCTGATCGATATCCACAGATTTCAGTTGATTGAGCAATGTCGCCAGGTCCTGTTCCACGGTGTCTGCATCGAGATCAGCAGTGCGCCCATAGCCTCCGCGAAAAGACGACTGCGCCACCTTGTCGCGAAAGAAAGTCTGTTTGGCTTCGATACCGTCCGGCGTGTATTCATCGAGGGTGATGTCATCCCGCGCGCCCACAATATACGTGGTGCGCACCTGCACCGCTTCATGCAACGCCCGCAGTAATGCCACTTCGCGGCAAAGATGGGTGCCGGAACCCACACCGATATGGCGACTATGGGACTGGCGATCGAGAAGGACACTGAAATAAGTCGGCACACCGGTATCAGTAGTAATGTCCCAGATAAAAGTATCCTGACCCGCGGCATCCAGCCTGGTCAAGGTTTCAATACAAGGCAGGCTGTCTATGGTGGCCGGATCAACGGAAGTTGAATCGATGGCTGAAGGACCAAACTGATGCCACAGGGAAATAGCATCACGTTCAATCACTTCACAGATACCATGCACGGTGGCTTCACCAATGTTGTTGCCGGAAGCCAGACCATTACTGCTGGCAGGGAAGCAGCCGCTGCCCGACGGTCGTGGATAAGTGTAGTTGGTGTGCACCATTTCGTAGGGCAGCCAGAAATTCCCCGCCGCCATCAGGTCAACAGACTCAATCCAGGTTAACCCAAAGTCTGGGTGATAAAGGGAGCCTTCAACCCCAGGCAGCGCCAGTGGGTCGATGACGTCAGTTTCTGCGGACAGGCTCGAATGCGACGCGATGCGCAGCGGCAGCGTAATATTTTCCGCATGATAACCTTCGATGCTTTCCATAATCCCCGATGCTTTGGCCGCCGCGAGGGTACTGCCCTTACCTTGAGACACCGACACCGAACGGGAATTGGGGCGACACACCATGACCACTGGAATGCCTATAGTGTCGAGGCCGGTAACGTCGGCGACTCTTGTGATGCCCATTGCCGGCATCCATTTAGCGACGACGCTGATGGTTTCCTGTGGCTGCCTTATACGATGGGTACCTTCAAGAAACTTAAATACGTTAGCTGTTTGAACCAATGTCAGGAACTCTCTTTTCCACTCTCTTGATAGTTCCGATATTACCACTCACTTTTACAACCGCATTTTAAACCCCGTGTTCAGGCCCTCCTTCTACGCCTCTGCCGCTGCTCCCCTCGGTCACTCAACGCTCCGGCCGCAATGCTCATCTCGCCTCGCAATTGTGCCTGGGCACCCGTTGAAACTTCACCAAGTTTACTGACGATTTTTTCGAGATCAGGCACTTCACTTTTCTGGTGTTGATCAAGTGCTGCGCGCATCGCGGCGACATGGGCGGGGGTGGTCCCGCAGCAACCGCCGATGATTCTTGCGCCGGCATCAACGGCGAGCTTGGCGTATTCCGCCATGATGTCTGCGGTGCCGCTGTAAACGATCTTGCCATCTATGTATTCCGGTACACCGCAGTTGGCTTTGACGATGATGACCGGATCCACAGCCTGCTGTTTACAGGCGACGCTCATATTGACCACTGCCGCTATGGATTCTGATGCGCCCACGCCGCAATTGGCGCCGATAGCGTAAGGCACGTGTTCCATTTCGTGAGCGAGTTTAACGATATCCGCCGGCGCAAGCCCCATCATGGTGCGGCCATTGGTATCGACGCTGAAGGTGGCAACAATAGGCAGTCCTACCCTCGATGCACCGATAACCGCCGCTTCCACTTCTTCCTTGGAGGACATGGTTTCGATCCAGAAAATATCCGCGCCGCCTTTTTTCAGCGCCAGCGCCTGTTCCTCAAAGGCATCCGCAGCATCCGCCTGACTCAAGGTGCCGATGGGTTCCATGATTTCGCCGGTGGGTCCCATGGAACCACCTATCAGGATTTTTCTGTCCGCTTTATCTACCTGCTCCCTGGCGATTTGTGCTGCCTTCACATTGAGTTCTTCCACACGGTCCTGAGCCTGGTGCAGCTTCAGTCGATAACGGGTGCCGCCGAAGGTATTGGTCAGGATAATGTCTGAACCGGCGTCAATAAAACTCTGGTACTGCCTGGCGATGCGATCAGGATGCAGGTCATTCCACAGCTCCGGAGAGTCCCCGGTCTGCAGGCCAGCGTCGAACAGGTTCGACCCAGTGGCACCATCGGCGAGCAGGACGCCTTTTTCTTTAAGTAGCTGTTCTAATGCATTCGCCATTTCCAGTCACCTCGGGAACCGTTTGTAGATTAAATAATATAAAGATATCTTTATATTATTGTATTTTAACGCATTTTAGCTTTTTTGATAACCCTGTTTTTATTTATGGAACGATATTTTTTACCGTTAAACTTAGCCAAACTTTTTACTGATCTGCCGGTCACAATGACGGCCACTAATACCTGATTGCATGATGTATAAATCTTTATTCGCCGTTTTTCTGCTGCTGCTCTCCGTTTCCGTGCGTGCCGAGGTGGTACAGATTAATAACAACCAGCTCCAGGACCTGGTGAAAAAGGGCGTGACCCTGGTTGATGTGCGAACCCTGGATGAATGGGTAGAGACCGGGGTAGTGGCAGGCAGCGAAAAAATGACGTTCTTTGATGCCCGGGGAAATTATGATGCCGAAAAATGGCTGGCGGGGTTACAGCAGTTAGCCTCCAACGACCAGCCGGTTGTGCTGATCTGCTGGACCGGGTCGCGCTCCAGAATGATTGCCGACTGGTTGAACCAGGGGCTGGGCTATCAACAGGTTTATAACGTTGAACGGGGGATCAAGGACTGGATCGGCGCCGGTGAAGCCGTGGTCAGGGAGTAAGTGGCTTTGCACTGGCGAGTCGGCCGGTGATGACCGTGTTGGCTGCAGGTTGACCGACCCCCCGGATGCAGAACACTATTGAGCGCTCAAGTACAGGCAGCCGTGTGGCCGATAACAATATTAAAGGTGGCAATAACACTGCCGGTGTCTGCAGCGGATTGCGGGAAGCGGGCTAGCAGGCCCGGCCTTTTTTCCTGTGGAATCCTGCTGAACAATCCATCTCTGTGGTTAAGCGGTTCATCCTTAATGTAGAGCTGGGTGGTCAGGGACGGCATGCCGGGCTTACTGACGATGACGTGTATGTGGGGCGCGCGCCCCGGGTAGCTCACAGGACGAATGGTTCTGAACCGATATTCTCCATCGTTACTTGTGCGGCTATGTCCATAGCCCTGGAATTCCGCTTCGGCGATATTGCCGCGGTCTCCGGGATGATGGTAGGCGCCAAAGGCATCACACTGCCAGATTTCTATTTTCGCATCGCCCACAGGGCAGCCGTTGAGGTCGGTGATCTGCCCGGAAAGAATGCTGGGGATGCCTGTGGCCGGGCGATCCATGCCTTTGACATTGACCAGGTCAGCGTCGGCATCCATTGGAAGCTCAAGGGGATAAAAGGGGCCTTCGGCCTGGCGCTGGGTGGCGGCCCGACTGGCGGCACCTGCTGTCAATATCGGCGCCAGCAGGGTGGCGCTGGCGGCTTTGAGAATTGTTCGGCGGCTTGGGGGCATCACTGGAATCCGTTTTTGGCTGTTGTTTTGATTATATACGGGTCAGGCAGTTCTGGTTCAGACCAGGGGTTCTTGAAGTTCACTGCCTGCAGTCACTTCACGATCAGTATCCGCAATAAAAAACCCCCGGGGCTTGCGCTGCGGGGGCCTTTCTAACTCGATAGATCCTGAAGGTTATTTAATTTTTCCTTCCTTGTAGATCACGTGCTTGCGCACAACGGGATCAAACTTCTTGATCTCCATTTTTTCGGTCATGGTGCGCTTGTTTTTGGTCGTGGTATAGAAATGCCCGGTACCAGCGCTGGAAACTAATTTAATCTTATCTCGCATGATAGTTGCTCCTTTGAAGTGGGCCTAAACCTTTTCGCCATTGGCGCGCAGGTCGGTCAACACCGTGTCGATGCCTTTCTTATCGATCACCCGCAGGCCGGCGCTGGATACACGCAGCTTGACCCACCGATTCTCGCTCTCCACCCAGAAACGTCGGTTATGCAGGTTGGGCAGAAATTTCCGCCGGGTTTTGTTGTGCGCGTGAGAAACGTTATTACCAGTGATGGTGCGTTTCCCGGTCACTTGACATACTCTAGCCATAGCCAGTTACCTGAAATCTATACAATTGCCAATAAAGGGGCGCGATTTATACCAGAAACCTTGGCCAATTGGTAGGTTTTCGGCGGAAATTCACCTGACACTGTGGAACTTCACCTGCTGACAATAATCCGAAGGTACACTTACCCGACGATTCGCCCGATAATTCACGGTCCCGCCAGCGCGGCTTTACTTGTATCCACTACTCATGCTCAGAAACTCCAGCACCCGGTTTGGCTACCTTGCAATCCTACTCCACTGGTCAATCGCCCTGCTGATTGTCGGCGAATTCGCCCTGGGGCTGTTTATGACCGACCTGGATTATCACCACCCGCTTTATCAGTCCTTACCTCAATTTCACGAAAGCATGGGTATATTGGTGGGAGTGTTGTTGCTGATCAGAATCGGCTGGGCTTTTTCCAATATCAGACCGGCGGCGGAATCCGGCGTTGGTCCAGTGGAACGGGTGGTGTCGAGAGTGGTACAGAACCTGATGATCGCCCTTGTCATCGGCGTTGTGGTGTTCGGCTACCTGCTGTCCACCGCTGCCGGGGAGTCTATTCTGGTGTTTGACTGGTTTTACCTGCCCGCCGTTTTCGAGTTGATGGAAGGCGAGGAAGACCTTTGCGCATTCTGGCATCAATGGCTTGCATGGTCAGTCATGGGCTTTGCAGGCCTGCATGCATTGGGCGCACTCAAGCACCATTTTTATGATCGTGACCAGACCCTGCGGCGGATGCTCGGCCTTGGAAACCGCTCCGGAAACTAAACACAAGCGAACTTTCAACGGATAAACAGTAATCACAAAAGATGAAAACAAATTCAGTAATGACAAAAATCTTTGGCCGCCTTTTGGGCGCTCTAGCGACGGTTTTACTGCTGACGCCAGGCGCGTACGCGGCAGAGTACGATATTGACACCTCGGGTAAACACGCTTTTATCCAGTTCAAGGTCTCGCACCTTGGCTTCAGCTATGTGCTTGGAGATTTCCCGGATTTTGACGGCAACTTCAGTTATGACCCTGAAAACCCCAATGCATCCGCCGCCGAATTGACCATTGATACCACAACCGTCGATACCCGCCATGCCAAGCGCAATGTACATATTCGCAGCGAGGACTTTCTCGATGTAAAGAAATTTCCCACGGCCACCTTTATAAGCACCAGTTATGAAGAGCAAGGCGGTGGCAGCGGTGTTTTGAATGGCGATCTCACCATGCGTGGCGTTAGCCGACCGATTTCGATCCAGGTATCCAAGATCGGCGAGGGTGAAGATCCCTGGGGAGGTTATCGCGCAGGCTTCGAGGGCAGCGTTACCCTGTCCATGGAAGACTACGGCATTGAATATAACCTCGGCCCGACATCACGCACCGTAGAAATCTACTTTTCCATCGAAGGCTTGCGCCGGTAACACGTCGCCTGGTAGCGGCTAGTCCGGATCAGCGGAATCGATGGGGAATTCCGCCATAAAGATGGTCTGATCTTTCAATTCAAACCGCCGCCACATTTCTGCAATGGAGACACCCACCACAGGGTGTATCAAATCCGGATAAATGTCGGAAAGCGGCTTGAGTACATAGGCGTATTTTTCGATTTCGTCCCGCGGCACGTTGTAGCCCCGGTCGCGAAAATTCTCGTCACCATATAGCACCACATCAATATCCAGCACCCGGCTGTCAAAGGTTTTGGCGCCACGGACTCTGCCGGCGCCGCATTCAATGCCGCGCAGGGTGTCGATGACCTGGGGCAGGGTCTGGCTGCTGTGCAGTCCGACAATCAGATTGAAGAAAGCAGGGCCGTCAAACCCCACCGAGGAAGTCTCGTACACCGGCGACACATCCAGCTCGCCATACTGCCGACCGATTTCGCGAATGGCATAGCGCGTATTGGCCTCGCGCTCGATATTGCTGCCAATGCTCAGAACGACATGGGTCATGCCCCACTGCCCCGCTCAATCAGAATGCCGACGTCCCCGGCGCCGCGCACCGCGCCGAACTTGTTGATCCTGACCCGGCACCATTTAATATCAAACTCGTTTAACAGAATATTGGCGACTTCTTCTGCCATCCGTTCCACCAGCTGAAATCGTGAGTCCTCGATAAATGAAGCCACGCGTTTGGACACATCCTTGTAGCTCAGCGTATCTTCCAGATTATCGCTGGCCGCCGCTTTTCTGATATCGAACCCCATATCAAGGTCGATGGTGATGGTCTGCTTGATCTTGCGTTCCCAGTCCCAGACGCCGATAACGCAATCGACCTTGAGGTCGTGAAGGTAGATAATATCCATGGTAAGCTGATTTTTTGTATAGGTGGTGCATCGAATTGCGGAGTGCCATTTTACCCGCTTCACCTCAACTAACAATTGCCCCCATTAGGTAAATGATCTTTTTTCTGCCTCTGCTGGCCTACCTCGCCGGTTCCGTTTCCAGCGCCGTCATCGTTTGTCGATTAATGAATCTGCCGGATCCGAGGTCAAGTGGTTCCCATAATCCTGGCGCCACTAACGTGCTCCGCCTCGGCGGCAAGAAAGCCGCTGCGATCACATTGCTCGGTGACATGCTGAAAGGATTGATACCGGTGCTTATCGCCAGGATGCTTACAGACAGTTCAGTAACGATTGCCCTGGTGGGCATTGCCGCGTTTCTCGGCCATCTGTATCCGGTTTTCTTCAGCTTTAAAGGCGGTAAAGGCGTAGCCACGGCGGCGGGGGTATTTATCGGCATCAGCGGCATCATGACCACGGTGATGTTCGGTATCTGGCTGGTGACCGCCTTGTTGTCCCGCTATTCCTCCCTGGCCGCCCTGGTGGCTACACTGTCCGCGCCTTTCCTGGTGCTGTTTTTCCTGCCGGGACTACCGTATTTTATTCTCGCATGCGTAATCGCAGCATTTCTGTTCTGGCGCCATCGGGAGAATATTGTGCGGCTGACCAGGGGCGAAGAAAGCAAGATCAAACTTTCGTCCAAAAGCTGACAGACCGGTCCGGCCCGCGCTGAAAAGGCAGTGGCCCGCCGGTTAGCCGGCAAAAATCGGCATCAGTCGTCTATCTGATCAATAGGCCAGCGCGGCCTGACTTCAAATCCTGAAGAAGGGGGGCTGACCCCGGCAGGTAAACGCAGACTCCCCGCGTAGGCAATCATCGCACCATTATCGGTACAGAACTCCGGCCTCGGGTAGTACACCGTGGCCCCGAGTTTTTGCGCCCGGGCTTTCAGTTGTTGACGTAACCGCTGGTTGGCGCCCACCCCGCCGGCAATCACAATGCAGTCGCGTCCAGTCTGCTTCAGCGCCCGGATGCATTTGATGCACAGCGTATCGACCACGGCCTCTTCAAAGCCCCGCGCCACGTCGGCGATATTTTTCTGATTCAACTCGAGGGATTCGGCAGTGGTTCGGGTAAAGGTTTTCAGTCCACTGAAACTGAAATCCAGCCCCGGACGATTGACCATAGGCCGCGGAAACTGAAACCGCTCCGGATCACCCTCCTGGGCCAGTCTGGCAATAGCAGGTCCTCCTGGATAGCCAAGCCCCAGCAGTTTGGCCGTCTTGTCAAAGGCTTCCCCTGCGGCGTCGTCAACGGATTGCCCCAGTATCTGATATCGGCCAGGGGCAGCCACATCCACCAGCATGGTATGTCCGCCGGACACCAGCAGGGCGATAAACGGAAAAGACGGCGGATCGGCTTCGAGCATCGGCGCCAGCAGGTGTCCTTCCATATGGTGCACACCCACCGAGGGCACATTCCATGCCTGGGCAAGACTACGACCCACAGACGCTCCTACCAGCAACGCGCCCGCCAGACCGGGGCCGGCGGTCCAGGCGACGCCGTCCATCTTGTGACCACCATTCAGCGGATCGTCGAGTAAATTGTTAACCAGGGGCAGCAGCGTTCTTATATGATCGCGGGCCGCCAGCTCGGGTACCACGCCGCCATACTGGCGATGCAGATCCACCTGGGAGGCAAGCCGATGGACCACCAGACCCTGGTCAGTATCGTAGATTGCCGCGCCAGTGTCGTCGCAGGAAGTTTCTATACCTAAAATTCGCATGGCGCGATTTTACATTAACCGTTGTTGAGGTTACCTTTTACTGTATGCGTTTTGATGGATTAAATATTGAACCGTTTCCACCACTGGAAACCGCGGCCCCGGAAGGACTGCTCGCCATCGGTGGTGATCTCAGTCCGGAGCGGCTGGTGCTGGCCTATCGAAACGGCATATTTCCCTGGTTTAACAGTAATGACCCGATCCTGTGGTGGTCGCCGGACCCGCGATGCGTGATTTTTCCACAGCAGTTCGTACCCTCGCGCAGCCTATCAAAGTCGATACGAAACCGCGGTTACGACATTACCTTTGATCGGGCGTTTGAGCAGGTAATCAAGGGCTGCGCTGGACCCCGCCGTCAACAACCCGGCACCTGGATTACCGGCTCGATGCTGCAGGCCTATGTCACCTTGCATCAGCTTGGGATTGCCCACAGCGTCGAAGCCTGGCACCACGACAAACTGGTGGGCGGCCTCTACGGCATCGCCCTCGGGACGGTGTTTTTTGGAGAAAGCATGTTCAGCAGGGAGACCGACGCATCTAAAGTTGCCTTCGCTAAATTGATCGAAAACCTGGTTGAATGGCGCTTCACACTGCTGGATTGCCAGGTGACTTCGCCCCACATTGTCAGCCTTGGTGCCGTTGAAATCCCTCGCACAGCGTTTATAAAACATTTAGAATCGGGGGTCCCGCAACAAGGTGTCGTATCAAACTGGTTAATTAAGCAGGACTTGCAGGCAGACAAACGCGCCAGTTAGAGTGCCCATGACTATTCAATCCGAACCCCCTAAGCTGTATCTGTCAGCACCCCACCCCTGCCCCTATATCGAGCCGGAAACCGCCTCGACGGTGATGCTGGACCCTAACTACCACATCGACAACGCGCTGTTCAGTATTCTGATCAAGGCCGGCTTCAGACGCAGTGGCGACACCATTTATCGTCCGCACTGCCGCAATTGCGAAGCCTGCGTATCGGTGCGTATTCCGGCCCGGGAGTTTCGCCCCAGCCGCTCGCAACTGCGCACCATGAAACGCAATACCGACCTGACGACCAGCCTGGTACCCGCCAGCTTTAAAGACGAACATTTCGACCTTTACTGCCGCTACCAGCGCTGGCGACATACCGGCGATATCATGGATCACTCGGATCCTGATCGTTATCGTGAGTTTATGGTGGATTCCTCGGTGGAAACGGTGTTTATCGAATTCCGTCTGCAAGGGGAGCTGGTGGGGCTTTCAGTATGCGACCTGCCCGAAGACGGGATGTCGGCGGTGTACACGTTTTTTGATCCTATGCAGCCGAGAAGAAGCCTCGGCACCTATGCCATCCTTAAACAGGTGGAATATGTACGCGAGATGGAACTCGACTGGCTGTATCTTGGTTACTGGATCGACGGATGTAAAAAGATGTCCTATAAAACCCAGTTCCGGCCGATTTTCGGCTTTGTCAAAAAGGAGTGGCGGCTGCTGTCTCTTTAACGGGATTGCAGCACCTGCTGCAATGCCAGCATATGGCTTGCAAACCAGAAGGGGGATGCCTCTATCTCATTATCACCACGATTTACCGCGCCGCGAATCAGTTTAAGCCATTGCTGATCATCCAGTTGGGTGGCGATGCTGAAACTCGCTGAAATCAGCACTGCCGCCGGCGAAGGGCTGGCGCCATCCTCCATCAGTTCAATACCCACCGGCGGGGCCAGCAGACTTGCCGCTTGCCGGTACCAGCCATTGTCGACGAAAAACAGTTTCCATCCGGTCCTCGCCAGTTGCGCCGCCAGCTCAAGGTCGTCGGGATTGGTTGAAAGTTGTGCCCAGTGAAGCAATCCGCGCGACACATAGGCAAAATCCTCTAACGACGCAGTGCCGTAGCGTTCACCTCCGGCCAGGGCGCGGGTCAGATTGCTGCCATCCCACACCCGGGTCGCCAGAAACGTTTTGAGCTGTGCCGCTATCCCTCGATATTCTTCGGACGGGTATTCCCTGGCGCCCATGACAAAAGCACTCAGGGCCAGGCCATTCCACCCTGCCAGCAGTTTGTCATCCACCGGCAGGCTGCGCTGCTTTCTCACCGCCAGCATTTTATTGGCGGCGGATTGCAGCGTTGCCAGCAGCTGGGCGACGGCGATGCCGGTCTGCTGCGACAAGTCTGCCAGGGACTGGTGCCAGCGAAGCTGATTACCGGCATCGAGTTCCGAATTGCGGTCCAGCCCCCACGCTGCTGCCACCACCGCAAACTCCTGCTGGTTCAGAATCTCTGCCACCTGTTCACGCTGCCACAGATAATAGCCGCCCTCAATATTGTCATCATCCACCGCAGAGAAAGACGATACCAGGGCGCCATCCTGCCACATGTTGTCAGCCATAAAATCCAGGGTGTGCCGGGCGACCTGGTGGTAATCCTGTCGGTTAAACTGGCGACCGGCTTTGATATACAGCATCGCCAGGTTGGCATTGTCGTACAACATCTTTTCAAAATGCGGCACCTCCCAGGCGGGGTCCACGGCATAACGGAAAAACCCTCCAGACAGATGATCATGTATCCCCTGGGTGGCCATGGCATCCAGGGTTAACAACAGAAACTCTTTTATCTCTTCATCAGCGGTTTGCCGATATTGCTCCAACAGATAGTCAAGCTGGGGTGCCGACGGAAATTTACTCTGGTTACCAAAACCGCCGAGAAAGGTATCCGCCCGGGCCATTACCTGTTGCGGCGCAGCCTGTAACAGTGCCTGCAGGGACGGTATATCAAGATCGGCATCCAGGGGTGCAATCTCTCTGGCCTGCTGCTGAGCCACCAGCGCCCGCACCTTATCGGGGTCTTCCTGCCACAGCTGCTGTATCCTTTCAATTACCTGCTGGAACTGCTCCCGGGGTACGTACAGCAAGGCGAAAATCGGATGGCCTTCAGGGGTAAGGAAAACATTGAGGGGCCATCCGCCCTGGCCGAGGGTGGCCTGAGCAAAACTCATCAGACGATTATCCAGCGCCGGCTCCAGTTCGCGATCCACCTTAATCGAGACGAAATGATCATTGAGGACTTCGGCCACAGCCTGATTCTGATAGCTCTCCTGCTGCATCACATGGCACCAGTGGCAGGCAAAATAGCCCACCGACACAAACATGATTTTATTTTCTGCCCGCGCTGTCTGCACTGCATCCGATCCCCAGGTCTGCCAGGCCACGGGGTCGTCACCGTGTAATCCGAGATAAGGGGCAGGGTGATCCCGCAGCTGATTCACCGCTGGTGCTGCGTGTAAATATGTTGATGAAAGCAGTGCAAGGAACACCACCAGAGCAGCAACCATCGTTTTGTCAGACATCATAAGGATACCTCGGGGTAAAGTAACGGCGGTGCCTCATCTGCACCACTGTTTAGAAATGACCATAGTGTATTAGTTCCGCTTCCAGTAAACCCGGTACAGTATTGTTACAATAAATGCCTGATGGTATCGCCTGAAAAAGAATTTATCCGGCAGCCCGGATATTACGGTAAGCGCCTCTGGCTTGCTGTCTGTCTGGCGCTGCTGGCGCCCTGTGCCAGCGCCATGACGCTGCAGGTACCCATTGGCTTCAATACCGGTTTCCTCACCCGGTTACTCGGTGAAACGGTATTCAACAAACAAGCTGCGCTTTCTGTATGGGGGGACGCGTCAGGCTGCAACGACCTGACCTTATCTGATGCAGTGGTCACTGTAGAGGAAGATGACTTCTACATCATCAGTAACGCCAGCGCCCGAACCGGTATTGCCATCGGCGAACACTGTGTGCCACTGCTGCGATGGCAGGGTAAAGTCAAGGCCCTGCAACGAACCGATGTGATTGATCCCGCCGGCCGCATCGCGTTTTCCACGGTGGACACGGAATTACTCAATAGCGATAACCAGCGGGCCACCATCAGCAACCAGATATGGGATCTGGCGAAGGACTATGTATACCCGCATTACGACCGTTTCTCTATTGACCTGACCTCAGCCATCGATGAATTGAGGGAATTGCTGCCGCTTTTTCTCGGCACTGAAGATATTGAGCAAAGCCGGCGGGTAATCGAAAGCTTTCACCTTGAAAGCATTGCCACCCGTACCGATGGTTTATCGGCGATGGTCAACTTCGATCTGCCCATCAGCCAGAGCGAAGTCAAACCACTGCCGGAGAAAGTGCTTGATCAGCAGGAAATCGCCGCATTTATCGATACCTGGCAGCGCTGGGATGCCTTTCTTGGCTTTATTATCAAGGTAGCGGCACGCAATACGATGGATCATGGGCAACGTGACCAGTTGCTCGACACCCTGATTGAAACCCGCTATTCCCTGGTTGAAGTGCTGGGCAATGATGCCACCGGGGGCAGCATGACGGTCCGACAGAGTTTCATTCAGGCCTGGCATCAGCTTGGCCCGGTATTCCGTAATATATCCCTGGAAGTCAGGGGTGCAGAGTCTTTACGTTTTCTCGGATTTATTGCCGCGGCCGACGCCATTGATGTGCTCGATCAGCTGGGACCGGTCACCGGCTGGGACGTCTCGGTGGATGGCCTGCGCCGCATGGCGCGACTGCTGATCGACAGCCCGGATCAGGACCCGGTCTATATCGATCCCGAAGTGGACCGTGAAATGCGCGAACTGTTCGATTTTGGCCCAGCCCTTGAACTGCCGCCATTACCGTCGCCCCAGATCGACAGCGAAAATGAAACCGAAGGCCAACAACAGTCATTACTTCACTGGCTTTCCACCCCGGCCCGCGCCGAGCGGTTGAAGATTAAAGACCTGGTCGGCGAGGGCGACAAAGGCCTTAACCAGATGGTGCCCGATCGCGATAACCTCGATCTGTATCTTGATCGGATGAACAAGCTTTTACAGGCGGTGAGCGATGCCACTTTGCAGCTGAAGCCACTGGATGCTGAATATCATCCGCTTTTTAGTAACCTGGTACTGGCCACAGCCTGGCAGGAAACCTGCTGGCGGCAGTACCGCAAGCGTAATGGCAAAATCAAACCGATGACCTCCAGCGCGGGTGCGCTGGGGCTGATGCAGATCATGCCGGTGGTATGGCGGGGGTTTTATGACAAGACGTCCCTGGCAAATGACGTTGAATACAATGCAGCGGCGGGCAGCGAGATTCTGCACCGCTATCTGGTGCGTTACGCGATTCGCAAGGGCGAACATAAGCACAAGGGCGGCAAACCCAATCTGGCCCGTGCGACCTACGCTGCCTACCATGGGGGCCCGCGTCATCTGAGCCGTTACCGCAACAAAGATACGGCCAGGTCACTGGCTGAAATTGATCAGTCCTTCTGGCAGAAGTATGTCCAGGTACGAAAAGGCAATGCCCTGCAGGTAAAGCAGTGTTATCCCTATGGATAACATTACTTGGAGTGATATAAATCGATTCAGGCTGCACTGAAAATCCCCTACAATCCCTACCTATGAATGGTTCTGTACCCACCCCGTCAAGCCGATTTCCCGTAGAGGCGGTTACCGCTGCCGGTAATCATGTGGACGATGCTGCCTGGCAAAGACTTTCCGCCAATGTCTCCGGTGAATTACTCACCGGGGCCTTCGATCGTGGCCGCTATGCCACCGACGCCTCAATCTATCAGATGATGCCTCATGGGGTACTGGTGGCCGCGTCGATGGAAGATGTCGCTGCCGCGATTGCCTTTGCAGAAGAGCAACAGATACCGCTGTTACCTCGGGGTGGCGGTACCTCTCAATGTGGCCAGACGGTAAATCACGGACTGGTGATCGATAACTCAAAACACCTTAACCGGATTCTTGAGCTCGACGTCGAAAACCAGCGATGCGTGGTGCAGCCGGGCATCGTGCTTGATCAACTTAACCGCGTACTGAAGCCCCACGGTCTGTGGTATCCGGTGGATGTGTCTACCGCCTCACGGGCGACCATTGGCGGCATGACCGCCAACAATTCCTGCGGCAGTCGCTCGATCCGTTACGGCCTGATGCGTGATAACGTTCTGTCTGTTGACGCCCTGTTGTCCGACGGTGAGCGTAAACACTTCGGCAGCATTGACCCCGGACAGCCTGGGGATGACGAACTGGTGACCCGGTTATTGAATCTCGGGGAGCGTGAGCAGGACGAAATTCGCGCGCGCTTTCCCGCGGTGATGCGACGCGTCGGCGGCTACAATGTGGACGCACTGTTACCCGGGCAGCAGACGCTGAACCTGTCGCATTTGCTGGTGGGTTCCGAAGGCACCCTCGGTTACTTTGAAGCCATCGAATTGAAACTGTCACCGTTGCCGGTGAACAAGGTGCTTGGAGTCTGCCACTTTCCAACCTTCTATGGCGCCATGGATGCTGCCCAGCATCTGGTCAAACTGGATCCGGTGGCGGTAGAGCTGATTGATCGCACCATGATCGGACTATCCATGGATATTCCGATTTTTCGTCCCGTTGTCGAGCAGTTCATTCGCGGAGAACCGGATGCGGTACTGCTGGTGGAGTTTGCCGAAGAGGACCAGGCAGAAAATCTTCGGCGGTTGAAAGCGCTGTCGGAAACGATGCATGACCTTGGTTATGACTGGGACAACGCGGCAGACAAGCGCGGCGGTGTGGTGGAGGCCACAGACCCCGCATTTCAGTCTGCAATCTTTGAAGTCAGAAAGTCCGGCCTCAACATTATGATGTCAATGAAGGAAGCGCGTAAGCCCATCTCTTTTGTTGAAGATTGTGCCGTTGAACTTGCCGACCTGGCCGAATATACCGACCGGCTCACAGAGATATTCAAAAAACATGACACCATGGGTACCTGGTATGCCCACGCGTCGGTGGGCTGCCTCCATGTGCGGCCGGTGTTGAATATGCGACTGGATAAAGACGTCAAGGCGATGCGGGCAATCGCAGAGGAGGCCTTTGACATGGTGCTTGAGTACAAGGGCTCGCATTCCGGTGAACATGGTGATGGCCTGGTTCGTTCCGAGTTTCACCACAAAATGTTCGGCCCGAGGATGGTGGATAATTTCGCCAGGGTCAAAGCATTGTTCGATCCTGCCGACATATTCAATCCCGGCAAGATCGTGCATTCACCAAAAATGGATGATCGCTCGCTGTTTCGTTACCACCCCGGTTACCAGGCGGCAACTTTTGATCCAGCCCTCGACTGGTCAGCATGGTCCGGCCAGGGCAACGGTTTCCAGGGCGCTGTGGAGATGTGTAATAACAACGGCGCCTGCAGAAAACTGCAAGGCGGCGCAATGTGCCCGTCCTATCGGGTCACCCGCAATGAACGCGACTCGGTGCGCGGTCGGGCAAATTCCCTGCGCCTGGCGATATCCGGCCAACTCGGCCAGGGCGCGCTGGCATCCGAGGAAATGGCGGAGACCCTCAAGCTTTGCGTCGGCTGCAAGGCCTGTAAGCGCGAGTGTCCTACCGGCGTCGATATGGCGCGGATGAAAACTGAAGTGAGCACCGCCCACTACCGCGAACACGGTCATACCCTGCACCAGAAACTGATAGCTAATCTACCCGCCTACGCACCGTATCTTGCGCGCCTGCCATGGCTTGGTAATCTGCCGAATACCCTGCCCGGCCTGGCCAGATTGATTGAGCCACTCACCGGTTTCAGCCATCATCGAAAGCTGCCGAGCTGGCGTCGTGATTTCTATCGACACCGTGATCAAGGGGCGCCAGATGCCCCGGCAGTGATTCTTTTTGGTGATACTTTCAATACCTACTTCGAACCTGAAAACCTGATCGCCGCCAAAGCGGTACTGGTCGCTGCCGGGTTTCGGGTAATCTCTCCCCATGCATCGGACAGTCATCGCCCGCTATGCTGTGGACGGACCTGGCTGACCTCGGGCAGGCCGGAGCGGGCCCGCGAGGAAATGAATCGCGTGGTGCAGACCTATTTTGATCATGCTGTACAGGGCGTACTGATCGTTGGTCTCGAACCCAGCTGCACCGAAGGGCTTCGAGACGAGTTGCCGTTACTGGTTGGCACCAATGCCGCCAGAACGGTGGCCCGGCAGGTGTTGTCATTTGAAGAGTTTATTTGCCAGCACGGCGATCGGCTTGCCCTCAATCCATTGGCACTTAACGCCAGGTTACACGGTCACTGCCATCAGAAAGCCGCCAACCAGATGGGGTCGGTGCAGGAAGCACTGCAGAAGGTGCCGGAGTTGCATATTGAGCCCATCGAATCATCGTGTTGCGGCATGGCAGGGGCCTTTGGCTATGGCGTCGATACCTACGAGATCTCCCAGCAAATGGCCGAAGCCAGTTTACTGCCTGCGATCGCCGCATCCTCCGCCGACACCCTGCTGATTGCCGATGGCACCTCGTGCCGACATCAGATTGAGTCCGGTTCAAGCCGCACTGCGGTGCACGTCGCCACCGTATTACAGATGGCGCTGCAACCGTAAAACGGCAGAACGCCAGCTGCTGTAATCTAGACAACTTTGGGTCTTCCGGGTTTACCCGGGGTAAGGCGGAACTGACAGATCTGCTCAAGCTGTGTGATAAACCCCGGGCTGCCTAACGCCGCATTGCAGGCAATGGCGCTTTCCACCGGCGCCCGTAGTTGCCGCACCAGGTCATCGAAACGATCGCTATAAACCCGGGCGCGGATCGCCGGGTTATCCCCCAGTTTTTCAATCTCGGGATGCGGTGTAATCCAGCTCGGAATGTTTCCAGTGGTATTCGCGTGGAAGCTTGACCAGGGATAAAGGCTTTCAGATCTTGCCAGGCCATCGCTGACCGGCAGGTTTTCAATGTAGGCATAACTGGCGAGGGTCAGGCAACCAGGTTCAACCGGGAAGGCGATATAGCGCGGCCGCCATGGCACACGCTGGCCATGATATTTGCTGTAAAAGTGATTAGCATAGCGCCGCCCCAGTGACTGCATGATCAACGACACCCCCCCGGTGCGCGTCGGCGTCACCAGGAAAGCCACCTTGCTGGCGGCCAGACTGTAAGCATGCACCAGGGTCTCCGAGCGCATGCTGGCACATTCCAGGCAGTGGCGAAAGTGCTGATGGTCACCACTGTCCTGTAAAAATCTGTCTGCACCCGGGGATGACTGCACAACGAGCTGGGTAACCCCGGCCAGGTTGAATCTTTTCTTCCTTGCCACTTGAACTCCATGCTGACCTTCAATGGTCAACTATCTTTTGCCTGACTGGGAAGTTATCCCAGCGAAGCGCAATCTGGTGTGTGTTTTGTCACAAAACCCCTGGTTTTTACCGTGCCCCAGCGGCGCAGACCTTCGTTACCGAAAGATGTGTTTGGCGCAATATCGAGATGACTGTTGCAACAGCACAGAATTTTGCTCACACTGGCCCGTCACACCATGCACATCCGGAGCACTCATGATTGCCGTTATCTTCGAAGTCTGGCCAAGGCCAGAACACAAAAGCGCATACCTCGATCTCGCTGCGGTCATGCGCAAGGAGCTGGAAGGCATTGAAGGCTTCATTTCCGTTGAGCGATTCGACAGCATCACTGAACAGGGAAAAATGCTTTCACTCAGTTTTTTCGAAAACCAGGAAAGCGTCATGCAATGGCGTAATACCCTGGCCCATCGTAAGGCCCAGACCATGGGCAAGGAAAAATATTTTGCCGACTACCGATTACGCATCGCTGAAGTGCAGCGGGATTATGGCCCGACAGACAGGCACCAGGCACCCGAGGACAGCCGGGCCATACATGGCTAGGGGGATTGTCTCAACACCTTAGAGTTCATAGAGGTCCCCCAGGATTTGCAGATTTTGTCGACGCCTCTCAGTATCAGGATCCTCCAGACAATTCACCGCCTCGATCATCGACAGATAGGTTCCGGGAAATTTATTTTCCCTGGCACCCTCCACGACGAAGGCTTTGTACCAGTCCCACGGTTGCAGCGCTGCATCCAGCCGGGTCGGGTAGTAGGTAAAGCAGTTCAAATGACCCTGGTCAGTGCTGACCATGATCTGTTGATCACGATAACCATGGCCAACCCCTTCAATATGATCCAGTATCGGCTTTTCATCCAGCACCATCTGATAGAGCACGCCGATCACGTATTCGTCGGTCTGAACGACTTCTATGCCACATTTTCCCGAGCGGTCGCCCCCGGGCTTGTTAAATGACAGACGATGGTTCTGCAGTCGCGCCATACCGAGGTTAACAATAGACGGACAACGCGCCTGCAGTCTTGCGAACAGCAGGTTGGAGCCATAGGCGAAATAGGTAACCGTCATTGAAAAATCCGGTACTCGTTAAAAGAACGCCTGAAGACCGGTCTGGGCACGTCCCAGAATCAAGGCATGGATGTCATGGGTGCCTTCATAGGTATTCACGGTTTCCAGATTCATCATATGCCTGATCACGTGGTATTCGTCAGAAATGCCATTAGCGCCATGCATATCCCGCGACATCCGGGCAATCTCCAGCGCTTTGCCACAATTGTTGCGCTTGATCAACGATATGTTCTCCACCGGGCAGCGGTCTTCATCGATTAACCTGCCCACCCGCAGCGCCGCCTGTAAACCCAATGTGATTTCTGTCTGCATATCCGCCAGTTTTTTCTGCACCAGCTGATTCTGCGCCAGGGGCCGGCCAAACTGTGTTCTTTCCAGGGTGTAACTGCGAGCCGCATGCCAGCAAAACTCTGCTGCGCCCATTACCCCCCAGGCGATGCCGTAGCGCGCTTTATTCAGACAGCCAAACGGTCCCGCCAGACCACTGGCATTGGGCAACAGATTTTGTTCCGGCACGATGACATCCTTGAGCACGATTTCGCCAGTGATTGATGCCCTCAAACTCATCTTGCCTTCAATCTTCGGGGTGGAGAATCCATCCATACCGCGCTCCACAATAAATCCACGAATTTTGCCGTCCAGCTTTGCCCATACCACCGCAATGTCGGCGATCGGTGCGTTACTGATCCACATTTTGCTGCCATTGAGTCGATAACCCCCGTCCACCGGTTCAGCCCGGGTTTTCATACTGGACGGATCGGAACCATGGTCGGGTTCGGTCAATCCAAAACATCCGATCAGTTCAGCGGTTGCCAGCTTCGGCAGAAATCGCTGGCGCTGTTGTTCGCTGCCGTAAGCATGTATCGGGTGCATTACCAGGGAAGACTGCACACTCATCACCGAACGATAGCCACTATCTACCCGCTCGACCTCCCTGGCCACCAGTCCATAACAGACATGATTCATTCCGGCACAACCATATTCTTCCGGAAGCGTTGCACCCAGCATTCCGAGCTCACCGAACTGGCGGATAATGTCCGGATCAAATTCCTCGTTACGGTTGGCCTGTATTACACCCGGCATCAGCTTCTGATCACAAAACTCTCTGGCGCTTTCGCGCACCAGTCGTTCCTCTTCGGTTAACTGGGAATCAAAATCAAACGGGTCGTCCCACTGGAATGGTGAAGTTGCCATGTAAATTACCTGGAAGTCTGTTAGTAAGCCGCGTGCTCTTCAGCACGAACATTTTCAGTAGTCTGCAAGTATGCCGTAACCAGGGTTGACTGGTAAATCACCCCGATGAAGTAGTTGCGCTGATCGATAATGGCAATGCTCTCGCCGACGAACTCACGCATTTGCTCCAGGGCATGCCACACAGACAATTCATGATCAAATACCAGCGTGTCGAGACTTGCATAGTCCGATGCGATTGCCTGGTGGACATTAACGTTGGCTGGGATTGAAACGATGTCGCTCAGTCGCAGCTTGCCCACAAAGCGAGACAGCTCATCGAGCACGTAACACTCCTGTCGACCTGCTTCAACCATTGCTCGCTGGGCTTCAATCAGGCGCTGGCTGCCCTTTACTGTCACCGCATCCGTGGTCACATATCTGCTGATGGCGGTGCGCTGCAACATGACTTTGTCGCGGCCCAGAGACAGGTCAATACCCTGGGACGCTAACTGACGATCAAACAGCGAGCGACCGAACAGACGATAGGCCACCAGATTGGAAAACGCAACGCTGATCATCACCGCGGTGGTCAATTCGTAGTTTCGGGTGAGTTCAAAAACGATCAGAATTGCGGTCAGGGGGCCACCGATTACCGGACTGGTGACTGCCAGCATACCGCATACGCTGTAGAAGGCCAGGCCGGAAGAAAGTCCAGTGAAAAAAGAAAGCCCCAGCTGTCCCATGATGGCGCCACTTAAAACCCCCACCACCAGGGCCGGACTGAAGACACCACCGACATAGCCAAAGCCGATACATAACGCAGTAAGCACGATTTTCCCCAGCAGCATCGCGGTTAATAACGGCAAAGAGAAGATATCATGGTGCACAGTGGTGGAGATTAAATCTGTACCGACCCCCACAGTATCAGGCAGCCATTGCACCATCAGACCCACTCCGAGCCCTGCCACTGACGGTCGCAGCCATACTGGCACATTGCTCTGGCGGGCTATCCGTGATGCAGTAATGATCGATTTCATCAGCAGTGTGGCGATCAGCGCACCGGCAATACCGATGACAACAAAGGCAAAATATTCCGGCGCAAACAGCGAGCGCGTTGCCTCAACCTGAAACAGCGGCGGTCGTTCGAGCAGATAGTTGCTGATAAAAAACCCGGTGCAGGACGCAACTGTAATTGGCGCAAAGGCCCGCAGGGAATAATGTCGCAGTATCACTTCATGGGCGAACAGGATACCGGCAATGGGGGCGCTGAATGCGGTGGAAATCGCTGCGGCGACACCGCTTCCAATGGCCGTAGTAATATCGATTCGGCAAAAGCGACTGAGATGACTGGCAAGGGTGGCGCCCAGCGCGGCAACGGGTCCATAAATACCCACAGATGCGCCGCTGGCCATGCCGGCGATCGCGGCCAGTGCATTGATCGCACCATCACGAAGCGAAAATGGCCGCGCTCTGATCTGGGCACGGAAAATAAGACTGGCAACATTATCTGGTGTTCTATCTGATGTGAGTCGGATCAACAGGCCGACCAGCAAACCACCGGCAACCGGAATTAACAGCAGTACCAGGTTAAAGCCAGGATGACTGCGGCTGCGTTTGCCGATCAGTTCATCTGCCAGCCAGTCAATGATATCGACAAACCCCAGGGCAACAAATGAAGCCGCTATTCCGGTGATCACGCCAAACAGCAGGATGATCACCACACGGTTGACCAGGCTTCTACCGGTGGATTTTATATCCTGTCTATCACTACCGGCTTCCGCGGTCACCGACTTACCGGAGCCAATTCAGAGCGATCAGCACCAACCCTCCGAGACCCAGTAACCAGCTGATCAGCGGCGCGGTGCCGGGTTCGTTTCCGGGGTTCAGGATTGCAGCCAGCAGAATAAGCCCAAGGCCCGCCACCAGGCGTCGGGTCTGACTCGCCGAGGCAGCGAGTTGGCGCCTCAGCTGGGCCACTTCCTCATCTCTGGTCTGCACCACCAGGGCATCATTTTTCATCCGGTACAGCATCTGGTGGGCCAGGGCGGGTATTTCCGGTACCAGGGTCGCGAGGTTGGGCAGCTCACGCTTGATTGCCTTGAGGGCAGCGCGGGGACCAATCTGCTCATTCATCCAGCGTTCGAGAAACGGCTTGGCCGTCTCCCAGAGGTCGAGGTCGGCATACAACTGGCGACCGAGACCCTCGATATTCAACAGCGTTTTCTGCAGTAATACCAGCTGCGGCTGCACCGGCATTTCGAATCTGCGGGCAATCCGAAAAAGGTCAATCAACAAACCGCCAAAAGAAATCTCGCTGATGGGCTTGGCAAATATAGGTTCGCACACCGTACGTATTGCGCCTTCAAAATCCTCTGCATTGGTTTCCGGCGGCACCCAGCCAGCGCGGATATGCGCATCCGCCACGGCCCGATAGTCGCGGTTAAAGAAACCCAGCAGATTCTCCGCCAGGTAACGTTTGTCAGATTCACCCAGGGTACCCATGATGCCAAAGTCCACCGCTCGATACTGACCGTTTTCAGCAACAAAAATATTACCCGGGTGCATATCGGCGTGGAAAAAGCCGTCGCGAAACGCCTGGGTAAAAAAGATTTCAACACCATCATGGGCCAGTTTTTTGATGTCGATACCCGCCGCCTTGATCCGTTCGATATCGCGAATCGGAATGCCATAAATGCGCTCCATTACCATGACATTGCGACGACAGTGATCCCAGTAAACCTCGGGAACGTATATTAAATCTGATCCTGTAAAATTTACCCTGAGCTGACTGGCATTCGCCGCCTCCCGCATCAGATCGAGCTCATCATGAATGGTTTTGTCATAATCGCTCACCACCTCCCTGGGTTTCAGTCTCGGCGCTTCCGACCAGTATCGGTCTGCCAGATCTGCCAGGGTATGCAGCAGAGAGAGATCGCGCTCAATAATATCCTGGATACCCGGCCGTAAAACCTTTACCACCACTTCCTTGCCATCCAGCAGCTTTGCATAGTGCACCTGTGCCACCGAGGCAGAGGCGGTGGATTCGGTCTGGAATTCGCTGAAGTGATTTTCCAGGGCATCACCATAAGCCGCTTCAATAATCCGCTTCGCTTCCTCCCCGGGAAAAGGCGGCACACTATCCTGTAACCGGGTCAGCTCCTGGTGAATATCCTGGGGTACCAGGTCTGGCCGGGTGGACAACACCTGGCCAAACTTTACAAATACCGGACCAAGCTCTTCAAGGGCCTCGCGCAGCCGCTGTCCCCTGGGTTTACCATGATCCAGACGCCACCTTTGTGGAACTGCTTTAAGCAACAGGGTCACGGGACGCGCAAGTTTCAAAGTGACAACAAACTCATCAAGATTGTGACGAATCAGCACCCTGGCAATGCGATATAAATGATAAATGTTTCGAACCACGGTAATATGCCCGGCGCTAGCCCTGTGAAATCTTCTGCTGCAGTTGCGCCACCCGTTGGGCGACTCGATCGACGTCCGCTCTCAGCGTGCTCACACCCTGTTCAAATCGTCGTATTGCAGCTTCACTGGGCAGTATTTTCTTTTCCTCCTTAAGATAATCAGCCAGGTTTTCCCGTGACAGGGTTGCAGTTTTGCCACCCCAGTCTGTAATACCACGCAGCACATTGCCTAACTTACGCGCCGGGGTATCGCCAATGACCCGGGCGATCAGCTCTTCCCAGTCAAGATCGAAGCGGGCAATAATTTTCTGCAGTGCCTGACCGGCCTCTACATCGCCCTGCATGGTGACCTGTCCGTCTGTCATCACACCACTGGCCGGACCTTTACCGCTGAGTTTGGCAAACGCGAATATCGATCCGCGCAGGGTAACATCTGGCGGCTGATCGGCTTGGGGAGACAGGGTAAATCCATCTGGATCCGGCTGCAGAAACAGCGTAAGCGGCGGTACCGTTAACTCTACACAGAATACTTTGCCCTGTAGCGCCGCGAAACTCCGGGCAGCATCCGGGTCCACTGACAGCAGGGTATGTGCGCCTTTGTTAAGGGTTTCGAACAGCAGCTGTGTGGCGGTGTCCATCAGTATTTATAACCAATATGCAGTGCCACGATACCCGCGCTGAGGTTGTGCACCCGAACCTGGTCAAAACCCGCCCCTAACATCATCTGTTTGAGCTCATCCTGATCCGGATGTTTGCGAATGGACTCTACCAGATATTGATAGCTGGCCTCATCCCCGGCCACCATTTTGCCGATTTTGGGAATGACATTAAAAGAATAAGCATCGTACGCTTTACCCAGGGCCGGGATCAGTGGTCTGGAAAATTCCAGTACCAGCAAGCGTCCACCGGGTTTAATCACGCGCCACATTGAGGCCAGGGCCTTTGGTTTATCGGTAACATTACGCAAGCCAAAGGAAATGGATACGCAGTCAAACTCTTCATCGGCAAAACACAGATTTTCGGCATCGGCGATGGCGTATTCAATATTCTCAACCAGGCCGGCGTTTACCATATTATCTTTTCCCTGCTGCAGCATCGCCTGATTAATATCGGTGACCACCACCGTACCTTCCGCACCCACCTGCCCGGCAAATATTTTACTCAGGTCAGCGCTGCCTGCAGCAACATCCAGCACCCGGTTTCCTTTGCGCAGCCCGCTCTGACCGGTGGCAAATCGCTTCCACAGACGATGGGCGCCAAAAGACATCAGGTCGTTCATCAGGTCATAGCGACCGGCGACAGATTTAAACACCTCACCTACCAGGCCGGCTTTGTCTTTTGCGTCTACGTCCCTGAAGCCAAAGTGGGTTTTGTCTGAAGATTTCATCGCATCACGTCTGTGGCTGGCAGATCAGGCATTCAGCTTTCGTTTGTGACCGGCCTGCTCCAGCCGCGTCAGATAGCTGGCCCAGTTTTGTTCCTGGTTCTTGCCAAGCACATACAGCGTATCCCAGGAAAAAATGCCGCTATCGTGGCCATCATCAAATTTTGGTTTAATGGCGTAGTTGCCCACCGGCTCAATGGACTCGATATTGATGTTTTCCTTATTCAACTGCAGTACCTCCTGGCCCGGTCCGTGACCCTGGACTTCCGCCGAAGGGGAGTGCACCCGTAAATATTCGCAGCTCATATCAAAACGTTCGCCGTCGTCAAACGTCACCGTGAGTGTGCGCGTTTTCTGATTGAGGTTGATTTCGGTAGGCGTGTATTGGCTCATAGTCTGTAACTGTTATTTGGCGCGGATATTCTAACCTTAATAAGGTCTGCTGGGGCTGGCATCGGTAGACGGATGTACTGAAAAGATGACACTGGTTCAGCGGCTGTAAAGTGCTCACGGGATTAGCTTGCTCTGGCGTGATCTGCGAGACCAGATCCCTGGGATCATCACAAACGTATTACTGGTTTTTAAGCCAGCCTGCGACGGTTTCCGCATAGTAAGTGAGCACACCATCGCAACCGGCACGCTTGAATGCGATCATGGTTTCCATCACAGCGCTTTTCTCCTCCAGCCAGCCGTTATCACATGCGGCCTTCAGCATCGCGTATTCACCGCTGACATGGTAGGCAAAGGTAGGCACGCCATATGCCTGTTTAATGCGCCACACTACGTCGAGATAAGGCAGGCCTGGTTTTACCATCACCATATCAGCCCCTTCCGAGATATCCAGTGCAACTTCTCGTAGCGCCTCATCACCATTGGCAATATCCATTTGATACGTATACTTGTTCCCTCCGGCCAGATTTTCCGCAGATCCCACGGCGTCACGAAAAGGATTGTAGAAACACGAGGCATATTTTGCAGAGTAAGCAAGAATACGGGTATGAATATGTCCCGCCTGCTCCAGGGCATGACGAATAGTGCCAACGCGCCCGTCCATCATGTCAGAGGGTGCTACCACATCGGCACCCGCATCGGCATGAGACAGCGCCTGCTTTACCAGCGCTTCAACGGTTAGTTCATTGACCACATAGCCCTGGGCGTCCAGCAAGCCATCCTGGCCGTGGCTGGTATAGGGGTCCAATGCCACATCAGTGATTACACCCATATCGGGCACAGCAGATTTAATCGCACTGATGGTCCGTTGCGCCAGCCCCTCGGGATTCCAGGCTTCTGCTGCATCATCAGACTTTGCCTCGGCAGGTGTAACCGGAAATAACACCACCGCAGGAATACCCAGGGTGTGAAGTACCCGGCATTTTTCCACCACAAGGTCAGTGCTGAGTCGAAAAATACCCGGCATCGAGGGTATCGCTTCGGTCTGGTTTTGACCCTCTCGGACAAACAGGGGCTGCAGCAGGTCATCTGCAGTAATCGTGTTTTCACGCATAAGCCGACGACTGAAATCATCTCGCCGCATCCTTCTCGGCCTGGAGGCCGGAAATGGTGCCTGCTGTGGATGGTTGGTCATAGTGACTTCTAGCTTATTTCTTTTTGACCGCTGCTTTTTTCGCCGAAGATTTTTTCGCAGCAACCTTCTTACTGCCGGTCTTCCTGGCTACGGCTTTTTTTGCGGCAACCTTCTTGCTGCCGGTCTTCCTGGCTACGGCTTTTTTTGCGGCAACCTTCTTGCTGCCGGTCTTCTTCGCTACGGCTTTTTTT
>Ga0055584_100001083_pt1 | contig 26568 bp, 26 predicted proteins | sample OSDHelmetaG_FD_58716 | JGI IMG/M metagenome (GOLD analysis project Ga0055584, IMG submission 58716) | Pelagic marine sediment microbial communities from the LTER site Helgoland, North Sea, for post-phytoplankton bloom and carbon turnover... | ecosystem: Environmental > Aquatic > Marine >...
CGCGGCAAACTCGAAAGGTTATGCCGATACATGGCCCGCCCAGCGATAGCCGAGCAACGCTTGAGCGTCGATGGAGATGGCCTGGTGGTGTATGAACTCAAGCGACCATTTCGAGATGCAACGACGCACGTATTGTTCGAACCACACGACTTCATCGCGCGTTTGGCGGCACGAGTACCGCGCCCGCGAACGCACCTCATCCGTTACCACGGCGTATTTGCACCGAACGCCCGACATCGCCCCCTCATCGTCAAGGCCAAGACAGCCCATCATGGTACTAAAGATGCCGACCAAAACGAGCTGGCGACAACGCGGCGACTTAAATCGCGCTCGGTAACAATACCCAGCAACGAACCATCAGCGCCATTAACGAGCACTGCAGAAATGTCGTGCTGCGCCATCAACTCGCCTGCGCGCGGTCGTGCTCAGTCAGCGCAATGATGGTCTGATTGGCAACCACGTCTGGGACAATCTTTTGCATATTCTAAGCTCCCAGGTATTTGCTCAGTCAAACCTGCGCTAGGCTATTGCAGTGTCAATCTCTGATGCACGCGATACATCAATAATGCGGAGCTCGACCATCGTCAGTGACAAGATGGCAAGCGACACGATGGCCAGCGAAAATCGTGCGTAGCTGCGGCGTTTCGACGGTGCAACGCGCTTGCGCAAACGGGCAGCGGCCGGCAAATCGACAGCCCGCTGGCGGGTCAATTGGGCTAGGCGGATCGCCAACAAGCCTTATTCGCTTGGCGCGGTCACGGTCGCGCATGCGCGCGGACGGTACTGCTGATAGTAAGGCCCAAGTGTACGGATGCAGCGGCTTGGTAAACAAAGAAATCCGATCGGCTTGCTCAACGATCAAACCCAAATACATCACCGCGATCTCGTCGCAAATATGCTGAACCACGCCCAAGTCATGCGATATGAACAGGTAGGTGAGGCCCAATTCATCTTGAAGCCGCTGTAGCAAATTTAGTATTTGCGCTTGAATCGCCACATCAAGCGCTGATACCGGTTCATCACAAACCACCAGTTCTGGATTTGTAGCGAGCGCGCGTGCCACGCCGATGCGTTGGCGCTGGCCACCTGAGAACTGATGTGGAAACAGGTTCTGTTGCTCTGGGCGCAGACCAACTTGGGCGAATAGCGCGCCGACCCGCTCACGCCGCTCAGAGGCAGGGCCGACATCCATCAAATCGAGTGGCTCTTTGACGATATCGCCTGCACGCGTGCGTGGATTTAGCGAGCTGTACGGATCTTGAAAAATAATCTGGAAGCGCCGACGTGCCAGGCGCAACTCTTCGCCTTGTAGTGCGCTGAGATGCGTATCGCCTAATTCAATCGAGCCGGCAGTGATATCGACTAGGCGCAGCACCGCCAACGCAGTTGTCGATTTGCCAGAGCCACTTTCGCCAACAATGCCAAAGGTGGATCCGCGCGGCACGTCGAAGCTTACCCCGTCGACCGCGTGTACAAATGGCTTAGGGCCAAATAGTGACGAGCGTTGCAACTCAAAATGCACTTTTAAATCGCGAACCTTAAGAAGCGCTTGTTCCGTCACTGAGCTTGCTCCTGACCATGCAACCAACATGCGGCATGATGATCAGCCGATAATGCCACTAAGTTTGGGGCTACCTCCCGACATTGATCCAAAGCGTGCGCGCATCGAGGCGCGAACGCGCAACCACTGCCCAGATCGGTCAGCGGTGGCACCACGCCAGGGATTTCCATCAATGGCTCTCGCACCAGCTTCGGCTTGGCTTCCAGGTGTGGGACACATTCGATTAAGCCTTGCGTGTACGGATGCAGCGGTCGAGACAGAATCAGCTCGACCGGCCCTTGCTCAACTACTCGCCCTGCATACATCACGATCACGCGATCGGTCATCTCCGCGATCACCCCCATATCGTGGGTGATCAAAATCATGGCCGTTCCGGTGCGTTGTTTAAGATCTACTAAAAGATCGAAAATCTGCGCTTGTACGGTTACATCCAACGCGGTGGTTGGTTCATCCGCAATCAACACTCGTGGATTACACGCGAGACCAATAGCGATCATCACACGCTGGCGCATGCCGCCAGAGAGCTGATGCGGGTATTCGTTTACACGACGTTCCGGCACCGGAATGCCAACTGCATTAAGCATGTCAATTGCATGCTGCTTGGCGTCTTCTCGGCTAAGCCCTTGGTGCAAACGCACCGTCTCTGCTATCTGCTCACCGACGGTAAACACCGGGTTCAACGACGTCATCGGCTCTTGAAACACCATGGAGATATCGTTGCCGCGCACGCGGCGAATGCGTTCCGGCGCAGCACGTAGCAAATCTTCGCCGTCCAGCAGCACTTGCCCGCCAGCAATACGACCGGGTGGCGTTGGCACCAAACCCATAATGGTAAGAGCTGTCATGCTCTTACCGCAACCCGACTCGCCGACGATGCCGAGGGTCTCGCCTGGCATCAACGAGAAATTAATACCGTCTAATACGCGCGCAATGCCATCGCGAGTAAGGAATTCGACGCGTACGTCGCGCAATTCCAGCAGCGGCACGTCATCCATCAACGTTCTCGCAATTTTGGGTTGAGTGCGTCGGTCAGACCATCACCGATCAAGCTCACACTCAATACCGTTATAAAAATTGCGAAGCCGGGGAATGTCACGGCCCACCACGCGTCAATAATGAAATCGCGATTCGCGCCAATCATCAATCCCCAACTCATAACATTCGGATCGCCCAAACCAAGAAAACTCAATCCTGCTTCAAACAAAATGGCGACGCCGATGGTAAGCGTCGCAGAGACGATGAGTGGCGGCAGGGCATTGGGCAGGATAACGCGTAGCATAATGCGCCCATTTCCAGAGCCGATTGCGCGCGCTGCCTTGACGTATTCGAGCTCTTTCAGGCGCAAGAACTCGCCGCGAGTCAGGCGTGCCACTGACGGCCAACTGACGACCCCAATAGCGATGGCAATAGTAGTTAGACTTTGGCTGAACAAACTCACCAAAACCATCGCAAACAGCAATGCTGGCAAGACCTGAAAGAATTCGGTAACGCGCATCAGCAACTCATCAACAACGCCGCCATAAAATCCGGCCGCCGAGCCAATTGCGATGCCAATTGTGATCGTCAACAGGGCCGCACTCGCACCTACAGCAAGCGTTGCGTGGCCACCATGTATGATCCCGGCCAACACGTCACGGCCGACAAAATCTGAGCCCAACGGAATCTCCGGGCCGTCGCCAGGAGGCGAAAACGGCCCCCAGACGATGTCGAAGGGATCGACTGCGTAAAAGAACGGGCACACCAGCGTAATAATCAGCACGGCTGTCAACAACACTAAGCCAACAATTGCGGAGCGATTGCGAATGAACATACTCCAAGCTTCACGCCCCGGGCTGTACGCCGGTGCGTAGACGGTCGAGCTCTGAGTCTGTGGTTCTGCCATATCAGTGGTTTGCGCCAGTGCCGATACGTGGATCGATGATTCTGTAAGTCAGATCAGTAAGTAGGTTTGCGACAATCACCATAAACGACGCAAAGAACAAAATGCCCAGCACAGTTGGATGGTCGCGACGCAGGATCGACTCAAATGCGAGTTGCCCGAGGCCCGGCCAATTGAAAACTGTTTCTACCAGTACTGCGCCTGAAAGCATGCCGCCAAACTGCAAGCCAGCTAGTGTGATCACCGGTAACACGGCATTACGCAGCGCGTGTTTATAGGTCACGCTGCCTTCGGCAAGACCTTTAGCGCGGGCCGTGCGAATGTAGTCTGCGCCCATCACATCGAGCATGCTTGCACGCGAGATGCGCGAGTACTGCGCCAGGAAAATAATCGATAGGGTAAACGCGGGTAGGGCCAGGTGATGCAGCACATCCAGCGCGTAGCCTATCCCGGATGCATCTTTGCTAATGTCGATCATCCCTGACAATGGAAACAACGGGATGAGTGCAGAGAAAACAATTAACAACATTATCCCAGTCCAAAAAACGGGTGCGGAGTAACCGACAAGCGAGAACACTGTGACTACGGAGCTAAAAAGCCCGCCAGGATTGCGCGCGGCCAAAATACCCAATAGCGTGCCGATAACGACCGACAGCACCAGTGCGCAGGTCACCAGCAAGATAGTTGGCGCCAAGCGATCCAGAATCAAATCCAGCACCGGACTATTAAAAAAAAGCGAGTCGCCGAGGTCGCCGCTCAACATACGAGTCATATAGACATACAACTGCTCGGGCAAACTTTTGTCCAAGCCATACTCACGCCGAATGTCGTCGAGTATTTCTTGCGTGGCGCCACCCATCTCGCCAGCAATTGTCAGTGCTGCATCACCAGGCGCGAGTTGAATAAGCATGAAATTCAACACCACCACGGCGAGCACAAGGACAAACGCGTAGCCCAAACGTTTTGCGACAGTGCTGATGACTTTCACGACGCGATGAATATCCGGGGGTGAAGACCCAGGCGCACTTAAGCGTTAGCTAGGTGGGTGGGTGAGTGAGGGGGCCAAGTGCTTGGCCCCCCTGAACAGGATTGAGTTGTGACTAACGGTCGAGCCAGACTTCATCCATCGGCTGCATTGCGCCCCAAACTGTAAGCGGTGGATTTTTAACTGCCTTGTTATAGACCGTCACGTACGGTTCTTCATTCAGGAAGTACAGTGGCAATTCATCATTCACAATGTCTTGAAATTCACCATACAGCGCTTTGCGTTTTGCTTGATCAAGCGTCGCGCCAGCTTCTTGCAAGAGCGCATCGACGCGCTTGTTGCAATAGCCCTGGGTATTGGACCAAATCGTTTTTTTGATGTTGCCGCACAGATAAATACGATGCACACCGATAACTGGGTCAGGATAGTTCCAATGGTCATTCATGGTGATTTGATAATCCCATGACGCGATCTGTTTAGCCCAGGTGGGGAAATCGGCGGGTTTGCGCAGTTCAATATCAATACCAACTTTCTTCAACTGCGACTTAAGATAGTTTGCGCCAGTGCCTAGGCTGTCAGCGTGGAAGGTCGGATAATCAAGCGTGACTTTCATCCGCATGCCATCTGCGGCGCGTTTGTAGCCGGCTTCATCAAGCAGCGCGTTGGCTTTGTCCAGATCAACCGCGTAAGTGCCAACGACCTTCTCCGAGTGATAGGGGCTGGCGTGATAGAAGGGGCTAAAACCACGGTGAGGCACCTTGCCGAACAGCTTGTCAACCATAAAGTCCTGGTCGATGGCATAAGCGACAGCCTTGCGCACCAGCTTGTTGTCAAACGGCGGATTGCGCATATTGAACTCGACGTAATTGATCGGGCCCAATGCTTCATAGCCAACCGAGGTTACGGTCAACTTCGGATTTTTCTCCAGGCGCGGCACATCTTTGAAACGCACACCGGTGAATGGGTAGAAGTCGACCTCGCCTTTCTCTAACGACAACATCCGTACTGAGGTTTCTTTGATGAACTTCAACACGATCTTATCTAGGTAAGGTCGGCCCTTGATAAAGAAATTTTCATTCTTTTCAAGCACCACATATTGGCCTTTGACCCATTCTTTGAATTTGAACGGCCCAGATCCAACTGGCGTACCATTCATTGGGTGAGTTTTGGGGTTCTGCCCATCGCCGTAAACATGTTTCGGTATTATCGGCATCAATAGCGGCGCTAAGGCTTGCATCAACGCGGGGTGGGGTTTCTTCAGTTTGAACACTGCAGTGAGCGCATCAGGCGTCTCAACTGAATCCACCGCGTCAAACATGGCAATGCCAAACGGATGGTTAGCTTTGACAGTAGCGAGCGAAAACGCGACGTCAGTTGAGGTTATTGGTTTGCCATCGTGGAAGGTGGCACCGGCGACCAGATTGAAGGTGTAACTCATACCGTCATCGGACACTGACCAACTCTTGGCCAAGTAGGGGTGTGCATTGAACTTGTCGTCGATGCGCACTAGTCCGGCAAAAATCTGCGTACCCGGAACACCGGTGGCACCGCCGGATTGCACGGCTGGGTTCAAATGACGCACCCCTGCGCCCCCGCCTACAGTCAAGGTACCGCCGGATTTTGGCGTTTGGCCAAAACTACTTGTAGCGGCAAAGGCGAGCGCGAACCCAGTAATTAGGGAACGCGACAAAGGAGCAAATGTGCGCATTGTGTGCACCTCTTAAGTTTCTAGTTCTAATACGAATAACAGCCTAACTCTTCATCGGAGCGGACTGTATTCCCCCGCGAATATTTAACATCACGCGCGTTGGTCGGTGGCCAACTCTACGGCCGTTATAGGCTTGGCTTCCGGAGCGGTCAAGTTGTCTATCGGCCGAAGGCGTCACCATCGAATCGTTCACAGGTGACAAACTCAGTCACTTCCTGGCGCTTAAGCCGAGTAAGTTGTTTCACCGGGCGCCCCAAAGGCACAACCGCGGCGACCGCGTATTTTTCAGGTAGCGCCAAGAGATCCACCAGCTCCGGTTCGCGCGCAACAGCTAGCGTGGTTATGGTTCCACCACAGCCTTCGTGACGTGCCGCTAGCAAAATATTCCACACCAAGGGGTAGATCGACGCACCGCTAATCATGCCGATACGCTCGAGGTCTTGGTCCATGGACGCAACCCGGCCCAAATTAACGCACACTACCAGCACCACATCCGCAGTTCGAAACGGTTCTGTCAACAATCCCGGTGCCGGTGTAGCAGCAATAGTTTCCGCTGAAACCGTACTCGGATTTACCGCGTTCCATGGACTTTCGCCAGCCTTTACTTGAGCAGCGTAGCGTTTTGCCGCGGGTTCCGAGAGTTGCGCCAGGCGATCCTTCGTAGCCGCGTCACGCACCACAATGATGTGTCCGCCTTGGCGATTTCCGCCGCTTGGCGCAAACCGTGCGTTTTCGAGAATTGTTGCAAGTACTGCGTCAGAAATTGCTTCGCCAGAGTAGTCTCTGCATGCGAAGGTCGTGCGCATCACGTCATAAAGTTCCATCTAATTTCTCCAATTAAATCAGTTGTCCAATGCCAACGGCGCGACGCGTTCTAGCGCGCATCGCACGTGTGGCTCAAGCGCCGTGGGTTGGCCTGTGTCAGGGTTGATCCGAACGGTGACAATCTCAGCGGTAGCAATACATTGCTCGCCTAGAAACACTGACTGGCCAAGCGTATATGAGCTTGAACCGATACGGGCAACTGTTGACCCAATGCGCACCGTCGCCGGAAATCCGAGCGCGCGCCGATATTCAATAGTGGTTTTCACTATCGCGAATCCAGCCAGCGTGCTGCCATCAGACTGGTCTAAGATTTGCGTACGCAAACGTACCCGCCCGTCTTCAAAATAGGCGCCGATCGCGCCATTGTTAACATGATTGTTCGGATCGAGATCGGCGTAACGCACGGTTGTCTCGCTCCACACCGGAAAAATTCTCGGGTCGGTAAGATCCAGGTCCGCCATGCTTAGCCTTCGCTCCGAGTAAAAGCGCCGGCGCTTGCTGCGGCGGTGATGTCGGCGTCAGAGAAGCCAAGCTCACGTAACAACTCGTCGCGATGTTCGCCAATGTTGGGCAACGAGAACGATTGTTCACCCGGTTCGTCTTGAAACTTAATTGGCATACCGACGAACTCCCAGCCTCGCCCGTCGGTGACCAGCATCTCGCGGGCTCGTACTTGTGGATCATCCATCGCCTCGCGCAGATTATTTACTGGCGCAATCGCCATGTCGACATCTGCGCACCAATCAATCCACTCACGCATGGTGCGGGTTTTAAACGTCTGGCGAAAAAACTCGCGCACGGGTTCCTGGGTTGAACCCGGCGGCGGAGCACACAGAGCAAGCAAGTCGGGACGCCCGAGTTTGGTCAAGAAATTCTCGGCAAAGTGCATTTCGGCACCACCAATAGCCACATGCCGATCGTCTTTAGTGGCGTATATGCCGTACATCGCATTGCCACCCCAACTACGCTCTTGTTGCGGGACCGGGGCACGCTTTTCGGCGAAAACCGGACCGAGGTTGTTTGGCATTGACGCAACTAAGCTGTCCATCATGGCAACATCAATGTAGTCACCACGACCGGTATCGCGCCGACGCAACAAAGCCATTAATACCCCAGACAAGCCGTAGACTGCGGACAGCATATCGGCACTCGGCATCGCCGGGATGGCCGGATTGCCGTCGCTACCATTGTTTACCGACAAAATGCCGGCATATGCCTGGGTGGCTAAATCGTGAGCCGGTTTACGCACATATGGTCCTGATTGTCCGAATGCGGAGATAGAGCAGTAAACAATCTCAGGCACCACCGCTTGGATGCTGTCGTAGTCAACGCCAAGACGCTTGACCACGCCCGGCCGAAACGCTTCAACCATCACATCGGCGCTTTGCACTAGACGCATAAACAGCGCATGCCCAGCTGCACTCTTCAGATTAATCTGAATGCTCTTCTTGCCTCTGTGGGTGTTGGCGAAAAATACTGATATATCGTCGCGCATCAAACCGATTTCACGATTCGGCTCGCCGCCGTTGATAGGTTCAACCTTAATTACTTCGGCGCCGTTGTCAGCCATCAGTTGGGTTAAGTGTGGACCAGGCAAAAATAGCGACAGGTCGATGACCCGAATCCCTTCGAGCTTCATGGCGCACACTCCGATAGCGCCCAGTGCATTGGAAAACCAGGGTCAAACACCGTCAGCGGCCCGTCTGGGGTTGCAACCTCGCCGGGGCAAGCACGGGCTTGCGCGTGGCGGGTGAGGGTGATGATTTCTGAATTTGGCTCAAGACCGTAAAATTTAGGCCCGTTCAGGCTCACGAACGCTTCCAGATTCCCGAGCGCACTGTCCTGTTCGAATACGTGCGCAAGGCAGCTAAGCGTCGTCACCACGTTAAACACTCCGGCGCACCCGCAGCTGCTTTCCTTGGCTGAGTCGACGTGTGGCGCAGAGTCGGTGCCAAGAAAAAAGCGCTCATCCGCCGAAGTCGCGGCAGCCCGTAGTGCCAGTCTGTGCACCTCGCGTTTTACGATCGGCAAGCAATATCGATGCGGCCGTAAGCCACCTTCGAACAGATGATTGCGATTCCATACAAGATGATGCGGCGTGATCGTCGCGGCGACGTTGGCAGCTTGGCTGCGCACGAATTGCACCCCGTCTTGCGTCGTAATGTGTTCCAAAACAATGCGCAACTCCGGAAGATTGCGGGTCAGCGGTACTAGCACGCGCTCTATGAAAGCTGCTTCGCGGTCGAATAGGTCAACGCTCGGATCGGTCACTTCGCCGTGCACTAACAACGGGATCCCGGCTTGCGTCATGCGTTCCAGAACGGGCATTACCGCATCAATCTGTTCCACACCTGAGTCAGAATTGGTCGTCGCACCGGCCGGATAGAGCTTTACCGCGCTAATTACGCCGCTGGCGTGACCATTAGCCACATCATCAGGATCAGTGGTTTCGGTTAGATAAACCGTCATAAGTGGCGTGAATTGATGTGATGGCGGAATGCGATCGATGATACGTTGTCGGTAAGCGCTCGCGTCTGCAACCGTGACAACCGGCGGCAGCAAATTTGGCATGACAACAGCACGGGCAAAATGCGCGCTTGTATGCGGCAACACCGCCTCGAGCACACCGCCATCGCGCAGATGCAGGTGCCAATCATCGGGACGTCTTAGAGTTAAGGTCGTGATCACAGTGAAGCTTCAACAGGTCAGGGATGAGGCGTATTTTGCCAGCCTCAGGCGAAAAAGATACGCGCTCCGCAATGGCGGCATGAATGGTCGCCAAATACGTCGGGCTCTGACACCGATTATTTGTGCAATTGCAGTGCTGTTAACAGCTTGTACGGGTGCAGATTCGAACTTACCGGAGGCCTTAGCAACCACCAGTGCTTGGTTCGAGCGCGGTGATCTTCCAACGCCCGGTTCCAACAACCGCTCGCCGCAAATACTGGCCATGCATCATCTAGGCTTGAGCGAGATCGACGTTCTACGGCTAACGCCAGAGCAGGCGCGCGCCTGGGCAGTACCAGTGGATGTGGCTGGCGTCGCGGTGAAAGTGCCCATGCCAGCGGGGTTTCGCGATCGTTGTAACAATGATGCGGCACATCTAGAGCAGTTGCGTAAGAGTAATGTTCGAGTCACCACATTGGCCTGTTATGTGCCGCGTGGAGACGCCGTCGGCGGCACTCAAGTGTCGGCAGTGCTTACAGCACTGGCCGGTCCCCGACACGTACCAGAGACGGAATTTGACCAGTACAAGGCGCTTTTACTCGATCAAGTGACGCTGGTCCGTGCCCAGTTTGAAGGTTACAACGCGTCACAACTGAGGGCGCAAGCAGCGCCGTTAGCAGGCGGCGCTAAAGTCCTCGACCAATTACGTGCAAGCAGATCGTACGTAGTGCACGCGGCCGTCAGGCCAAGCGCAGAACAAGCTACACCGATGATGATGACCACCGTGTTAGTGCGCGGCCGTTTACTCTATCTGACCATCAGCATCAGCGGCTATAGCGGGGCTATACCGTGGGAATCACTGGCGCGTATTAGCGAAGACTGGGCCAGCGAATTGCTGACCCAAACCTTGTGGTCGCGGTGAACTGAACGCTTACGCGAAGTCGAAACCCATGCGTTTCAGCGCAGCGCGCAGGCCATCACGAGGGCGCTTGCCAAATTTACTGGCAACGTCGTAACTCCAGGAATCGTCGGTCGTGGTTTTGCCGGTTGCACGATAATGTACGGCTAAGTCGGCGTCGTACTGGTCGATGGTCTCGGCCACCCGGGCGGCGTCATAACGTTCGCGATGAACGACATCGACCTGGCGAATTCTCGGCTTTTGTTCAGGCACGTCCGCAGCAAAGCCCAGGCACATGCCGAACACACAAAACACCCGCGGCGGCAGCCCTAACAATTTCGCAATCTCTTCCGGGTCGTTGCGTGCGCCGCCGATCATTACACCTTTTAATCCTACCGAGTCAGCGGCAAGATATGCGGCTGTACCGACTAAGGCCGCGTCCAAGCTGGAGACTAATCCCAGCTCCAAGTTATTGTTGTCCAAGGTGTAATTATTGCGTTGCATCGCTACGTCAATGCGTGTCAAGTCGGCACAAAACGCCAGAAACACTGGGCACGTGATCACGTGCTTTTGCCCGCCAACAGAGCGAGCAAGCTCAGTCTTTGTGCCTTGGTCGCGCACCACAATGACACTATAAGATTGGATGTTCGATGATGTTGGGACGCGAAAGGCGGCCTTTAACACCGCATCTATCAAATCATCAGAGACGGCTTGTTCGCTAAAGTTTCGTACACTGACGCGGTTGGCCAGTACCCGTAAGGTATCGCTATCGATAGAGTTGTCCACACAGATCCTGCTAAGCGGAAGTTGACATGGCGCGAGATAATACCAGCATCCGCTTAGAAGCTTGCGCGAAAAGCGCTGGTGACGCCGCAACCGAGCAACAGAGGTCGACGCGATGTCACAATCGGAGCACTCCCAACGCAAGGCATTCGGCCCACTGATGCGTGCTTGTCGTGGACTCTAAGCCTCCGAGTCAACTGCGTATCAGCATTGTGCTAGTCGTGGCCGCTGGCGCTTGGGGACTTTATTGGTTGCCGCTGCGCGCGGCAGCTGAGGCTGGTCTTGGACAAGCCTGGGCGGTAGTGCTGCTGAGCATAGCGCCGGCGCCGTTGTTACTCCTATATACCTTTGTTAAGCGTGCCGATTTGCGCGGCACATGGCGCCAAACCCTGATCGCTGGCGGGCTTGTCGGAGCCGGCTTTGCGCTGTATGGGCTAGCACTCGTTTACACCTCAGTCATCCGCGCGACCCTGCTGTTTTACTTGATGCCGATCTGGGGGACTGTGATCGGCGCCGTATTTCTGCGTGAACGTGTTAGCTGGCGACGCTGGGCGGCAATCGCGATGGGCCTGGGGGGCTTGAGCTTGATGCTCGGCGTCGATGCGAACTCGGCCGCGAGCAGTAGTGCCAAGAGCCTTAACATAGGTGATGCATTTGCGTTGATTTCGAGCCTGTTGTGGGCCGCAGCATCGGCGTATTTACTAGGGAAACGGCATTTACAACTTCATGCTACACTCACCATGCAGTACCTTGGGGGAGGCGTGCTGTGCATCTGCATTGCGCTCGCACTGGAGCCCCAGCTGCCATCGATTGCGACGTTTCTTGAGCTCGCGCCGATGGCTCTGCTGGTGACTTGCGGGCTTATCGTGCCGTCGCTTTTTTTCTGCCTTTGGTGCTCCCAGCGTATCGCCCCGGGACGGGTTGGCTTATTGATGATGTCAGAGGTGTTGGTCGCAGTGATTAGCGCCGCATTTTTACTGCCGCAAGAAGCCCTGTCATCAACGGAGTGGTTGGGTGGTGTGGTGATAGTTGGAGCGGCTGCGATTGAGATCTCAACCAAGACCGCATCCAGCTAGAATTATGACTCTCGCAACAACTGACATTCGAGGGTGGAATGGCCACTAAAGTACCCAATTACAACGCGCTCTCTTCATTGCTCGATCGACTCGCCATTGAGAACATCAAACTGAGTTTTTTCGAAAACGCGTTAGAGCATGATGACCTGGATGCTGCAGCAGCAGAAGAATACGGTGCCAAAGCCGCGCGGCAACGTGAAATGATTGATGTATTGAAAGTCGACACTGTTGATCTAATGGTGGAGGCCGTCGCTGCCGGCAACTATGAATACGTTGCCGAGGGCAGGACTTTCGAATGAGCGCCGAAGCCATTTTGCGCGGACGGATAAGTGAACTTGTCAATATGTACTGCGAGCTTTGTCAGGTAAACCGACGTATTGGGATCTGGGATATGCGACGCCACGCCGAGTGCAAATTGCCGCTGCAAGACATCGACAAAGCTCATTTGGTCAAGACCGAGCGACTCGGACGGCAAAGTGTCGAACGCCGTGCGGTTGTCAAGAATCGCATCGATGCACTGTTCGCGGAAATTGCCAAATTTCGTCTTGAGGATTCCAACGCGTCACCTTCGTAAAGGCACGCGAACGGCCACAACCCTTTCACCTTAGCTAATTTTCGCTGTTGTTAAAGCCATAGAGCGGAGTCTACCCGATGGGAGTACCTCTACACATGTCTACAGTTGAACGTCCGACGCGCTCGGAACTCATCGCGCTGGATGCTGCATTCGTAGATGCTCGCGGCGCAATTCAACCTTTGATCGAGGGTGGCTTCGCCAGTGCGCAGTTGATTTCCTGCACCACTGGCAGCGTGCGCGCGAACCACTACCACAAAGAAGACTGGCATTATTGTTATATGGTGTCCGGGTCGATGGATTATTTCTTTCGCCCCGTCGGCTCTAGCGACACACCAACGTGCATTCGCGTCGCTAGCGGGCAAATGATCTTTACCCCGCCGATGGAGGAGCATGCGATGCAGTTCTTGGAGCAGTCCGCTTTTATCAATTTTGCCAATCGACAACGTGACCAGGCCTCTTATGAGGAAGATTTGGTGCGCGTTGAGCTGATTACGCCGAGCGCTATTTAGGGACGCCTGAATGCAAGCTACGTCCGCTTGTGTTGCGCGCGAGAATTGCCGTCTGTGCGGATCGGATGAACTGCATGACGCTTTGAGCCTCGCGCCGACACCGCCTGCAAACGCATTTCAACCAAGCCAAGAGCGGGCGCTGCAAGCGCAGCGCTTTGCGTTGCAAGTGCGTCGCTGCTTCGAGTGTGGGCACAGTCAACTGAAACATGTTGTAGATCCAAACGTACTGTTTGCTGATTACGTTTACGTGTCCGGCACCTCGCCAGCGTATGTAGCGCACCTAAACGAATTTGCGGCCAGCGCAATTGCATTGCTAGATCTGCAAAAAGGTGATCTTGTCGTTGAGATCGGCTCCAACGATGGGACTTTGTTACGGCCGTTCCAGTCACACGGTGCGCGCGTTCAAGGCATTGATCCGGCGCGAGATATTTCTGACAGTGCGAATCAAGGCGGCATTCCAACGATCAATTCATTCTTCGACATGTCTATTGCAGATGCGATCGTCGCGGAGCACGGTAAGGCACGCCTGGTGGCTGCCAACAACGTGTGCGCGCATGTAGACGACCTGCAAGGCCTGGTTGCTGCTGTGCGCCACATGCTGGCCGCCGATGGTGAGTTGTGGTTGGAAGTGTCGTACCTAAAATCAGTCGTGCAACACACACTATTCGATACGATTTACCACGAGCACCTGGATTATCATCGAGTTGCGCCGCTACGGCAGTTTTTCGCTGCTAACGGTTTGGCACTGTGGGATGCTGAACCCATCGCCACGCACGGCGGCTCCATCCGTGTGCGCGTTGCCCATCCCGGGCGCCGGGCGACGACTGCGCGAGTTGCTCAGTTGATTGCGGAAGAATCCTCACTGGGGCTTGATTGCGAACGCGGATTAGCCCAGTTAAGCACAGACATCCGCGTTGCTGGTGAGCAACTCAATGCCTTGTTAGACCAATACGTTGACGCTGGGCTGACCGGTGCTGGCTACGGTGCGCCAGCAAAAGCGACCACGCTGATGCACCAATTCGGTTTGGATCACAGGCGCATTAATTTTATTATCGATGACAGCCCCTGGAAGCAGGGTCTATTTTCCCCGGGCCTCGGAATCCCGGTCGTTAGTGCCGACCAAGGTCGAACTCGTAAGCGCGATTTTATGTTAGTACTTGCGTGGAATTTCGCCGAACCAATCATGAACAATAATCGCTGGTTCATCGAAGGCGGCGGCAAATTTGTTGTACCACTTCCGACCTTGCAAGTGCACTAACGCGAGTTCGAACCTAAACCCAAATCCTTGCTTTGTTTCAACGGAGTCTCTCTCAATGCATACGGTCCTTGTCGCCGATCTGGACGCTATTATCGCTCGCTTAGGGGACAATGCGGCCCAGTTCGCCGGAAAAACAATTGTAGTCGTGGGTGGATCCGGCTTCCTCGGGCAGCAATTTGTCGGTGTATTTGCACGCCTCAACGAGACCGTACTCGAGCAACCTTGCGAGGTCATCGCAATCGACAGTCTGATCACCGGCGCCGCCAAACGCCCGGAGGGCGAGCACGTACGTTTTATCGAACACGACATCCGTGAACGCCTCGATATTTCCGAAAAAGTTAATTTTGTTATCCACGCCGCCGGCGTCGCTAGCCCGGTCTACTATCGGCAATACCCGATTGAGACGATAGAGGTTTCTACGCTTGGAACTCGCACAATCTTGGAGCTAGCCAAGCAACATGGCGCGCGCAGCCTTTATTTCAGCTCAAGCGAAATTTATGGCGACCCTGATGCTGCGCATCTGCCGACGCCAGAACATTACCGCGGTAACGTCGCGTGCCTTGGGCCACGCGCGTGTTATGACGAAAGCAAACGGCTTGGCGAAACCCTGTGCTATATCCATGCTCGCTACTTTGACACTCACGTCAGCATCGTGCGGCCGTTCAATGTGTATGGTCCGGGCATGCGAGAAAACGACTTCCGGGTTTTGCCAAACTTTGCCAAAGCCATCAAAACCGGTGGGCCTCTGACGGTGTACGCATCCGGCAAACAAACCCGTACCTATTGTTATGGCGTTGATGCGTTGACGGGTTTTTTATTAACCCTACTCAAAGGACGCGCTGGTGAAGCCTACAACATTGGTACATCCGGACCGGAGATCTCAGTATTACAACTGGCCGATATATTGGAACGCGTGCACGGCAAGGAGCTGCCTAGAACATTTATCGACTACCCAGATACTTATCCCGGCGACGAGCCGCAACGGCGCTGCCCGGATTTGGAAAAAGCGCGCCGGGAGCTCGGCTACAGGCCGGAAGTGTCAATTGAAGATGGTTTACGCCGCTATCTGGATTGGGCCTTGGATGTATACACCGGATAGCAGGGTGTCGACATTCTCGCGGCTGCGTGCAGCGGGCCGCTGCACCGGACGGCGCCGATAGTGCGCCTCGCGCTCATTGGCGCTGGCCCGTGGGCGTCGCGTTATGCCGCCATCATGCGGACCATGCCAGGCGTCAGACTAGCTGCGGTGGTGAGCACACGTCGGCGCCAGTCTAGCTTCAGGTCGCCGCGCTGGGTACGTAGCCTCAGTGACCTTCCGGCAGCCCAGATCGATGGTGCAATAGTCGCCACCAGCGCCGATAGCCACGCGCGTACCGCCACGCACCTGCTCGACGCAGGCATTCCGGTGCTGGTCGAGAAACCAATGACACTGGACGCGCGCAGTGCACGCCGCTTGCATTGGCAGGCGCGACGCCGCGGCACACTCTTGATGGTCGCGCATACGCATCTTTATAGCGAGGCATTCGCGCAGTTGTACGAAGCCTTGCAGGTCAGTGGCACAACTATTTCTACACTGTTGGGGCAGGGCGGTAATCAGGGCCCATATCGACAGAATTGTTCGGCTTTGTGGGATTACGGCAGCCATGATATGGCAATGTTTTTACGTCTAGTCGACGCGCGCCCACACCGGATGAGAGTGCGCCAAGAACACACCGACGCAGGCGGCGTGAACACCTTTGCGACCTTTGTGTTGCCAGCCGAATCTCCGGTTACGGTAGAGATGCAAGTTGGCTCTGGCTTTGAGCTGAAACAACGACGATTGGTCGTGCAGGGACAGCCAAGGCCTGTATCGCCTGGCCTGGAAGTACAGTGCGCTGACCGAGCAGAGTTCGTCTATGACGACCTTGCAACTGACAAGGTTACTCTGCGCATGCCGGGTTCACCCGCGCAAGCACTTAGGCTGGAGGGGCGCCGCTTGCCCTTGGAGCGCACTATCGCAGCGTTTGTTATGGCCCTACGTAGAGGCCATTCAACGCATTGGAGCGCGCGTCTTGGCGTGGATGTCTGCACGGCGCTGCAACGCTGCGAGCGGTTGGCAGCAACTAGCGCCACGGCCTGAACAAGATTGGCAGGTCGTGTAATCGCCTTAGATCGCAGATAATAGACACGAGCTATCACGCGCAACTAATGAGGAGCCGCAAGTGGATTACGAGTTCTACACCGTCGACGTTTTCACCGATGTACGCTTTGGCGGAAATCAGTTGGCGGTTTTGATTGATGCTGAGGGCATTAGCGATGCGGACATGCAGCGCATTGCCGCAGAGTTCAACTATTCTGAATGTACCTTTGTGCTACCTCCTTCTGACCCAGAGAATGCCTGCAAAGTGCGCATTTTCACTCCCGATGGCGAGCTCCCTTTCGCTGGCCATCCGAATGTCGGCACGGCTCACGTTCTGGCCAAACTCGGTCGCTTAGGCACGCCATCGTCGGGCATGGTGTCAGCACATTTCGAAGAATTAAGCGGTCTGGTGGATGTGCGGGTTGCGGTCATAAACGACCTAGCGACTATTGAAATTCGCGCGCCGCGTGGTTTGGACCTAGAAATAGCAATGACGAACGCGGACGCCGCATCCCTGGTCGGTATTGAAACTACCGAGCTGGGTGAGTTTTCGCCGCGCTACGCTGAATCTGGCGTTGGCTATGTGCTGATCGAAGTGAGCAATGCCGATGTGCTCGCGCGCCTGCATGTCGATGCGGAGCAATTTGCGGCCATCCACACAGGAAAAACCAAGGTTGGCATCTACGCATTTACTCGCACCGGCGTCGGCCCAGGCAATGATATCCGCGCACGTATGTTTGCACCTCTACAGGGTATTGCAGAAGACCCGGCGACCGGCAGCGCAGCCTGTGTATTGGCCGCGTCTTTGGCGAATGCCACAGGTACGGATGGTAAACATCAATACTTATTAGAGCAGGGTATCGAGATGGGGCGTCCTAGCCATCTTAGCGCGCGCGCGACGGTAGTCGACGGTAAGGTCGATAAGATCCATCTCTACGGCCAATGCGTTGACGTAATGCGAGGCACATTGTCGCTATAGCAAGTTGCTAGCTACTCCTTAATTCGGCATGGCAGGTTCAGGGGGGAATCATTGAAGTAGTGCCGCATGGGCAGCAGCAGTCGATTGCCGGGCGCTTACCTCTGCACCAAATCGCGTGACCTAGCCTTGTACATAAGTAGACTTGCCGTAGGCCTTAACCAAAGCGTGTAGACGCGGGTGCAGAGCGACACCCGCACTAACAAGCACTCTGCGTTCTACGCCATCCCCAGTAAGCCTGATGGCGCAGAACGCTCGCTTCGCAGAAGCCGCTACCGGTCTAAGGCCGCCAGTACCTTAGGTGGTGACATCGGCAGTTCATTCATTCTCACACCGACCGCATCTTCAATCGCATTAGCGATCGCTGCCATCGGCGGAATGATTGGCACCTCGCCAACCCCGCGCACACCAAACGGGTGACTGGGATTTGCTACTTCAATCATCACCGTATCGATCATCGGCAGGTCAGAGGCCACTGGCATGCGATAGTCCAGGAACGAAGGATTTTCGAGTTTGCCTGCGTCGTTGTAGACGTATTCTTCGTTTAGAGCCCAACCAATTCCTTGCACCACGCCGCCTTGCATCTGACCTTCGACATAACTTGGATGGATCGCTCGGCCAACATCTTGAATCGCCGTGTAACGTAGAATTTTCACGCCGCCAGTTTGCCTGTCCACTTCGACATCCACAATGTGGGTTGCGAAAGCGGGGCCCGGCGCTTGCACATTAGAAGATTTGCTTGCGTTGACAGGCCCGCCCGTCTCCGGTGTTTTTGCCGCAAGTGCTTTTAATGTGAGCGGCTCAAAGGTGCCCGCATTCTCACCTGCAGGATGTGCCGCACCGTCACGCCATTCAACCGCCTCGGCATCGATATCCCACAGCATCGCAGCGCGTTCACGCAGCTGAGTGATTACGTCGCGTGCTGCCTCTACAACCAATATGCCCGCTGCAAAGGTTACGCGTGAGCCACCTGTATGCCGGTTAAAACCGAGTGCACTGGTATCCGGGATAGATGCACGTACCTGCTCGATATCAACCTCAAGCACTTCGGCCGCCATAATGCACAATGACGCGCGCGAACCACCAACATCAGGCGTGCCCGAATTGATCATGACCGTGCCGTCTTCCAGTACCGACAAAGCGCAACTGGTTTCTCCGCCAACGTTGAACCAATAACCCGAGGCAACGCCGCGCCCTTGATTAGGACCAAGCTCCGTACTCATATGCTCGTGCTGGCGCGCGGCCGCCAAGGTCTCTTGATAGCCAACAACGCCAAGCGTTGGTCCATAGGCCGTCTTGGTACCTTGTCGGGCAGCGTTACGGTCACGCAGTTCCAAAGGATCGAGTGCGAGCTCTCGAGCTAACTCATCCATTGCACTTTCAACGGCGAACGCCGCGATCGGAGCCCCAGGCGCTCTGTAAGCTGCGGCTTTCGGTCGATTGGTGACCACATCGAAGCCAACCACTTCAACGTTCTCGATGTTGTATGGCGCAAACGCACACATGCAGGCCAGATGCACGGGCGAGCCTGGATAGGCGCCCGCTTGAAAACGAAAGTCGCCTTCAGCAGCAGTGATACGCCCGTCGCGCGTAGCGCCGATCCTGACACGCATAGATGAGCCCGATGTTGGGCCGGTACTGCGAAAGACTTCTGCCCGTGTCATGGTCATTTTCACTGGACGTTGTGCCTTGCGCGACATGACTACGGCCAGCGGCTCAAGCCAAACGGTTGTTTTCGCGCCAAAACCGCCGCCAATTTCGGCCGGCGTGACGCGAATGTCAGCGACATTCATCTCCAGCAGGCCAGCGCAGTACTGGCGAATCATGAAATGACCCTGGCTGCTGCTCCAGATCTTGGTCTGGCCGTCCTCAGTCGCATCGGCAACTGCTGCATGCGGCTCTATATAACCTTGGTGCACTGGCTGTGTTGTGTACTCACGCTCGATGACTACATCAGCGGCGGCAAAACCAGCTTCAGTGTCACCAATTGTGAACGCAACACGTTTGGCAACATTGGAAGGCGCGGCTGCTGGCGTTTCGAGCCCAGCCGTCATCATGGTGTTGTGCAATAAGGGCGCGTCTGGCGCCATCGCCGCATCTACATCCAAGACATGCGGCAACACTTCATAATCAACTTCGATCAATGCCGCCGCGCGCTGCGCAGCACGCAATGTGGTAGCAGCCACAGCGGCAACCGCGTGACCGTCGTACAACACCTTGTCGCGCGCCATAAGGTTTTGTGACAGATGCTGAAAATTCACGGGCGCAGTGCCCTTGGTCGCATCAGAGGCAGAAATCTCAGGAAAGTCTGCGCTGGTGATGACCGCTTTTACGCCAACCGCCGCTTGCGCACGTCCGGTATCTATTGAGCGAATGCGTGCGTGCGCGTGCGGGCTACGCACCACCACCCCGAACAACATACCCGGCATCGCTTGGTCCGCCCCATATTCGGCGCGACCAGTAACTTTTTCGACCCCGTCAGGTCGCCACGGCCGTTTACCAATCCAGCGAAAATCAGCTGCTGCTTCAGACATTGTGTTCCTCTCTACTGCCAATGCGTGGGCGCAAGCGCATCGGCTTAAGCGACGCGCATGAATTCAACTTTAAAACGTACGTCCCCAATGGACGTCACGTGGTGCAAAACTTCTGGCGCGATAACGCCAATCACATCCGGGCTCAGCGTCCAAGTGTACTTGAACGGAGCCGTAACGGAATAACTGAGTGTACCTGCAAGTACGTGGATTCGTCCCCAAACACCGGCCTTAGTGGCGTGGTCACGTAACAGCCCTGCAGGCACTGAGTCTTGCGTGAAAACAGGTGTTTCCTTGTAAGCACGCACGCCTTGCGGGAGTTCAAGGCGCTCACATTTCAGGCAATTAAGCTCCGTCTCAAGCATCGCCTCACGGCCTGTGCGTGTTTGCGTCCACTCACGATTCACGAACGGCGGCTGGTGACGCACGTGCTGACCGTGCGCGCACTCAAGTAACGCAACCCAGTGATTATCATCATCCAGGTAAAAATCGACGATCTTGCGATTCACGCTAACTCCAAACTTAGTGGCGGCGCTCTAGATCACAGTTTTGGGAAGCGCAAAATCAGCACCTGCGCACCGCCTTGAGCGGCTTGCACTGGCACCTCACCATCCTCAGGAAACGCATACTGACAAGACCATCGATCGAGCGCGGAATCAGCATCGCCCAGCAGCGCGCCGTTAACCACTACATGATATTGCCCGCCACCGCGCGCGGCATCCTCAAGCTGCATCAATTGCCCGGATCCGAGTGTACACAACAACGCGTAAAGACCATCTGGCTCAGGCTCGATGAGGGTTTGTGTGTGTGCGGATTCGACCTGCGCTAAAGCCTGCGCAGACAACAGCTGCGGGGCGCCGACTAAACGTTGTCGTTGATTGCCTCGCACCAGTCGGTCACGCATTTGCGGCATATATTTGGCACCAGGGTCCCAGCGCTGGCGCAATGTGAAATACATGATGCCGTTGCTGCCAGCTTTGATTGGGCCATAGGGCGTGTGGCCGTTTGCATATTGCACGGTTAGCGGCGCGGCCGGTTGTTTCCCAAAATGACCGTCACCATCCACAAATACCTGGAACTGGTTAGATTCATGGAAATGCGCGCGCGTGGTCGAATGGGGTGGCTGGGATACCAAGAATCCTTGCGGCAAGCTGTTGCCGTTGGCTTCGTTGCCTTCCACGTAAATGCCGCGCTTGGGCGCAACACCCACATACTCGCGCAACAAATACTCTTGTTCGTCCACGTTGACGATGTGACGTTGCGTGTCTGCTTGGGCAGTAGAGGTTTGCAGCATGGGTCTTGTACAACTCATTGATTACTGTTCAAACAGCAGTATCGCTTGATGCCCGCTACACTTGAAGGCATTAAAGTCATTGCACCGCCAGACACACTAAATCTGGTTCTCAACTGATCGGGAGCTGTTAATGTGCAAAAAAAAGCAGGCAAATACTGCCAAATACGGCGCAGCGAAGCGCCCGTCGAAGAAAAAACGCAAACTTAGCAAGGACCTTTACGAGTCAGAGCTTGCGCGATTGCAAATTGAGCTGGTGAAGCTCAAAGAGTGGGTGCAGTTCAAGAAGATGCGTGTTGTGGTGCTGTTCGAAGGGCGCGACGCGGCGGGTAAGGGTGGCGCCATAAAACGTATCACCGAAAAGCTCAGCCCGCGCGTATGCCGAGTCGTTGCCTTGCCGGCACCAACCGAGCGACAGAAAACCCAGTGGTATTTCCAGCGTTACGTCGAGCATCTGCCCGCCGCTGGCGAATTGGTGATGTTCGACCGCAGCTGGTACAACCGGGCGGGAGTCGAGCGGGTCATGGACTTTTGCACCGATGATGAATACAACGAGTTTTTACGCTCGTGTCCAGAATTCGAGCGGATGTTGGTGCGCTCCGGTATTTTGGTGATCAAATACTGGTTCTCAGTCAGTGATGAAGAACAGGAAAAGCGTTTCCAAGAACGCATTCATCACCCGACTAAGCGCTGGAAACTGAGTCCTATGGACCTCCAATCGCGCTCTCGTTGGGTCGAGTATTCTCGCGCCAAAGATACGATGTTCGCACACACCGACATCAAGCAAGCACCATGGCATGTGGTCGACGGAAACGTCAAGAAACGCGCACGGCTTAATGTAATTTGTCACTTATTAAGTTTATTTGATTACAAAGATTTAACGCCGGAACCGATTAAACTGCCTGAGCGTCAGGCTGACGAAGGTTATGTGCGGCCGCCGATGTCGGATCAAAACTTCGTGCCGGAAATCTACTGATCTAGCGTGGCGTGTTAACGCTCGCACTAGGCGGCTTCTTCGCGCACTGGCTTGCCGAACAGGGCAACGCTGGTGACAAAGCCGACCGCGATCCATATCACCTCGCGCACACGGCGTATCAGCGCCATCGCAATGCCAGCATCAGTACTGCCGGTCAGTAAGCCGCCCAACACCAGAAATACACCTTCTTGGGCACCCAGCGCCGCCGGTACAAAAAACAGCCCCGCACGAATCAATTGTGCGGCGGCTTCGATGGTCCAGGCATCAGCGAAACTCAAATTCGTGCCCAACATGTTCATGACCAACCAAATCTCAGTCGCGCCAAGCAGCCAATTCGCGAACGCCAGTGCCAAGGCGGTGCTGACACGCGCGGCGCCAGCGGCATAAAAGTCGTGGAAATGCTGTTCCACGATCTTAATATGGCTTAACCAGGCAGGTGCGTTAGTCCCAGGCCACCATGCGCGCACCGTGCTTGACAGCAGGCCAAGGCGCTGCACGATAAAAAAGCCCGCAGTGCCGACGCTCAACGCGAACAGGCCCAGGATCGCGATCCAATGCAATTGCTCGGGTAAGTCGGGGGTGCGCAGCATAAAGGCAAAGCCAATAATCAAAAATACGATTAGTGCGGCTAGATTGACCGTGCGCGCAACGATGAGTGATGCAGTGCCTTCATGGTAAGTAATGCCGTAACAACGCTCCAGTAACAGCACCTTGACCGGTTCGCCACCGAAGCCCGCCGCCGGAAGCAAGGTGTTATAGGTCTCGCCCGCCAAACGCACCAAGAAAAAACGCGCCGACCAAGTCCAGGTCACCGGGGTACTCAACACCGCTAGTAACCAACTTAGCGCATCAATGAAAAAGGCAAGTAGATACACGGCCAACACGATACCGAGCCCAGTCAGGCCTACGCGCTGCAGTTGGATCATGACCGAGTGCGTGTCGACACTGCTCAACAATGCCGCAAAAAGCGCTGCTCCAATGCCCAAAAAACACCAAAATATGATCTTCCGACGCACGCTGGCTTGCGCTACTGGCGCATTTAGTCGCATGGTGCTCGCATCAATAAGATTATTGCGAAGCAGCTTTGAGGTGCGATATTTCTCATTTTGTGAGTTAGCTCTAGCACCCTAGAATGGAACGGCATCCCGCACTGTATGGATCTTGCTCAATGTTCTTTGACACCCGATTGTGGAGTCTAACCGTTGGCGCGCGTCGCGCCATTGTGACATGCGTCGCGCTAGGCGTCTTAGCCGCCGTTGTCGGGGTTGCACGCCTTGCTTTGCTCGGCGTTTTAATCGCATCTTTGTTTACGGGTGCGACGCCCAGCGAACTGACTTTAGGCTTCATTGGCGTCGGCCTTGTTATGTTGTTGCGCGGCGCACTTGAGCACTGGCGCGCGATGGTAGCCCACCGCACCGCGGCAACCATACAACGTGCGTTGCGCGAGCGCTTACACAGTCAAGTGGTCGCTCTCGGCCCAGCACACTTCGGCTTGCAACGCACCGGCGAGGTAATGCTGTCGATAGTGGAGGGCGTTGAACAACTTGAGGTTTGGTTTGGCGAATATCTACCGCAACTTTTTGTCGCGGCGTTAACGCCGTTCGTGATTTTCGTATTATTGGCGCCATTTGATCTGCCGGTGGCGTCAGTGCTGTTGGGTTTTGCGTTGTTTACCTTGTTGGCACCGGCAGCGTTTCACCGCTGGGACATGGCCAATAGCTTGCGTCGATCGCGTGCGTACAGTGCTTTCGGTGCAGAGTTTCTCGATAGCTTGCAAGGCTTAGCAACGCTCAAATCTTTTGGCCAAAGTGCCGCCCGCGGTGCGACTCTGGCGGACAAGGCACATGCGGTTTTCCGCTCGACCATGTGGGTGTTGGCGACCAATTCCCTGACCCGAGGCATCACCGACACCGGGCTTGCCTTGGGCAGCGCTGCGGCGCTCGCAGTGGGCGCATATCGAGTGGACTCAGGTGCGATGGAACTCACCACGCTGCTGATGGTGCTGATGGCTGGAATTGAAGTCTTTAGGCCGCAGCGAGACCTACGCTCGCTGCTGCACAACGGCATGATGGGAATGTCTGCGGCGGAAGGCATATTTAGAGTGCTGAACGCGCAGCCAACAGTACGTGAGCCGGAAGCAGCGGCGACCCAGGTGCCAGATTCTGCAGACATCGAGTTTCGCGATGTGCATTTCACCTATCCTGGCTCTACGCAGCCCGCGCATAACGGCATCACCTTCAAAGTTCGAGCGGGCACACGGGTTGGCTTCGTTGGATCCAGTGGCGCCGGCAAGAGCACCATCGTCAAGCTGATATTACGCGCCTACGATGCAAGCACAGGTGACATAAGGATTGGTGGTGCTGATGTCGGCGCGCTAAACCATCACGTGCGTAGTGCACAATTGGCCATCGTCTCGCAGGATGTTTTCTTGTTTCATGGCACAGTACGCGAGAACATCCTGTTTGGCCGTCCCGACGCTGATGATGAAACTTTACGAGCCGCAGCCCTTGATGCAAATGCGCTCGAGTTTATCGAGCGCTTACCGCACGGCTTCGACACTGTCATAGGCGAGCGCGGCGTGCGCTTGTCCGGTGGTCAACGCGCTCGATTGGCGATTGCACGGGCGCTGTTGCGCAACGCTCCGATCTTAATTCTTGATGAAGCCTTGTCTTCCGTTGACGCCCACAACGAAGCGCTCATACAGCAAGCGCTCGAACGCTTGATGCGCGAGCGTACTACTTTGATCTTCGCGCACCGTTTATCTAGCGTTATGAATGCGCACGAGATCCATGTGTTGGACCGCGGGCGCATCGTCGAATCTGGAACGCACACGGAATTGGTCACCAAACAAGCGCGCTACTTCACCTTGATGCGTGAGCAGTTGGCTGGCCAAGGCGAAAACGCCGCGGCGAACAATGACAAAACTGCTGCTGTTGACGTCATCCTGCGCGCAAGCGACGGACCGGGTTCGAGCCCACCGGCATTTGCTCTCGCTACGGCGTCGGACACGCCATTGGGCGCCGGCGAGGTGATTGACCGAGCGCCATTAGACCCTGCCGCCATGCCACTTGCGGCGCACGATATCGTTGCCGCCAGCGCCATGAGTTGGCGCGCAGCGTTGGCATCATTACTGCGCTATGCACGTCCATATAAGGTGAAACTCACCTTGACCTTTGTGTTCGGTATCACTCGCGTGCTCGCACTCATCGCCGTCGGTGTGCTGAGTGCGCTAGCCGTGGCAGCAGTGAAGAACGACGCACCGTTCGAAGTTTATCTATGGAGTCTCGCGGTAGCGGCACCATTGGCCGGTATCGTGCACTGGCTCGAGTCTTGGGTTGCACACGATATGGCGTTTCGCATGCTGGCCGAAATGCGGGTTGCGCTGTTTCGCAAGCTCGATGAATTGGCACCCGCGTACCTGACTAAGCGTCGCTCCGGCGACTTAGTTTCAATGGCGACGCATGACGTCGAGATGGTCGAATATTTCTTTGCCCACACGATCGCGCCAGCGTGCGTTGCAGTGCTGGTGCCTGGCGCAGTTCTGGCCGTACTTGCATGGCACAGCATTTGGTTGGCAGCAGCACTGTTACCGTTTTTATGCATCGTCGCGATGAGCCCGTTCTTATTGCGTGCGCGGCTTGACGAGCTCGGCTCCAGGGATCGTGAGGCGCTAGGCGAACTCAATGCCTACGTGGTCGACAGCATTCAAGGGCTCGCGGAGATCCGCGCATTCGACCGCGCCGCAGCACGTCGCGACGGCTTCTTGCAGCGCGTGGATAGGCATTTGCACGCACGCCTACCGTTCTATGCAGACATGTCTCGGCAACGCGCGAGTTTGGAAATTGCAACCGGGCTAGGTGGTCTTTCGGTGGTTGTTGTCGGCAGCGTGTTGGTACACACAGGCGCCCTTACAGCAACGCATTTACCATTACTCACGCTGTTGGCACTGGCC
>Ga0055584_100001085_pt1 | contig 26563 bp, 17 predicted proteins | sample OSDHelmetaG_FD_58716 | JGI IMG/M metagenome (GOLD analysis project Ga0055584, IMG submission 58716) | Pelagic marine sediment microbial communities from the LTER site Helgoland, North Sea, for post-phytoplankton bloom and carbon turnover... | ecosystem: Environmental > Aquatic > Marine >...
AAAAAAAGCATAATAAGACAATCCACTCTTAATATGGCATACTTACGAATTTTATTGTCCCGGTTTCTGCGGTCGTTTTGGCCGTGTGAGTACGGTGCGAGCGAGGATCTCCGGATAAATCGCAACCTCCCCCTTGTACTCCTCCCGTAGCTTAGCTATCAAATCATCCATAGCCTTGTTCTCCGTATGGGTGTGCAGGGAAGTGAGGATACTGTCGTGGACTAGGTCGAAATTCGCGACGGTTCCGTCTTTGTGGGTAAACATATCGAGATTGGCATCATAGAAACCGCGAATTTCTTCCTCCAACACGATTCGCTCTCGCACCGCGGCCTTGCCCACGAGATGGTAGAGCCATTGTACGAGCAATTTATCGCGCCGCCCCTTCATTTTTCCTTTTATTTCCGCATCGAGGCCGAGTTGTAATTTATGCGCCTCCGTTAGCATAATCTCTCTGCCCGCCAGACCGTCGGCCGCCTTGTGCAGGGCGGCGCTGTCGAGGGCGGCCGGATGTTTGGCCCGAGCCAATACATGATGGGCCATATAATCACCCGCCGTCAGTTGGCCGCCCTGCCAACTAAATAGCACCTGATCCTCCCCCGGCCATTCTTTTACATCTGGCGCCAGTGCCTGTAGGTTCGACAGGGCCTCTGCGTGCACGGTCAGCCCGTAGCGGCGGCGCAGGTCTTTGACGTAGACCTCCATATCGGCGCCGCGCTTTGTTTGGCGCAGACGGCGTTCCACCCAATCGTGCTCTTTGGCGAAATCGACGGGACGGCGTGCCTTGATTTTGAAAACGTGAAACCCCGAACCAGTTTTGACCGGCTGGGCATAGGTTTCTCCCGAAGCTATACTGTTAACCGGCTCGATCAATGGTTTCAGCAGTTCCCCGATTTTAATCCACCCCACAAATCCGTCAGGTCCGAAACGCTGCTGGATATGCGGCGTTGAGTATAGGGGGAAAAGCTCTTCGAAGGTCTCCCCCTTATCCAGTCGGTCTAATACCTCCAACGCTTTTTGCTCGCTGTCGCAGACGATGTGTTGGGTAAACACCTCGAAATCGTACTGCTGCTCCTTGAAGAACAGCTTCAATTCATCCTCAGTTGATGAATAATCTCCCTTGAGTGCTTCGACCTCGTAGAGTTTTTGTCTCAGCGCCTGCTCTAGGGTGCGCTGCACTTCTTCGGCGATGGTTGAATCGCGATCGAGTCCGCGGCGCAATCCTTCCAGCACGAGTAACTCGTGGGCTATAATGCCGTCGAGAAAGGTCTGCTTGGCCTCCTTATCCATTACATCGATATGGCGAAACCCGGTCTTCATCATCTCTTGGGCGCGCTGTTGAAAATCTTCTACGGATATTTTTCTATCGACGACGCGCGCGACGTATTCGGGTTGCGGCTCGGCAGTGGCACTGGTGACCGTCGCCAGCACACAGGCCGCGAACGCGCTCGCGATCTTGACAATAGCGGTGGAACTCAATTTAATTTCTCCTCTGGCATTGTTGTCTTCTTTCCGCTCATACAAAGCTTATATATTGTATAATATCAAATGGAAACTATTGCGAAAAAAGCATTTGTCAAGAATTGGCTCGCGCTGAAAACATGGCCATTATCCAAGGTTTTTACCCTTCTTGTGGCTGGGTTAATCAGTATACCGCAAGCGCTGGAAGCGGCGGAGTACGAGGGCCGTGCGCAGAGTGGGGATAGCCGACGGGATACGACGCAAACCTCCGTAGATTTCCCCAAAGAGATCGCGTCCTACATTGGCCCCGAGGCTTGTGAATCCTGTCATCAGGACAAATACGAAGGTTTTGTGCAGACCGCACATTATAGCACTTCGCGCTTGCCCACTGCCCATTCCATAGCGGGTAGTTTTGCACCCGAAGACGCCACCATGTGGACACGCAACCCCAACTTGTGGTTTGAAATGAGTGCCCGAGACGACGGTTTTTACCAGACGGTCAATATTTGGGATAATAACCAGTTGCATGAGCACAGCGAGCGAATCGATATCGTCACTGGATCGGGAAAGATTGGTCAGACCTACCTTTATTGGAAGGGGAGTTTGCTCTATGAGTTACCTATCTCGTATTGGGCCGCCAGTGACAAATGGATCAATAGTCCGGGGTATCTCGATGGTCAAGCCGTCTTCAATCGGCCCGTTGGCCCCCGGTGTTTGGAATGTCATGCCACGTATTTTGAGGCCGAGTCCTACGAGCACAACGTCTTTGGCCAGGGGGAATTTATGCTGGGTATTTCGTGCGAGCGCTGCCACGGTCCCGGCGCCGAGCACGCGAAAAACCAGTTGCTTAATCCCGATGGCGCCGGCGCGCCTCATATCACGCACCCCGGCGACCTGTCGCGCCAGCGCTTGATCGAAGTGTGCGCCCAATGCCACTCGGGGCCAGGTATTATGCACGGGCTGCCTTTTACTTATCGGCCGGGCGAAAATCTCAACGAGTATGTCGAACCCGAGCCGCACGATGTCCAGAACAAGATCGGCGTGCACAGCAACAATCAGGTGGCCCGACTCAGTCTCTCCACGTGTTTCCAGCAGAGCGAGGACATGACTTGCATCAGTTGCCACAACCCCCATGCTCCCGAACGCGGCGAGCGGGCGCTGTTTTCCGAGCGCTGTCTCGAATGCCATATAGTAGAGGATTGCGGCATGGAGCCCGAGTTGGGTAGCGAGATCCGCGACAACTGCATCGATTGCCATATGCCTGGGCGGCAGGACGCCACAACGCCGGTACAGGGCAGCAGGGGTATAGACCTTCCGACGATGCCGGAGCACCTTATTGGGATTTATCCAGATGCCACCGAGCTATTTATGGCACAACGCGCTGCTGCTCGGGAGTGAACTAAGGGGCTTAGCGAAATAACCGTCGCTCACTCAGAATCGTCGGGTGATAGATCATAGCGCTGTAGCGATACGCTCTGTGGCGATGAGTCCCCTTCTAATAAGCGGTATGCCCGGTCCATCTTTAACGTGGTAAAACGCTGTGTCTGGTTGCTAGTTGGCCAGACGATCTCCACAAATTCTATAGCAGTGGCCTGCCCTAAACCTATTTCCTGGCGCAGGGGCGAGGAGCCGAAACTGCCACCGCTGCCCACCGTGATATAGATATCTCGATTCTGCCCACCCTCCGTCTTTACCCCAACCCGAATTCTGGCGCCGATGGCGTCGCGATTGGAGCGGTTCCCCTGCAACAATAGCGTGAGCCAGTGGTTGCCGTGCCCTGGATTTTCGAGTAACGCGTTGCGGTAGACGTCGCCTTCAAATGCGGCGCCCAGCACCTGGTAGATATCTTGGTCGCCGTCGTGGTCGAAATCGGCAAAGGAGATGCCGTGCCCTTTCTGCAAGGTGCCGAAGCCGCCGGAGGTCGTCACATCCTGGAAGCGCTCGCCTTTGGCATTGCGGAACATGCGGTTGGGCAGTAGCGCACGAAGGTCTGGCATGCCGGTGCCGAAATAGGCATCGAGCCAGCCGTCGTTGTCGAGATCGCCAAAATTAGCTCCCATCGGTAGGATAACGCGATCCAGCCCTGTCTGAACGGTGACGTCCTCAAAAGTGCCATTGCCTCGGTTGTGATAGAGGCGCGGGTATTCGGCAGCAAAGGATTGATCTAAATAGATCGCGGCCATGTCATCTAGCTCGGCCATGTCGAAGCCAGCCACCAATATATCCTGCCAGCCATCGTTGTCATAGTCCCAGAACCAGGTCGGAAAACTGACGTAGGGATCGCGCACTTCAGCTGTTTTGGCGACCTCGCTGAAGTGGCCGCCCTCATTGTGATAGAGCACGTTATAGCCGTTGAGGTGCGAGAGATAAAGATCTAGCATGCCATCGTTATCGTAATCGCCCCAGGCTAGCCCTTTGACGAAGCCGACGTCGGCGACCCCCACCGCGGCGGCGACCTCGGAGAACGTGCCGTCGCCGTTGTTGCGAAATAACTCGCAGGGATGCGGAGGTCTAGGGGCCGGGCTGGACTCATTGCCGATATAGAGATCGAGAAAACCGTCGTTATCGTAATCGCCCCAGGCGCCAGAATGGCTAGGGTGCAGTGAGAATATGCCCGTTGCTCTGGTGACGTCTTCGAAAGTGCCTCGGCCCTGGTTTTGCAAGAGGGTATTGGGATGGAGCCCCGCTTCACCCATCCAGGCCCCGCGCAGTACCAGCAAATCGCGGTCACCATCGTTATCATAGTCGGCGTGGGCCAGGTTGAGACCGCCGAGCTGCCCGCGCAGACCGGCCTGATCGGTCCGTTCGGGAAAGGTTCCATCGCCCGCGTTATGGAAAAAACGCAGGGGGTCGCGCAGGCCGCGCGAAGAGGCGACGATATCGAGCAAGCCGTCGCCGTCGAAGTCTTCGACTACGCTGCCCCCTGCATGCCCGACCACGTCGACGCCGGCGGCGGCGGCAATGTCGACGAAAGGACCGATATCGTATTCGGAGGCAAAGGCAGCAGGTGGAATTAGCCAGGGTTCGGGGACTTTATCCGGGTATTGCCCCAGAGTCATATAGGCGATATTGAGCAGCCAGCGGGCTGTGAGGTTATCCGGTTCTCTCTCCAGATTGGCTTGGTAGATTTTGATCGCCCTTAGTGGTCCGGCTGGTAGTTCGGTTGCCTCGTCTCGTGCCATCGGAAAGATCCACGAGTGGGGTGGCGTTCCATTTTCTTCTCCCCCCAAGCGGAGATAGGCGATGGCGAGGTGGTCCCACAGCATCTGCTTATAACTCTCTGCAACGGGCACCTGTCGCCGCTCTATCTCAGCGTAGACGTACTCGAATTGGGCGATGGCCTTTGCCGTTTCCCCACCATGTAAAAGTTCGATCGCGATCTTGATGCGAAGCTGCATTTCCTGTGCGGGAGCGAGCTTTTGCCCTAATAAGGTGCTAATGCCTGCCGCTCTGGCGCGATTCATATAGACATTGACGACGGGATCTGCTCGACGGGCGATGCCGCCTAGATAGGCAGCCATTTCCCGCGATGCCGCAGAGAGCGCAGGCGCAGGTTCTGGTTGTGCCTGCGACGGGCCGGGCGTAAAAACTGTCCACAGTACGGCGCAGACCAGCCACTCTCTCATGTACCCGTTTCCTCCTCTATGGTGATGCTCTGGTTGGCGTCTATGTGCAGGAGAGTTTGCAATTCACCGCTGGGCCAGAAAATCTGTAGGGTATCAACTGTAGTGTGGTCGCCTAAGCCCAAGGTCAGGCGCACATCGCTACTGCCCATATAACCATAGCTGGCGCGGATCTCTCGCGTCTGCACTAGGTCGCCGGCTACGGCGCGGATCTTGGCTCCGATGCCCTGCCGGTTGCTCTTGCTGCCCTTGGTGCTAATGCTGAGGTAGTGGTTATTATTGCCACCGTCATTGCGCAGCAGAGTGCAGTGGGGGGTGTCGGAGTCGGAGACGAAGATATCGACGTCGCCATCGTTGTCGTAGTCGCCAAATACCGCGCCGTGACTGACCCGCTTTACGCGCATACCGGGCCCGCTCTCGTCGCTCACCTCGGCGAAGGTGCCATCGCCTTGATTGCGGAACAATTGGTTTTGCTGGGCATAGGTCGTGGAGGGATCGTATTCTCTGACATTTTCATCTAGGTGCCCGTTCGAGACAAAAACGTCGAGCCAGCCGTCGTTATCGTAGTCCAAAAAAGCGGAAGTCATGCCCAGATACGGCACGCTTTCCACGCCGAGTTGGGCCGAGAACGTCAGGTCGGTATAGAAGCCGTCGCCGTCATTGTGGTAGAGCGTATTGGCCAACCACTGGAAGGTGGCGACGATGATGTCGAAGCGCCCGTCGTTGTCGTAATCGCCCAGATCGGCTCCCATCGCCGACTCGGCCAGGCCCTCCTCATTATAGGCAACACCTGCCACGGCGCCATTTTCCGTGAACGTTCCGTCGCTGTTGTTGACAAAGAGGAAGTTGGGTGTTTTGTCGTTGGCAACAAAGAGGTCGGGATCGCCATCGCTGTCGATATCGCCGAATACCACCGCGAGTTGACGGCCGGAATCCGTTTGTAAACCGGCTTGCTCTGTCACCTCGGCAAAGGTCAGTCCACCGTCGTTGCGGTAGAGCACGCCGGACTGGCCCGGATAGGTGGTCGGGCCACAATAGGACCGCGCCTCGCCGGCGGAACACTCTATGTTGGTCGCCGGGTCAAATTTCATATAGTTGGCTACGTAGAGATCCAAATCGCCGTCGCGGTCGTAGTCGGCAAATGCCGCGTGCGTGCCCCAGCCCGGATCGGCTACGCCGCTAGCGGTGGCGATATCGGTGAAGATACCTTGCCCATCGTTCTGGTAGAGCCGGTTTGCACCGTAGTTCGTCACGTAGAGATCCGAGTCTCCGTCTCCATCGATGTCGCCAACAGCTGCCCCCATGCCAAAGGCCTCATCGCCCGTGCCGGACTCGGCGCTGCGGTCGGTGAACGTGCCATCGCCTTGATTGCGATAATAGGCATTGGGTCCCGTCGCTCCCGCATAGCCGGGCAGCGCGGCTCCATTGACGATATAGAGGTCGAGAAAACCGTCCCCATCTCCGTCGAAAAAAGCGGCTCCAGAGCCCACGGCTTCTACCATGTATTTTGCTCCGCTCGCGCCGTTTATATAACGAAAATCGATGCCTGCCTCGCGGGTGACCTCGACAAATTGGGGCATCGAAGCTGCAGTCGGTACAGCGCCCAACGAGAGCAGGCAGATGATATGCAGTGAGTATAGGGGAAATTTTGTAACCATTTGTTTAGCTGATGTCCGCATGTCGGTCGGGTTTTCTTTGGGAAAGAGGGCAATCCTGGGATGTGGTCAGCGATATGCAATACTTCGCAACATTGTTAGTCCCGCTTTTTAGCTGCGTCGAGGATCTGCTGTACCAGCGCGGCGTTGCGCCTGAGTTGGGCATTGTTGGGGTCGACCTGCAGGCCGCGGCGATAGCTCACCAGCGCCTGTGGGGCTTGTCTGGTTCGCATGTGTGCGTTGCCGAGGGCTAAGTAGGATAACACGTAGGTAGAGTCCGCTTGCAGTGCGCGATGGAATAGGGCGATGGCTTTGTTGATCTGTCCCTGCCGCAGGTGGATATTGCCTAGGTTATGGTATGAAGGGGCGAATGAAGAGTCGCGGGTGATGGCCTGGAGATAGTGAATTCGGGCCTGGTCGTGCTGGCCGCGCCGCGCGTAGGCTCTGCCGATATCGTGATAGAGTTCGGCCTTGTCGGGTGTTGTGAGCAAGGTATTTTTCAACGAGAAGATCTCTCGCTCCTCTTCATCGAGGCGTCGGTAGAGATCCAATTGACGCCGTCCTTCCTCCGGTTTGCCACTGCGCAATAGGGCGTTGCCCAAGTTAAAGCGCGCACGGGCATAGAGTGAATCTAGTTGTACGGCGCGAGTTAGTTCGGCGGCGGCGGCGGTGTAATCGCGGCCGCGATAGTAGATAGTGGCCAGCCCGTTGCGATATTTGGCCACTGTCGAATCGGCTCTGATGGCCTGGCGGTAGGCCTCTTCCGCTGCATCATAGTTGTTTTTTTTGCGCTGCACTTCGCCGAGATTGTACCACGCCTCGCCGTAGCTGGGTAGCGCTTTGATGGCGCGGCGATAGGCGGTGATTGCCGCGTCGTAACGCCCCTTGCTGAAGTAGAGCAGCCCCAATGACATATGGGCCCAAGGATAGTCGGGACTGAGTTCGGTCGCTTTTTCGAGTATGGCCACGGCCTCGTCGTGGCGATCGAGACGAGTTAGCAGTATGGCCAACTCGGTTCGTGCTTTGGCGTAGTCTACCCGTAGGGAGATGGCCCGCTCATACGCTGCAACCGCCTGGGGCAACTGCTCGTCTTTGACATAGGCGGCGGCCAGTTTTCGCTGCCTGTCTGGCGACTTATTTTGTCTGTGCACCGCGAGTTGGTAGGCCTGTACTGCCAAGCGATAGCGTCCTTCTTCCATCAACTGGTCTCCCCGGGCTTCGCTGGTATCAGCGAAAGCGGGAGATGGATCTTGACAGGCGAGAACGGCCAATAGGAGAGCCATCGGCACACTGCTGTGCCCCATGAGCCAAGAGAACATTACCAAGCGGTCCAGCCGCCATCTACGGCGATGACCGCGCCCGTCACATACGTGCCGGCAACAGTGCATAAAAAAAGCACAGCTAGTGCTAGTTCGCTTGGATCGCCGAGGCCGATGTCGGGAATAAAGGCGCGTAGTTTTGCACTCATATTTTTTATTTGCCGTGTAAGGGGCTGTGTCCGCCATCTGCATCATGGGCGGCGGCAAAGCGGAAACTCGGCAATTCCACAATAGAGGCCTGTGGCTCCCCCTCGCGCAGAGCGTAGGCCCGATCGAGTTTTAGTCCCTGCCAGCGCTGCGATTGATTGGTCGCCGGCCAGATAAGTTCGACAAATTCCACGGCTACTGCATCGCCGAGGCCGATGTGGGGCATCAGTGGATTAGCGCCAAAACTACCGCCAGTACCGATGATCTGGTGAATATCGCGGCTACTGCCATCGGCTAACCGCACCCGCACCCGCACCCGACCACCAACGGCACTTCGATTTGACTCTACCCCCTGGGGGTATAATCGCAACCACCGGTGTCCGTGCCCCGGATTCTCGTAGAGCACGTTTTGATAGAGATCGCCCTCAAAGGCGCCGCCCATCACCTGAAAGATATCCAAGTCCCCGTCGTTGTCCATATCTGCAAAAGATACGCCGTGTCCCTTCTGCACATTGCCGAAGCCCCCCGTTGTTGTAACGTCCTGAAATCTGGTGCCACCCTGGTTGCGCAACATGCGATTCGGCGTCAGAGAGCGCAGGTCGGGAATCCCAGTGCCGATATAGCAGTCCGGGAAGCCATCGTTATCTAAGTCGCCATAGTTGGCGCCCATGGCGAGGATAACCCGGTCCATTACTCCCAGAGCTTCTGTCGTCTCGGTAAAGGTGCCATCTCCGTCGTTGTGGTATACTCGGCTGTAATCAGAAGTAAAATTCTCCCCAAGGTAAGCGCGGGCAATATCACCCAGTTCGTCAATCTTGTAGCCACCGACAAACAAATCGAGCCAACCATCGTTGTCATAATCCCAAAACCAGGTTGGAAAGCTTTCTATTGGCCCCGGTATTCCGGCCTTGGCCTCAAAGCGCCAACCCTCCGGCTGGTTGCCCAAATTGCGATAGAGAATATTGTCTTGATAGAACTGAGACACGTAGAGGTCGATTAAGCCGTCGTTGTCCACATCCCCCCAAGCGGCACCCTTCACATAACCCACATGATGGAGACCAACCCTCTCTGCCACGTCGACAAAAGTACCATCTCCTTGGTTGCGAAACAGTTGACATGGGTGGGAGTACTGGCTGGATTCATTGCCAATAAAGATATCGAGCCAGCCGTCGTTGTCGTAATCGGCAAAGGCCGCCACTTGGGTCGGGTGCAGGGTAAACAGTCCAGCCATCCGCGTCACATCGGTGAACGTGCCGTTTCCTTCGTTGCGCAGTAGGGAATTAGGCATGTTCCCCTCTTCGCTCATCCAAGCACCACGCAGTACGAACAAATCGACATCGCCATCGTTGTCGTAGTCGGCTTGCTCCAGATTGAGCCCTCCAATCTGTCCGGCTAACCCTGCCAGAATAGTGGCCTCGGTAAAGGTCCCGTTGCCCTCGTTGTGAAAGTAGCGCAGTGGATCGTACAAACCCGAGGAAGAAACGACGATGTCGAGCAAACCATCGCCGTCAAAATCCTCCACCGCACTGCCTCCCGACAGTCCCACTGCATCGACTCCGGCCGCCGGTGCCACATCGCGGAAACGTCGGATCCCACTTTCTTCTTCTGCGAACACGCTAGGGGAGATTCGCCATCTCTCCGGTACTCCATCCGGGTATTCTCCCAAAGTCATGTAGGCCAGGTTCAACAACCACTGAGTCCCCAGGTCGTCCGGTTGTTTCTCCAATTTGGCTCGATAGTGCTCGATAGCGCGGCGAGACCCCTGCGGCAGACTGTGCACCCCCTTCTCCCGTATCGGCATCAAGCAGGATTCAGAAGTGTGATTTTTAAGACAGTTCTCCTGTTCTCCCAAACGCAGCCAGGCAATCCCGAGCTGTTCGTGCAAATTGAGTAAGCTCCTCTCGCTCACCGTCACTTCGCCGGACTCCATTATGGCTAGCGCGTTCTCTAGTTCCTCGATGCCTTGACGGGTATCTCCGGCCAGCACCCGCTCATTGGCAATTAGTATATTCAGACGCAGCCGCTTGTCAGCGCTCATCTTCTGTGCAAGCAGGGTACTCATGCCCTCGACGCGGGTCTTATTTAAAAAATGAATGGCAATGGGGTCGACGCGCTTGGCAATGCGCAATAACGCAGAGGCCATAAAGCGGGAATCCCCTCGGTCGGGAACAGCCTCCATCTGCCCCAGCGCCGCCGAGGCCCCCAATAAAACCGCAATCGCCACTAACTTGGTGATACTTGGCGTAGAACGGGTCACGTTTTTCTGAGCGAGCTTCAAGCCTCTATTGACGATATGTATTATAGCGTTGGAGGAAATCATGCAAGTAACCTTATAACAGCGCCGGGTTCGGCGCGGCGGCATCGATGCCCAAGTCTTCGCGCGCGGCAACGACGACATCCATAGCGATATGCCCGCGCCGCGCCCTATCGGCCAGCGCCGCATAGGCGATAGTCTCGGCATCTACTTCGAAGTAGTGGCGCAGTTCCGCGCGACTCTCGCTGCGACCAAAGCCGTCCGTCCCCAGAGAAATAGGCGCGTGGGGAAAGTGATGCGCCACCGATTCGGGCAGGGCCTTTAGATAATCCGTTGCCACTACATAACTGGCTTCTTCATCGTGCAAACACTGGCGCAACCACGGCACGCGCTGCTCGCATTCGGGGTGCAGCCAGTTCCAGCGCTCGACTTCGAGCCCCTCGCGGTGCAGCTGTTGAAAACTAGTCGCACTCCACACCTCGGCGCGCACGCCATAGCGCTGCTCTAAAATATCCCCCGCGCGCAGCGCCTCGGTGACAATGCTGCCGCTGGCCACCAGGTGTACCTCGGTGTGCGCCGCATCCGCGCCCTGGCCGCGCAGCAGATACAAACCCTTTAACACCCCTTCTTCGGCGCCTTGTGGCAGGGGCGGCATGGTGTATTCTTCGTTCTGCACCGTCAGGTAGTATATCAGCTCCTCGCCCATCTCCCCCATGCGCCGCAGTCCTTCGCGCATAATGACGGCCAGTTCGCAAGCATAGACCGCGTCGTAGGCCATCACGTGCGGGAAAGTAAAGGCCGCCAGATGACTCTGGCCGTCCTGATGCTGTAACCCCTCGCCATTGAGCGTGGTGCGCCCAGAGGTCGCGCCGATGAGAAAGCCGCGCGCGCCCTGGTCACCGGCGGCCCACACGAGATCCCCCACGCGCTGGAAGCCGAAGATGGAGTAAAACACAAAGACCGGCAGCGTCGCTACCCCGTGCGTATTGTGGGCTGTGCCAGCGGCAATAAAGGACGACATCGCCCCCGCCTCGCTGATGCCCTCTTCCAAGAGCTGACCATCGCGGGCCTCGCGATAATAGGTCAGGCTATCGCTGTCGACCGGCTCGTAGAGCTGGCCGATATGCGAGTAAATTCCATACTGGCGAAAAAGCGCTTCCATGCCAAACGTGCGCGCCTCGTCGGGCACAATTGGCACGATCAGTTTGCCCAGTTTGTCGTCGCGCAGCAGTTGAGTGAGAATGCGCACAAAAGCCATCGTCGAAGAAAGAGTGCGCTCTCCGCTGCCGCGCATAAACTCGTCGAAGATATCTGCGCGCGCTGCGGGCATACTCGTCCTCGCCGTGCGCCGAACGGGCACATAACCGCCCAGAGCCTGTCGACGCTCCTGCAAATAACCAATCTCCGGGCTATCGGCAGGGGGTCTATAAAAGGAAAGCTCGTCCACTTCCTCATCCGAAAGTGGTATGCCAAAGCGGGTGCGGATCTGTCGCAGCATGCCCGCGTCGAGCTTCTTCTGCTGGTGCGCCGTCATGCGCCCCTCTCCGACCTCTCCCATGCCGTAGCCCTTTATCGTCTTGGCCAGCACGACCGAAGGGGCTCCTCGGGTATCCACGGCCGCCTTAAAAGCAGCGTAGACTTTGTCCACATCGTGGCCACCGCGACGGATACTGCGGATCTGCTCGTCCGTCAACTGCTCGGACATCTTTAGCATGCGCTCGCTTACGCCAAAAAAATGCTGGCGCTGATACTCGCCGCTAGAGACGCTGTATTTCTGGTACTGCCCGTCGACAATCTCCCCCATGCGCCGCTCTATGAGCCCCTCGTCATCCTGCGCCAAAAGCCGGTCCCAATCGCTGCCCCAAATCACCTTAATGACATTCCATCCCGCACCGAGAAAGAAGGTCTCTAGTTCCTGGATAATTTTCCCATTGCCGCGCACTGGCCCATCTAAGCGCTGCAAATTGCAGTTTACGACAAAGACCAGATTATCGAGTTTTTCGCGCGCCGCCAACGAAATGGCGCCGAGCGACTCGGGCTCGTCCGTCTCACCGTCGCCGATAAATGCCCATGTCCGCGCATCTCCCCGCGGCTTCAGGCCCCGATCTTCTAGATAGCGGTTATAACGCGCTTGATAGATGGCCATGATTGAACTCAGCCCCATAGAAGCCGATGGGAACTGCCAGAATCCGGGCATGAGTCTTGGGTGCGGATACGAGGGCAAACCGCCGCCGGGGCGCAGTTCGTGGCGAAAATTGCGCAGATGTTCTTCTTCTAGGCGTCCCTCTAAAAAGGCGCGTGCATAGATACCGGGAGACGTATGCGCCTGAAAGAAGACCTGGTCGCCTTCAAACTCGCCGTCGCCGCCGCGTAGAAAGTGATTGAATGCCACCTCGTAGAGGGTTGCCGACGAAGCATAGGTGGCAATATGACCGCCGATAGTAGGATCTTCTCGGTTGGCGCGCACGACAGTGATAATGGCATTCCAACGAATCATATTGCGAATGCGCCGCTCCAGATCGTGGCTGCCTGGATAGGGGGGTTGCAATTCGGCGGGGATCGTGTTGATATAGGGCGTACTGGCGACGGGAGGCAGGGCGGCACCGCGGCGACGAGCGTGGGCCTGCAGTTCGGCAAAGAGCACCCGCGCCCGCTCTACTCCTCCGTGCCCGATGACCCAGTCGAGCGACTCGAGCCATTCGTTCTTTTCTATCTCGTCTGCATTCTGTTTCTCAGACATTATCCCCTCCGTCTACCTGCCATGACCAGCCTCAACATCTAGGACCACCGAGGAAATCAGCTTTTCCACTGATACATTCCCGAGGTCGAAAATGTACAAATGCCGAGCTCAGAGCAAGGACAAACTCAAGGTGTTTTACTATTAGTCTCCGCGATGGATATACCCCGCCAGCGCAAAGAAACGCTCGCCGTCGCGCCAGCAGCGCATGTGCAAATCCTCATAGGACTCGTCGAGTGGTGCCAACTCTTCCAACGCATCGTCGATACGCGTCACGTAGAGTGTGAGTATTTCTTTGCTGGCCGGGTCGACCACCTTGAGCTGCGCCGCGAGTTGCCCCTGTATCGAACAGTAGCGTCCACCCACCAACGCCAAACCCGCCAAACGCACGGCCGTCGGCTCGAGATTAAAATCGAGACGATCGAGCGCCTCTTCTAATGATTTATACTCGGCTGACTCGACTTCCACGCCCAAGTCCTTGCGGTGATTCATCGCAATTTCAGCCAAGACACGCTCTTTGTATTGAGCCTGACCTAGAGCTTGATAGGCCCCCGCACAAAAGAGGAGCAATACAGCTGCGACCGACAATAGTCGATAGTTTCGCCGCATAAAGCCCCGCTTCTTGCCGCCAGCGAGAATCGCCTCTACGCGCGCAGCGGGCAGCTCCTTCTCGGCGTAATAGCGGCGTATACCCCGCTCTATATCGCTCATGAAGCCGCCTCGCTTTCGTCGCCCCACATTTTGTTTAACACGGCAGCCATCTTGCGTTTTCCCCTATTGATCAAACTGAGCACCGTGCCGCGCGGCCGACCGCTAAATTCGGCGATCTCGCGCGCCGTATAGCCCTCGACGCAGCTGAGAAAAATGGCCTCGCGCTCTTCCGGACGCAGCTCAGCTAATGCCGGCTCTAAATCGTCCATCGTCACTGAGTCGCCCACATCGACCGCCCCAGCGTGCTCATCTTCATACGGTTCAAAAGCCACCAACTGGTGGCGGCGATGCTGATCGACAAAGAGGTTGCGCACGGCGGCAAACAAGCGCGGGCGCTCCACCTTGCCACCGTATTTCTGGTAGAGGCGCAGCCAGGCCTCTTGCACCAGGTCCTCGGCATCGTCCTCGCGGTGTGTCAACGCTAGGGCATAGCGATATGCCGCTTGTAAAAGTTCTCTTTCGTCCAATATATTCTGGGCTACACCTTCGCGCGTTAGCATTCGACCAACGCGCGAAGGTATAACTCTTCCTTCTATTTATTGCTCTCTAAATGATAAGGGCGTTTCTCTCCGTCTACCGAATGTACTAAAGCCTGCAAAACGCGCAGCTTTTCTCCCTTGCCCGCCACGAGAAAATCGAGATCGTATTTGCGCCCTTCTGCATCGACAAAATCAGCACAGCTGACATAGAATAGTCCCTTTTTCACTACGCCTTTATGTAGGGCTTTAAATTCCAGATTTTTTAGGTTACCCGTCGCCACGTCGTATATCAAATAATCCCCGTCCACCGTCGTCGCTTCGACATGTGCCAACATCGCCTCGTTGAGTTGCGCGCGCACTTCCCCTTTAATTGAAGGATCGTCAGCGGCAAATACATTCGCCGTTAGAGCAGCGCAAAAGAGCATAGCATAGATCGTTTTCATGTTTTCATTTCCTCTCGAATGATAAAGTTAACATCGTCACCCATACTACGAACGAAACGTCCATTTGATTGCACAGCACTGCATCTTTTTTTAAGCGCTCGTCAACAGCGCATCGCTTTTCCTTTTCCAACTCCGACAACCAACCTACGGATGAGTATGGCCACCGATACCAGGTCTACGACCTCTATGGGTAGGAGATCGCACAAACGGGTAATTTCTCCACCCGCGCTTTTGTCTTAGTTTAAGCACCTGTGGTCTACACTCTAATACGGGGATAAAAGAAATGAGCGGTTGGATTGGCGTGGACTTAGACGGCACCTTGGCCCATTACGACGGCTGGCACGGCCCGGAGCATATTGGCGATCCCATCCCCACCATGCTCGAGCGCGTGCGCGGCTGGCTGGCCGAGGGTAAACGCATAAAGATCTTCACCGCCCGCGCCTCGGTGCCCACGTACGTGCCCCCCATTACAGCCTGGTTAGAAGCACATGGCATCGAAGGCCTAGAGGTGACGTGCATCAAAGATTTTGAAATGATCGAGCTCTGGGACGATCGCTGCGTGCAGGTGATACCCAATACCGGCGTGCCGGTGCTGATGGAAGGCCTATAGCAGACTAGTCGACCCGCTCTAGCGCTGCGATTTTCCATTCGGGGTGCCGCTCCATCTCCAGCGCCGCGTGGGCAAAGAACGGATATACGCTCCATTCGACACAGCCGAGTAGATCTGGTTTGCCGTCGCCGTTTAAATCTCCGGCCCAGGCATTGGGTCCGTGAATCGTAAAGGCCAGCGGCTCGCCGTAGCAGCACATCTGCCGCGGCTCAGCAAAGACCGGCTCCTGAGCGCTGCCGACATTGCGCAGCAGATAGATTTCCCCCGTGCCCGCCAGGTTATAGACCAGGTCCTTGAGCCCGTTGCCATCCCAATCGACCGCGCGAAACGACTCGGTCCAATGTTTTTCACGGCCGACAATGGCGTCCTCAACCACCCGCCCGTCGGCTAAACATACCGGCGCTTCCCTGCGCACGCGCAATGCGCCCTCCTCGTCCCGATACTGCACAAATAGCGCCGCGCGGCGGTCGCTATCGTGCGTGATAAAATCCATCAGGCCATCGCCGTTCCAGTCGGCAAAAGCCGCCCCCGTGCGCCAGTGAAACGGCGAGCGCGCATCGCGTGGATACGGATGGTTGGCCAAGGTGTCGTCGCCGCCATCGCGCCCCGACGCCGCACGCAATTCCGGCGAATCGGGAAAACCGTCTACCTCCACAAACTGGCGTGGGCCAAAGCGCGGCTCTGCATGCGTGCCGACATTCTTATACCAGACGATGCGGTTCGTTTCGTTGGGCAACAGCAGGTCGGGTAAACCATCGCCGTCCCAATCGATGAAGACCGGGTACGGATAGCCCATATTATGCCAGTGCTCACCGCCTAAAATATCGTCGCGCAGCACGCGGATCGGCGCGCCGTCGGCCTCGATCACCTGTGGCTCGTCCCAAAGTGGGCGTTCGTTCGTGCCGCGGTTGCGCGTGATACGCGGCCACCCATAACCACCGCCCACGAGCAAATCCACCGCGCCATTTCCATTCCAATCGACGGCGCAGGGCCAAGCCTGGTCGCTGCAAGAAACTACCGCCGCAACCGACTCTGCGCGCTCTTTTTTTGCAAAATTCGGCAACCCATCTCGCGTGCCCAAATACTCATAAAAAGCGAGTTCTTGATAGACATTGCCCTGTATCAAGAGTCCGCTGCGCACGCCGTCCTGCACAAAACGCACTTGCGTAGCGCACTCCTCAGCAGCGAGCATATCGAGCTCTACAGCCGCAGAAAAAATGCCGTTGCCCTCCGCCCGATGCCAGCGCAAGCTGCGCGCAAAACGCCACGCACCAATGTCCAGAGACAATATTTCGACCCCGTCCTCTCTAGGCAAAAAGGCCACGCGCACACCTCCGCCTAAGTCTATGGGTTCAGCGGCGACAAAGGGCCAGCCGGCGGGGTTTTTGTTGCGGATAAAATGGCCATTGACGACGAGATCGAGTGCACCGTCGCCATCGACATCGCACAGTTGCACGTCTTCTATAGACTCAAAGGGAACGGCCAGTTCCGGACCGCGCTGAAACACGGGCCAGCCGCCGCCGTCGCGCTCGTCCGTTTGTAAAAAAAAGACGACCTCGCCACTACCGCGTTCGGCGAAAGCTATATCCACGCGCCCGTCGCCATCGATATCGGCAAAAGCAGCGCACTGGTACACGCCGGGAAAGTGCCGGAGTGCACCCCCTTCTTCGTCGCGGTAGCGCAAACGCACCATATCGCCAAAAGAAAAGGCGGCGTCTGTGCGCGGATAACAAACCACGCCGCTAATCGGCGCACCGGGGCGATGATAATAGTTCCAGCAGCCCAATAGGTCCGCCCGGCCGCTGCCGCGCAGGTCGGCTAAACACATCGAACCACCCAGCACAATAGGACGCGGCACACCGGCATTATAGCGCAGCAGGTCGCCCACGCCGACCATCGGCACGTAATCCTGCGGCTCCATATCAGGGCGCGTGGCCGCCGTACAAAAACGCAGCTCGTAAACGCGGTGCTGCGGATCTTCAACAACCCATTCGATGTGCCCGCAGTCACCGTAAGCGAACTCATCGCCGCGCCCAAACCCGACGGCCTGCCCCGTTGCCCGATTGATAAGCTCGATCGAATTGGGATCGAATACGCCTTGGGCACCCGCTCGACGCACCAAATCGCCAAAGTCAATCCTAGGGGCAAAGGGTATCACCCCGAGGTCGTCCGGCAACGAGGTCTCTATATGTATTTCTAAGCGAATGTGTTGCATAATAAAAGTCTGCCGGCGAGAAACTATCGGGCGGGTAGGAACAGTCTATTAGATCAGGACCGTTGGCCAATGACCGAGCGCAGCGTGCGCTCATATTGCTCTACAGCAGCCATTAATTTTTCAAATAGCGCAGTCGCATCACTCATATCTTCGGCGCGCGCGCACTCCTCCAACCGCGCGGCGGCCCGAAACGCCGCGTTCTCACCCAAGACACCCAAGACACTCTTGTAGGCGTGCGCCGTCTGTATCAGCTGTTTGGCATCGACACTTTCCACGGCGCTGAGAATACCTTTCTGCGAATGCAGGCGCGCCTCCAAGATCATATCGACTAACTCGCGCAGCAAATCCTCGTCGCCTGCTACTCCCTCTAAGAGCGTCGCACGCACTTCACTGTGCTCATTATCCACCTCTACTTCCACCTCTTGCGCCGTCTCTACTAGCGCCAATAGCTCTGCGGAGCGAAACGGTTTGGCCAGATAGTCGTCCATGCCCGCAGCCAAACAGACCTCGCGGTCGCCGGCCAACGCATTGCCCGTCAATGCTATAATTTTCAGCTCGGGTAGGTTGTTCTTGCGCTCTTCCTCGCGTATGATCTCCGTCGCCTCAAGGCCACTCATACCCGGCATCTGCAAATCCATCAGCACCAGGTCAAATGCGCGGTCCTTCCCCAACAGCACCAGGGCCGCCGAGCCGGAGTTCATGGTGACAATCTCGTGGCCACGCCGGCCCAAGATGCTCTGCACCACCTTCTGGTTCGGCTCCATATCCTCGACTAACAACACGCGCAGAACAGTCTTGGGGGGTGTGGGAGAGGCCGCGGACGGTGGCACCTCCTCAGCGGCAACGAACCCCGCTTCGGGCCGCCCTAGGCGAGCAGTAAACAAGAAGGTACTGCCCTGCCCAACCTGGCTCTCGACCCAGATCTTCCCATCCATCATTTCTACGATCTGCTTGGATATCGCCAGCCCCAGCCCCGTACCACCAAATTGCCGCGTAGTAGAAGCGTCAGCCTGCGTAAAGACGCCAAAGATCTCCCCGACCTTGTCCTCTTCAATGCCCACTCCCGTGTCGGCAATGGCAAAGCGCAGCACATCCTCGGCCTCTGCCGATTCCTCGATCGCCACTTCGACCGCAACCGTTCCTTCGTTTGTAAATTTTACGGCATTTCCCGCGAGGTTAATCAAGACCTGACAGAGCCGACCGGCATCGCCCTTATACAATTCTGCTACGCTGTCCTTGCTGTCACATGAGAGAACGAGCGACTTGCTCTGGGCCATCGGTTTCACGGTCGCGAGTGCATGTTCGATGCACTCGCGCAGCAGAAACGGCTCGTCTTCCAGCAGCACGGCGTGGCGCTCCATGCGCGAGAACTCCAGCAAATCGTTGAGCAATTTTAACAGACTCTCAGCCGAGCGGTAGACCAATTGCAAATGCTCGCGCTGTTCATCATCGAGCTCCGTTTCCAACAAGAGCTCCGTCATGCCCAGTACCGCGTTCATCGGCGTGCGAATTTCGTGGCTCATATTCGCTAAGAACTGACTCTTTACCTCGGTCGCCGCCTCCGCCGTATCTTTGGCGATCAACAACTCCTCGGCCGTGCGACGGTGTTCATCGACTTCGTGCTGTAATTCGGTCAGGTGGCGCTCGCTGGCGCGAATATCGTCGCGGCGGCGAAACGCCTCGGACAGTAGGTCGGCCACCAGCTTGATGCTCTCGACAACCGCCGGCGGAAATGCATGTACTTGCGTGCTATTGGCCGCCAAGGTCCCATGCGAGAACGGCACATCAATCACGGAGCGAATCCCCTCGCTAAACATCTCTTCAATGACCGCACGCTCGTCGTAAGCGTCATCGTTGTGTAAGTCCGGTCGATAAAGCGATTGCCCCGAACGCCAAACGCCAGAGATCAACTGGTTGCTGTGATCGTATGTGGTGTGTTCATCCATTTTCTGGCCGTGGGCATCCAGTTGATACGAAGCGAATTTCAACGAAGCTGAGTTCGGATCAAAAACGTTGAAACCGCAATAGGCGAAGGGCACGCCCAGCGCCTGCAGCATGGCGTAGGAACTCTGCAGGACTTTGTCGATATCTCCACCGCGTTCCATGCCCCAGATTTGTTCACGCATCTGCCGCGCAACAGAACCTTCGGCCTCTACGCGTTTGCGCTCGCTAATATCCTGCAGCATGAGCAAGTGTCCGCGACTCTCTCCCCCTTCTGTTTCTAATGGAAAGAGGGCCACTTCGCACATACACCCCGAAGCCTCGAGCATCAGTTCGGTGCGCCGCGCCGCGCTTGTTCCCCCTCCGAGCCAATTGGCGATTTCCCGCGACACACTGCCGACGCCGAGACCGACCAATTCACTCTCCGATAAAAGCAAGATGCGCGCGGCGGGATTGATATCGACGATGCGATCCTTATCATCGAGCACCAACACGCCATAGCTCATATGCTCTATGAGCAGATCGCGCGCGACCGGCCTCAGTTCAAAGAGGCGAAAGCGAAAGAGCGCCCACGCGCTAATCATCCCCGTAAAGGCAAAAGCAAAGGGCGTCAGGTCTAAGAGGGGGAATGGGCTCAGCGAGAACAAATAAATAAAATTGGCCAACCAAGGCACCGTAGAGGCGGCGACCAAGGCGCCAATCTGTTTCTTATACGGACCGTGCGCGCCCAAATAACGCCGCACCAGCGCCACCAAACCAACCAGGAGCAATACGTAGGAGTAGGTCGCGTGCAACCAGAAACCCGTACCCTGTGTCATCGAAACGACGCTGAAGCCACTCTCCTGTACGAGATCGATCTGCTGCCAGTAGAAACCGTGTAGGGCATCGTTCCACACAATGATTAACACCAACGCAGGTTCGACTAACAACCAGCGCGCAGTGCGCAGGCCAATGTCGCGCCCGCTGTATTGCAGCGCAAAATAAAACCAAGCACCCGGCACCATGACGATGCCTATATAGAGCACCTTGACCCACAACATCTTGTCGGCCATCGTCACAGCCGCCATTTCCAGCGCCGCCCCCAGTGACCACAGCGCCACGCCCAACATCAGCACACCGAGCGGCCAGGCGCCCAGTTGGCGGCGCTGGCCCCAGATATAAGCAACGACCATAGCCGAAAGCAGAGCAGACAAGGCCAGTGGTAAATTATAGGAGGTATATTGCCACATTAAAACTCGCATGTGTCTTTATTGTCAAGGCGTAAACATACGCCTATTCTCGGCCAAAACCAAGCTGGGCGCTTCATATAAATGACAACAAGGGCCCGCAGCATATGCCGCGAACCCTTGTTGCGATTTACTGGTATAAGAAAATACTAGTAGCGGTAGTGGTCCGGCTTGTAGGGACCCGCAACGGGAATTCCCAAATATTCCGCCTGATCGCCACTCAACTCGTCGAGCTCAACGCCGAGTTTCTTCAAGTGCAAGTTGGCCACCTTCTCGTCGAGGTGCTTGGGCAGCATATATACGCCAACCTCGTACTTCTCGTGGTTATTGTATAACTCCATCTGCGCCAAAACCTGGTTCGTAAAGGAGTTCGACATCACAAAGGAAGGATGGCCGGTGGCGCAGCCCAAATTGACTAGACGACCTTCGGCCAGAAGCAGAATGCTATTGCCAGCGGGGAAGGTATACTTGTCGACCTGCGGCTTGATCTCGACGTGCTCGATGCCGGCGAAACCCTGCAACTGAGCCACCTGAATTTCGACGTCAAAATGGCCGATATTACAGACGATCGAACCGTCTTTCATCTTTTCCATATGATCGATACGGATGATGTCTTTGCAGCCCGTCGTCGTCACGAAGATATCGCCTTCGGCCACGGCGTTGTCCATCTTCTTAATTTCATAGCCTTCCATGGCCGCCTGTAGCGCGCAAATCGGGTCGATTTCAGTGACGATAACGCGGGCGCCCAAACCCTTCATGGCAGCGGCACACCCCTTGCCTACATCGCCATAACCGGCGATGACGGCTACCTTGCCAGCAATCATAATATCGGTGGCGCGTTTGATGCCGTCGGCCAGCGACTCGCGACAGCCGTAGAGATTGTCGAACTTGGACTTGGTGACGCTGTCGTTGACATTGATGGCCGGCACCTTGAGCGCATCCTCTTTGAGCATCTGGTAGAGGTGATGCACGCCGGTCGTCGTCTCCTCGGAGATACCGCGAATATTGGGCAACAAATGCGGATGTTTGTCGTGTACCCATTTGGTCAGATCGCCGCCGTCGTCGAGGATCATATTGATCTCTTCGCCCTCGGCCCAGTTGAGCGTCTGCTCGGTGCACCACCAGTATTCCTCTTCCGTTTCACCCTTCCAGGCAAAGACCGGCACGCCCGTCGCGGCAATGGCCGCCGCGGCGTGATCCTGCGTAGAAAAAATATTGCACGAACACCAACGCACCTCAGCACCCAGCGCCGTTAGCGTCTCGATCAGCACAGCCGTCTGAATCGTCATGTGCAGCGAACCGGCAATGCGCGCGCCCTTGAGCGGCTGTTCGGCGGCGTATTCATCGCGCAGGGACATCAGACCGGGCATTTCCTGCTCGGCGAGAATTATTTCCTGGCGTCCCCATTCGGCCAGCGACATGTCGGCGACCTTGTAATCCTGTCCGCTGGTCTCAACGGTCTTTTCTGCAGCTTGTGTCATTTTTTAGTCCTTTTTTATGGCTTGGAACGTGATGAGTTGCAGTGTGTCGGGAGCGCCGATCACTTCGGCACCCTCTATTTCAAAGCGGTTATTTTGTAGCCACCCGCGCACTTCGTCGGGAGGGAAACCCAGCCAGAGATCGGCCAACTTCTCGCGTAAACTTTCATCGTCGTGGCGGTGTAGATCGACCACGACCAAGCGCCCGCCTGATTTTAGGGCGCGGTGGGCTTCGCGGATCGTATCGGCAGGTCGCGACAAATGATGCAGCACCATACAAGACATCACCAGGTCGACCTCGCCGTCGGCCACCGGCAAATGCCCTAAATCGCCGAGGCGAAAATCACAGCGCACCGCCTCTTTACCCAGCGTCTTACGCGCCATATCGAGCATCGTCGTCGACGAATCTACGGCTACCACGCGCTCGCTCTGGCGCAGCAGGCCGGGCAGCAGCAGCCCAGCACCCGTGCCCATATCGAGCGCCGTAGCCGTAGCCGCAGGCACCATATCGAGCGCGACCTTGCGGTAGTAGTCGCCATCGAGCGATTGGTGCAATTGTTCCGGGTCCTTGATATTGTCAAAAAAGGAGCGCGTCTGTTCGCGACGCCCGTCGACGACTTCTTCCAGCCCCTGCAAGTCCTCCGCATAATAGGGCAATGTGCGCTCGTGGCGCTCTAATACATCGAGCGTGTCTACCACGAGCGTTTCGGACGATTCGCCGTGGCCTTGGTAATAAATCCAGGTGCCCTCGCGCCGACTCGTTACCAATTCGGCTTCGGCCAATATCTTGAGATGGCGCGATATGCGGCTCTGCCCCATGCCGAGTATGCCAATAATCTCGTTGACATTCAGCGGACCACGCACGAGCAGGCGCACCAAGCGCAGGCGCGTCTCGTCGGCGAGTGCCTTGTAGATTTTGAGTGAATTGGCCATAGGTAAAACATACTATGAGCATCTATAAATGTCAATATCAAGATTAATTGATATATAGAATATCGGCACGCCCTTTATTTTCTTTAAAAATATCTACCAGTTTGCCCGCTGGTGTGGTGCCTTATAGTAGTAGTGGCCAACATATACGCTATCCATGCAAACTAAACCCGAGGAATTTCGACCTATGGATATTCAATCTTTCTTTGCCCGCGTCGCCAGCGGCAACCTCGACGCCGTGCGCCAACAGCTCGATACTTCCCCCTTCCTCACCCACGCGCATAACCCCGACAAAGAAGCCTGGGACGAAGGATCCCCTTTACACAGCGCCGCTAAACACGGACACCTAGAAATCGCAACATTGCTCGTCGAGCGCAATGCTGAAGTCTACTCTCACCCCCACGCCTCGTATCCAGCCGTCATTATCGCCGCCTGGAACAAGAAACAAGATCTCGTCGATTATTTTCTTAAAGATATCCCGGACCAAGCCCATGGCACCAACCGACTCGGCGTCACTATTCACTTGGCCGCCCGCCAAGGGTGGACCGATATCGTTCGCCAGCATATTGCGGCAGACCCCCTGGCCATACACCAGCGCGGTTGGATTGGCGACACCCCGCTCCACTGGCCGGCGCATAATGGCGACGTCGAGACGGTAGAATTATTACTCGACGCCGGCGCCGACATCGAGGCCGACGAGATTAACGCCTACGGCGGCAAACCGCTGCACTGGGCCAGCGAACACGAACCAGAAACGGTCAAATTTCTGCTCCAGCGGGGCGCCGACGTAAATGCCCGCAACGAGAAGACCGATTCCAATCACCTCGGCTTTACCCCACTTATTATGAATGCATCGCAGAAAGATGATTGCGCAGAAGTCACCCAACTACTCATCGAAGCCGGCGCAGATATCGACGCCACCGATGCCCTGAGCAAGACGGCCTTAGACCACGCCCTAGCGACTGGGCTCGAACGCATCCCGGCCGTGTTGCGCCAACACGGAGCAAAACAATAACATGTACACACGCTACAAGAGGCCTTTAGCCCTATGAGCGATACGCCCCTAGCGAGCCTCGTCGTCCGCGCCCAAACCGGCGACCACCTAGCCTACGACCAGATCGTCCATCGCTTCCAAGATATGGCCGTCGGTTATGCCGGTGCCCTCTTAGGCGACTTTCACTTAGCCGAAGACGCGGCACAAGACGCCTTTGTCGCCGCATGGAACGAGTTACCGCGCCTGCGCGAAGCGGCGGCTTTCCCCGGCTGGTTCCGCCAGATGGTCTTTACGCGCAGCACGCGCCTGCGGCGCGCGCGCCGCCCTGTGCTAAGCGACGAAAGCCAACAGCTAGTGGAAGACAACGCGCCTAGCCCGGCCGCTGAACTGGAGGAAAAAGACGTGAGACAGTGGGTATTGCACAGCGTGGAAAAATTGCCCGAAAAAGAGCGTTTAGTCACGATGCTCTTCTATATATCGGAGTACTCACACCAGCAAATTGCCGATTTTTTAGGCGTGACATTGGACACCGTAAACAATCGCCTGCGCGCTGCGCGCAAAAAACTAAAAGAGGATATGCTGGAAATGACCAAAAAGCAGCTACACGACAGCGCCCCCTCGCGCAACGAGCGCTTTGCACAGCGCATCTACCAGCTCTTGCAGCCCGATTCCATGCAGACAGAAAACTACCAATACGGCATCGAAAAAGTGAACGGCCACGACGCCTGGGCGCTGTTTTGTGCCAGCACTGCCGGTGATATTGCGCGCGTGCGAGCGCTCTTAGACCGCGACCCCAAACTAGTCAACGCCCAGTACTGGTATCAGTTTCCCATTCACATGGCCGTGCGCGGAAACCATATAGAAGTCGTGCAAATGCTGCTCGACGCCGGTGCCGACCCCGGCCAGTCTCGCTTTACGTATAATTCTTGGGACAAGCTCCTCGAAATAACAAACGAACGCGGCTACGATGCGCTAGGACGCATTTTGTGCGCAGCGATGCAGGAGCGCTTCGGCTACGACCCTGGCTTTGCGTCCTTAGCGAATGCCATCAAAGAGCGCGACCGCCCTTTAGTCGAAAGCCTGCTGACAGAGGCGCCCCAACTCGTAGGACAAGCGGACGCCTTGGGCAACGGCCCCTTACACTGGGCCGCCCTCACGCGCCAAACGGACCTGATCGACCTCTTCTTAGAGAGGGGAGCTGCTATAGAGAACCGCCGCGCCGACGGCCGCACCCCACTGCTAACGGCCCTCAACGGCGACTACTGGTACCGAGCAAATAATCTACCCGCCGATGCACCCGACGCTTGGCGTATTGTGCTGCACCTGCTCGCCAAGGGCGCCGACTATAGCTTGAGCATTGCCTGTGCTGCCGGTGACAGCGAGCGCGTGGATGAGATCTTGGCAAAGGATCCGGCACAGGCCCGACACCTCGACGCCGGGCAGCGCAGCCCACTCACCTATGCGGCCGAGCGCGGCCATATCGAGATCGTGCGCACACTACTCGCACACGGCGCCGATCCCAACCAGCCCGAGACCTTGTGCGGCCGCGGCGGCGCCCTCTTTGAAGCCAGCGCCAACAACCACCTCGACATAGCCGCACTGCTGCTCCAACACGGGGCCGACGCCAATGCCCATGGCGACTCGTCGGGCACCTGTATCACCATCGTCGAGACCAAACACCCCCAAAATTGCCGGCCCATGCAAGATCTGCTGCGCCAGCACGGGGCCTTTATGCCACCTTATGCTCTCGACGATGAAGCGTTAGAACGAGAGATTAGAGCGGACGGCCCGGCCTTGGCGGACGAACAGTTCATGCACGAAGTCCTAGGGCGCAAAAAACCGCAACTCATGCGCCTCGTATTAGAAAAGCACGCCGAGAAAATGGATCGTCTCTTGCTGAGCGATATCTGGGGCGGCAACTACCCGACCGACCCCGCACTCATACGCACCCTCTATGAGCGCGGTCTCGACTTAAATCGCGCCAATTGGATTGGCCGCACTTTTTTGCACAGCGCCGCCGAAAAAGGCGATATCGCAGCGGCGCGCACGTTTATAGAATTGGGCGCCAATATCGAAGCGATCGAACTAGATTTCGACACGACTCCCCTCGGCAGCGCCGCGCGCAAAGGACAGCAAGAGATGGTGGAATTTCTCTTGGCGCAGGGCGCCGATGCCAGGGCTCCTGCCGATGCACCTTGGGGGCTGGCATTAGTCCAGGCAGAGAAGGAAGGGCATGAGAACGTAGCGGTACGGCTCAAAGAGCACTTGACCAGCAAATAAATTATTTCTTGGAAGACATCCGCCACTGCGATAGTATATATTACATAAGAGAGCCCCTATATA
>Ga0055584_100001086_pt1 | contig 26557 bp, 22 predicted proteins | sample OSDHelmetaG_FD_58716 | JGI IMG/M metagenome (GOLD analysis project Ga0055584, IMG submission 58716) | Pelagic marine sediment microbial communities from the LTER site Helgoland, North Sea, for post-phytoplankton bloom and carbon turnover... | ecosystem: Environmental > Aquatic > Marine >...
TAGAAGTCAGTGGGTTTCCGTCGCCATCGGCCTCGGCCAGAAAAGCTGCCTTAGCAGCATTGGCGGCCGTCAGGTTTGCAACCAGATCAGCGAGGTCCGCATTTTCTGCGATAGTTGTATCGATTGCAGCGTTTGCAGCTGTAACAGAAGCAGCAGTGCTATCAACGCCAGCTATAGCGGCTTGAAGATCAGCAATAGTTGCGCCGGACTGAGCAACAGTTACTGAGTAGTACTCGGCAACTTCAACCTTGTTAGCAAGTGCGGCAGAGGCTGCACCGAAGTCTGGATCGGAAGCATCAACGGCTGCTACAGCATTGATTGCTGCAAACATGATCGCACCGCGTGATGTGCCAGCATTCAGCTCGGCAGTTACGGCGTCGATGGCGAGTTGCAGGTTTGCTGCTGTAACTTCACCGCCGATCAGGTCAGTAACGAAATTAGTAGCGAAGATCGCATTTGGCAGGAACGCCGGGTAGATACCCGTGTCGCCGTTGAAAGCGGGGTTTACGGCAATAGCGTCGGCCATTGCTGCGAGTGACAAACCGCCGTCGAATAGTGCTTCTAGCTCGGCGAGAATTTCAGCGCCTGGAGCGGCACCGACCATTCCAACCGTAAGCTGGATAATTTGAGTTCTTTCTGCTGCTGTAGCCATTTATGACTCCTTGATTGTTTCTAAATTGTTAGTTCCGATCCAGACATGCCAAAAATAGCATATGACCGCATATCGGTAGTGCAAGCATACTTAAGGCGGTCCCCTTCCCTTGTGATTGCAATCACACCAAAAAGAAATTACCCAATCTGCCATCTTTCAGCATCGTAGCTGCGCCTTAGTGTGTCGGCAGCAGTACAATTAACTCGCGGATTCTACCTTCGAAAAGTGAATATGACAACCAAAAAGCCCCGTTTTTATGACGACTAGCTCACGCTAAGCGTCTATTTTTGAAGGATTTTCCGTTATTCGGCCCAAAAAGGGCTAAAAAGCGAGGCTGAGTCCGATCTCGAAGGTCGAATCGATGCTCTGAAACAGGTCCAGATTGCTGTGCTGATCCTGATAGAAATAGTTGGCCATCAGGGTCAGATCGTCTCTGAGCGCCCGCCGATACTGCAGCAGCACGTAGCTTCTGCGCAGCCAGCGCTTCGCATTGTCTTGCAGCAGCGGCGTGTAGCCGGCGGAATCCCGGAGCTGAGTGTGGCTGAGCTGGCTGCGGAACTCCCCGATCGGTAGCGAGATTTGCCAGTTCAGGTTGAGCTGCCAGCCATCGCGGTCGCCCCCCGGGCGCCCCGATTCGATGGCGGTATTCGCTAGGAGGCCGATCTCCGCGCTAAGTAGTTGATCGCCGAAGCGATTGCTTAGCGGGCAGTTCATGCCGCCGGAGGCCCTGCTCTCCAGCGCATTCAGGTGGTTCTGACCGGGGAATAACTGCTGCTGCACCGCTAGGCCGTAGTAGGGCCGGCAACGCCCCTCGCTGACAGGCTGATAGCGCGCCCGCACATCGCTCGCGGTGTAGAGCGAGCTGCCGCCGAACTGCAGGTGATTCACCCCGGCATCCAGCTGCCAGCTGTGGCTGCGACTCGGCCTTAAGAAGGAGTAGCGCCCGCCTAGCTGCAGCAGGTCGGACTGGGTGTCCTCGCTGACTCGGCCTCTTACGTCCGCCTGCCAGCTGTGCTGGTGCTCGGGGGTCAGCCTGCGGTAAGCGCCGGCCAGACGGAAGTTGCCGTAGGGGCCGCTCTGGGGCCGAAATTCCTCATTCAGATCGAGCTGGATCGGCAGCCCAGAGAGGGTGAGAGTAATCTGGCTGGGGTCTGGCGCCCCATTGAGGTTGCTATCGTAGCCCGCCAACACATCGAGCTGGGCGCTGCGCTCGCTGGTCAGTGCCCGCCAAGTCCGCTGCCGGTTCTGCACCACGGCCTGAATATCGGCGGGCAGGTCTTCTCGATCCAGCAGGGAGGCGTTCAACTCCAGGGCCGAGAACAGCTGGCCCTGCAGATACAGCGCCTGGGCATATTCGATCTGCGCCGCGCCATTGTCCGGCTCCAGCAGCAGGGCCCGCTCCAGCGACTCCGAGGCCTCGGCGACGTTGCCGCTGTTTAGCTGCGCGGCGCCATACAGGGCGAAGAACTCCGAACTCTCCAGGCAGTCCTCAAACAGCGGCGTCAGGCGCTGGCTGAGGGCGCGCCAGTCGGTGTCGGCATCCGGGTAGAAGCCGCTCAGGTCGGGGCAGAAGTCTTGGGCTTGGTTTAGATTCTGGGCGATGCTAGGTACGGGTGAGAATCCGCCAATGAGTAGAAGGAGGAGAATCGCTGCTATTGCTAATCGTTGCATACACCCTGGCTACCCTGTGGACGTGAGTTTGCCATGCACAAACCGCCTACTAAACAGGGCGGGATTATCTTGGATACGCCGTGAGTATGCAATACGAGGTGCCCATCAAAGCCACTAATTACGCCCTATTGCGGGATGTCGGCCAACTTGCGACCAGCCTGATTCGGGCCTATTTGCTGGTCTCGCGAGTGCCGGCAACCACCTTGAGTTGGGGTGGCTTTCGCAGGCTGCGCGGCGCACTGGGTTCTTTGAAGGCCGGCGAGAATAAGGTGTGAGGAATACGCAGCCCATTCAGCAGGTAACTGCCCTGAGATTCGAGGCTCAGGTCGCTGAGTTGGCGTGCCGCACACTCGCCGATCAATATCGGCTGGGCTAGCTCCTCGGTCAGCTCCTGAATGCGCAGGGTGATGGTGACTGTGTCACCTAATAAGGAGTGACTGCGCCGGTGTGCCGGGCCGATCGAACCGATCAGCGCCGGGCCTTGTTCGATGCCGATGCCCAGGGCCAGAGGCTCCAGACCCATGGCGGACTGCGGGCTCAGCATGTCTGGATCGATGGCGCCCTGCATCTGCTCGGCCGCAGCAAGTGCCTGTTCGGCGGCCTCGCGGCCCTGTCCGTCCCAGACGGCGAGCAGGCTATCGCCCTTGAACTCGTGCACGCGTCCGCCGTGCTGTTCCACGATCTCGGTGGCGCGCACGAAGAAGAAGTGCAAGACGGCGGCCGATTCCTCCGGGGGACGTGCCTCGCCGAATGCCGCGAAGTTTCTGAGGTCAGCACTGAGCAGCGTGACGTCGCAGCGCTTGGCGTTGATGGCCGAATTGGGCAGCTTGTAGGCGATCTCCTGCGCCACGTCGATGGGCAGGTAGCTGCTGAGGTTCTCGTACACGCGACCCCGCTCGACGCGAACGCGACTCTGTTCCAGAAGCAGCAACAGGGAGGCGGCCAACAGGCTGAACAGCGCCGGGCTGAGCCAGCCGAGCCAGATCTCACCGCTGCTCATCAGCTGCATATGCAGGCTCAGGGCGGCAAGGGGCAGGAGAATGCCCGCCGCGGGCAGGCCATAGGCCGAGATGCGGCCGGGTGCAGAGGCAAGCTTCCACAGCGCGGCTGCGAACAGCAGGCTGAGCAGGCCTAGCAGCCAGGCCGAGGAGCGCGGTGTATAGGGTATCTGGGCATCGAGCAGGCTGGCGAGCACGCGCATCTGCAGCTCGACCCCCGGCGCAGCCCCGCTATAGGGCGTGGGTACGATATCGACCATGCTGAGCGCAGTGGCGCCGACCAAGACCCAGGTGTTCTCCAGCATGCCGGCTTCGACATTGCCATTGATCACATCGATGGCCGAGATCGCCTGAAAATTATCCGGTGACTGCTTGTAGGAGATGCGCAGATTGCCCTGGGCGTCTAGCGGAATCGCCAGACCCGGGTAGGCATCGAGTAATAGCTGCTGCGCTGGACCGAACAGCGATGTGTCGGTGCTGATGCTAGCGCCCGATCCCGCATTGTTTGTGGCCTCGAGCAGGGCGCTTATGGAGAGCGCAGGGTAGGCCGCACCCTCGACGCAGATCGCGGCGGGGAAGCCGCGCACGGAGCCATCGCTCGCTATGTCGGTGGCGATATGGCCTGCGTTAATACCCGCGAAACCCGCGTGGTTAGCGATGTAGCCCTGTGCAGCGGGCAGTCCGGCAGCGGCGCTGCAGCCTACGCCATTGAGTGGGTGTGACAGCGCGCCTACGCGCACAGATTGCTCCCCCTGCAGGGGCACCTGCGCGATTACGGCGCCGCGGGCGGATTCCAGCGCCGCGACTAGCTCGGCATCGCCAGCCTTAGCCTCGGAATAGTAAACATCGTGTATCTGTAGCTGTGCGCCGGCGGCATCGATGGCGTTCACCAGTCGCGCCATGTCTTGCCGCGCCCAGGGCCAGGGGCCGATCTGCTCGAGACTGCGCTCGTCGATAGCGACCAGGGTTATGCGCTGCTCCAGATTGGTATCGCTGGCGAGAGTCCAGCCCAGCGCGCCGAGGTTCTCCTCGAGATTTCGCAGAGCACCGCCGAAGACGGCGAAGAGCAGGGCAGTAAACAGCGCAGCCGCCAGCAAGACCACGAGCCGCCCTCTGCTCGGCACCAGGTGCAGCAGTACGTGGAGCGGATTCAGGCTCTTGGCGGGTACGGCGATGCTCATTACTGCGCGTCCCACAGGGTCAGGCCGTTGATGCTGCCGTTATTCAGGAGTTGCTCGAACAGATAGCCCGCCTCAGTACCGTCCTGGCTGACTGCGCCCGCTAGACGATTGGTAGGGGACTGCGCATTGAAGTAGCCGCGCTCTGATATGCCACCACTGGCGTTAAAGTCGATGACGCCGGTGTTGAGGTGGTGCAGATTGAGCTCGGTCGCGAACAGGCTGCGGTCGAAGTCGATATCGAGACTGCCGCCATTGACCTGCATCGCCACGATGCCGCTGTCGGAATTATAGAATGCCTGGGCGCTATCGAGCGCGAAGCTCACCGGCCCCAGACCCGTTTCGATCTGCGGGCTCAGGGATTCGGCGCGGAACAGGGCGTTCTGCACATCGCCGACAGTGACCTGTCGGCCTGCGCTCGCCTCGGCGTAGCTCAGCGTGATGCGCTCTTGCACGTCCGGGTCGTTATTCCAGCGGCCCCAGACCAGTTGCCGTTCAGTCAAGGCCGCGGCCGCCAGCGGTAGCTCGGGAGTGAACTCGGGTATGTCGCCGGCCACCTGCGCCGCCGCCTTCTGTGAGGAGACGTTCTCCAGATAGATATCGGTAGCAGCGGTCTTCTCGTCCGCATTGGTCTCGGGCTCTGCCATAGCAAGCTGCACGTCTTCGCGCATCGCATCAGGCTCGCGCTCGTGGGGCGCCGGTATCAGGCGCGGCGCTAGCGCGGTGCCTTCGAATTCCATGATCTGCAGCGAGTTGCCGCTTAGCTCCACAGCGTTCTCGGCACAGGGGCCGATAGCTGCGACCGTGCATTCGGCCGAGTAGGGGGCCATGACGATGGCGCCCTGGTTCACCAGGGCACGGGTGGTTTGCTGTGTGGCACTTACCACGAAGTCTGTGCCGCGCACGCCGATGGCGGCTATTGGCGTGTTCAACCTAAAACGGGAGCGGGCCGCCTTCGCGCCCTCGCCGGAGATCGCCCGGGTTACACCCTCGACCAGGTTAAACTTGATCAGGGACTGCTCGGGTGCGGCGGCGTCATACTGGTAGCTGATGATCTCGAGTTCGCTGTCGGGGCGCACGGAGAGCATCGCCTCGTCTACGAACTGCACGTGAACATGGCCATTGGAGAGGGTCAGTACCCGCTCGCCCATATGTATCTCACTGCCGACCTTGACCTGCCGCCGCGGCTGGTCTTCGCGCAGCAGGTAGACCTTGCCGAGGACCAGAGAGACTTTGCCCACGGCCGTAGTTTCCTGCGCCTGGGCCGAGGTGCCGACAACCAGCGCTACCGCCAGCAGGCAGGCGCGACTAAAGCTTGTGCAGGAACTGACGAAAAATTCCATACCCGTGCTTTTCATCTTTTCAGTTCTATAGACCGAGACAGTTGTCATAATTAGATTCTCCGGGGAGGGTGCCGAGAAGAAAGATGCACCTCGCCCATTCAAAGTTAGCAGCGAAAATAACCCATACCGCGACCAGGCCGAGTGATACCAATCACATGAAGTCAAAATACTCGTATTTGCTATTAAGTTTCAACTACTTATAATGATTCAGAACAGCGAAATTCGATGCTGGCCCAGCGATGTCGGGACCCCAAGTTCATGGCTGTAACCCCCGAACTACTCAGCAGCTTCCCGCTGTTAAAACCCCTGCCGAAAGACCTGCTGACTCAGCTCGCCCAACAGTCGAGCCTGAAGAAGTTTGCGCGGCGCGCCATTGTGCTGAACGCGGGGGTGCCGGAGGATCACGTCTGCTTCCTGTTCGAGGGGCGTTTGCAGGGTGTGGATTTTACCATAGATGGGCGGGAAGTAGGCCTATACTTCGTCGAACCGGGCGACTTCTGCGGCGAACTTGGCCTTTTCGACGAGGGCCAGCAGCCGGAATATATCATGGCTCTTACCCCCGTCGTGGTGGTGAATATCCCCACCGAGAGCCTGCGCGAGATCATGCTGCGCCATGCCAGCGTGGTCAATATGCTGGGCCGCAAGCTCGCCGCCCGGGTACGGCAGATGACCGAGCAGCGCACGCTGCTGGGCCTGCCCAACGTCTCCCAGCGCGTCTGCTGTCAGCTCTGGTCGCTGGTTACTAGCAGCGGCCGCAACAAGAGTGACATCCCCCATAGCCTGGCGGCCATTACTAACCCGCCTACGCATCAGGAGATTGCCATCATGCTGAACGTGAGCCGGGAGACGGTGACACGGGTATTTCAGAAGCTGCAGAACCAGAAGATCGTGCAGCGCGCCGGCCCCGGCAGCCTGTTGATCAACGACCCCACCGCGCTACAGCAGTTGGCTGAGGGAAATAGGGAGCTGTAGTTCCACCGCTTTCTGGCGTGCCGACTTTGAAACGAAGCGCTTGCGACATGTGCCAGATATTTCGCTAAGTATCGGTGGGGGTTGAAAAACTCCAGCCGATACCCAATTAATACAGCTCGGTTGTGTGACTCTCAACGGTAGCGTGCGGCCTGGCAAAAAGTATTTTCTGGAACCGCTGCAGGCGGTTCTCTTTCTCGCCCCGAGCGAAAGCTGCGAAACAAGACAAACAACAATGATGAATAATTCCCAATCAAAGAACTATGCTGAACTAGCCAGCGCCTTTAAGTCGGTGCGAAGCTACTTCATCTACGCTGGCATTTTCAGTGCCGCCGTAAACCTGCTGATGCTCGCGCCTATTATTTATATGTTGCAGGTCTACGACCGGGTCATCGGCAGCGGCAGCATGTCGACTCTCGGTGTACTCACTATCCTACTGCTTTGCCTGCTAAGTGCCGCCGGCGCCTTCGAGTGGGTCAGGTCCAGAATGCTCATCGGAGTAAGTAACCGTCTGGAGATCGACCTTCGCTCGCGTGTCTTCGACGCGACCTTCAAGCGTGCACTGCTGGTAGGCGGTCAGGGCAGTGCCCAGCCGAATGGGGACCTTACCGGGCTAAGGCAGTTTCTTACCGGCAACGGCCTGTTCGCCTTTTTCGATGCGCCCTGGTTCCCGATCTACGTCGCCATCATGTTCATGTTCCACCCCTGGTTTGGCGTCGCCGCCATCTTCGCCGGCATCGTCATGGTCGTTCTCGCCTACGTCAATGAGAAAGTAACGAATCAGAAACTACAGGATGCCAATGCCAAGGCTTTCGGCGTGAGCAATCAGATTAATCGCAGCCTGCAGAACGCCGAGGTCATCGCCGCCATGGGAATGACCGCCGATATTCGCCAAATTCAGGAACGACAGTCAGACGAGGTATTGGAGCTGCAAACCAATGCGAGCAAACAGGCCGCCCTGCTTACCAGCATCTCCAAGTCTTTCAGAATGATCATGCAGTCGATGCTACTGGGCCTTGGCGCGCTACTGGCGCTGCAACAGGAAATTTCTCCCGGCATGATGATCGCCGGTTCGCTATTGCTTGGCCGCGCCCTGGCTCCCATAGATTTATTGGTAGGAAGCTGGAAGGGCTTCACCGTCGCGCGCGCGCAGTACGACCGCCTGGGACAACTGTTAGAACAAATACCTGCCACCGCAGAGACGATGGACCTGCCGGCGCCCATGGGCAACCTAACTGCACAGCAGATCACGGTGATTCCCCCGGGCGCGAGGGTTCCTTCGGTTAGGTCGGTGTCGCTGGCACTGCAGGCTGGCGAATCGATGGCCATCGTCGGCCCCAGCGCATCCGGTAAGTCCAGCTTGGCGCGTGCGCTACTGGGCATCTGGCCCGCCGCAGCCGGACAGGTTCGCTTGGACAACGCAGACATCGCCGCCTGGGATCGTGCGAAACTCGGACCGTATATTGGGTATCTGCCGCAGGATATCGAGCTCTTCGACGGCACGATCTCCGACAACATCTGTCGCTTCGGCGATCTGGATTCGGGGAAGGTCGTGGAGGCGGCGAAGCTGGCTGGCGTTCACGAGATGATCTTGCACCTGCCCCAGGGCTACGACACGGTGATCGGCGTCAGCGGCGGCGTACTCTCTGGCGGCCAGCGTCAGCGCATCGGCATGGCCCGAGCCGTTTACGGCAACCCGCGCCTGATCATTCTGGACGAGCCGAATTCTAATCTCGACGACCTCGGCGAGAAGCAACTCGCCCAGAGTCTGGAGCGCATCAAGGCCTACCGCTGCACCGTGGTAGTCATCACCCACAGGACGCTTCTGCTCGGAAGCGTCGACAAGATGCTGGTCATGCAGGACGGGGCGGCGGCGATGTTCGGGCCGCGCGACGAGGTGCTAGCCAAGCTGCGAGAACAGTCTCAGCCTGCCGCGCCGGGGGCGACTAAGCCCGCAGTGCAGTCTGCGGCCAACCCCGCGGCATTGAGAAAAAATGAGAGCGCCTAACAGATCTTACAAGGTAAACGAATTAGAGAATGCCGGGCTAAAGCCCTAGCGGAAATATAAAGTCATGAACAACGATCAGACAGCAATCTTACCCAATACCGACAGAACTGGAGAACGACTCTCCAATATCGATTCGCCCAAGCGTTTTGGTATTACACTCTTTATTCTTGTTTTCGGTGTGTTCGGACTGTGGTCCGTTGTCGCTCCCATCGAGGGTGCTGCCCACGCGCCTGGGCAAGTTGCCGTAAAGACCTACAAGCAGATAGTGCAACACCTGGAAGGTGGAATCGTTCGCGAGATCAGGGCGCGCGATGGCGACCTCGTGAATGCCGGCGACCCCTTGCTGATCCTGGATAACACGCAGTCGCTGGCAGAGCTGGACATCGTGAACGGGCGATTCGCTGCGGACAAGGCTCTGGAATCGCGCCTTATCGCCGAGCGCGATGGCCTGGACGTAGTCTCCTATCCCGAAATGCTGTCCGGTGACGACTTTGATGCCGCTTCCGAGATAGCGGCACAGGATCAGATCTTCGAATCGCGTAAGATCGCCCTGCAGGGTGCGACGGAAGTGTTGGAACAGCGCGTTCAACAGCTGCAGTCGAGCCTGGTGGGCCTTAGGGCTCTCAAGGCGAGCAAGGAGGAGCTGGCAAGTTCCTTCAACGAAGAGCTGGAAGATGTGCGCGCACTGTTAGTCGACGGCTTCTCGAATCGCACGCGGCTGCGGGAACTGGAGCGCGCCCATGCGGGCCTGCAGGGCGAGGCCGCCGAACTAACCGCCACCATCGCCTCCACCGAGATACAGATCGGCGAGACACGCCTGCAGATTCTTCAGCAGGAGAAGGAGTTTCGCAACGATGTGATCGGCCAGCTCGCGGAGACCCAGACGCGACTAAAGGACAGCGCCGAGCGCATCAATGCGCTGCAGGATATCGTCAGCAGAACCGTGGTCCGCGCGCCAGTCTCTGGCCGCGTCAATGGCATGCAAACCCACACCGAGGGCGGAGTGATCACCGCCGCTTCGGAGATCGCGCAGATCGTGCCGCAGACCGAAGAGCTGATCATCGAGGCACGGCTCTCGCCGCTGGACATCGATCGGGTCAGCGAGGGCCAGGAAGCGATAATTCGCTTCTCCACGTTTAGCCGCAATGCCGTGCCCACTATCTTCGGCAACGTTATCAATATCTCCGCCGACAGCTTCATCGATGAGCAGACAGGCATATCCTATTATCTCGCACGCATCGAGGTGAGCCCTGAGGGCATGGAGGATCTGGGCGATCTGGCCCTGATTCCTGGTATGCCGGCGGAGGCGTTTATCTCCAGCGGCTCGCGTACGCTGCTGCAGTATCTGATGAAGCCGCTGTCCAATTCTCTGGCGCGCAGCCTGAACGAAGACTAGTCCATGCGAAAACCTTCACCAATTCTCGGCTTGGCCTTCACGCTCGCTACTCTCTGGTCGCCTCTCGTTGCGGCTCAGACCACGCTGCCCTCGGGGCCGATCGGCACCACCCTCGAAGACTTCTTTACCGCCGCGCTGGACTATAGTCCGCAGCTTAAGATAGCCGAGGAAAGCATGAAGATCGGCTCGGCGCGCAAGCGTGTCGCCACCGGTCGCCTGCTGCCACAACTGAATGCCACGGCAAACGTTTCCGATAATCGGCGCTATACCTCCGATCCGACTCAGCCGGGGCTACGAGAATTCGATGGCAAGCGCTACACACTGCAGCTTAGTCAGGTGCTGTTCCACTGGCAGACCTTCTCGCAGCGCAATCAGGCGGAACTGGTAGAGGATCAGCTAGAGGCCGAGTACTTCGGCGAGCTGGCCTTTCTGTTTTCCGACGTGGCCGAAAAATATTTTAATGTGCTCCAGGCCGAGGACGCCATCGAGTCCATAGAATCCGAGTTAGACGCGGTTAACAATCAGCTCAACCAGATTCAGAGCATGTACGATCGCCAGCTCGCGCAGATTACCGATCTCTATCAGGCGCAGGCCAGCGTGGCAGCGGTGGAGTCGGAGAAGCTGCAGCTACAGAGCGAGCTCGCGCTTAGACAGGAAGCGCTTCGATCGGTTACGGGCCTCTCGGCCGGGCCACTCTATCGCCTCAGCGACGACGCCGAGGTTCCGCCCCTGGAGAACAGCATCAACTACTGGGTGCAGCAGGCACGCGAGGGCAACCATCAGATCAGGGCGGCCGAGTATCAGCTGCAGGTCGCGACCGAACGCATCTCGGAGAGTCGCGGCGCCTATATGCCGAGGGTCTCTCTTATTCTTCAGAAGCAAGACTCGAACGTCGGCTTCGAGAACGCACCGGTATCGCAGAACGAAAATACCTATCTCGGCTTGGACGTGACGATTCCCCTGTACGCCGGCGGCAGCAACCGCGCGGCGGTAAGCGAGGCCCACAGTCAGGAACTGATCGCCGAGTATCAGCTACAACAGCTACAGCTGGAGACCAACGAGCGCGTGCGCAACGCCTATCTACAGGTACAGTCCAGCGAGCTGCGCACGGAGGCGGCCGAGAAACTGCTGGAGTCCACCAGCCTGTCCGCGACGGCTGCGCAGCGTGGCTTCGAGCTGGGTGCCGTTACCAATGTCGACGTGTTAAACGCACTACGCGATCAATTCCAAGCCGAGCGAGACCTGCAGCGAGCGCGCTACGAGCACGTGATCTACAACCTCATACTGAAGCGCGAGGCGGGCATATTGAGCGCAGAAGATATGTTAGAGGTGGGTAGCTGGCTGGAAGCGCCTTAGTCCCTTCAGTACTGCCATCGGTAGTAAGATTATAAATAGAGATCGATAATCTGGTGCGTGACATCGCGTAGCGATGCGCCGCGCTGCTCCATCGAATAGTGGTAAAAACCCTCGGCATGGCTCACTTCTGCCGGCAGTGTGAACGTTCTCCCCTTGTCCAGCGACAGCACCAACTCCTCATAATTATTCTCGCCATTCTGACTCGCGTAGACTGTCATCGCCTGTTCCTTGCGCTGTCTCTGCTCGCTGATATCGACGAACAGATTTACCGGATTCTGCACTCCTATCTCGTAGGAGTAGGCATCGATGGCGGAGGCGTCGGTACCGAGCTTCTGCAGCGCGGCCCACACTAGCAGCGCCGTGCTGCGATGATCCGGATGGAGTTCGAGAGGGCCGGGGAAGAACACACTCGCCGCGCCCACTGACTGAATCTTCTGCGCGATTCTCTCCACCAGGGTGTCACTGAGCATGAGGCCGCGATCTGGCTCCTGCCAGCTATCGACACTGTCGATGCCGAGAATCTTCGCCGCCGTCTGCACCTCCTGATCCCTGACATCCACCAGATCGGCTGTGCTGCCGCCGAGCGCGCCGTCGGTTAGCACGACCAGGTGAGTCGCTATGCCCTCGTCGCTGGCCTTAAGCAGACAACCCCCCATGCCATAGGTTTCATCGTCGGCGTGAGGCGCGAATACCAGCCACGGACCCACTGGCAACGGCGAGGTCTCGAATGGGATTAGTCTGTGTTCAGGATTCAATGGAGGTTAGGACTCTGGTTCTGGGTTTATGCTTGAAGGGCAGTATAATGCAGCCTAGTCGATACTGCAGAAGCCGCGATTATACGGGCTTGGCGAGGTATTTTTTAGTTTTTTTGAGCGATTCGTGCTTAAATTCGCAGCCTCACTACCGAACTAACTACTAGGCCCCTGCCTGAGTTAGGCAACACGACACTGGATCGGGAATGTTATTTACACTACTGCGTGAATGGATGCACACGCCATTCAGCAACTACCGACTCTTTCAGAATTTTAGCAAACAGGATTTCCTTGCTCAGTTCACGGCTTCGATCGGGGGTTTGCTGTGGCTCTTTCTGACACCGATCGTTCACATCATCATCTATTCCTTCGTTTTCAGTTATATCTTTCAGATTCGGCCCCCCGCGGGCTTCGGCGAGACCAGCTTCGTGCTCTTCATGATGGTCGGCTACCTGCCCTGGTTTGCCTTCGCCGATTCCATCGGCCGCTCGACCGGCCTGCTGCTGGAGAAGGCGCCACTGATCACGAAGGTCAAATTCCCCGTGCAGATCATTCCCTATGTGGGCACGGTGATTCCCTACCTGACCCACGGGATCGGCTTCGGCGTCCTGCTGGTCTATCTGGCAACGCAGGGCTATCTCACCTGGCAGTGGATCTACCTGCCTGTGATTTTCTTCTTTCAGTTCCTGTTTGCACTCGGCTTGGTCTCTATACTCTCGGCGCTTAGTGTGTTCCTCAGGGACCTGCAGCAGTTGGTTGCCCTCGGCGTGACGATCTGGTTCTTTCTTACGCCTATCATCTATCCGATCACGATGATCCAGAACGAAGCGATTAGAGATTTGTTTCTCCTAAACCCGATGCACAGTTTCGTTAGTGCCTACCGCGAGATCATCTTGCAGGGCAAGGTGACATTCATCCATATTCAGATTCTCGTACCGACCTCCCTGATCAGCTATTTCTTCGGCGGTTGGTTGTTCATGAAGATCAAGCAGGCCTTCGGCGATGTATTGTAGACGAGTAGCAAGCGGGAGGAGCTGGGCGTGACGCGCGTATCGGTTCAGAACCTGAACAAGGACTTCAAGATCTACGAACGGCCGCAGGACAGGCTGTTCGAGATTCTGCTGCGCAGGCAGAGACACCAGCTCTACCATGTATTGAGTGATATATCGTTCGCCGTGCCCGAGGGCAAGAGCCTCGGCATCATCGGCGACAACGGTGCCGGCAAGTCGACGCTGCTCAAGTTATTGGTGGGTACTCTACAGCCGACCAGCGGCGAGATCGCTATCGAGGGGCAGGTTGCGGCGCTACTGGAACTCGGCGCCGGCTTCCATCCCGAGTTTACCGGCCGTAAGAACATCTATCTCAACGCCGCCTTACTCGGCGTGCCCGATGACAATATCGCCGAGCTGGAGAAGGACATCATCGCCTTCTCGGAGCTGGACTATTTCATCGACAGGCCGGTGAAGACCTATTCCTCCGGCATGTACGTGCGCCTCGCCTTCTCCATCGCCACCATGGTGCGGCCCGACATACTCGTCATCGACGAGGCGCTGTCGGTTGGCGACATGGCCTTTCAGAAGAAATGTGTGCAGCGCATGAACGAGTTTCGCCAGCAGCAGAAGACGATGGTGTTCTGCAGCCACTCCATGTTCCATGTGCAGGAACTCTGCGATATCGCGATCTGGCTGGACAAGGGCAAGATTCAAGAGATAGGCGATAGCGACAAGGTCGTGGGGCACTACGAAGACTTCTGCAACAACAAGAAGAGCTATAACAGTATTCGCGAGGATATCCCCGGCGAGCTAAGGGCGGCGCAGGAAGCCAGCGAGGCCGAAGAGAATGACAGCGTGCAGGACTGCCGCATCAACTCGATCGCCGTAAAGTCCGCTGAGGGCGAAGACATCACCACGATCAAACCGCTGAGCGATGTCTTGCTCGAGATGGAAGTCGAAGTCTTGGTGGATAACATGGAAGGGCACTTCGGCTTCGCCTTCATGAAGTCGGCCGAGGAACCCATCGCCTCTTTCCTAACCACCAATGCCGACGAGATTGAGATCGGCTCTTTTGCCAAGGGCGACCTGTTCAAGGTCTCGCTGCTGGTGGAGAAGGTCGCTATGCGCGTTGGCGAGTTCTACGTGTTGGGCGGCCTGGCGGATAAGAGCGGCCTGCTCTGGTACGAGACGAAGTTCAGCAAGCTGCTCGCCATGGAGTCGAACAAGGGCGTCGGGCCGATGATCATGAAGTGCGCCTGGCAGCTGGACAAGAACGACTGAACCCACACTAGCCTATAGCTCGATGCCGTACTCTTCTACGCGCGCCTTAGCCGTATCGGGCAGGAAGCCATAGGGGTCGACCTTGTAGACCCGCGGCAGGGCACTGCCGCTGCGTACCTCGACGATCTCCATATAGGCCTGCCGCACAGTGTCCTCAAATTCCTCACTGCCCTCATCCTCTTCTTCCAGATTTGCCTCTAGGCCAGTCGCCGCGCTCCCTACCGTCTGCTGTTTCGGGTAGGCGAAGATCGAGTAGATATTCGTGGTGTTGGTGCCTACCCAGGGCGCGAGCTCCTGCAGGTTCTCGAAGGGCACGATCTCGGCGAGCTCTGCCTGGTTGTTGATATCTTCTATCTCGCGGTAGGCGATGATGGTTTCGATGAGTTCTTCGTCGAGCCCGGGCAGCAGGCGCATCGTCTCCCGCGTCGCCACGTTCAGGTTTACACTGCGCTCGTTGCCGTAGATGGTAAAGGCGGCATCCAGATTGACGCCCTCAAAAAGCTCGGCGAAGCCGCGCACGTGCAGTATCTCTTCCACGGTATCGAGCTCGGGGTTGTTGCGCGGGTTGAAGGGTATCTCCAGGTCCATGTAGTAGTCTCGCTCGGCACCGTTCAATCCCGCCAGCTCGTTCAGGTCGGTCCAATCCATCCAGGCGTCGAGTAGCCCCTCTACTTCTTCCGGGTCGGCATCGAGGCCGCCGAGCTGCTTCTCAATCAGCAGCCGCATATTGCCCCGTGGAATACGATTCAGATTGATCTTGCCGGCGTGATCGAAGATACGCACCACCATGTTCTCCGACTTTGGGTAGCTCAGCTCGAGCGCCTCGCCATCGAAGCGATAGAAAGGCTCGCGCACTTCGCCTTCGTCAGTCGTCTCGGGCTGGAAGTCGATCGGCTGCGGCATGCGCGCCAACATCAGTTCGGCCTCGGCGAAATTGACGGCCGCCATCAGCTCGGCCCATTCCCAGCTCGCGTCTCGGTTGTGTGCGGCGGTCTGTGCCGAGAGTCGCACCTTGCCAGCCATCGCGGTGACGAGTACGGTCAGCAGCACGGCCGTCCATAAGACGATTATTATGACCGAGCCATTCTGCCTCGTGTTGTTCGCGGCGAGGGTCATAGGCCGATATTCTCCACCGGACGAATGCTGCGATGCTGGTTGTTCTTTATGCGCGCCACGATCTCCAGCTCCTCGAAGCTGTCTTCGAAGCCGCGCTCCGGAATGAACTGCACATAGATCGCCAGTGGCAGGCTGAGCTGCTCGTCGCCAAACCATTCGTCGGTCCACAGCCGGGTGTCATTGAGGTCCTGATAGAGGTAGCTAAACTCCACGCCGTAGTTCGGCAGTATCAGTGTCGGCTCGGCGTCGATCAGTCGCTCGCTTGGGTTGTCGCTGAAGGCAGGCGTTAGGCTCAGGTAGACGCCCTCGTCTGCCACGGAATACAGCTCCCATACCGTCAGGCCCGGGTTGCGCTGGGGCGATACCGCCGACACGAAGCTCAGGTAGTCGTCCTCGCCCTGAAAGTAGATCTCGCGCCCCAGCGTTTCGAAGTTCGTGTAGCTATGGGGGAAGGCCCCGTGCAGGGCACGATCGATCTGCAACACGGCGAGCGCCTGATCAAGGCTCTCATCCAGGCCGTCGGAGTTGCGATTCCAGTCCTCGGCGACAAGGTAGACGCCACTGCTCAACAGGCCCAGTAACAAGGCCGTAAGGCCGAGAGAGAGGATGATCTCTACCAGCGTGAAGCCGTTCTGTTGTTCGCGTTGCATAGTCACTGTGGTAGGCCCAATTGAATCCAGCGGCTTCCCGAGATCAACTCGTCGCGCTCTCGATTGATCACCTCAAAGGCCTGAAAGGCGTGTACCGTGGCCTCGGTCTTGCGCAGCGGCACCTCTAGCTCGTCGAGCGGGCGTATCTGGTAGCTGTCGTCGCGCAATATGAGTTCGACATCGGTGTATTCGTTCTCTAAAAGCGCGAAGTTGATCGCGGCCCGTGCACGCATCGCCTGAATCAGGCTCTCCTCGGAGCGCCAGGAGAGCTGCTTGCTACCCCCGACCAGCGAGAATAGGCCGCCCAATACGAAGCCCGTAATCGTGAGTGCCACGATGACTTCCAGTAAAGTAAAACCCATTTGTACGCGTGTGGGTATTTTCATCACATTTCTTCTTCGGGATCGCGGGAGGAGACGCGCCCGGTGAATGGGTCAATCTCGATCACGCCACGCTGCTCCGCCTGAGCGAATAGCAACACGCCGCCCGAACTACCCCCCTCGGGGTAGAACGTTACCTCCGTCGACTCGTCTACTTCTATCTCTCTGTCCGTGCTGTCGATGACACGCAGCTCGATACCGCCGCCCTGCCATTCGGCCACCACATTGCCGCGACTCGGCGGCCTATCTTCCTGATCTATCTCGTCCGAGGGAATCAGGTTTAGCCTGACGCTGCTGGACTGGCCGGATACCACGGCGGTGCGCCGTGCGTAGTTGAGCAGGGAATGTGCCTGACGCAGTTGGGCATTGAAGCTGCGCGTCTCGAGCCCGCCCATATTCGGCACGACGAAGATGCTGGCCATGGCCAGAATAGCGAGCACGAGGAGAATCTCGAGCAGGGTGAAGCCGCGCTGCGATGACTGCTGTGAGCCCCCGGCGGCGAATCGAAAAGTGATTTTACAGGCCGATGTCCGCGTCATCATCTTCGCCGCCGCTCATGCCGTCGGCCCCGTAGGAGATAAGCGTGAACGCGCGTCCATCGGACTCGTAGACATACTCATTCTGCCACGGGTCCAAGGGAACCTCGCGGCGCAGATAGGGGCCGTTCCACGACGCGCGGTCGGTGTCATTCTCGATTAGGCCCTCGAGGGTATCCGGGTATTCGCCGACATCGAGTCGATAGATGTCCAGCGCGGCCTCAAGCGTCGAGATCTCCGACAGCGCCACATCGCGCATCGCGCCCGCGCGCTGATTGAATAGATTCGGGGCAACCATGACGGCGAGCATGGCGATGATTCCCATCACCACCAGAATCTCGATGAGGGTAAATCCGGCGCTCTGCTGCCGCTGCCTGTTCAGTTGCTGCTGCCTGCTGTGCTTCATGTTCTCTGCCTTTGTTCAAATTAGCTTTATGGGAATGGCGACTAGATTTCGACGCTTTCGAGCAGATCGGATGCCATGTCGAATCGATCGAGGATGTCCTGATATTCTAACCCTATTTCCGAGTTCAGATTAATGATCTCCGGACGCAGTACGATGAACAGCTCGCGCCGTTCCGTGGTGTCCTGCTGGTAGGAGAACAGACGCCCCAGTACGGGTACGCGATTGAGGCCGGGCACGCCGGTATTCAGGCTCTCGTTGTCGGTCTGTATCAAGCCTCCGAGCACGACGTTCTCGCCGTTGCGCACGACAACAGTCGTGTTGATCTCCTGATTATTGAATACCGGATTGTCGTTAACGCCAGCCGCGCCGCCATCGACCGAGGACAGCTCCTGCCGGATCACCAGATTCACGATGCCATCGTTGTTTATCTGTGGCGTGATCGACAGCACGATACCCGTGTCGCGGTATTGGATATTGGTAGTGGCGAAGCCGCCCGTGCCGATCGACTCGCCCTGTTGAATAGGAACCTGAGAGCCGATCTGGATCTCACCCTCCTGATTGTTCGTTACTGTGAGCGAGGGCCGCGCCAGGAGTTGCACGTCGTTGTTGATCGCGATGGCCTCCAGGGTAGCATCGACCTGCGACGCGCCATCGATGAAGGACTTGGTAAATAGCAGACCACCGAGCCCCGCCTGCGGCAGGAAAGCGGTCGAGGTGTCGGTGGAGATGGGGTCGACTACGGCGTCGGCCGCGATGCGCGACCAGTCGACGCCGAACTTGGTGGCATCCGACAGCGTGATCTGTGCAATGACGGCGTTGATCATGACCTGCAGCGGTACCGAGTCGAGTTGGTTGATGGTGGTGAGTAGCTGACGGTAGTCCCGCGCCGTGCTGCGAATCAGCAGGCTATTCGTCGCCTCGTCGGCGACGATCTTCACCCGGAGGTTGGCAGACACAGTCTCGCCGATTCTGTTCGTCGTAAACACCGTCTCGCCTTCGTCTAACTCTACCGCCTGCAGGCCACCGGGTGGCTCGCTCGGCGTAAGGTTCTGAACGGTTCTCACCTCATCATCCTGTTCTTCGAACACATCAGACAGTGTCTCCGCTAACTCGACAGCGCTCAGGTTGTTGACCTGATAGTGGAACAACTGCTCCACCTGCTCTTGCCCAGCCGAGTCCAGTATCTTCACCCAGCGCGAAATCTCATCGAAGCCGCGCGTAGCGGGCGCGGTAACCAGTACGGCATTGATGCGCTCTATTCCCTTCACCTGATAGGCGGGTGTGACACCCTCGATCAACAGGAGGATCTCTTCGAGTTCTGTAGCCACCTCACCCGCGCTCGCGTTCGTGAGTTGATAGAGGCGAATGCCCTGGCTCTGGAACGGATCCGAATCTACCAGGAACAGCAGCTCGTTGATGCGCTGCAGCTGTGACTCGCTACCCGATATCGCCAGCGTGCCATTGCCTACCAGGGTCCTGACCACGCCGTCGGGGACTAGTAGTGGCTCGATGATCTGCACCGCCGCCTCCGGCGAGATAAAGGTAAGCGGGGTGATCTGTAATATGCGCGCCGCGCTGCCCTGGCCAAGCGTATCCGGCGTAGCGATCTCGACGGGCAGGCCACTGGCAATCTTGCGCGCGTTGTAGACGTTGCCGACTCTCTCCAGCACGACTCCGGCATCGCGGGTCAGCATTCGAATAAGTGGCCAGATGTCGGCCTGACTGAGCGGGCGCGTGGAGGAGGTGCGAACGCTCACCTGGTTGTCGATGGTGGGGTCGATAACGATGCTGATATCGAGCGCATCCGCCAGCTCTTCCAGCACCAGCCTGAGGTCTGCCTGCTCGTAGTTTAGCTCGACCACGTCTTCATTGAGGTCATTAACGGGCACGGGGGCCGTCTCGGTAATACCGTCGAACTGGGGCCGCTCGCCGTCTCGATTAATCTCATCAATCAGCGCCTGTCGCTCGGCGCTGGCAGCGGCCTCAGCCTCTGCCTCGGGGATTTCCACGGCTGCGTTGCTGCTTGTCTGGCTAGGCGCTGGCGAGCTGCCAGTGCCTGCCGTACCAGGCCCACCACTGGACTGCGCTTCCAGCACCGCACAGGAGGAGAGAGCGAAGCCGATTAGCAACAAGACTAGCGGTTTCTTCGTCGCGCTAATCGTTGCATGCATGGTTGCATTTTCAATGGTGTACAGGGTCTGCTTAAACTTCACGATTTTCTCCAAGAATTAGAAATCCACCGCGTTCATGCTAAACACAGCCGAAAGCATAGTGATGGTGATACCGCCAACGGCGATGGCGAGAATTATTATCAGGGCAGGCTGCAGGGCAGCCACCAGACTGGAAATTTGATTGCGCACCGTGGTGTCGAATGTGGCTGCCGACTTGATCAAGATATTCGCCGTGCGCCCGGACTCTTCGCCGACCGCGACTAGCTGATGCAAAAGCGTAGGGAACTGATTCGTCTTCTCTAGCGAGACGCCGAGCCCGGCGCCTCCGCGTACGTCTTCCTCAACCTGCACCAGATGCTCGGCCAGATAGCTATTGCCGACCACGTCGCGCGATACTCTGAGTGCTCGAATAAGTGGGATACCTGCCCCGAGTAGGGCGCCAAGGGTTCGCGCGAAGACGGCGCATTCCTTGTACAGGATGAGCGTGCCCATCATCGGCAGCGAAAGTAGGAAGCTGTCTTTCTTTAGTTTCGAGGCGACATCTTTGTCCAGCCGCCGCCAGAAGAAAACGAGCAGACCGAGGAATACCAGAACCAGATAGCCATAGCTCTGTATGCCGCCGCTGAGGGAAAGCAGGAACGCGGCCGAGGGGGGTATCTCCGTGCCGGCGTCTTCGAACATGGCGGCAAACTGTGGCACGACGAACACTAAGAGGAGAACCACCGAGAGGATGCCGACGACGAGTAGCACCATGGGATAGATCATCGCCGAGATGATCGCCTGCCGGGTCCTGGCGCTGGTCTCCAGAAAGTCCGCGAGATCGGGTAGTAGCTGATCGAGGATTCCACCTTCCTCGCCCGCTCTTACGATGTTGATATACATGCGACTGAAGACTCTGGGGTGTGCCTCCATCGCCTCGGCGAGGCTCTTGCCTTCCTTCACCTCGCGCAGCAAGCTAATGACCAGCTCGCGCATGGCGGGGGACTCGGTGATGCCTTCCAGCAGGCGCAGCGAGCGGTCGATGGGCACGCGCGCCTCCACCAGGGTGCAGAGTCCGTTGGTGAAGTCGAGCACGTCGGCCTGAGAGATGCGTTTGCGGCGCGTATTGTCGGCGGCCTCCTTCGTCTCCTGCAGCTTAACCGGGGTCAGGTTCTTGCCCTGCAAGATGCGCACGGCCTCGCGCTCGGTATCCGCGCTTAGCTGACCGCTGCGTACCTTGCCCTCGGCATCGAAGGCCTGATATTTGAAATAGAGTGTGCTCATATCGCTCGTGTCACCCGCACCACCTCTTCCGGCGTGGTCAGTCCACTGGCCAGTTTCTCGAGGGCGTCTTGGCGTAGCGTCTTCATGCCTTCCTTGATGGCCTCGCCGCGAATCACATTGGCGTCCGCCCCAGAAGCGATGTGATGACGTATCGCATCGCTCATGATCAATAGCTCATACAGCCCGACTCGCCCGCGGTAGCCGGTCTGCCCACAGCGCTCGCAGCCGCTGCCGCGTTGCACCTCGGTCAGGGTTCCCTCGGCGATCTCCAGCACGGCCGCCTCGTCTACGCTTAGGGGATGGGTCTCGGCGCAGTCGGTGCACACGCGCCGCACCAGGCGCTGAGCCTGTATCGCCAACAGGCTGGAGCTGATCAGATAGCCTTGCACGCCCATGTCTTGCAGGCGCGTGACGGCGCCTGCGGCATCGTTGGTGTGCAGGGTAGAGAACACGAGATGACCGGTAAGGGCCGACTCGATGGCGATCTCGGCGGTCTCGTGATCGCGAATCTCACCGATCATCAAGACGTCGGGGTCTTGCCGCACGATGGAGCGCAGGCCCTCGGCGAAGCTCAGGCCTATGCTCGCATTCGCCTGTATCTGGGTGATGCCTTCCAGTTGGTATTCCACCGGGTCTTCGACGGTGATGATCTTCTGCTTCTCGCTGTTGATCTTCTCCAGCGTCGCGTACAGCGTCGTGGTCTTACCACTACCGGTGGGGCCGGTAATCAATACCATGCCGTGCGGCTGGTTGATGATGCTCTGATACTGACCGAGTATCTTCTCGGGCATGCCCAGTTGTTTCAGGCTAACTGCGGTATCGCTTCTGTCCAGTATACGCAGCACGACCGATTCGCCATGCACGCCGGGCAGGGTAGAGACACGCATATCGAGCTGCTTGGAGCCCACCTTGTAGTCGATGCGGCCGTCCTGCGGCAGGCGCTTCTCGCCGATATCGAGTCGTGCCATCAGCTTCAGGCGCGAGGCGACGGCGGTATGAATCTTGATGGGTAGGCGTTCTATGCGCGTCATGATGCCATCGACACGGCAGCGCACATCCAGATGCGCCTCGTTTGGCTCGAAGTGGATATCGCTGGCATCGAGATCGAGCGCGCGCGCGAACAGGTGATTTACCAGGCGAATTATCGGCGCCTCGGAGGCGAGATCGGCGAGTGACTCGTCGTCGGCGAAGCCCGAGACGAAGAGATCCTCGCCCGTGTTCTCCAGCTGTGGCGAGAGTTCCGCGCGCCAGTGGCGCATGAGGCGTCGCACCTCATCGGCTGCGCCGACATCGAAGCGGATCTCGTCGTTCAGGATGAAGCGTATCTTCGCGCGCAGCTCGATGCTCGGCGTGAACTCGCAGATGAGTCGGTTCGACTGTGCGAAGTCCTGCGCCGGAACTATGCCTTCGGGCTCCAACAACTGCCCGAACACCGAGAGCGTCATCAAAGGCGATGTGTTCTCTGCTAGCTTGTTCTCGATCTCACTCATCGGCTGCTCGCGACCTCGCTGACCAGTCCCTCGCTGCGGGCAAACCCGACCACGGTGATCGAACCGCTGTATTGATTGCGGCTGCGGTTAACGCTGAAGGCTGTCACGCGTAGCCTCGGCACGGAATTCTCGAGCCGTTCCAGGAAGCTCACCGTATTCACCTGATCCGCCGTGCGGAACGACATCTCCTGACTGATGAGCAGCCAATCGTCTGTGACCAGCCGATCGGCGAGCCGCGTAGAGCTCACCGTGACGCCAGAGTCTCTCGCGTGCTGCGAGAGCGCGCGCTGAATATTCGCCTCCACGATGGGGATGGTCGCGCCGCTGAATGTTTGATTCTGCAGCTCGGCGATCTGCGACTCGACCTCGACGCGACGCTCGCGCCAGCTCGCCGTGTTCTCGATCAGACGCCGCTCCCGCGCGATGTCGATCTCGACACCCTCGATATTGGCCTGTCTCTCGGCATAGACCGACACGATCGCCGGCCAGACGCTGGTGACTATGAACATCGCTGCCACGATGCCGGCCAGTAACAAGATATTTCTTTCGCGTTTAGATATTTGCATTCGCTTTAATCTGTTTATTCTCTTGCTTCACATTTGATATATGGAAGTGTCGTCTATTCATCGGGAAAGTAGCGGATCATGTAGCCTTCGAAATTAACCGTGCTCAGTCTCAGGTCGATGTAGTAGCGGCTATTGTTCGTCGCTCTCGAGAACACCACCTCGGTAAACATCGGGTCCTGTTCCAGCCTCTGCAGGATCGCCTGCGGTTCGCTGCTGCTGCCCTGAATCTTGATCAGCCCATCTGCCACTTCCATCGAGGTAAGCGTGTCTGGCCGCAGGATGTTCTGCAGCGTAAACATCGCGTCGGCTATTCTCTGCTCGGGGAAATCGCTGATCAGCCCCCATTCGTTCTCGAAGCTGACCACCGCCGCCTGATCCTGCCGCGCATCGCTCGCCATGTCGCGCTGAGTCTGCAAGGTGGCGGCGAGGGATCTAAATTCTATCGACTGTGCGATGAAGGGAATCGCGGCCAGGAATATCAGGACAGCTACCGCCGCCGCCGCCGCGAGCGTCTGTTTTCCCTTCGCGGTCTGACGCGAGGCATTGAGCGCGCCATGGGGGAAGAAACAGTAGTCTTGATTCGCCTCGGCACCCTGCGATGAATTATGCGATGCGTAGTCGGCGGCCTCGTTCAACTCGACAACATTCTCCGCGACCGTGTTTGATACTTGCTCCTGCCATTGCTGCTGGAATACGTCCTGCTGCAGGTCTTGTTTGGGAATAGGCTGCAATGACTTAATGATGTTGTTCTCGATGAGTACGCAGGTTTCGGTTTCCGCGTCGCTATCCAGAATCTTCGTTCGCCGGTCTTCGGCGGCGTCTGCGATATCGATCAGGAAGCGCGGCTTGATCGCCGCGAGGAACACATCGTGTTCTTCGAAGGCCTGAAACAATTCGTTCAGCGTAGCCTCGGTCATCCACAGTGCGAGATGCTCGCTGCCCGCATTCGCCGATTGCGGATTGACTGCGAGCGACACGGGCTCTTCGAGGCTAGGCAGAATGCTTTCGGCCTGGATCTTCAACGCCGCCATGAGGCTTTCCTGCGTCACCCCCGGCAGCGTGGTCTTGGTTGCCACGAAATACTTAGCCGGCAGCAGCAGCAAGGCCACGCATTCCTTGCGCTGTTCTGCAGATTGGCTGCTGAGTAGCTCGGCGCAGGCAGCCGCGATGGGCTGCGCACCCGGCCCAGTGATCCGCGCCGCCTTCCTGCTCTCGAGGTGGACTAGCTCGTCATCGAGCAAGAGGAAGGTGGTGTCGACTTTCCTCAGCAGGTCACGGCCGGAGGCTCCGCGCAGCAAGCTTCGTAGCTGCGCAGGTAAATGAGCAGCAAGCTGGTCTCGCCACTGGGCGTTGTCGATTGAGAAGCTGGGCATAGGGCCTGTACTTTCCGGTGCCGGTCTCTGCGTCCGGTTTGGGTCAGAGTTCCTTGCTCGAATTCGGAGCTAAACTATTGAATGATTTATCAAATCTCTGAGGTAAGACTGCTATATCGGCAAAATAGTTTTAGATCGCAACGGCATCGATTGTCGCGAATGGGGGTTATGCTGCGGGGATTGTCCGGAAGTTTGGGATAGAGGGGATTGAGGCCCATAAAAAAGGCCATGCCGGGCTGCCCCTGCATGGCCTCGCTGTCTTGCCAATTGGCGTTATTCGCCGGCGCTGGAGAGCTGCGCTCGCTCTTTTTCTACAAGGAAATCAACAACTTCGAGCATTTCCGCCTGTGTGCGTACGCTCTCGCCTGTGGTCACGAGGTACTTGCCGTTCACGATCATGTTCGGCGTGCTGCGGATCTCGTAGGCCTGCATGCGCTGCTTGGCCTGATTCACCTTGGTGCGAACCGAGAATGAGTTAAATGCCTTGCCGAAGTCTTCCTCGCTGATGCCGTGCTTGGCGAAGAGGGCGCCTATCTGTGCTTCATTCTGCAGGCGGTTGCCTTCGAGGTTGATGGCATTGAACACTGGTTCGTGCACAACGTCGAGCACGTCCATGGCCTCAGCCGTGTAGTAGACCTGGGCGTGGACCTCCATCAGACCATTCCACATGGCCGGAAAGCGGCCAAAATCAACGTCTGCGGGCGCACTCGCCTCCCAGTTTTCAACTAGCGGCTCGAATCGGAAACAGTGCGAGCAGCCGTACCAGAACACCTCCAGCACTTCGACCTTGCTGGAATCATTGGTGTTTACCGGTGCCGCCAGCTCCGTGTAATGCGTGCCGGCAACGAATCTTTCAATCTGAGCGACACTGGAAAAGGCCAGTGGCATCAATAGTACAAAGGTTAAGATCTGCATTGATCGCTTCATTGTTTAACTCCGTCTCTGTGACATCCTGATCTTGTGTACAACCGCTAATGCGGTCTGGGGCTAGGCCTGCAAGCGATGCCAGCGCCCCAATAAGTGTTAAAACAGTACCATAGCGTCGGTATTCCCGCTATCGCGCCGCTACCATTCGTTGACCGGCTTAGCGCGAATTTCGGTGCACTGAGCCTTATTTAAGGTTTAGTTAAGGCCGGAAACGTAGCTCGCCAGGGCCTCGAGTTCCGTGTCGGTGAGGCGCTCAACAACGGTACGCATCATCGCGCTACCGTCATTTGCCCGGGCGCCTGAACGGAAGTCTTTCAACTGCTGCAGCGTGTATTCGGGGTGTTGGCCGCTAAGCGCTGGAAAGCCTGCGGGTGCATTGCCTTGGCCTGTAGGGGAGTGGCAGGCCGAGCAAGCGGCTACCGCTATGTCCGAGTTACCTGCGCGATACAGTCTCTCGGCGAGTTCGACAGACTCAGGGTCGGCGCCGAGTAGCGTAGGCTCCTGCGAGGCATACCATGCCGCGATGTCTTCCATGTCCTGATCGCTCAGCGACAGTACCATGGCCGCCATGGTGACGCCGGTTCTGGCGCCGGATTTGAAGTCTTGCAGCTGTTTAACCAGATAACTGGCATTCTGGCCGGCCAGCTTGGGGTTAATTGCCAGCTGGCTATTGCCGTCGGCGCCGTGACAGGTGGCGCAGAGGGCAGACTTGGTCTGGCCTGCGGCTGCATCGCCTTGCGCCAGAGCCAGTGTGGGTAGTAGGCCGACAAAAGCGGCTGAAAGTACTGCTATTACTGTTTTCTTCATGGGTTTTCCCGGTCACTTCCTACAAATTCAGATAAACTAGCGATCCCAACCAGCGCCCTCAGAGAGGCCATTCTCGCCCCATTCGCTCCGGCGTGTCCCTCATGGTGGTTCGCTAGAGGGGCATCAAAGGCGATTCGGGCAAGCGGATCAATAAATCGCGGCCGCGAATTATAACGTAATTCGTGCGGTGACTCTATTTATCCTCGTGCTCGACGATAGAATGCGCGGGGACACTAGAATGCGCGGGGACACTAGAATGCGCGGGGACACTAGAAT
>Ga0055584_100001087_pt1 | contig 26552 bp, 22 predicted proteins | sample OSDHelmetaG_FD_58716 | JGI IMG/M metagenome (GOLD analysis project Ga0055584, IMG submission 58716) | Pelagic marine sediment microbial communities from the LTER site Helgoland, North Sea, for post-phytoplankton bloom and carbon turnover... | ecosystem: Environmental > Aquatic > Marine >...
TCGAAGCTGCAAATGAAGCTGGTGGTCAGGTTCGATTGGCAGCCAGGGCTTCCTGGCGTAACGATGTGATGAGTATTATTCATTGGCGCCTGACAGAGCTTGCCCATCACAATATCGATATTCAGACAAATTGCTATGTCGAAGCTTCGGACGTTTTAGCCCTGCAGCCTGAAATTGTCATTGATGCTACCGGTGGTATCCCTGATCTGGAATGGCTTGAGGGTCATAAGCTGGTGACATCGGTCTGGGATTTGTTATCGGCTTCGTTGACCCCAGGCCGGAATATTCTGATCTATGATGGCAGTGGCCGTCACCCGGCGCTGACTGCAGCACAATATGCCAGCGACCTGGGTAAGCAGGTGCAGCTGGTATTGCTGGATGACCGTCCCGCTGCGGAACTGGATTATGGTGAACGGGTGATATGGAAGCGTGAGCTTGCGCAACGGAATATTATGCCATTGACCGAATTCCGACTCGTAGCGCTGGAGGCGGCAGACCGAGAGTCTGATGCCAGACTGGCTGCAATATTCAAGCACGAACTTACCGGAAAAATGCATACTGTGTATGCTGACCAGGTGGTTGTCGAGCACGGTACCCGGCCAACTGGAGATTTATTCGCAGCCTTGCGACAGCACTCCAATAACGATGGCATTACCGATATTAATGCACTGCTGTCTGCTCAACCTCAGCCAGTAACTGACGGCGCGGGTGGTTTTGAGTTACACCGGATTGGTGATGCCGCATCCAGCCGCAACATTGCAGCGGCGATGTTTGATGCACTCCGGTTGTGTTCTGTTATGTGAGTGGGGAATTTTCCGGAGAGATCTGGAGTGCTCTATGACGTGGCAGAGCATTACGTTACCCAAACGCATACTCTATTCTGCTTAACGGCCCCGGATTGATTCCGGGGCGTTGAGTGTTGATGAATACGAACGGTTAACTCAGGTGATGCACAGGCCCCATACCATAGACAGGGGTGGGGATGTTTTCCATTCTTGCTTTGATCTGCAGCGACAGGAATTGTGAATAATGCCGCGATTGATGGAGGTTGCCACCGTGGAACCAGAGTGCTTGCTGATGGGTGGGTTTCCACATATTTCGTTGCTCTCCTTCCCATGGGCCGGGGTCTTTAGTGGTATCCGAACCAAGCCCCCAGCACTTGCCCACTTTGTCGGCAACTTCTTTGGAGATCAGGTCAGCGGCCCAGCCGTTCATTGAGCCATATCCTGTAGCGTAAACGATGACATCTGCCTCGAGCTCTGATCCGTCACTTAGAACTACAGCGTTTTCTTTAATTTCCTTGATCTCGACACCACTTCGCAGCTTAACGCTACCGTCAATGATCAACTGGCAGGCACCGACGTCAATGTAGTAACCGGAACCACGTCTAAGGTACTTCATAAACAGCCCTGAGCCGTCGTCTCCCCAGTCCAGCATAAAGCCGGCATCTTCCAGAGCACTATAGAAATCAGCATCTACCTCTGCCATTTTCTGGTAAACCGGAATCTGAAATTCATGCAGAATTTTATAGGGAACAGAAGCGAATATTAAGTCTGCTGTGTGGTGATCGATGCCATTCTTGATTGCTTTTTCAGAATAAAGATCACCGAGTGCAAGATCCATCAAGGTATCCGAACGGGCGATGTGGGTGGAGGATCTTTGTACCATGGTCACGTCGGCACCGGTCTCCCACAATGCAGCGCAGATATCATGGGCTGAATTATTTGAGCCGATGACTACTGCTTTCTTGCCGATATACTGGTCCGGCCCAGGGTGCTTGCTCGAGTGGTGCTGATCACCTTTAAATTTTTCTGCACCGGGGAAATTCGGTATATTGGCCTTACCAGACATCCCGGTTGCAAGAATCAATTGCTTCGGACGCAATACGATTTCTTCATTGCCTCGCTTTACTGTCACCACCCACTCACCTTTGGTTTCATCGTAGCGCGCATTTTGACACTCAGAGGATCCCCAGTAATTCAACTCCATGATCCTGGTATACATCTCAAGCCAGTCACCAATTTTGTCTTTCGGTGAAAAAATCGGCCAGTGATCGGGAAAGGGCAGATAGGGTAGATGGTCATACCATACAGGGTCATGCAGACAAAGTGACTTGTAGCGCTTGCGCCACGAATCTCCGGGTCGTTCATTTCTCTCAACAATTATGGTCGGCACATTCAGCTGTTTTAATCGGGCGCCCAGCGCAATGCCGCCCTGGCCACCGCCGATAATTAAAGCATAGGGTTGTTTGCTGTAGCCTAGCTCAGCCTCTTCCTTGGTTTTTTGTTCAAGCCAGCTGCTACGATGCTTAAAGGCGCCGTGCTCGACGCCTTTAGGACGCGTATCGCCTTTGCATTCTTCAAAACCTTTGAGGCCGGTCATGGTTGTGAGCAAGGTCCAGCATTTATCGCCTTTCAGTCGAAGATGTCCTTTACCGTGGGATTGCGCTGTTTCAAATGTAATCCAGGCGTCGGTTACACCGTCAGCGGAATTCGCTTCACCTTCGATCTCCCATGATGATGGTTTAACGTCTGAGAGGGTAGACTGCAGCATCGATTTAATCTGATCCGGGCCCTCCAGGGTTTTTATATTCCAGGTGAACGAGACAAGGTCTCGCCAGTAACTGTCTTCATCAAACATATGTGCAGCAGCCTCGGCATCACTGTTTTGTAAAGCCTGGTCAAATCTGGACAGCCAGTCAGTGACCTGCAGGGTGGGTGAGTTTTGATTCATTACTTCGCTCCATCATCATCTTAGTTTTATTGCTCCCGGTCGGTTAAATATCGCTGCTTACCCAGCAGCCCCCACGCGGTCGCACCATTTGAACAATTCCAACAGGGACAATAACTAATTTCCATTTTATTTGGCAAGGCTGGAGGAGAGTTTTCTCAATTACTCTTGAGAAGAATCAAGATAATACTTTAAAAACAATAACATATAAAATTTAATTTGTATTTTAGCGGTTCAAGGCCCAGGGGTGCTCGGGTCAAACTGTCCGTTTGGCCAAGTATTTTTGAGTAACACCTGGAGAAAAACCTTTTGTACAAGACTATCTGCCTAATTCTGATAGACGTATAATAATCTGCCCTAAACGGTATGCGTTTTCAAATGAAGCTGGTAACGGCCATTATTAAGCCTTTTAAACTCGATGATGTCCGAGACGCTCTTTCTGACATTGGTGTGCAGGGCATGACAGTTACTGAAGTCAAAGGATTTGGTCGACAGAAAGGTCATACTGAACTTTATCGGGGAGCAGAATACGTGGTTGATTTTGTGCCCAAGGTAAAGCTTGAAGTGGCAGTAGAAGACAGTCGTCTGGAGCAACTGGTGGATGCCATTGTCGTGGCTGCCCGCACCGGCAAGGTTGGCGACGGTAAGATATTTGTCTACGACTTGAATAAGGCTATCAGGATTCGAACGGGTGAGCTTGACAACGACGCTTTGTAATTTCTCAAAATACTTTAACCAGCTACCACGTTATCGTAGATTGATGCATCATCTGATCCATTTCACTCGAATATGTATCTTCGGCGCATTTATTTCAGGTGCCGTAGCCTTTGCCAGTTATGAAGAGGGGCTTCGGGCATACCTTGAAAAGGATTTTGAGACAGCAATCGGCTACTGGTCAAACACAGACGTAAGTAACGATCCCCGGGCATTGTTTGCCATGGGTGTCATGCATATGCGCGGAATCGGCACTGAACAGGACCAGGAGACGGGCGCACAATATTATCGAAAAGCGGCTGATTTTCAATTCGCTTCAGCTCAGTTTAATCTCGGTCTTGCCTACTACTCCGGTCGTGGTGTTGCGAAGGATCTCGAGCAATCCCGCCACTGGTGGCAACTGGCTGCAGAGCAGGGCCATGCTATTGCGCAATACAACCTTGGGGCAATTCTATGGAGCGGTAGCGATGCAATAAAAGATCAAGCTTTGGCAATGCACTGGTTTCGCAAGGCAAAGGAAAATGGAAACAGGGACGCGTCTAATTTCCTGTTAACCTTGTTTGCGCCTATGTACAAAGAACTCAATGCAAACAGTCTCGAGCTGGCCAGAAAGGATGGAACAAGACAGATTCCACTAGTTGACGAAGTCGGTATGTACAAGCTTGGACTCCAAGCAATGCAGGACAAGCAATATGGACAGGCTTTCGGCTACTGGCAACCTTTAGCTCTGGACGGCCACGTTGATTCACAATATCAGCTCGGCATATTGTATGAAAATGGACTCGGTGTGGAAAAAGACTTCACAGCAGCGCTTGATTGGTACCAGCGTGCGGCGCAGAAAGGCCAGGGGGAAGCACAGTTCCGACTGGGTATTTATCATATGAATGAAAATCCCGACCGGAATGAAGCGCTTGGGTTTTACTGGATACAATCTGCCGCAGACAATGATAGTGTGGACGCGATCAACTACATTAATAACAATCTGTAGAACGGCAATCTTCGACGACGCACCATGAGTTTTACTGGGATACGCCGACATATCCGTTTTTTCCAGTCATTAACGACAGAAGAGTTATCATTTTTTACCGAGGCCTGGCTGCTTTTGCTGAAACTGGGCATAACAACACCGCTAAAGGCTGCCGATCTGCAGTTAATTGAAGAAAGAAGCATCTGTGACTCTGTCTGTCCGTCCGATACTGCCTTGGACAATCAGATAAACCTGGCTGTATTACGTGCTGCCCGCTATCATTTTTTCAACAGCAGTGCAGATATGGTGAGTGCAGCAGGCACGATAATGCGACGAAAATTACTGCGAACCGCAGAATCTTAAGCGCTAACTACAACCGTACTGGTTGCGATAGGCGACAACAGTATCGACATAATCCTGATTGACTGGATCGTTTTTAAGATGCTCGATCAAGTCTTCTAAGCGAATTATTGCGTGTACTGGAATATCCAGAGATTGCTCAACTGCCTGTACCGCAGATAATTTATTGTCTCCTGCCACTTCTTGTCGATCCAGGGCAATAACAACAGCGCAGGGTGAAGCGCCAGCTGCGCGGATTATGTCAACGGATTCTTTCACAGAGGTGCCCGCAGTGATGACATCATCAATGATAATGACGTCACCTTGTAAGGGTGCGCCTACGATGTTACCGCCTTCACCATGATCTTTCTCCTCCTTGCGGTTGAATGCGTATGGCAGATTAATTCCGTGTTGATTTGCCAGTTGAACCACGGTGGCAGCTGCCAGGGGAATGCCTTTGTAAGCGGGGCCGTACAGCATGATATTCTCTACTGAATCAGAGAACTGTCGAGCGATCAGTGCAGCGTAACTCGATGCCAGTTCTGCCAGCAGCATCCCATCCTTGAATAACCCGGCATTAAAGAAATAAGGGCTGATCCTGCCGGATTTCAATTTGAACTCTCCAAAGCGGAGAATCTCATGCTGAATACAAAGTTTAATAAATGAATGTTTGTCCTGTGGCATTGAGAATAGTCTTGTTAGGGTATGATTGGCGCACTTGTTAAACCGCTCCTGATAATAACCAACTCTGGTTGATGAAAACACCCGAATTGCTGTCGTCTGCCAAAGTCTTTCTCGATCGGCGTGTGCTGGTTATGTTACTGCTTGGTTTTTCAGCAGGCCTTCCTATCTTGCTGATCTTTGGTACGCTGTCGGTGTGGTTGCGTGAGGCTGGCGTTGCCCGAGCCATGGTGACCTACTTCAGTTGGGCCGCGTTGGGCTATTCATTCAAGTTTGTCTGGGCGCCACTTGTTGACCAACTGGATTTGCCGATACTGAGTGCATTGCTTGGCCGCAGAAGGAGCTGGCTTTTACTGTCGCAATGCATGGTGATGGTTGCGATAGTGAGCATGGCGGGGGTTGATCCAGCGGTTGGAGATCGGCCTTTAGTGATGCTCGCAGTGGGCGCCGTATTGCTTGGATTCTCCTCCGCTACCCAGGATATCGTGATCGATGCCTTCCGTATCGAGTCGGCTTCGGCAAAAATGCAGGCGATTCTATCTTCGACCTATATTGCAGGTTACCGTATCGCCATGATTGTTGCTGGTGCCGGTGCGCTATTCCTTGCTGAATACCTTGGCTCTGAAAAAGGTCATTACAGCTACACGGCCTGGCGTCAGACTTATTTGTTAATGGCAGGGATCATGGTCGTTGGAATTGTGACGACCCTTTCGATCAAGGAACCTAAGCGGTCAATCACAGTCACCCATAGTGTTGGTGAGAACCTGCAGCTGGTGTTGCTGTTTATTCTATGCGTCGGGGTGTTTATTGGCAGTTACCTTGTAACCGCAGATCATGCTCTGCAAATTCGCGATACCCTTGCAGAATTTTTTAACAATCAGTATCTCGCCGGTACATTGGTGGAATCGGTGCGCCTTGGTATCGGTGTTCTGCTTGCCTGGCTGATGGCCAGATTGTTATTACGATTGCGCATAGTGCGGCGTCGGGTTGTAGTCACAGCGTATATCGAGCCAGTGGCGGATTTTTTTTCACGATATGGTGCCAGATCAGCCTGGCTCTTGCTCGCACTCGTAGGGCTTTATCGAATATCCGATATTGTGCTTGGCGTTATTTCTAATGTTTTTTATTACGATTTAGGCTTTGCTAAAAGTGAAATTGCCGCCGTTTCCAAAGTATTCGGCTTAATTATGACCATTGTCGGCGGTTTTCTCGGTGGTCTTCTTTCTTTTCGCTACGGCGTAATGAAAATTCTGCTGTTAGGTGCAATATTATCTGCGGCGACTAATCTGTTGTTTGTGCTGCTGGCACAGGCCGGGCACAGCCTGCCATTATTATATGTGGTTATCAGCGCAGACAATCTTTCCGCCGGCCTTGCCGGTACAGCTTTTGTGGCATTTCTCTCGGCGCTTACCAATATTCGTTTTACCGCCATGCAGTACGCGATTTTTTCATCCCTGATGACCCTTTTACCTAAAATACTTGGCGGTTACTCAGGGTCGATGGTGGATAGCATTGGCTACAGCAGTTTTTTCCTTGTGACCGCGCTGATCGGTGTGCCGGTCATTGTGTTGATTTTGCTGGCGACACGATGGCTGGATCTTGAGCAAAACGAAAACAATACAAAGACTGACCCGACAGGGATTCCGTCAAAGTAATTGAACACCCAGATCTAACAGTGGCCGTACCAGCAGCTTTTGCGCGAGTTGCAGTGCGAGAATAGCCAGGATCGGTGACAGATCGAGACCACCCATGTTGGGTAACAGGCGGCGAAATGGCGCCAGTACAGGTTCACTCAAGCCGTCCAGAATGCGCAGCGCGGGATGGTGACTGCGAGGTGCTATCCAGCTCATGATAGCGCGAATAAAAATGGCTATGAGCAGTGTCCAGCAGACGATGCTGATTGCTTCTGCAAGCCCCAGAACAAGGGCGGCCAGCGGCGCAATAGAGTATCCTTTGACCAGTGTTGTCAAGGCGATCTTTGCGCAGGACACAATCAGGATTAATGCGATAGAAGCAAAATCTACGCCGTAAAATCCCGGGATAAAGCGCCTTAATATCCGCAGAGGAGGGTTTGTTACTTTGACAATCACCTGGGAAATTGGATTGTGGAAATCTATCCGGAACAGCTGGAATAAAAATCTAAGGATTACAGCTACCAGATATAAACCCAGCAGCGTTTCAATTAAAAATTCGAGTGAATCCTGGATGTACGGCATCAATCTCCTCCAAACTCTTCGGCCAATTCGGCCGATCGTAGCACGGCGGCGCGCACGCCCCCTCTAACTGCATGCTCAATTCCAGCCTGTTCCATAAATTGGATGCCGGCGTTGGTTGTTCCGCCTGGAGAGGTTACCTGGCGTCTAAGCTCCTCCGGGGTCAGAGGACTTTGTTGCATCAATGTGGCGGCACCTGCCGCAGTTTCAACGACAAGTGTACGTGCAGATTCAGTATCAAGGCCATTTGCCTCGGCTTCCGCCATCATTAATTCCATCAACTTGAAAAAATAGGCTGGACCGCTGCCGGAAACACCCGTCACCGTATCTATCAATGACTCATCGTTGACCCATACCACTTTACCAACAGATTCCATCAGAGAGGTGGCCAGGGCCTGCTGGGCATTGGACGTAAATGATGTTGCATAAAGGCCGGATACGCCCCGGTTTACCAACGCCGGCGTGTTAGGCATTACTCTGATAAATGGTAAGTCAGTTCCAATCCAGCCAAGGGTATCACTGCTGCTGATACCCGCGACGATGGATATCACCAAAGGTTTGGCAAGCGCCAATGCATCCGACATGGTGGATAAAGCGGCACGCAGCATCTGGGGTTTCACCGCCAGGACGACTACTGAAGCACCCTCTATACATGTTTTGTTGTCTGCGAAACACCGTACACCAAATTTTTTTGTAAGGTCGTTGCGCTGGCTCTCCATCGGGTCCGAGACTCTGATTGCAGATGCCGGGCGTCCAGATGCAATTAGACCACCGATGATACTGCTGGCCATGTTGCCACCACCGATGAAAGCGATTACCGGGTTTGAGGGTTGGTTCATTTCAGTTATGGTGAATAGTGTTTAGGACTTGGGTGGTCGCTGGCCGAATAAAGCGGTACCAATACGCACCATGGTGGCGCCTTCAGCGATGGCAGCTTCCATATCGCTGGTCATGCCCATGGAAAGCTGATCGAGCTGTATTCCCTGATCCTGCAGTGAATGCAACAGTTCACGGCAGCGGGCAAAAGTAGCGCGCTGTCGATCAAAGTCGGTTTCCGGTCGCGGAATGGCCATCAGACCACGCAGGCGCAAATTAGGCAATGCGTTGATTTGTAATGCAAGTTCCGCCGCTTTCTCTGGATTTACCCCGGATTTGGTTTCCTCGTCATCAATATTAACCTGCAACAGGACATTTAATGGGTGCGTCCTGTGATCGTTGAGCTTGCTGGCGACCTTGAGCGACTCAATGGTATGGACCCAGTCAAAATTCTCGGCGATTTGACGACACTTTCTACTCTGGATATGGCCAATAAAGTGCCAGATAAGTGGTGAAATCGCCGATTTCTGACAATGTTCAATTTTTTCAAGTGCTTCCTGCAGGTAATTTTCAGCGAAATCCTGCTGTCCATAACCCGCCAGGGCAATAATTTTTTCTACCGGGTGCACCTTACCAACTGCCACCAGTTTCACGGAACCTGCCGGGCGATGGTATTTTTCGCAAAAGCTATTAATTTGCGCGTTTATGAGTTCAAGATTTTGTTGAAGGTCCAGCATATTTAGCAAATTTGGAGGGTTTGGTCCGGGTACTTAAAATTAATCAAAAAAAGGTTATACTTGCGTTAACAAGCTTCGCTATGTGCATGAATTATATATCTTGTGCAAGCGTTCAAACAGTTTAATCATGAATATATTAAAAGCTTAGGGGGAAACCGGTGGAGTTATCAGAATTACTCACCTTTGCGGTGAAAAGCCGTGCATCAGATTTACACTTGTCCTCAGGATTACCACCACTGATTCGAATTGATGGCGATATCAAGCGCATCAATGTCGATCCGTTCAGCGGTGAAGTCGTGCATGCCATGCTCTACGATCTGATGAATGACAACCAACGCAAATCGTTTGAAGAACACCTGGAAACGGACTTTTCGGTGACGTTGCCAAATGTTGCGAGGTTCCGGGTCAATGCCTTTAATCAGTTAAATGGCCCATCTGCGGTCTTCCGGGCGATCCCCAATATTATACTGACCCTCGAAGATCTGCACGCTCCGGCGATCTTCAACCAACTATCGATGAAGCAAAAAGGACTGGTGTTGGTAACCGGGCCTACCGGATCGGGTAAATCCACGACACTCGCAGCGATGGTAAACCATATCAATGAGAATAAACGTGCGCATATTCTTACCATTGAAGACCCTATTGAATTTGTTCACACTTCAAAAAACTGTGTTATCAACCAGCGGGAATTGCACGAACACACACATAGTTTTACCGCCGCCCTGCGTTCTGCGCTGAGAGAAGATCCGGATGTTATTCTGGTGGGCGAGATGCGGGATATTGAAACGATCCGCCTTGCGCTTACCGCTGCAGAAACAGGTCACCTGGTGTTAGCGACCCTGCATACGACTTCTGCTGCTAAATCTGTTGACCGTATTATTGACGTATTTCCTGGAAACGAGAAGGAAATGATTCGTTCGATGCTTTCGGAGTCTATTGAGGCCATTATTGCCCAGGCGCTCCTGCCGAAGCCTGAAGGCGGTCGGGTAGGGGCATGGGAAATTATGATTGGAACCCCGGCGATTCGTAACCTGATTCGCGAAAACAAAGTTCCCCAAATGTACTCGGTCATGCAGACCGGCGCGGAACACGGCATGCAAACACTTGATCAGTGTTTACTGGATCTCGTGAGAAGACGTCAGATTTCGATGGATGTGGTCCGTGAGCGTGCCGTGGACAAAACTAAAATTGACTCAATGATGAAGGACTAGAACCATGATTGAACTGGTTGACTTGCTTGAACTCATGGTCCGGCTGGATGCGTCGGACGTTTTCATTACAACTGGCGCACCTGTCAGCGTCAAGGTTAATGGTGCCATTCGCTCAGTAAATACCACTGTTTTGAACCACGATGATACGCGCGAATTTGCATACGCGATCATGAATGAGGACCAGCGAAGAGGGTTTGAGGAAACAAAAGAATCAAACTTTGCAATTCACCCACCGAAAATAGGCCGATTCCGCGTTAATGTGTTTGTCCAGCGTGGTAACGTGGCCATGGTGATGCGTAAAATAAACATCAAGATACCAACCTTCGAAGATTTAAACCTGCCACCAATTCTGCCTAAAGTCGCCATGCAAAAACGTGGCCTGGTTATTATGGTTGGCGGAACCGGCACGGGTAAAAGTACCACTCAGGCAGCAATGATAGGCCACAGAAACTCTCGCGCCCATGACCATATTATTACTATTGAAGATCCTATCGAATTTCTCCATCCCCATAAGAAATCAATCATCAGCCAGAGAGAAGTGGGAATTGATACAGAGTCTTTCGGTATCGCTCTAAAGAATTCAATGCGCCAGGCACCAGATGTTATTCAGATTGGTGAGATCAGGGATGACGATACAATGCATAACGCAATTGTATTTGCTGAAACCGGCCATCTTTGTATGGCGACGTTGCATGCTAATAATACTTATCAGGCCCTGGACCGGATAATCAACTTCTTTCCGGATGGAAGAAAATCACAATTATTGATGGACCTGTCGATGAATCTGTATGCGCTGGTTTCGCAAAGACTGGTGCCTACTGCCGATGGACAGGGCAGAGTGGCCGCTATTGAAGTTATGATTAACACGCCACTGATCGCAGATATTATTCAACGCGGTGATCTCCATAAAATTCCTGATGTTATTGAACGTTCGCGCGAACTTGGATTACAGACATTTGACCAATCGTTATTTGATCTTTATACCCAGGGGTTGATTACTTCAGAAGAGGCGTTACGTAATGCAGAATCTGAGAACAACTTACGACTTAAGATCAAGCTGGAGGGCCCCCAGTCGAATAATAAGAGTGGTACGGACATGGATACCGAACTACTGGCATTCTAGAGCCTGATGATTGATCTTTTCAGTCGCTCTGAACCAGCTTAGTCAGAATTTCAGATACCTGCAGTAAATCACCGGGGTTCGATGCCTTATCGCTCTTCGCCATGGTGAAGAATCGTTGCAGGAATTTTTTATTGTGCATTGATAAGTGTGCATAAAAATCCGGCTCGATTTTGTGATCCACTGCAAGAACGTCTCGCATCGCATGGGTTCGCGTGCAAATGTATTTTAAATGGGTCAACGCACGTCCCATTAATACCCAGGGGAAATTAGGGTTACTCACCGGTCCCACCACAACTTCGTTGCCTCCCATCGGTAGACCCATTATGCGTGTGTTAATAAGCTGTTTACTTCCGAACCAGGTAGTAACACCGCCGATAATGGCACCGATACCAGAGCCGAGGAATGCGGTTAGACCACCTGAGCCAATATCCAATACAGCCCCGCCCGCTGCTCCGCCGATTATTCCGGTTGCTACCAGTTGATCTCGACTTAAGCCAAATAGTTTCCAGGTGTGCTCGGAAAATAGATCCTCTGAGAATATCTGTATATTCTGTTCATGTCGTTCAAGTTTCTGGTAGTTAAAGATCTGCTCGACGTCCTTTCTGCAGACCGTCTCCATGTTCACCAGTTTTTGCTGGAACTTGTTAATACATCGATCGATAGTGGTTTGGTCTTCTGCATCTGCGATGGCAGAGCGTTCCGACATCTGCAGCATCGCGTACAGCATTTCAGCGATTCGAAGGGTTGTCTGTTTGATCTGATTCTGCCTGCGTTGGCGCAATATTTCGGCCGCTTGCAGCAGAGATGGTCGCCATGGTTCAGACAGTTCAGCAAAACCACTTAGTAACTGCATCTGCCGGTCAAAATCAGCAGTTTGTGCGTTGAAAACCCGGACAATCTTAAAGTACTGGGATAATGGTACTTGCCAGTCTTCAAAATACTCGGCGCAACCCGTCTGATTTATCAGTGCCATGCTGGGGCTGCCTGTCCAGCGCAGAATTTCCATTTCAGCGTCGTACTCAGGACCATAGGGGGTGGATCCATCGATGACATAGAGAATCCCGGCACCTTGCAGTATCGGAGTAAGCAGCTGGCATTCAGCTGAAAACTTTTCGTTGTCGGTGTGCTGATTAACAAATTCCCTGACAACATTCGCATGATCCGCAGCAGAAGAAGTATGGTGCTGCATCCAATCCAAAGCAGCACGCGCACGTTGGAAGCCGGGGGTGTCAATCAGCTTATAAAGTACATGACCATCCACGACCATTGGAAAGGTTCGATTTGTTGCCGTTGTGCCGGAAACTGGAGATATTGAAACCGATGGATCCTGAGCCAGTGTAGAAACTATACTGCTTTTACCCTTATTGGGATGCCCGACGATGGCTAATGTTGGGATCGGTGGGGCCATTAAAGTGGTTCCACGTAGAGGGCGGTATCATCCAGAGGCGCCAGGGCGGTTTCCCAGCCTTGCAGTTGCTCGGGGGTTACCTTTGCCTGATCCATCGGCATCAGCAGTAAAACAATGGCACAGTGTTTGCCCGCCTTGAATCGGATATCTTCAATGAAGTCTACCAGCTCCAGCAATGGTGGTTCCCAGGATTTAGTGATTACGGCTACACCTTGTGGCTTGTGGTCAGCGATGTTCAGAGTCACTTTATGGTCGTCTGCCAGACTTTGATGCCCCCCAGCGGTAAAAAACCGGGTGGCTTCGATGCCAATATTGTCCAACGCGCTTTCAGCCACCTTGGCACCGGACCATTCGACTATGATGCAGGGTAGAGCGCGACCCAGGGGGCGCGTTTTGAGTACATGACGATCGTGATCGACGGCCTGTTCGCTTTCACTCTGATCTGACAGGGTGCTGACCAGGGGTGAACCCATGCGGGCCAGTACCTGACCCGCGCCCTGGGAGGCAAGAATGCCCTGGGTCACAATGCGATCGTATCGAATACCGTAGATAACCAGCGCAATCAGCCGAGGAATCAAGCCATATACCAGCAGACACATCAGTATGAATATCCACCAGGTACCTAATTGACCCGCCGCGGCGCTACTGCTGCGGAGGGTGCTCTGCAGTCGGTAAAAGCGACTTATATCCACAAGTTCCGCCCCAGGCACAGCGGTTGGCAGTAACTGATTCCAGGGTGCGGAGAGAGTGTGCAGTACCCTGGTCATCGAAGCATTAGTGATTTCGAGCGTGGAATACCAGCCAAAGGCCAGGTCAGAGATCGTTACCAGATATAGCAACGCCGCCACGATGCCGAGATTCAAGGCGACGGTAAAGTGTTGGGCCAGGTAGGTCAACAGAGGGAGACGAAGCCTGACTCCATGAAGTTTCTGCTCCTGAGACAGCAGGTGTTTGATTGCTTCAGGCTGGTCATGCCAGATCCATCCAATCACTCGGGTGAGCAATGCCGCGGGGTTAAATATCGATAGCGCCTCAAAAATCCCGGAGAAAGCGCCGCTCGTGAAAACCAGCAAGAGCAACAGCGTTAGCAGCTGAATACCAACAAGAACGATCAGGGTGCTTACAATATTTACCGGTTCACTGCCATCATAGGCGAGAACCGTTTGGGCCAGTGCCCAGCCGCTGACTAAACCGGCAATCCATAACGTGACGATTAATGTCGTGATGGAACGCTGGGCCTTAACTCCGGGCGTGGATTTCCCCGATCGCAACGCATTTATCCATCCACGCATTGCGGATAGGTTCGATCGTGTCCCGACCTTGAGATCGATACCGATCTGCCGGTCCCTTTTTTTCAATTGCTCTCGATCAGCCTGTTGATCAAGACGCAACTGGGTCTGCAAGTCGACCAGGTCAGCAAGCAAAGAGTGTTTAGGCAATGTTATGATTAATGTCGTAAAAATACCAGACCAAGCAGTTTACATGAAGAAGATCAAAACCGGCATTATTGGCGGAACGGGTTATACCGGCGTCGAATTGTTACGCCTGTTGGCCCATCACCCGGCAGTTTCACTCCACTGTATAACCTCTCGCAGTGAAACTGGAATGCCGGTGTGTGAAATGTATCCCTCCCTGCGCGGCGTGGTGGATCTTGACTTCTCTGATCCGACCACTGCTGCACTATCTCAATGTGATGTCGTGTTCAGTGCCACGCCAAATGGGGTCGCGATGCAGCACGCCGAATCGCTGCTTGATGCAGGAATAAAGATGATTGACCTGTCAGCTGATTTCAGGCTGCAGGATGTTGCTGAGTGGGAACGATGGTACGACATGCCTCATGCCTGCCCGGCGCTTATTGAGCAAGCGGTATATGGCTTGCCAGAGATCAACAGAAATGAAATCTCCAGAGCCCGCCTGGTGGCAAATCCCGGTTGCTATCCTACTTCGGTGCAATTGGGGTTTTTGCCACTAATAGAAGCAGGTATTGTTGAATGTGGTTCGCTTATTGCCGATGCAAAGTCCGGCGTTTCCGGAGCGGGCCGCAAGGCTTCTCTGGGCAGCGCTTTTAGCGAAATGGGTGAGTCCTTCAAGGCTTATTCTGTGCCCGGGCATCGTCATCTGCCTGAGATTAAACAGGGATTAAGACAAATGACAAAGGATGACGTGGGGTTGGTATTCACTCCGCATCTACTGCCCATTATTCGGGGAATACATGCAACGCTCTACGCCAGGCTCAAAGATCCTGCCGCAGATATTGACCTGCAATCCCTGTTTGAACATCGTTATTCCGGCGAACCTTTTGTCGATGTGATGCCCATGGGTTCGCATCCGGATACACGCAGTGTCAAAGGTTCTAATGATTGCCGGATAGCGGTGCATCGGCCTCAAAACGGCGATACTGTGGTGGTTCTCGTGGTGGAAGACAACCTGGTCAAAGGTGCTGCCGGCCAGGCGGTGCAAAATATGAATATCATGTTTGGCCTTGATGAAACTGCGGGACTTGGTCAAATTGCTCTGGTGCCCTGATGTATTTAAAGCTGCTTGTAGCTGGATTCATCAGCCTGGCTTTTGCTGCCGGATATTACATCGGCCTGCCTGATTCCAATGAAGCTTTGCAACTGCAGAAGCGTATTGATCAATTGGCAGAAACTAATGGGGGACTTGCCCAGCGCAACCAGAATCTGGAACAGACCCTTGACCTGGTAAAGCGCCAGGTGCAGACTGACCGCATTGCTTACGAATCACTAAAGAAAACCGTGGACCAATCAGAAACAGAGCGCCAACAAATGCTGGAAAAGTTCCAATCACAACGTGAGCTTCTGGAAACACTAAAAAAGAAACTCGACTCACTCTAGTTGCTAGTGTCTTGATTGATCTGGAAACTGTGCGGGCAGAAATTCCCGCAGTGAACAACCTCGCTCATTTCAATAATGCTGGAGCATCATTGATGGCGTCACCGGTCTATGCCGCTTATCTGGATTACCTCAACCGAGAGCAGCAAATTGGAGGTTATGAAACTGCAAGGGAACGTGCCGAAGATTCGCGTAACTTTTACCTGCAGGCCGCAGAATTGATCCACTGCAATATTGACGAAATCGCGTTTTGTGAAAGTGCTACCCGGGCCTGGCAGTCTTTTTTCTACGGACTTAAGTTTAAAGAGGGTGACAAGATCATCACCACTCAGCTTGACTATGGAAGCAATTTTGTTGGTTATATACACCAGAAGCGTCGCTTGGGCGTGGAGTGTGTCGTGATCGAATGCGATCGCTACGGTGATGTTGACCTGGCTGCACTTGAATCCGCAATTGATGGCAGAACCAGATTGATTTCCATCAGCCATATACCAACCGCCAATGGTGTTATTAATGATGCTGCCCGTGTCGGACAGATTGCGAAATCGGCAGGCGTCCCTTTCCTGTTGGATGCGTGCCAGTCCGTTGGGCAGATCGACGTTAATGTGGCGGAAATTGGTTGTACTGCTCTGACGGTCACGGGTCGGAAGTATCTGCGCGGCCCTCGTGGTACGGGGTTCCTGTACGTCAACAAGACTTTTGCCGATTCCATGGATCCACCCTGGCTTGACCAGCATGGTGTTGAGCTACTTGACCGAAGCAGCTACCAAATCTGCGCCGGGGCAAGACGTTTCGAAAATTTCGAAATTAGCTTTGCAGCGAGAGTTGCTCTGGGCAAAGCCCTGGAATATGCCAATAAGACAGGTATGGTGGAAATTGGTGACAGAGTACTCGCGTTAGGCGCTTACTGTCGTAAGCAACTGGAAGCTGTCCCCGGGGTAACGGTGCAGGATACCGGTGTCAATAAAAGCGGTATCGTAATGTTTTCCCACGAAGACAAAAGCCCGGGAGAAATTCGAGACCTGATGGGTCAAAACGGTATCAACGTCTGGGTGTCTTCCGGTCCGGGAAGCCTGGTAGATTTTCAAAAACGGGACTTGGATATTCTGCTGCGTGCTTCGCTCCATTATTTCAATACCGAGGAGGAAATTGATCGAATGATTGATTTACTGAAATCGTTGTAACTTTTATCGCATTGCAAAGGCAACGAAGCGGATTTCCGCAATCCGGGTTTTATTTACGATAACCTGGATTGTAAAGATATCATCCCTGGCCCTGGCCCTGGCCCTTACCGGTTAGCTTTGAAATTATCGCGGATCGCTTTTAATCCACTTTTCGCTATCCGCAGGGGCCGCCTGCTGTCCCTGGCCAAGACGGAGGAACGCATCAAAGTCAAACAAGGCAGTGTCCCCCAGCTGGGAAGGCGCAACATTGCAGATAGCGCGAAATATATTTTCCACTCTACCTGGAACCCGCGACCATTCTGCCAGCATTTGTTTTATTTGTTGCCGTTGTAACTGGTCCTGAGAACCGCACAATGTGCAAGGGATGATCGGAAACTCCCGCACTGCGGCATAGGATTCGATGTCTTTCTCTGTGCAATAGGCGAGAGGTCGTATGACGATATTATTACCATTATCGCTGCGCAATTTGGGCGGCATTGCACTTAATTTTCCGCCATTAAACATATTAAGAAAAAGAGTTTCAATGATGTCATCACGATGATGCCCCAGGGCGATCTTGTTAAAGCCGTGTTTTTCCGCATAACCATAGAGGTTGCCACGACGCAGCCTGGAGCACAGACCACACATGGTTTTGCCTTCTGGTATCACTCTTTTGACCACGCTATAGGTGTCTTTTTCTATGATGTCGAACTTGATATTTTGTCGGGTCAGGTACTGCGGCAGAATATGTTCAGGAAAACCAGGTTGTTTCTGATCCAGGTTGACAGCCACCAGCTCGAAGCTGACCGGGGCTTTCTTCTGCAGGTCGAGTAATATATCAAGCATGGTATAGGAATCCTTACCCCCAGAGAGACAGACCATCACCCGATCTCCGTGCTCAATCATGTGGTAATCTTCTATCGCGCGCCCGACATGGCGTCTCAGTCGTTTGCGAATTTTCTCGAACGAGCGATTGTCAGGGCCGCCGCTACGATGGTGTGAAGAGAGGCTGGTCGAATCAGGTTGCTTTGTAGCTGGTTGAGCCACAGAAGGCGGATCGACAATTTGAGAGTGAATTTCCATGCCGCGATTGTATCCTAGAATAGCAGTTATATTTTCCGAGACCCGCAGTCCAATTCGTTTTCCCAGTCAGCTTCAGCATTGAAAAAACTAGTCATATGGATATTCAGGTTGCTGATTACGGCAATGTTGATTGCCATTGCTGTCCCTTTTGCGGGTTCGTTTCTGCTTAAACAAAACGACGTCAAGGCGACGTTGTCAGACTGGGTCAAAGCCAGAACCGGCCGGGATCTGAATATTGACGGGCGCCTGGGATTTGAACCTGGATTACAGCTGCGCATTTTTGCTGAAAATGTGCGCTACCAGAACGCCGATTGGGCCAGCAGGCCATCTGCATTCGAGGCCAAGCGGATTGCGCTTGACATTTCATTGCTGGATTTGCTTCGGGGCAGACTCTCCATTGCACAGGTTAGCATCAATAATGCTTCTCTGTGGGTTGAGCAGAATGATGCATTGGACTTTAATTTAATCAGGCCCCGGGGTAGTGCTGGACGGAGACGTCAACCAATTGAATTGCCGGAATGGTTCAAAATTTCCAGGGCAAATATTAAAAACAGCAATATTGTAGTGATACGGCCACGTCGCACCTGGAATATCAGTCTTGACGATTCGGTGCTGTTGAGTAAAGGACACGATGCTGCCATTAACATTAATGCCGTGGGTGGACTGCAGGATGTGCCTTTAACCCTTGAGGGTAGTCTGGGGACAATGCGCAGCTTGTTCTCTCGCACTATTTCACCCGCTAAGATAACAGCAACTGTTGCGGGGAATACGATTACTGCAGCAGGCACAGTTAGGGATGTGTTGAGTTGGCAAGGGCTGGATATTGAGCTCGCTGGTAATGTAGAGAGGCTTAAACACTTGTCACCGCTATTTTTTAAGCCGCCGCTGGATATCCGACAAATCGCTGGTAAAACCCGGCTGGTTCAGCCTGAAACATTAAGAACAATGCGGCTGGAGCAAATCAACGCTGACGCAGTACTCCGAGGTGTTCCAATACAGGTTGAAGGCAGTGTGGGTAATTTGCTCAGGCTGAAAAAAATTGATTTGCAGATTTCCGCTGACGGCCCTATGGATATGGCGGCTGCTGGAATTGATATGTCGCCTGTGTTCCAACCTGATGTGCGAATTAAAGCCAGCTTGACGGGCACTTCCAGGTCGCTGATGGCGAATGTTGCGTCCGCGGTATTTACAGTGGACGGCGCGGTGCTAACAGCAGCAGGTGACATTAAAAATCTTTCCGGAGACTGGGAGGCGCCACTGCCATTACGTTTAGAGATAGTTGATCTGAACAAATTTGGCCAAACGATGGAAAAGCAATGGCCTGTTATTGATGTCTTGAAGGGTACGGCTTCTTTATTGCGAAAGGAGCGAAGCTTTTACCTTGAAGATATGCTGGTTAACAGCGATGGCCCCCTTTCCAGAATAACCGCCACTGGAACTATAGATCCAGTGGGTAGCGATTTGAAAGGCGCCCTCGATATAGAAGGAGAGGTTAGTGCGCGGTTTTTTGTAGTAAATAATTACAGTCAGGCTGTTGTGCCCGAACGTGTTTCGGCAGTTGCACAGGTTGAACTGAATGATAGAGTCACTAATGTGGTGATCAGCAGGCTGGAAGCCCAGCTTCCAGGCGCAATGATCCATGGTAAGGGAAAGATTTCAGACCTTAAAAATCCCTCGGAACTGACATTGAGTTTCACTGGAGATATTTCCGATATTCATGCACTTTTTCCTGAAGCTGATTTGGCATTCCCCGAATTTAAAAACATTGGGGTCAGCGGTGTTCTTCAGGGACTGGGGGATGGTGTATGGGATGCAACAGACTTCGTTGCAAAAGTGGAGGAAGATTACCAGTCCATTGAGCTTGCCGGCGGCATAAAAAATATCGGTGAGGATATGGATGCGCAGTTTAATCTTCGAGGAACCATGCCTGCTGTTGCGGCAATCGAAAATTTACCTGCATTGCAGGGATTGCTGGAAACCGCTGGCGAACTTGATGGGCTCAAATTTGAGGGACTGGTCAGCAAAGCAGGCAAGCGCAAATGGTCTCTGTCAGCGCTTCGGATAAACAGCGAATGGCTTGGTACGAATTTCGTGATGCAGGGTGACCTCAATGAGTTGGGACCTGCCAAGGGGCGCTTGTCGGTGTCTGTGGAGGGCGCGTTCCAGGCAGTGCCAAAAATATTACAGAAGTATCAACTGCCATCAATCAAGTATGCAGATGTCCGCTTTGACGTCGCCGTGGGCGGGGAGGGCGTAGAGAACATCGTAGCGACGTTGAAGAGCAGCAACGGGATAATGCGGTTGAGTGGTAATGTCCGGCAACTGAAACCTCTCATTGCTGAAGATCTAGGTGTGAACATCGCCGCTGAGGATTTCATCAGTTTGCTGCCAGATACCTTTAAACTCCAATCGACCAAATTCCAATCGGGCCAGGCGGTTAACGCTGATATGGTGCTTGCGCTTGATGCCAATCAGTTTACCTTGACGGGTATTGCGGAGATTGGTGAGAGTGACTTCAATGGGACAGTCACCTGGATATCTGCATCTGAGCAGGGTGGTCGATCGACCCTGAATGTGGCAACACGCTCAAATAAACTTGATCTCAGGTCATTGATTGTGAAACAAAAGGCGGGCCCGAGGTTTTTTTCCGAGGAAGCGCTGGTAGCAGCGTGGATGAAAAAACTGGATGGTGAAATTAAAATTGATGCAGAGCAGTTTTTTAATCATACAGTTACTCTTCCACGACTGTCCTTAAAAGCCGCGTTCAATAAATCGGGGACGCAGCAAACCATTGCTGCGCTGTCAGGACAAGGTAAAGTTTCCTCGAAAATATCGACCCAAGCGTCTGGTGGTATTTCGCTCGACCTTGAAGCGGAGAAACTGCCTATAGAGACTATTAACGCGTTATCCAGTGGTGGCCTGTTCCAGGGAGGCACTCTGGATGCATCGGTTTATCTGTCGGGGCCAGGTATGTCGTTGGCGACATTAATGGATAATGGAAGTGGTTCCATCGCTCTGGAAATTTCGCAATCGCGAATTCAGGGTAGTCTACTGGAAACGGTAGGGGGTGACCTGCTTTCAAATTTAGTGATGGTGATCAATCCATTTCGTGATCGAGACAGTATTCTGGAGGTAAATTGCGGTGCTATTTACTTTGACCTTGCGAATGGTGTTGCGTCTACCCGAAACGGTCTGGCAATGAAAACTGACAGGGTTACCCTGCTTGGCGGCGGCGAAATTGGGTTTCCTGAGGAAAGCGTGAAAATTGTGATCGCGCCAAAAGCCCGCAAGGGCCTTGGAATCAGTCCGTCTTCTATCGCCAAGATGGTGCGTATCGGGGGAACCTTACAGAAACCTAAAGTGGAGACCCATGCAACAGGTATCCTGAAATCCGGTGCCGCCATCGGCGCTGCAATATTCTCCGGCGGTTTAACCCTGGTTGCCCAGGGATTATATGATCGTCTCCAGGCCGGCGCAGATGCTTGCGCCATTGCCCGTGGTGAGCAAAAGATCCGGACCCGTGAAGTGCCCGATGAGAGTGAGATGCGCCAATGAATTCGGTTTTTAGTCAGGCTGCAGAAAGCAACAAGAATGCGATTCTTGAGGTGTTGCGTGAAATGCTGATAATCCCCCAGGCCGTGCTTGAGATCGGCTCAGGAACTGGTCAGCATGCGGTTTTTTTTGCAGAAAAATTACCGCATATAACCTGGCAATGCGCTGACCAGTCGCGATACCACGATGTCATCAACCATCGACTGTCCGCTGCCGGGTTGGATAACCTGCCGTCTCCCCTGGTTCTTGAGGTAGAAACATTTGACTGGAAAATCAATAATATTGGTAGTGTTTTTTCTGCAAATACGGCTCATATCATGTCCTGGAATGCGGTTGAAGCCATGTTCTGTGGTGTCGGCCAATTGCTTGAACAAGCCAAAGGCAATGGTTTTTTCATGCTTTACGGCCCGTTTAATCGCAATGGCCGCTATACCAGCCCATCAAACCGTCAGTTTGATCAAATTTTAAAAAGCCGCGATCCACAAATGGGAATAAGGGATGACGGTGACTTGTCTCGCCTTGCGCACCAAAATGGCCTGAAATTGTTCAGCGATATTGCAATGCCGGCTAATAATAGAATTCTGGTATGGAATAAGTATAAGTTAGCTGAGAATTAGCACCAAAATAGTGCAAATCAGTTAAACGAATGCACTATAATGGGCCGTAAGAGGTATGAGTACAATTTTTATCTGCTGCTAACTTATTGGTTTTTATTGCTTTTTATAACAATTAGATATTGGCACGGACTTTGCTATTTCATAGGCGAGCCTGATCCTACGGCTCTCTTTTACATATTGAACCCTAAAGAGGCGAACAAGAAATGTCTGCAGAAGTAATTAAATTATTAAAGGATAGCGAGGCGAAATTCGTTGACCTGCGCTTTACCGATACCAAGGGTAAGGAACAACACGTGACCATTCCTGTGACCATGGTTGATGAAGACCTGTTTGAAGAAGGTAAGATGTTTGATGGATCGTCCATCGCCGGCTGGAAGGGTATCAACGAATCGGACATGATATTGATGCCCGATACCGCAAGCGCGGTTGTGGATCCGTTTACCCAGGACGCCACGGTAAATATTCGTTGTGACGTGATAGAGCCGTCGGATATGCAGGGCTACGAGCGCGATCCACGCTCTATTGCAAAACGGGCAGAGGCTTATCTAACTTCTACCGGTATTGGTGATACCGCTTACTTCGGTCCTGAGAATGAATTTTTCCTGTTTGATGCTGTGCACTGGGGCACCGAGATGAGCCACGCGTTTTATGAAATAGATTCCTCAGAGGCATCCTGGAATTCGTCCAAAGAGTATGAAGGTGGAAATATCGGCCACAGGCCAGGGGTGAAGGGTGGTTACTTCCCCGTAGCGCCAGTTGATAGTCAGATGGATGTGCGCTCGATGATGTGTCTGACCATGGAAGAGATGGGGGTCGAAGTGGAGGTGCATCACCACGAAGTGGGCACTGCAGGCCAGGGCGAAATCGGTACAAAGTTCAATACCCTGGTGCAGAAAGCCGACGAAGTACAGATATTCAAATATGTTGTGCACAATGTTGCCCATGCCCATGGACTTACTGCAACATTCATGCCCAAGCCGATCGTTGGCGATAACGGCAGCGGCATGCATGTTCACCAGTCAATCTCCAAGAATGGTGAAAATATTTTTGCCGGGGATGAATACGGTGGTTTAAGCGAATCCGCGCTTTATTATATTGGTGGTATCTTCAAGCATGCACGGGCGATCAATGCGTTTGCCAATGCCAGCACCAATAGCTACAAGCGTCTGGTTCCTGGTTATGAGGCCCCGGTATTATTGGCATATTCCGCGCGTAACCGCTCCGCATCATGTCGCATACCTTATGTTTCTAACCCTAAAGGGCGACGTATAGAGATCAGATTTCCAGATTCTACTGCCAACCCCTATCTTGCATTTAGCGCAATGCTCATGGCAGGCCTGGATGGCATCCAGAATAAGATTCATCCCGGGGAACCCGGAGATAAAGACCTTTACGATCTGCCACCTGAAGAAGAAAAGCAAATCCCCACTGTGGCCCATAGTTTTGATCTTGCGCTGGAAGCATTGGATCAGGATCGGGAATTTCTGTTGGCTGGTGGTGTATTCAGCAATGCAACCATTGATGCTTATATCGAGCTGAAGATGGAGGAAGTCAATCGCCTGCGGATGGCCACTCACCCATGTGAGTTCGACATGTACTACAGCGTTTAGTATTTGTGGAGGGCGCCTCTTCACGAGGGGGCGCCCACACCGCAGGTTTGCTAATGAAGCGTAAATTACCTGCAATTTCCCATGGATAATCGTGGTCAAACATCGGTCGCACCAGATTGGTGCGGTAAAGCAGAAGCGCCTGTTGAGGGGTTGGAATATGGACGAATTCTGCAGAATCAAGCGACCTGCGTCATGCTGCTGGACCAGGAATTCAATGTCCGCTATCTCAACGAGTCAGCGGAAACCTTGCTGCATACCAGTCTCAGGCGTGCCAAGGGGATGCCGCTCAATGATTTATTGCGCGACGATAATCAGCTCAAAATGGCCTGCGGCAAGGTTGCTGCTGAGGGCGGTGAAATCAGGCTTCGTAACCACATTTGTGTACTGCCATCACTAGTGATAGAGAAGCGAGTGGACTGCATTATTAAACCCGTAGAACAGGTCCAGGAGGTTCTGATTATGCTTGAGCTCAATGAACTGGAGGGGCTGCTTAGCATCGCCCACGATGAGGAAATTGCTCAGCGCCAGCAGTCGAATCAAGCCGTTATACGTGGCCTTGCCCATGAAATTCGAAATCCCCTGGGTGGTATCCGCGGGGCGGCCCAGTTACTGGCCGAAGAAACCGCCAGCGAAGAGTTGCGCGAATATACCCAGATCATTATTCAGGAAGCGGATAGACTGACTAATCTGGTGAATAGAATGCAGGCGCAAACCCGGGCTGAACTCGATCACTCGGTGAATATCCACAGTGTCATCGAGTATGTAAGGCAGCTCGTTCTCGCCGATGGGCAGACTAAATTTAAAATCGTCCAGGACTATGACCCCAGCCTGCCTGGCGTTCGAGGAAACCGCGAATTATTGGTGCAGGCATTGATTAACGTGATTGGTAATGCTGCCGAAGCAGTGACTGATATGGGCCGTGAAGGTCGGATTTTACTGAGAACCAGGATAGACCATCTGACACTCGATGCTATCCGTCAACAAGTGGTGCGCATTGATGTCGAAGATAATGGTGGTGGTATTGATCCGCAAATTCAGTCCCGCATTTTTGACCCTATGGTCACCAGCAAACCGGACGGCACAGGGCTCGGCCTCCCTATTTCAGCCGAGATTATCACCCAGCATGGCGGGGCCCTTGATTTCAAATTGAGTCCTGACAAAACAACGTTCAGGATTTTTCTGCCGCTCTACGACGGATCTGCAAACCAAAAGCCAGGAGAAGATTTCTGATGAAAGCAAAAAACGTTTGGGTGGTTGATGATGATTCGTCTATTGCCTGGGTGCTTGACAAAGCGCTTTCCAAGGCAGGTTTCGAAGTGGAGAGGTTTGAAAGTGCGGAGTCTGCTCTTGACGCTGCAGAGAAAACCAGTGTGCCAGGTCCTGACGTAATGCTGTCCGATATTCGAATGACTGGAATGGATGGCTTTGGTTTACTTGAGGCCATGCACCACAAAATGCCGGCTCTGCCGGTAATTATTATGACTGCATTTGGCGATCTCGACAGTGCTGTGGATGCCTATAAGTACGGTGCTTTTGAGTACCTGACTAAACCTTTTGATATCAAGGAAATGGTGTCTTTGGTAGAACGGGCCTGGCAGCACGGTGGCAATAAGGTGACTGCAATTGATGTATCTGACGAAAGCCGGACAATGCTGGGTGAAAGCGCTGCGATGCAGGAGGTGTTTCGGATTATCGGTCGTCTGTCTGGTTCAGAAATGAATGTATTAATACGTGGTGAATCAGGCACCGGCAAGGAGTTGGTAGCAGAAGCCATATACCGCAACAGTCCCAGGGCAAACCAGCCACTGGTTGCGATAAATACTGCGGCAATTCCAGCTGAATTGCTTGAGTCAGAATTATTCGGACATGAAAAGGGCGCTTTTACTGGCGCCCATAGCAGACACATCGGTCGATTTGAGCAAGCGAATGGCGGCACCTTATTCCTTGATGAAATTGGTGATATGCCCCCAGGATTACAAACTCGTTTATTACGAGTGCTTTCCGAGGGAAGGTTTTTCCGCGTGGGCGGGCGGGAAGAAGTTCGGGTTGACGTCAGGGTGATCGCCGCGACAAATCAGAATCTTGAATCCCTGGTGACTTCCGGCGCATTTCGTAATGACCTGTTTCATCGATTGAATGTTATTTCGCTTCACACCCCGGCGCTTAGAGAGCGTCGGGGCGATATCCCTTTGTTGATCAACCACTTTATGGCCCGCTCTGCTCGAGAGCTATCGACCCAGGTAAAGCGCTGCAGCCCGGAAGTGCTGGTCAGTCTGCAGCATTATGACTGGCCTGGTAATGTTCGTGAGCTGGAAAACCTGGTGAAACGATTGATGGTGTTATCTCCCAGTAATAGCATTCACCTTGACGATCTGTCAGTGGAAATCTCCCAGCATCAACCTGTGCAGGGTGGTTGGCAGCAAGCACTGAAGTCCATGGCTGCTGCACGTTTGCAGTCAGGAGAGACTCGTTTGATGGATACCGTTGGCGCAGATTTCGAATCAACAATGATCCAGGCCGCAATGGAGTTCACAAACGGCCACAAACAAAAAGCAGCTGAATTATTAGGCTGGGGCCGAAATACCCTGACCAGAAAGCTCAAACAACTGGATCTGTGAGTAATTCAGTCAGCTGCCAGGCTGAAATCAACTTTATGCACTAGCGAGACCGATTTGGTGCAATAAAATTCATTTTTTCGCGTTGACCCGCCTCGAACAAAGATATAATCAACAGTTC
>Ga0055584_100001088_pt1 | contig 26539 bp, 26 predicted proteins | sample OSDHelmetaG_FD_58716 | JGI IMG/M metagenome (GOLD analysis project Ga0055584, IMG submission 58716) | Pelagic marine sediment microbial communities from the LTER site Helgoland, North Sea, for post-phytoplankton bloom and carbon turnover... | ecosystem: Environmental > Aquatic > Marine >...
AAAAAGTTGCGCACCAATAATTCGAGTTTCTCGTCAGCGTGTTTTGTCGCTCAAAACTGGGTGATTGCTATGGTGTGTTGATACGGTCCAGAGGATAAACAGGGCGTCGGACATGCTTGTAGTTCAGCAAGTCATTGTCCGATGTGGTCACACCGACACCATCAAGCGTGATGGTGTGCTTGGCAAGGTCTTTGAAACCTGCCCGGTAGTGGATCCGCGATTTCAACAGGATGTATTTGTGAAACTGAGGCTGAATGCCCATGGACGTAAACACGCCCAAGTCCCACGGTTCAATATGATTCGATACCACCACGATCTGCATGTTGCCAGTATCGAAGATCGCACTTGCTCCCATATCGACTTCGATGCCGGTGTACATGGGGCCACGCACAGTCCAGCGGCCATCGTTTAGGACTTTCACACGTCCACGCAAAGTGAGCGGTGCGCCACGTAAGCCGAGCGCTGGCATGTCGGTACGGCCTCCGATAGCGAGTGTGATCTCAGCGCCAATGCCTGCTTGCTGCATTGCCGTTACTGCGCTTGGATCCCACACCGCGGCGACGATGACGTCTTCTAGGCCTTGCTCGTGCACGGCTTCGATTACGGTCATCACATCTTGGTTTGCACCCGAGCCGCAGTTGTCCGCGTGGTCAAGCAGCACGACCGGCCCTTGGTTAAGCTCGGCTGCCTGTTTTAGTGCGGTGTCGAGGTCGCGGTGCTGATAGATGTGCTCTGCGCGGGCATCCCAAATCATTGCCGCGATATCTTCTGCGATACGCTTGGCAAGCTCAGCATCATTGTCGGTCACGACGATAACCGATGCGCCGGAATCTGGAATATCTGCCAGCGCAAATCCACCGAAAACTGTCGCAGCAAGCACGCCTGGTTTCGCCTCGGCCGCTTTGCAAGCAGCGATCAGAGTGCGCATAGGCTCGTCGTCGGTACCCTGGCGTAAGGTTTGTGACAGCACCTGGGTTTGCCGCCAAGCCATGGTTGGTTTTAACCGCCCGTTTAAGCTGTCGAAGAATATCGTGCCTATCTGCTCCGCGACTTCGTACATGTCGGTATGCGGATAGGTTTTGTAACCAATCAGCGCGGTGCAGTTGTCGACCATCTCGTGGGTGAGGTTGCAATGCAGATCGCAGGTTACGGCGATGGGTATGTAGGGCGCGATTGCGCGGATGCGCTGTAGCAGAGTCCCTTCGCCATCGAATGTATGGCGCGCCACCATCGCTCCGTGCAGATCAAGTAGCACTGCATCGCAGCCGTCGCTTACGGCGTCGCAAATAAGTTGCGCCATGTGTTCGTAGGCGGCTTCTTCTACCGGGCCGGAAGGCATCGCTTCCGCTGCAATAGGTGTGACAATCTCGGCCCCGTTCGCGCGCGCGAGCCGCATATAAGCGCTGATTGGCATACGCGTGTCGGCGTAAACATGTTGAACACTGTCACCTTCGTGTGCACCCCAAGATTGGAAGCGTTGCCAGTCCGTGACGATAGGCGAAAACGTGTTCGTCTCGTGTTTCATCATTGCGATCACAACGCGCACTATTCGGTCTCCAATTGCTCGCAAATAAGTTGGCTCGGGATGCGACTGTCACAGCGGACACGGCATCATCTTGCGAGTTTACCTGTAAAACATTTTTCGTTCGCGTGGCTTTGCTACGCCAAGCTCGTGGGTGTCAGCTCCTGCGGCGATGCAAACTTGACGCTACAACTGCAGCGCGTATTGGTGGCTGTGCGTTATGCTTGGCAGCACCTGTCCTGAGTTGCGTGAGCGCCGAGGGACTAACCGCAATTGAGGCAGCCTGCTGATAGCGCTATGGCTAAACCGTTTCCCGATAGTTTGTGGCTTGCAAGCGCTAGCGCCGCACCTGAGTTTGAGGCACTTAGCGGTGCACACGAGACTGATGTTGCAGTAATTGGTGGCGGTTTCACCGGCTTGTCTACAGCGCTGCATCTGGCCCGAGCAGGGCACGCCGTGACGGTCGTGGAGGCGCAGGCGCCTGGCTGGGGTGCGTCCGGACGCAACGGCGGGCAGGTCAATCCGGGCTGGAAAATTCTGCCTAGCGAGCTTGCCGAGCGCTTAGGAGAAGCGCCGGCGCAGGCGCTGTGCACAATGCTCGGTGAGGCGACCGATCTGGTGTTCGAGTTGATTGAGCGTTACAGCATCGATTGTGATCCTGTGCATAGTGGTTATATCCAAGGCGCAGTCGGTGCGCGCGGGGTCAAATTTGCGCAATCGTGGTATGACGAATGGGCGCGTTTTGGCGCGCCCGTTGAGTTACTTGATAAAGCTCAGGTGAGTGGAGAGATTGGCACTGAGTACTATGATGGTGGGGTTTTGGATGCGCGCGGTGGCAACGTGCAGCCTTTGTCCTATTGTCGCGGACTCGCAATGGCGGCTGCGCACGAAGGCGCACAGATATTTGCTGATAGCGCTGTCGAGCGTGTTCGAGCCGACGGGCCAGACTGGCTGCTTGAGACCAACTCCGGCACGCTCAAAGCTAAGTCTGTCGTTATTGGCACGAACGGCTATACCGATGGCTTGTGGCGCGGGCTGAAACAAAATGTTGTACCGGTTAAGTCGGTTATTGTTGCGACGGCACCACTCGGTAACAACACGGTGTCAACATTGCTGCGCGAGCGCCGCCACGTCTCGGAGACGCTGCGTGTGCAAGCGTATTATCGTTTGGACCGCGACGACCGTTTGGTCTTCGGCGGACGTGGTGGCACCTTCGATGCACCTGAGGCTTTTGATGGCGAGCATTTGAAGCGTCGAGCACGTGCAATGTTTCCGCAAATTGGTGACGTGGACTGGGAGTATTGCTGGGGCGGGTATGTTGCCATGACGCCTGACCACACACCGAAGCTATTGCAACTCGATGAGCGTGTTTACGCTGGCATGGGTTACAACGGACGTGGTGTTGCGATGGCAACACTCATGGGTAAACAATTGGCAGCTTGTGTGACAGGTGTCGGTACAGCAATGCCGATTACGCCATCGCGTCCGATCCTCGGTCACAGCCTGCGAAAGCTCGGTATCTCGTGGCGCGTTGTTAGTGGCCGCATGATGGATCAATGGGACGAAAATGTCTGATTGCTCGGGCTGCGGCTGACGGCTGCTGTGCCCACGCATCAGCCTCGCTAACGCTCAGTGGCCTTGCCAATATGGGTCACGTTTTTCGGCAAACGCACGCGCGCCCGCTAGTTGGTCTTCGCTGTCGTCGAGGCGATCAATGGTCTCGAACTGCCGGCGAACAATTTAATTCATCGTGCCTTGAAAATCGTCATTCGCCGCCGCCTTCGCAATAGTACCTATCTGGTCTTAATTTCCAGCAAGACAAAGCATGCATGGCGGTGACGGTGGCGACCCGCAGTGTCGGGTCATCGCGGAATGCCTTGAAGGTGTCGCCGATAACATCTTGCTGGTCGGCGCATCGATCGCGTTGGCCTTGGGCCGATTGAGTGTTAGTTCCAATGTGCCGCCATCTCGCCGAACTGTAATGGGCTCCATAAAGATTGCCTCGTCGGTGCATAATCGTCACAGCCCATACCGGAAACAATTGAGGTCGCAGCCGAGATGACAACTTTAATCGATCCACATCAGCTTAAGACAACACTGCATAGCGGCGCGCCTGTGGCCCTGCTTGATGTTCGCGAACCGGGCGAATCCGGCGAAGGGCGCCCGCTGCTAGCGATAAACGTGCCCTACAGCGTCCTTGAAGCACGCGTTGTCACCTTGGTGCCGAGCATTAATTGTCCGATCGTGACCTTAGACAATGGCGGCGACGATGACCGCGCGCAGCGCGCTGCAGCGCGTTTACAAGCACTTGGTTACACCTTGGTTTCGGTGCTAGAAAACGGTCTCGAGGCTTGGGTGACGGCCGGCTATGGTGTGTTTAAGGGCGTGAATGTGCCGAGCAAGACATTTGGTGAGATGCTGGAGCACGCCTTTGATACGCCGTCTATTGGTGCTGATGAGCTTGAGCGTCTTAGCGCTGCGAATAAACCCCCACTCATACTTGATGGGCGAACGCCCGAAGAGTATCGCCGCATGAGTATTCCCGGCGGGATTTCTTGTCCGAATGGCGAATTGGCCTTGCGTGCAGGCGCGATGGCGCAGGCGGACCAAATGATTGTGGTTAATTGCGCTGGACGCACGCGCAGCATCGTTGGTGCACAAACCTTGATTGACTTCGGCGTGCCGCACAAGGTCGTGGCTTTGCGCAACGGTACGATGGGCTGGACTTTAGCCGGCTACGAATTGGAGCATGAGCGCGACGCATCGTTTACCGACACGCTAACGCCGGAGCAGCTGCGTGCCGCGCGCCAACGTGCCCAAGAGTTGGCGACACTCGATGGTATTGAGCAGGTAGACGCGGCAACTGTCGAACAATGGCTAGACAGCGCGTCACAATGCACTTACCTACTCGATGTGCGCACTGCCGACGAATACGCGGTTGGTCATCAGCCTGGGGCGGTGCATGCGCCAGGTGGGCAATTGGTGCAGGCGACCGATCAATGGGTGGCTGCGCGCGGCGCGAAGCTTGTTCTCATTGATACGGAGAAGGTTCGCGCGGTCATGGCGGCACGCTGGCTAAAATGCATGGGGCACGCCGTTTATGTGTTAGCAGATGGCGCGCAATTGGCTGCACGCGAGGGCAGCAATTTCAGCGACACCTTGCCCACCTTGGCGGAAGTTGCTGTGCAAGATCTGCACCAATACAGGCTCATAGATTTACGCTCAAGTGCTGATTTCGGCGCCATCCACGTTGCTGGGGCATGTTGGAGTATTCGCTCGAACCTGCCGACCTTCGAGCCATCAGAGCAAGTCGTGTTAATCGCTGATGATGCGCCCGCTGCCGCAGCTGCGGCGCTGGATCTACGCGAGGCGGGTGCCGTCGTTGTAGGCTGGAGTGGCTCTGGACCGCAACAATGGCGTGCTGCCGGACTCAGCCTGATTACGGACGATGTCATTGCCGATAGCGAACGCATCGACTATCTATTTTTCGTCCATGACCGTCACATGGGTAACGCGATCGCGGCGCAAGAGTATCTTGATTGGGAAACTGGCCTGATCGCGCAACTCGATGAGCAAGAGCGGGCCTTGTTCCAACTCAGCTCAGCGCATGCCTAAGGGTTGATGCCTAAGGGTTGATGAAGTTAACCGTGTTGATTGCACGGGCAGATGCAGGAGTCAGGCAATGCCAGTCCATTTTGACGCCGCCGAAATGCGCGCACGCCGCCAGACAGTGGCGACAAGCATAGCCAATGCCGGTTTGGATGCGCTGCTCGTTTTTAAGCAAGAATCGATGTATTACCTGACCGGCTACGACACCTTTGGTTTTAGCTTGTTCCAATGCCTGATTGTGGATGCGGATGGATCAACAAACTTATTCACGCGCCTACCTGATTTACGCCAGGCCCAATACACCTCAGATCTAACCGAGCAGCAGATTCACATCTGGCGCGACCGCGAAGGCGTGCAACCCGCGCAGGAGTTGCGCAGTCTATTGGATCACTTGGGTCTCGCCGGTAAGCGCTTCGGGATTGAACTGGATTCTTACGGTCTGAAGGCGGCGGCATGGCGTGCGCTGGAGGTGGAGTTAACTGGTTTTTGCGTTTGGGAGGATGCATCGCAGCTAGTGGACCGCGTGCGCGCCCGCAAAAGTGACCAAGAGATTGTCTACGCGCGCAGAGCCGCGGTGTTAGCTGACGATGCGTGGGATGAAGCCGTGCGCCTGAGTTGTCCGGGCGCTTTTGAAGGCGATATCCTCGCTGCGATGCAAGGCGCGGTTTTTAAGGGCGGCGGCGACTACGCCGGTAACGAGTTCATCATCGGCTCTGGTCCTGCCGCGCTGTTGGTGCGCTACCACACCGGGCGCAGGTATCTTGCACACGAAGACCAACTGACACTGGAATTTGCCGGTGCTTATCGTCGCTATCACGCAGCGATGATGCGTACCTTGTTAATCGGCGAAGTTGATGCGCAACACCAACAAATGTTTGATGCCTGCGTTGAGGCATTGCACGCATGTATGCACACGCTGCGTCCGGGTGTGTCGATGGGGGAAGTCTTTTCCGCTCATGCTGATGTGATGGATGCGAGATCATACGCAACACACCGCATGGCCGCGTGCGGCTACGGCATGGGCGCAGTTTATAATCCGCTGTGGGTCGACCCGCCAATGTTCTACGCGGGCAACCCACTTGAGGTGGAGTCTCGAAATGTTTTTTTCTTGCACATGATCTTGGCGAACTCAGATACAGGTCATGCCATGTCCCTGGGCCAAACAGTGTTGGTCACCGAGCACGGTTGCGAGTCTCTGAGTCGCTCAAATTTAGAACTAGTCTGTGTGGCTTAGGCCGCGCTATATCGAGAAAGAGTGCAACGCGCGACATTCCCAGTTAGGAACGCGCGCCCGCAATCATACGAAGGCCTCAATCACACGCGCCAGCTGCTCCGGTTGATCGTGGTGAACGTTATGTCCAGCATCTTCTATGCGCTCGACACCGCTTAAGGTTTCGAACGCACGCAGGCGATCTTCATAGCCGTCTACCTCGCCGCGCAAGCTCTGGACAAAGCGTGATTCGCTACCTTCAATCCACAGCACCTGTGCTTCGATACGGCGCCAGCACGCCATCGCTTCATCGACACGAAACATCGTTGGCTTGGTGTACATATGCGCTGGGTCGGCGCGCCGAATGACGCTACCGTCAGCCTCTTCTTTGCCCCAGTGCTTGACTAGGAACATCGCGCGTTCCGGCGTCAGGCGAGGGTTCTCCGAAATCATGCGTTCAGCGAAATCCTGGAAATCCATATACGGACGTTGGCGCGACCCGCGCGCAATTTGATTGAGCCAACGGGCATAGCGTCGGGGCGCCTCATCGACCAGGGCGGGCTGCCCACCGATGCCTTCGACGTTCACAAACTTAGTGATTCTTTGCGGCACAACGCCTGCGTACAGAGCGGCGGTATTCCCGCCCATACTGTGGCCAATTAGGGTGGCTGGGTGTTCCGGCTCGAAATGATCCAGTAGTGCGTCAAGGTCTGCGACCAGATCTGGGCTCCAATAGGTGTCTTGGCCGCTTGGGTCAGACAAGCCATAACCACGCCAGTCCGGTGCGATGATGTGCCAATCGCGCTGCAATGCATCGACGGTAAATTGCCATGATGCGGACACATCTTGAAAGCCGTGCAACATGAATAGCTTCGGCAGTCCTTCCTCACCCCACACACGGCAATGATAATTTAAGCCACGCACATTGACGTGGACAGAGCGGCTCTCACGCATCGGTGTCATTCCTCCGGAAAATTGACTTTAGCGAGTCGTCATTCTAACGCGTTGCGCCGAGCATTCGCGTGCCATCGCGCGCGTCATTGGGTCGCTAGACTGGCATTTTGTAGCAAATACAAGCAGCGGAGCGAAATCTTTGTACTTGAGTCAAGCGATTAAGCGTAGCGAACAAACCAACGCTAACGGCGTGGCTACAATATTCGGCGATCGCCGCTATACCTGGACACAATCGCACGCGCGTATCGCACTACTCGCCGGCGCGCTTCGCAGCTTGGGGGTTGCGGCCAATGATGGCGTTGCAATCATGGCGATGAATAGTGACCGCTACTACGAGTTCTTTTACGCAGTGGTGTGGGCGGGTGGCGTATTCGTGCCAATTAATACACGTTTGGCGCTGCCTGAGGTTGATTTTTGGTTGAGTGACTCTGGTAGCAAGATACTTTTTGTTGATGACCAGTACTTACCATTTTGGAGAAAATTGGCAGGGCGTTTTCCTGACTTAACACACTGCCGTTACTTGGGCGATGGTGACCTGCCCGACGGTTTACTCAGCTACGAAAAGCTGATCACTGAGGCCGATGCGATTGCCGACACTGAACGTGGGTACGAGGACTTGGCTGGCTTGTTCTACACCGGTGGCACTACCGGGCGCTCCAAAGGCGTCATGTTAAGTCATCGAAATATTGGGATGAATGCCTTCAATGTGATCCCTGCGCTCGGCTTCAAGCGCGACATGCGCTGGCTGCACGCGGCGCCGATGTTTCACATCGCTGACGGGGCTGCGACATTTGGTGTTTCCATGTAAGGCGGAACACCTGTGTTTATTCCTGCGTTTACGCCAACGGCAACGCTCGCAGCCATCGACTCGCACCGCGTCACCGATACCTTGCTGGTGCCAACGATGGTCAATATGTTGGTCAACGATGCGCAAGCGCAGCAATGTGATTTATCGAGTTTGCGCAGTATTATTTATGGCGCGTCACCAATGCCGGAAGCAGTCATTGTGCGCGCGATGGAAGTCATTCCAGGGTGCGGGTTCACGCATGCCTATGGGCAAACGGAATGTTCCCCGGCGGTAAGTTGTTGCGGCCCTGAGTTTCAGGTGCTCGAAGGGCCCGATGCAGACCGAGCTTACATGGCTCGATCTAATTCCCTATAGGTATCTAATGTCGCCAACAAGTTGACGCATTGGGCCACTCGCTCGGAGTGTCCGAGCATCCGAAGCAGCGTCGTGGCTGCGTCGTCGGTGTCGACCTTGGGGTAGTGTTCTAGGGCTGCGAAGCGTGCGAATTTCATGCACCGAAACCCGTTCATCCATTGCTTGAGTCGCTTGGTGAAGGCCTGTGCGCTAGCTACGTTCGCGCGAATCTCAGCCAGCTGATTGCTGAAGTCTTGTGCGACTAAGAATTGTCGCAAGGCCGTAGGTAGTGATGTGTGCCAATCGTAGTGCGCGTTTTGCAGCTCAGTTGCGAGATCGAAGAAGCAGCGCAGATCGGCGAATACTGCGGGATCATAAAGCGCCATCGTGCGCGACTCATGCAAGGCCGCGCGAATAGCTGCACCGGTGCCGAAAGGTACACGATGCGACTCGCGCGCGGCCGGACGCACGGTGGTTGTGTTGATGGCGACATAACGCCCGGTGTCCATGAACTTTTGCAGAAAGTAGAAATCTTCCCCAGCTTGGCGACGGTTCATACCACCGAGCGCGGCATAGTCTTGCGCACGCACTGCCATACTCGACCCGACCGTATGGAATGCGTGCATCGAGCCCGCGTGTACCAGCCCAAGTCGATAATACCGGAGAAACAACTCGTAGTGTGCGATGGCCTCGCAGGTCGCCGTATCATCTAGTGGGTGTTCAAAGGCGATGCTCGCACCAGCTAATTGCGGTGTGCTTGCGAAGGTGCTGACGAGTTCGCGCAAATAATTGCCGTCGCAAATACAATCAGCATCAAGGCCTACGATTATTCCGCTGGTAGCGCCGACCTGGGCGAGGCGTATAAGGCCTTCGTCCATCACGATCTTGCGCGCCAGCCCAACACCTACGTGCTTGCCGCTCAGGCTATTGTCGACAAGCGCATGGAATCGCAATTGCGGCGTGTTGAACTGCACCGCGAATGCTTGAGCTTGCGCGAAACTCTCGATATTGCGGATGTGTACTTGCGGGTCCGCGCACGCGGCGCTATTGATGAAGATGAGCACGTCTACACTGCCGCTATCGAGTGGTTTGCAGTTTGCAAGGCAATGCAATGTGCGCAGTAAGTCCGGCTCGTCGTGACTCGGAATTGTAATCACTACTCGGAGATCCGCAGGCGGCGGGGACTCGATTCGAGCTGGCCCTAGCAATCGCTGCGACAGATAATGGCGCAGCGCGCGAGCATTCGGATCCGATTCGCGTATGGTCATGAAATTAGCAACTGGGGCAGCTCTCCATGGGTAGAAAATCAATCGATCTGTTAGCGTCTACACCGCAACGCTGGATTGAAGCCGTGCTCACGGATTTCCCCGCGTTCATGGCGGACCATGCCAATTGCGAACGCAAAGCGTCAGCGATGGCCATGGGGATGATTGTTAAGTACCCCGACCGGGAGGCAATTTGTGCAGGGCTCATCAAGGTTGCGCGTGAGGAACTCGAGCATTTTGAGCAGGTCTACGCTCTCATGTGTTCACGTGATATATCCCTCGTTAAGGACCAAGCCGATGCGTACGTGGCTGCATTAATGCAGTGCGCTCGGCATGGCCGCGACCAGCGATTCATGGACCGTTTATTGATCGCCTCGGTTGTTGAATGCCGTGGTGCCGAACGTTTTGGCCTTGTTGCCGAATCAATTGATGATCCGGAACTCGGCAAATTTTACCTGCAATTACGCAACGGCGAGCTTAAGCACGGGCATGTGTTCGTAGATTTTGCATTGCAATACTTTGATAGCGCAGATGTCTACACGCGTCTGCATGAGTTTATGCAAGCAGAAGCAGAAATAATGCTGAGCCAGCCTGCTCGGCCCGCATTGCACTGATTGCCGTAGTTCGTCGTGCTCGCAACCTTAGGAGCTTATATTTTTGTGTGCATTTTCACACTAGCCGCCACCACCCAGCAACTGCGAGTTTTGTTGTCGACCCAAAACGCCGTCTTACAGCACCTGTTCGCGACCGTACTATTGGCCTTGATCAGCGTCACCAGCGTCGCGCAAACGCCGGCTAGAAAGCCCGTTACAGACATGTTTCTGAGTGTACTGACCGGTGAGCCTAATGAGCAGTTAAACGCGCTTGCGAGAATCGAAAAGCAGTGGCAACCCGAATTTGCACCAATGACATTTGAGACCATGGCGCTGATGCGCAATCGAGTTGGCCAAGGGAAGTTGTTGGAGTTATTGCGTAGCCATAGCGGCGAGCAGTACGGCTTCGATTTACGCGCTTGGATGCAATGGATTTGGCGCCAAGATTTGCCACTTCATCCCGAGTACCCAGAATTCAAGAGCGCTTTGTACGGTTTAATCGATCCGCGTTTTAAGGGCTACTTTGGACACGACCGGGTCGCTAATATTCGTTTGGCCGAAGTGGTTTGGGGCGGCGTGGTGCAAGACGGAATCCCGCCCTTGCGCCGTCCCGAAATGATACCTGCGAGCGCCGCTGAGTACTTGGCGGATTCCGATGTTGTATTTGGCTTGGAACTCAACGGCGACGCACGCGCGTATCCAAAACGAATCCTGGCTTGGCACGAAATGTTCGTTGATACGGTCGGTGGGGACGCTGTCGCCGGTGTCTATTGCACGCTGTGTGGCGCGATGATTGGTTACTACACCAACCATGCTGGGGTGACGCACGCGCTTGGTACAAGCGGTTTTCTGTATCGTTCCAATAAGCTCATGTATGACAAAGCTACGCAATCTTTGTGGAGCACAATGCGCGGTGTGCCGGTGATTGGGCCACTGGTAGACCAGGGTATTGAATTGAAGCGCTTCGCCGTTGTTACCTCTACGTGGGGTGAATGGCGCCAACGGCACCCACAAACCCAGGTGCTGTCGATCGAATCTGGGCACAAGCGTGATTACGCCGAAGGGGCCGCATATCGCAACTACTTTGCCACCGATGAGTTGATGTTTCCGGTGCCGCAGCCCGATGCGCGTTTGCAAAACAAGGCAGAAGTGTTCGGCGTGCTACTGCACGACGCCGGCGCAGTGGCAATGAGTGCTGAATTTCTTGCGCGTCACCCGGTATATCACGACCGCATTGGCACTACGTCGGTGGTTGTTCTAACAGATAAAAGTGGTGCGAATCGCGCGTATGCGAGTGCAGATATAGTGTTTTCGAGCATCGATTCTGATGCCTCCGTGATTGCCAAAGACGGTAGCCGTTGGCTGCAGGCGGAGGATGCGCTGAGTAACGAGGACGGCCGAAAGCTCGCGCGTATTCCGGCACATCGTGCCTTTTGGTTCGGCTGGCATGCGGCCTTTCCGAATACTCGACTGGTGCAATAGGTTCAATCATGAGTCAGCTTGGACCAGACTCTTGGGCGACATGTAGCGGCCCTTGTAAACGGCTCACTACACAACAGCAGCTTGGGGTTTCCTTAAAGGTTTAGCAGCTGTGGACGTTAAGCCTTGTGCAACAACCGGAATCCATCCAGGAGCGTCCATGAAGACCAGAACCGCAGCGATACGCAGGCTCGCAATATGCGCGCTGGCAGGGCTGACGGTGTTGTACCCGAACCTGTCTCAGGCCTTGCCAAAGTGCTTATTCATTTCCTCCTAGCATCGCGGCCACGAATGGTCTCATGGGGTGGAGCGTGGTCTACGTTCAGTATTGGAAATACGCTGTGAATTGCGCCAATTCAATATGGATACCAAACGTCGAAAGACGCTCGAATACAAGTTAAGGATTTCTGCGCAAGCGCGAGCTCTAGTTGAATCATGGAAACCTGATGTCGTTATTATCGCTGACGATAATGCAGCCAAGTATGTCATCGCGCCGTTCTTCAAGGACCACGCAATCCCGTTGGTCTTTTCTGGCGTAAATTGGACTGCGCGCGAATACGGTTTTCCCTATGCGAACGTTACCGGGATGGTAGAAATCGCGCCGATTCAGCCGGTGTTGAGCCGCGTTGCAGAGCTTGTTGGGAGTGATAAGGGCGCTTTTTATCTCGGCGCTGATACCTTGACGGAACGCAAAAATATTAAGCGTTTCGTGACTGGCGCGAAAGAGTTGGGCATTAAGCTCGACCATGGATTGGTAGCGACCCTTGCTGATTGGAAGCAGGCCTTGCTCAAGGCGCAAAACTACTCATTCGTGATAATGGCAAGCAATTCCGGAATTAACGACTGGGACCATGATGTGGCGATGCGCATCACCAGTGAGTACTCCAAACAACTATCAACAACGAATCATGGTTGGATGATGCCTTACACAATGTTTGGCATGACCAAGATCCCTGAAGAGCAAGGCGAATGGAGCGCGCAGGCGGCGTTGGCGATTATCTCTGGCACCAGTCCCGCGGAGAGCCTGATCATGGCGAACAGGAAGTGGGATCTGTGGATCAATCAGGGATTGTTACGCACCGTGGGGATGCGCTTGCCGGGTAAGCTCCGTGCTAAGGCTAAACACTTCAAATAATGGCGATTGCCGTTCAAATGGCACCAAGCGTGCGAAGATTTTCCTTGTTTCAGCAGTGGTGCCTCGGCTTGCTGACGCTGGCGTTCGTAGCCGCAGGCGGTGTCACTGTTGCGATCTTTGGCTTACGCGACGCGCAGCAAAGCTTCGAAACGTGACTTGATGTCAGGTAGAAATTGTTCAACCAACGCGTGGCCAACAGCGTCGGCGTGCTCAGTTCAATGACCTCAATGGCGCAAGCAAGCGACCATCAAATAATTAGTGAGTTCACCTCGTTTTCAGTGCAGCTCCGACGTCAGTATCCGGCTATTGCCTCCGTTACTAGATTCGTTACAGTTACGCATGATGACCGAGCTTGGTTTGAGGCGGACCAGTGTGAAGAAGGGCTCGTTGGTTACACGGTCCTCGCCTGGGGTACGGATGGACGCGGCATCTCTGCGCCAAGTCGTGATTCTTACATGCCGCTCGCTTTCGTCGAACCGTTGAGCCCGTAGTATGCGCAAATGGTTGGGGTCGACTTTCAAGACCTCGCACAGATTAAGCAGATTCTGGCTCTCAGTGTAGAACGAGCTCGAGTCGCCGTACGCATTGGTGCCCTGTCACCGGGCGAAACTGATCGCTAGTTACTCGGTCGCGTAACGTATCGCGGCAATTTTGTGCCTACACGGGCGGTTGAACGGCCCGAATAAATTAGTAGCCTGACAGTCTTATCGCTAGACCTTGATGTCTTGCTCGCAGGTGTGCTTGAACGCAATGACTGGCATCGTTTGCAATTGCATGTAGTTGCAGCAGAAGGTGGCGGAAAGATAACTCGCGTTCGGGCGCGTTCGCCCGACAGGGCTGACCAATTACTTGCAAAGTTCACTAGCCGGCGGGAGATCAACGGCGGTACTTCCATACTTGTCATTGAAGTTGACACATATCCGAGTATCGCCGCGCTTAATGTGCCTGGCGCGGCATTGGTTATGTCTGCAATCTTGTTACTCGCGCAGATGTTGGGATACGAGACCGCAGCGGACGTTTTACACAAGTGCTCTATTCTTGAACTATTGGCTACTGAGGAGCATGAACGCGCGCGCAGCTACTACGCTCTGAAGCATGACAATAGCCAACCTGCGCAAATGGAGTGGGAGGAGCGTCGTGCCGATGGCTCAGAGATTACGGTTGTAAACGCCGTACGCAAGGTGCGCTGGCGAGGCTTTGATGCTATTCAAACTACAACCGTGGATATCACCGAGCGCAAACGTGCGAGCGAAAACTGATCGATGCGAGCGAGCGTGCGCTTGCGGCAGTTGAAGCAAAATCCGATTTCCTTGCCATCATGAGCCACGAGCTGCGCACACCGATGAACGGCGTCTTGGGGATGCTGCAGTTGCTTGAGGGAACCGAGCTCGATACTAGCCAATCGGAGTTCGTTCGCGTAGCGCGTAGTTCGGGTGATGCTTTGCTGGACTTGATCAACGACGTGTTGGACTTCTCCAAGCTGGAGCGCGGCAAACTTGAACTGGACAGTCGCTCGTTTGGCTTAAGTGAAGCTGTGGAGGAAGTTACCTAGCGACTAGCGGTGAGCGCAGAGAAAAACATCTCGCACTTAATTTTTTGATCGTGCTCCAACTGCCGGAGCGGGTCGTCGGTGACGTTGGTAGGCTGCAGAAAATTCTGATGAATCTGGTAAGTAATGCTATCAGGTTCACAGAGCACGGTGAGGTTTGTTTGCGTGTTCGATACACACCGGGTGTTGAGCTGTTTGCAAGCAATACGCGGTCTTGCAGGTAGCCATCCGAGTTTGCCGAGCAGCAGCGAAGTGGCGCAGTGGCAGACTGGAAATTTCAACATATTGCTAGTTGATGACAACTGTGTGAATCAGTAGGTAACTGGCTTGATGTTACAGCGTCTTGGTTATCCGTATGTACGTGTTGGTGATGGCGCACAAGCAATTGAGATGCTGAAAAAGCAAGACTTCGAGCTGGTATTGATGGATTGTCATATGCCGGTCATGAACGGATATGACGCCACGATGGAGATACGCAAGCTACAGGGTGGCTTCCTAACGCTACCGATTTTGGCGCTGACGGCAAGCGTGATTGAAGCCGACCGTCGCCGTTATGAGCAAGCCGGCATGAGTGCATTTCTGGGTAAGCCGACGGTAATGACTGAGCTGGAGGAGGTGCTGGCGCAGCAACTAACTTGACCCTCGTACACCTGTAGTGGGGTTCTCTTTTGACGCGGCCGCGATGCTACGAATCGAGATGCCGTTTGGACACTAATACCTTCGTGCCTTGTCGCGCGGCTGCTGTTATTTCTGAGTCAAGAAAACATTTCTTTGCACGGTGCTCATAGTCTGCAAAGGAATCTGCAAGCGGGTACGTGCGAAGGTCTGCGCACGGGATTTCATGGGCGCGAAGGACTTGCCCTGCACGGCGGTGTGTTTGCCGTATTTAATCCAACAATTGCAGTTGCGCGAGTTGCGCGTAGACGCCTTGTTTTTTCATGAGCGCTGCATGTGTGCCTTGCTCAACCGCACGGCCCTCACTGATTACGACGATCTGGTCAGCTCTGCGCACAGTTGATAGCCGGTGCGCCACCACAATGGTCGTTCGCCCCCGCATCAGGCGGTTGAGTGCCAACTGAACTTGTTGCTCACTTTGTGCATCCAGTGAGGATGTTGCCTCGTCCAACAACAATACAGGTGGGTCTTTTAACAGAGCACGCGCAATCGCCACGCGCTGACGTTGGCCGCCCGACAGCCGTGCGCCTCGCTCGCCAAGCGCAGTCGCATAGCCGCGCGGTAGTGCCCGAATGAAGCCGTCGGCGTCTGCGGCTAATGCTGCGGCATGGACGTCGGCATCGCTCGCTTGCGGGCGACCATAACGAATGTTCTCAAGGGCGGACTCCGCAAATAGCGCGGTGTCTTGCGGCACGATGCCGATGCTTGCACGTAGTTGCGCCGGATCCATCGCTCGGAGATCGATGCCATCGATGGTGATTTTTCCAGCGCTGGGATCATAGAAGCGCAATAGCAATTGCAAAATGGTGCTTTTGCCAGCGCCCGATGGCCCTACAATTGCTACCACTTGACCTGGTTTGGCATGCACAGTGCAGCTATTAAGTGCCGCAGTTTCTGGGCGCGTCGGGTAGTAGAATGAGACCTCGTCAAAACGCACGTCACCGTGCAATGGCAAGCTTGGCACTGTGGCTAAGGCTGGAGCGACGATCTCGGCGCGCGCCTGCAATAAGCCAACCACGCGCTCCATTGCACCGGCAGCTCTTTGCACTTCTCCCCACATCTCGCTCAAACTTGCCGCGGAGCCTGCAACCATCAACGCGTAAAGTAGGAATTGGCTCAACTCCCCGGGCGTCATAGAGCCCGTCATAACGTCTTGCGCACCCAGCCACAGTACGAACACGACGGCACCAAAAACCACCATGATCGCAAATGCGTTCAACGCCGAGCGCGCACGAATTCGTCGTTCAGCTGCATCAAAGGCTGCGCTGATTGCGTGTGCATAACGCCGCGCTTGCAGTGATTCTAAAGTAAAAGCCTGCACTGTCTGAATGGCGTTTAGTGTCTCGCTGGCGATGCCACTGGTATCCGCTACGCGATCTTGGGTATCGCGAGACAAACTCCTTACGCGACGTCCGTAGATGAGCAATGGCAGCAGCACCCCCGGGATCACCACAATGATCACCGCGGTTAGCTTTAGGCTCGTAAACAACAGCATGACAATGCCGCCAATGAGCATCAGTGCACTGCGTAAGATGATAGATAAGTTGACCCCTGCGCTTGCCTGTACGAGCGTCGTGTCGGTGGTTAATCGCGACAGTACTTCGCCGCTCATGCGCTGCTCAAAAAAGTTTAGGTCGAGCGAGATCACATGGCTGTAGACGGCATTGCGTAAGTCCGCAACAACGCGCTCGCCCATCCATGTGACCAGGTAGTAGCGCAGCGAGCCAAACAGCGCCAGTAAGGCACTGAGTACGAATAGGATTAAGAAGTGCTGATCTAGCGCACCACGATCGTTGGCGTCAAAGCCTTGATCAATAACGAGCCGTGCTGCGTACGGCAAGCTCAGCATCACCGCGCCAGCAGCCATGAGTGACGCTAAGGCTGCTACTGCGGTTACCCAATATGGGCGCATGAACGGCACCAGTGCGGCGAGCGGCGCCAAGCCTTGGGTTGAAGGCATTGGTCTGTCTGCGGTGCTATGTGGTTGTGCCAGTGTGTTGGCCCTTGCTGTTGCGAGGTGGCGCCATGGCGACCCCCGGTAACCTTAGCTGAGGTCAGCTACTGTGTTTCGCAAGTCTGGTCATGAATATGCCATTAGTCGTAGTAACGCTGTGGTGGTGTTACCAACGTTGCCAAACGGGCTCACACTGTTCTGGCAATGACAGTGGCATCCCAATAGTTGCCCACGCACAACCTGGGGTATGGAAATCTGAGCCGCACGATGCAAGCAAACCGCAGGTTTTCGCCAGAGCGGCTAGGTGCGCGGTTACATCGCTATGCTGGCGGCCCGAAATGACCTCGATGGCATCGCCACCAACTGACGCAAATGCGTCGATTAGGCGTCGCAACTTCGTTCGTGAAAGTTTGTAGCGCGCCGGATGTGCCAGGGTTGCGACACCGCCTGCCGCGTGAATCCATGCAACCACGGCCTCCAACGACGCCCAGCCCGTTTTGATATCACCGGGGCGACCTGCACCCAAATAGCGTTTGAATGCAGTCCTAGCGTCTACGACGAAGCCTTGCTCGACCATATAACTGGCAAAATGTGGACGACCAGGTACGCCACCAGCAATGGCATATACGGCATCTAAGTCCACGCTAAAGCCGGCTTTGCCCAATATTTCTACGATGCGTTCGGCGCGCACGCCGCGCGCGGCGCTCTGTTGTTCGATGCCTGCGCCCAGCGTCATCTCGTCTGGATTTACATTGAGTCCAACGACGTGGATGCCAACGCCGGACCATGTCGTCGACAACTCGACTCCCGCCAACACGCGCACGCCAGGCACATCAATACCGCGCAAGGCCTTATAACCATTGAGCGTGTCGTGATCGGTCAGCGCGATTTGGTCAATGCTGGCGTGCGCTGCAAGTTGGATGACTTGCAATGGGCTCAATGTGCCATCGGATGCGGTTGAATGTGTATGTAAATCTACGCGCACGATTTCACGCTCGCAGTCCGCTCAATTGCGCTCAAGTCTGCGCTGCCAAAGCTGCTTCGATGTAGTACTCGCGCAGTTTTGTTGCCACAGGTCCAGGTGCGCCGTTGCTCAAGATGCGCTCGTTAATGCGTACGACTGGATAGACGAACGAGCTTGCGCTGGTGATAAAGGCCTCGCGGGCTGCATAAGCTTCTTCGATAGTGAACTCACGCTGTTCAATCTTGATGTTGTGTTCAGCGCAAAGTTTCAGCACTGCGGCACGCGTTATACCGTGCAAAATCTCAGTGCCTAGATGACGCGTGATGATGGTGCCAGCGTCATCGACGATATAGGCATTAGCGGAGCTCGCCTCGTTGACAATATCGCCATCAACTACCCATGCGTCATCAAAGCCTGCGGATATTGCCGCCTGTTTAGCCATTGAGGCTGCGAGTAGTTGTACGGTTTTGATGTCGCGTCGGCCCCAGCGAATGTCTGGCACCGTCATCACTGAAATTCCGCGTTTGGCCGCCGGGCTATCAATAATATTGCGCGCTTGCGTGAACATTACCAGCGTTGGCGTGGCGTTCTTAGGGAAGGCAAAATCACGATCTGCACTACCACGGCTTATTTGTAGGTAGATAGATCCCTCTACCAACTCGTTTCGTTGAATAAGTTCTTTTTGAATTGCCTCTATGGCTGGCATGCTAACTGGCGCATCAATTTTTAGCTCGCCCAGTGAGCGCTGCAACCGCGCCAAGTGGGCCGCGTTGTCTACCAGCTGGCTGCCAAGCACGGATGACACCTCATACACGGCGTCAGCGAATAAGAATCCGCGGTCGAAAACCGAGACCTTCGCGTCTGCCTCGGGTACGTACTCGCCGTTGACGTAAACTATTCGACTCATCGGGCTGGTTTCTTTTTCGCGTGGTGTTGCGCATATTGTAGCTCGGCTTCGCGCCAGTGGTGAGTTCGTTTGCGCACGCGATACACAGTATTGATAAATGGGAGCGTCTAGGTGTCTATTCTTGAACAGTTCAAAGTGCCGGACGAGCTGTCCGTGCGTGTTAACCATGTCGAACTCGCGCGAGTCAGTGCTGAGCTACTTGAGCGCGCGGGATTAACGCGCGAAGACGCTGCGATCGGCGCTGATGTGTTGGTTAGCGCTGATCTTCGCGCCGCAGAAAGCCATGGCGTGTCGAACAAATTGCGCCAATACATTGCAGACTTGCGCCGCGGGCACATTAACCCCAACCCCAAATTGACAGTACTACGGGAGACTAGCGCGTGTTTGACGCTGGACTGCGACAGCGGCCTTGGCATCGTGGTTGCGCCTAAAGCCATGCGTATGGCGATGGACAAGGCTGATGCTACCGGCGCCGGTCATGTCAGTGTTGCGAACGGTCGGCATCTCGGCATGGCGGGTTATCACGCCATGATGGGATTGGAGCGCAACATGATCGGCCAGTGTATGACTGCGTGCGGTCCGCGCATGGCACCAACATTTGCCGCTGAACGCGCCATCGGTACCAATCCGATTGCGGTTGCTGCGCCGTCCGGTGATGAGCCTCCATTTGTGTTCGATGCCGCGACCACCGTGATCGCGGAAAACAAAGTGGGTTTGGCCCGTCGCGTCGGCGTGCCGCTGGAGCCGGGCTGGATCACGCACGACGACGGCACGCCGCTGCTGGAACGCGCGCCAGTGCCAGACGAATACATGTTGTTGCCCCTCGGAAGCACGCGCGCCAGCGGATCCCACAAAGGCTATTCTTTAGGTGTTTGGGTAGACGTGCTGGGCGGGCTGCTCAATGGTAGCCCGGCAGGCGCACTTGCGACACGAGGCAAGAATAACCACTACCTTGCTGCACTTAAGGTTGACGCGTTCGTCGATGTTGCTGAATTCAAAGCCGGGATGGATGACTATCTGCGTGCGTTGCGAAATCTGCGTCCAGCACCGGGTCATGACCGGGTGGTTTATGCCGGATTGCTATCACACGAAGAATCACAGCGACGTCAAACGCAGGGCATACCGCTTCATCCGGAAGTCATTGAATGGTTTCAAGGCGCCTGCCGTGAAGAAGGTGTTGAGTGTAGTTTCTAACCATCTCGGCATGGCGAGTTGCTTGCCGTTGCCCGCGCGCAGTAGGGCAATTTGGCTTTGTGCTTGATGCGAACTCGATAAAATGTGCGGGCGTCGACGTTTGACGCACGCACAAACGAGTGCTAAGCCGCGTTGGCGTTGTCGTGCTCGAAGATCACATAGGTACGAACTTCGATGCTCTCGCGTGACGGTGCGTGCGGATCCTGATGCGGGAGTTGAAAGGCACCGTGCGGAGCGAAGCGCGCGCGTCCGTCATCAAGACTGTCCCAGCCTTTGATCAAGATGACTTCATCGCGGCTCATCTCGGGAGCCCAATACCAGCGCTGTTGCGCGCCGTAAGCGATTTGGTAGATCTCGCCCACCCGATCTGGAAATCGCTGCTCTGTTGCGACGCGCTCCGCGGCGCTGATCGATTGCGCATCAGCGAGGGCCAGTGGTGTGCGTTTGACCGGCCCGCTGATTGGCCGCCATACATTGATCTGCGCTATACGCCCACCGCTCGCTAGTACGCGATCGACCTCTGCGTCGCCGAGCGCATCGCGCGCACGCTTGGGCCCGGAAAGCACAGTGTAATCCACGTGTACGCGATCAGCTGGACCACGCTGGCCGTCCGGATTAGCGGCGCCTTGCGGTGCATCCGAGCGCCGTGTGGCATCGAAAATGATGGCGCGGTCCGCGCCCGTCGCCTGCGTTAATAGCGCTTGTAGCTCAGCTTGATAGGTGGAGAGAACTTCTGCGTCATCGTATAAATCAACTACTCGAGTTGGGCTCGAAAGCAGCTTAAAGCCGTGGGTATCAAGCGATAAATCATCAGCACGCTCGCGCATATTGCGAATCGTGACGCTGCGCGCTTCGGTCTTAAAGTGCACCTTCGGCTCGCCACCGGTAAGAGCTGCGCTTTCAAAATAGGGCTTTTCGGTTTGCGGCACGATGAATGTTAGGGCTGCCTGAATGTCCATGTGAGCTGCGTCCGCACTAGCGCTGTCGCGGCTCGCGTCAGCAGGTGAAGCTGTGTTCATAAGGTTGTCTCATTGCCTCGGGCGCGTGTGCGGAGCGCAGCCTGGTCACGCTCATTGAAATCCGGTCCGAAGCTTAGTTCTGAAGTAAAATGGGTAAGGCTTGTTGGTAGGCAACTTCAGCGCGCGCCTTGATTTCCTCAACAGTGCGACTGCCGATCGGGTGCTCTACCATCACAAACGGATACTCGGGTAAGCCGAGCATGCGAGCGATGTTTTTTGCGGTGATTTCAAATGGGTCAGTACACAGCACGACTGCACGCTTACCCAATTGTTCAAAAATGATGCCGTCATGCAAACTGCACGTTGAACAGCTACCTCAATCACCCATCGCAGTAATGAGGAAATCCGCTTGTTCGGCAATCTCGTCCAGCTTGCCTTCGGGTGCCGGCGCGCTGGCATTGTTTTTAGAGAACAACGGAATCACGGTGCAATTATTGCGCGCGGCAAACAGTGCGGCCGTCTCGATGAGGAGCACATCGCCATTCACCTTGCCATTGGTCAACAAGCCAATGGTTTTGCCTTCAATCGTGTCGAGTGCCGGCGCCCGCGCGAAATGTCGTTCGGGTGGTGGCACAGTTGGGTCGTAGAGTTGCAAGGTTTGATTCCTCCGCGTGGCGCTCGTGGATTCGGGTATCCGCTGTTGCACGCTTTTGGTGCCAGGTTTAGCGTGCGGGTTTGATATTCGCATCCATGTAATTGCGGATCCGATCGTGTGTTGCGGGCAATGCCCAAATTCGTTCTACTTCGCGCTCTTCGTCTTCCAGTTCGTGCAGACGCAAGAACACTTGCTCGCGTAACTGCCACTTCGTGACCGCGAACGCCTCTGGTGATAGCGAACACAGATCTTCTGCGGCAGCGATGGCCGTGGGCAATACTTGCTCAGCTGCTACCAGCTCATCGACTAAGCCGAGCGACTGCGCCGCTGCTGGATCATGTCGCTCACCGCGATAAAGTACCCGCTGGGAATGCGCGCCGCTTACTTGGCGAATCATCTCCAGTGCTATCCCAGGAAGCGGCACACCGACGCGCAGCTCCGGTACACCGATTGTGGCCTTGTCATTTACCATGACGCGATGGTCACCGGCGATGGCGATAATGCAACCACCGGCCAGTGCGTGACCGTTAATGGCCGTCACCAGTGGGTTGGGGAATGCGTAGAGCGCTTTGAAAGCGCGCGACAAAGCGGGCAGGAAAGTGTGTCCGTAAGCTTCGCCGCCAGCCAAAATTCGATGTAGGTCGACGCCAGCAGAAAAAATACCTCCGGTCCCAGTCCACACTACGCCACGAGCATCATTGCGTAGCCCATCGAGTTTCGCCACTATCGCTTCGCAAAACTCTGTATCCAAAGCGTTGGCTTTGCCGTGAGCCATAGTTACCACAGCGATGTCGCCGTGCATGCTGGTCTCAAACATCTAATGTTTCCTTCGTGTTAGTTTGCTTGTACATCTTGGCTGCGAACATGCTCAGTCGCAGTCGAGGCATACACCAATAGGTTTCGATTGCATCAGCGAGGCAAGCGTGCGGCCCCACGACGGGATGAATGCGGAAAAACCGCCAGCATCGCCGCCGCCTACGGTTACTAAGATGTCATCTGGCGCCAGTCCGCGATGCATATGATTCGGATCCACTAGCGCGCTCGCCGCGGCGCCAAGGTGCTGGCGATCGTAATCATTTTGCCAATATTTACCCACCCTACGCATCCCTTCTACTGAGCGTTTAGCCTGGGTAAATAGATACTCACGCACGTTCGCCTTGGTCCACCCGGTGCTTGCAACGATACGCGCGTGCTCAGGTGACAAGACCACAACCGACTGCCCGAGGCTGATGCAGCCAAAGTTGGCCATTGCATCAGCGACTGTATCGAGAATCGCTTCCGGTGTGTTGGCGCCGTGATTTTCGATACTCAGGAAGCCGGAACCCGCGTACACAGTCACGGAACTAACGCCTTTAGGATAGTCAAGCTCTTCGCATAATGTCGGCCAAGGATTGCCGTTCGTGCGCTCGCCGATGCAAAAACTGTATTTGCCTGGTTGGCCTTGTGTGGATTTATCTGAAATGCCCGGAGTCATACGAAATACGTTCATGAGTATCAGTCGAACGGCGCGTCCAATCGTGGCGTTGGCGCGATTGCCCGGACCAAACAAGTTGACGTCACAGTTCATTGCAATGTCATCGACAATCGGTCCGCTGACGATCAATAGCGGCGACGACCCGCCGGTACTGGCGGTGCTGCCGTGGAAGTTGAATCCGGGCTCGTTCATGGCCTCCATTGCGGCCACGATGATCGGAAAGTACTCCGGCTTGCATCCCGCCATTACCGCGTTGACGGCGGCGGCGTGCACGGTGCAGTCCAGGCCCGTAGCCGGGTGAGACGCGAGCACCGTTTCTGGTGGGCGTCCCTCAAAGGCCAGCATCGCCGCGACGCGCTTGAGCTCGGGCGGGACTACCGGCATGCCATCTGTCCAACCCTGCTCGTAGCAGTATTCGATGGCCGCGAGTAAGTCGTCTTCCACGTCGTGAACTCGTGCTGGTGCTAGCATCGCGTATTTCTCCGTACAATTGCAGGTCGGACAGAACCTGCAAGAGTACACCGATGTCGACCTTGATGACCCCGACAGATTATGTCGCCCTGCCAGTCGTGCAAGCAGATGACCGGTTTGCGTATGGACAACAAGCAGAGCAATTTGGTGAGTTGTTCTTGCCACCTGAGCGCGGGCCTACTACGCCGGTGATTTTATTGCTGCATGGTGGCTGCTGGCAGCATGCCTTTGGCCTCGCACCGCTGGGTCAACTGGCACGCGGATTGACGCAATTAGGTGCAGCCGTATGCAATTTGGAATATCGCCGCTTAGGCGGCGGCGGTGGCTGGCCGAGTACTTTCCACGATGTTGTGGACGGAGCTGCCGCGCTTGGGCGTCTCGCCGAGGAGCATGGTTTTGACGCGAGCCGAATGGTGGTTGCCGGACATTCCGCTGGTGGCCATTTGGCCTTGTGGCTGGCCGGCTGCTGGCGGCTCGCTACCGACTCGGTGCTACGCAAAGCTAATGCCGCGCAGCCACGCGTGGTCGTATCACTTGCGGGTGTTGGTGATTTGGAGGGTGCCTTATCGAGCGGTATTTGCCGGGGCGCGCCCGCGGACCTGATGGGTGGCTCGCCACAGCAACAGCCACAGCGTTACGCCGAGGCATCCCCGCACGCCTTGTTACCGCTGGCTGTGCCGCACTGGCATGTGGTTGGTGACAACGATGTGTTGGTGCCAGCGGCGCACGTTGAGCAGTTCGCAGCCGCGGCAGTTACCGCAGGGGACACGGTCCATATGACGCGAGTTGCGAATGCGGGTCACTTCGAGATTGTAACCGCCGGTAGCCCGGCGTGGCCCGAGGTCCGCCGCGCCTTCGAGCACGCGCTAGACACCGTGCGTTAGTGCTAGCTAGCGGACCGCGCGAACGATGATCTAGCCAGCGGTCTAAATCAAGCAAATGCTAAGAGCATTGACCGCGATGGCGACGCGCGATGCCAGCACCGATCAACAAGCCCGAAGCGAGTAATGCCAAGCTTGCCGGCTCTGGAGCGCTGGCGCTGCCAGCGCCGGTGAATGACAGGTCGATACCAAGGCTGTTGCTGCTACCGATCTAGAAATTGTGCTCAAAGGAGGCGTCGCCTACGGCGCAACACCGGCACGGGCACGCGGGCCTAGGCCGATTTTCAAGCGCCGTTCGGCCAGCTCTATGTACTCACATAACATCGGACGCGTCTCTCGAGGATCGATGATTTCCTCCACCGCCAGCGCTTCGGCTGTGCGAAATGGCGAGGCGTACGCACGTAGGCGTTGCTCGAGCTCTTGTTCTTTGGCTTTGGGGTCTTCGGCACTTTCAATTTCGCGTCTGAAAGCCGCGGCAACTCCGCCCTCTACTGGCAGAGATCCCCATTCACCGCTAGGCCATGCAATTTTCAAATCAATATCGTTTTTATTGCAGGTTGCCATCCCCGCCATGCCGTAACACTTTCGAATGACGACGGAAACGGTCGGTATTTTCAATTGGCCAGCGGTATACACGACGCGCATGCCTTCGCGCAGCGTACCTTCACTCTCAGCTTGCAAGCCGACCATGAAGCCAGGCACATCTACAAGGAATACCAGTGGGATGTGGAATGTATCGCACAGTTCCATGAAGTGAATTTGCTTGCGCGCAGCATCTGCGTCCATCGCGCCCGCGTAAATTTTAGGATTATTCGCAATGATGCCAACCGGACGACCATCCAGATGGGCCAATGCAATGATGACAGCGCGTCCGTAGCTTGCGCGGATCTCGAACATAGATTCGTGGTCTACGATATGGCTGATGAGTTTGTGCATGTTGTACGGATGGCGGCGATTCTCTGGCACGATATTGAGCAATGCCTCGTCCATGCGATCGCTGGGATCGGTGCTCTTTACTCGCGGCGGCAACTCCCAAACATTGCTTGGTAAGTAGCTTAGAAAGCGCTTAATTTGCACAAACGCGTCGTCTTCACTATCGGCGATGTTGTGTATGGTGCCGGCTGTGGCCACGGCGATGTCTGGCCCGCCGAGCTCTTCTTTAGTGATAGTTTGCCCAAGTGCGCGTTTTACCACTGGTGGGCCTGCCGCGAAAATCTGACTACTGCCACGTACCATAACGGAGAAGTGCGACAGAATTGCGCGGCCAGCTGGCCCGCCCGCCGCAGTACCCAGCACTGCAGACACAACCGGGACTTCGCCGAGTAACTGTACCGAGCGTTCGAAGCCGTCGACCCCAGGAAATGACACATAACCACGGCGCTCCGCTGAGGTTACGGAGCCGCCCGCACCATCAATAAGGTTTACCAGCGGCAGCTTGTAGTGGTGCGCCAAATCCTCGATGTAACCACCTTGGCCACCTTTGCGTCGCGCGGCACTGAAGCTGGTGCCGCCGCGTACGGTAAAGTCCTCGCCGCCGATGGCCACGGGTCGCCCGTCAATCCGCGCGCTACCAGCGACGTAGGTTGCTGGCGTAACTTTCTCGAGCTTCAGATTGGCATCGTATTGGCCGCTCCCCGCGAGTGTTCCGATTTCGCGAAAACTATTTGCATCGCTGAGGCGTTCGATGCGCTCGCGAATGGTTAAGCGCCCGGCGTCATGCTGGCGTGCAACGTTCGCGGAACCTCCCATTTGCGCTGCGAACTCACGTCGAAGTTGCAATTCTGCGATCTGATCTGCGCGGTCGCCGCTAGGCTGCGTCGAAGTTGTAGCGGGCTTGTCAGCCTTTGCCATGTCTGTTCCTCCAAGGACTATTTATCTGCCGAACAGCCCGATGTGCGCCGCTAAGCGTAACGCGGCTGCGCCGCGTGCGTGCAATGCAGATCAAACG
>Ga0055584_100001089_pt1 | contig 26524 bp, 20 predicted proteins | sample OSDHelmetaG_FD_58716 | JGI IMG/M metagenome (GOLD analysis project Ga0055584, IMG submission 58716) | Pelagic marine sediment microbial communities from the LTER site Helgoland, North Sea, for post-phytoplankton bloom and carbon turnover... | ecosystem: Environmental > Aquatic > Marine >...
CCTGTCTCGATCGAAATAATGGGGCCTAATCAAAAATCCCAAACGTTTCGGGCCGTTGATTTCAATCGTTTGGTTACGATCCAACAATTAGAAAACGGAACTTTTGAAATAATCAAAAACAACTAACCCTCAAAGGTTACTATTCCTTCAGCGGCGCCCAGATCCGGACATCGTCATAAAAGATTTCACCACCACCTCGCGTGGGCAAATTAATCCAAGACTTTGGCGATCGAAATCGCTTGTGCTGCGCCTTCAAAGTTGGCCCATCTTTTAATTGCATCACCATTTGCTCGCCTTTGACTTCCAGCACAAGGGTATACCATTGGTCTGACTGAATCTTAAATGGATTTGACTTGAGTACTTCAACCTGATCGTTTTCGAGTTTGGTATTTTTATCCTTGATCAGCGAAATCCCGTCCCGTTTGTGAAACGTAACCCGCCCGACATGCCCGGTACCACTTTGAAACGTCCCGTCATTAAATCCAAAGTGTGCACCATTCATCTTGCCGGTTAATTTAAAAGACATTTGGAGGATGCAGTCTGTTACCGGCACCACCAGCTTCGAACTTGGTGTGCCACCGTTGTGTTTCGTTCGACTTTTCTGAAATTCTTCTGTTGCGGGAATGCCGTGGAGCAGACCGTTGGTTACGTCCCACCTGGTTTGATGCAGCGGAATCCATTGGGGCCGAATGGTGCCTTCCTGAAAACTATCCGCAAAAATCAATTTTCCCGGCTTCATCAAAACCGGCGAGACCAATGGCTGGGCAGTCACTTCAGCTATTTCTGATGCTTGATTCGGTTGAGGATTTCGTGGCTCAATGGACTGCGCAATAAGAGTCGGTGCGAGCAGGATGAAGCCAAAAAACCAGACCGTTAGTTGAGGCTTTAACTTCATTTTTCGTTGTCCAAAACCGGTGCCGGGAAAAGCTCAGAGGGGGTGCGGGCAGCTTGCAATAATTCCAGAAAATCCGCGGCGAGTTCCGGTCGTTGTGCTGCAAGGTTGTTTGCCTCGCCAACATCATTCGTGAGATCATAAATTTCAACGTCGCCCAACTTGTTTTTCGTACTGTTGCGGACTGCCTTCCAATTTCCTTTTCTCAATCCCTGACGCGTACCCAGTTCCCAGTAGAGATACTCGTGCTTGGCTTGATTGGATTGACCTAATAACTCGGGAACAAAACTAATACCATCGATTTTCGCAGGCACTCTGGCACCCGCTAATTCAGCAAACGTTGGAAACAAATCCTGAAACCCGGAAAGGTGATCACTTTCCGTCCCGGGCTTGATTGTCCCGGGCCAACTGACCACCAGTGGCACCCGAATTCCGCCTTCGTAAGTCGCTCCTTTTTTGCCGCGAAGTGGACCGGCAGCATTAAAGTGCGTGAGTGTTTTGCCTGCGCCATGGGGGCCATTGTCGGATGAAAAAATAATCAATGTGTTCTTAATTGCGCCAATCGCTTGAACCTGTTTAATTATTCGTCCAACATCTCGGTCCATTCGCGAGATCATAGCCGCTTGTGTCTTCTGATTGACCGACCAGTTTTTTGCTCGATATGCTGCTAACTCAGGCACTTGAAAACTTGTATGAGGAATCGTGTAAGGAACGTAAGCAAAAAATGGCTTGTCGCGGGGAGTCGCAATGAAACTTAACGCCTGCTCGGTGATTAAATCGTGCGAATATTGCTGCTTCTTGCCCTGTTCATTACCAGTTAACACTACCTTTTTATCGTTCTTCCAAAGATGCCCTGGATAGTAGTTGTGCGCTTCACGCTGACAGTTGTAGCCATAGAATTGGTCAAACCCCCGAAGCACAGGGTCACCCACCGATCCTGGATAACCTTGCCCCCATTTACCAAATGCACCCGTCGCGTAACCAGCTTTCTGCATTACCTCGCCCAGCGTGGTATACGATTTAGGAATAGGTACGTTGCCCTCAAATTTCAACGCCCGATTACCTCGAATTGGACAGTGACCTGTATGGAGTCCTGTCAATAAAACGCATCGGGCAGGCGCGCAAACTGGAGCCCCGGAATAGTGGTCGGTAAAACGCATTCCAGTCTTCGCGAGGCTGTCAATATTTGGCGTCTTGATTAACTGCTGACCGTAACATCCGAGATCTCCATAACCTAGATCATCTGCCAAAATATAAATGATATTAGGTCGCTTCTCAGTCGCTTCGACAACGTTGGTCATCAACAAAGCAACCAAAACTAACAGAGCAAATCGCGTTGAATAGAGCATCCACATTTTCACGCCTCACAGAAAACCAGCGAAGTAACCAAAAAGAAAGACACCGCCGACTCGATCAGCGATGCCTCTTGGATTCTTATTGTACCCACTTCAACTCGGCAATGGAATAAAAAGCAAATTTCTTACTTTGAAAATCACTTGCCCTTGCCGTACGTTTTGCCCTTCCCTTTCGCTCTTCCCTCCGCCTTGTCTCTTGAATTCTGGAAAACAAACGTGTCACCAATCATCTCTTCGACTTGCTTCTTCTGTGAGGGATTCAATTTAGAAAGTAATCGACTACGCGCTTTATCCTGTAGTTTTGCGATCTCTCGCTGCAGGTCTTCCTGCATCTGTACTTGATAGTCTCGCAACTCCCGAGATTGCTCATCAGTAATCTTAAGATCCGACTTAATAGGATCGGCCGTCAACACCTGAACCAGATCACGCCGCTGAAGTAAAGACTGCATCCTCAACTGCCGCAGTCGCTTAACCTGATGAGGAAGCAACAACTCATTCATTTCTCGCTCAGCAGAATCGCGGATCTCTTTAATTTGGCTCGGAAGATTTTCAGTGTCTGTGAAATCGATTTGCCTTAACTGTTCTGCCATTTCCTTTTGCATTGCCCGCTGTCGTTCCTGAAACTCTCGATACTGGTCATCAACCATTTCAATGTCTTCGCGAATGCGCGGATTCGCCAAGAGGCCAAGCTCGCTGCTGGCGGTTCCAAAACGCGAGGCAGTTGAACCAATCGGCTGTCCCTGGGCAATATCGTTGATGAGTGGGATCAAAGCTCGCAATTCTGGATTTTCCACCGACGCCCTTTTGGCCGATCCAATGAAATTTCCATATTCCTCTTTCGAGTCGAACATTCCACCACCGCCATTTTTGCCGCCCTTCTCCTGCCCAAAGCATGGAACAACTAAAGCAAGCACAAACAAACTAACGAGAATTTGATTAATTTTCATTATTCCAAAACCTTAAAATACTTTTTTCAAACTAGAGCCAACTCGATATTTCGACAAAGTGAAACCCAAGATCAGCCGCCTCCTACCAGCGCTTGTGCGTCCGCAAATGAGATCGAACCTAACGCATACGCATTTACAACGTAAACATACGGCACCTCGCCGTATCTGTCAAGCTTGCCCATCAATTCGCATTGCCAAAGAGGTGGCTACATTGCGAATAAACGTGCTATCCACAGAGACTTTTAAATGAGCTATTGATGTCCCGGCAGGCTTTTGACTTTCTTTTGCAATGCCTTTAGTTTCTCTGAATGGCCATCACGGGCAAGTTTTTGTGGATTCCGGTCGCGGCCATGGTTGGTAGTGCGGTCGTAATCAGTTTGGGCTTCCATCATCTCAGCCACAACTTGAGAAAATTCCTGGCTCAATGTTTCCTCAAGCTTAGCGATTACCCCTGCCTTGGTCTTGCCAGTGCTAAAGAAACGTCGCTTATCTTTCATTTTTCTCGCAATCTCAATTTTCGCCTGCAAAGCAAAGATTTGGCCAATATCAAAGTGCCCTTGCTCATGGTCGAGCAGTCGAACGTTATACAACTGCCTATTCCATGATTTTTTTTGCAACATGATCGAGTAGACTTCGAAGTCGGTCACGTAGATTTGAAATTTCTGATCTTTTTCGTAAAGCTGATAACTGTATTCATACCGCACCTCGATTTCAGTTGAGGCAGCGAATTGTTTAATCGTATCAGGCGCTGAACCTTGGTAATCTTTTTTGACCAAAGGACCCTGCTCGTACCGACGAAGCTTAGGATCCAAATCCTGAGCTACCGCAAAACTGGCAGTCAGCGCATTGAGACCTATTAAAACCACGATCATTAAAACTACGACCGGTAAACGCCCCAAAGCCAGTGCCCGGACTATTTTTGAAACCAACAAAACCGCCTTAAAATAATTGCCATCTTGGTTGGCTGATCGAAATGACAGCCATTTCTCGTCATTGCATTCTAACAACCAATGCGCACTGTCAACTCGGTGAAACTCTGCCAACGGATCGAACACAACGAAAACCTAGTCCTCAGACTCGCTTAAACAATACAGTTTTGAGGCTGTTCGCAGTAATAATTTATCACCGACGACCGCTGGAGAGGCGAGAGACAGTTCGGCTAAATCACTCGTACCAAGAATTTTAAACTCCGGGCCCGGCTGAATCGTATAGGTCATTCCATCTTCGTTAAGACAAAAGATTTTACCGTTGTAAGCCCACGGAGAAGCGGTGAATGAACCACGCGGTTTCAACCGCTGCTTGCCATAAACTTCCACACCCGTTTTGGCATCGTGGCAAGTCAAAAAACCAAAATCGTAAAGCGTATAAAGATAATCACCATAAACCAACTGCGTGGTGTTGTAAGGCGCAGACCTCGGTGTGTACCAGGCGATAAACTCGTTCTCAGTGTACTTGTCTGCGTTAGGCGCAAGATCACCATGTGCTCCGGGCTTAATCGCAAATGTATTCTTGTGTGGAGCCCCAACATAGCCGGATGCTAAATAGCACAGTCCGTGCGACGAAAAAGGAGACGAAATCACAAGGTTCGCTTTTCCATCGAACTCCCAGAGAACTTCACCCGATAAAGAATATCCCCGATACTTTCGCTGCCCCGGAACAACAATTTCTGTCCTGATCTCATTTTCCCAAACAAAAGGAGTGGACCAAGTATGTGTTTCATCTCGTTTCTTTTTCCAAATTTCTTTACCTGTGGCTCCGTCATAGGAGGCAATCCAGGAACTCTCCATATTGTCATAAACTACAATCAGTTTTCCATCGTGCACGACGGGTGAAGATGCCGCTCCCCAGTCATTAAGAGTTTTTTTCGGCTCAATCTTTTTTGACCAAATTGAATTACCGTCCAGATCGTAGCAGTAAATTCCTACGTCTCCAAAAACGACAAACAATCGTTCTCCATCACTCGCAGGCGTCTCGGCGGCATAAGAACTTTTTGGATGGCGCGGAATCAACGGTTGGCCGGTGTGAGCTTCTTTCTTCCAAATCTGTTTCCCACTATTGAGGTCAAAGCAAAAAACCAGCCAATGATGCTGACCTTTCGCCGGATCCCGAACTCCCTCGCCTAAGTAAAGTCCCTTTTTAGGTTTTATATTTTCTTCATCACCCACGACCGCCGTCAAAAATACACGATCACCGACAACCACAGGACAAGACCATCCCCAACCGGGAACATCCGCCACCCACTTCACATTTTTTGTTTTTGACCATGATTCCGGCAGTCCAGAATTATCAGGTGCCAGGCCATCCGCATTGTTTCCGCGAAAACGCATCGAACTCGGCTGGGTGGAGTTACTCTCTTGCGCCTTACTCACCCCATCGACCCAGCACAAACTGAGGCCAATGCAAAAATAAAATACGCCAATCCACCTATTAAAATTCAAATTCATCGCCTCAAACCCTTTAGCATCGGAAACAATTGATTGTGCGGGCGACCACACAAGGAGGTTAGGAAAATCACTGCCATCAAGCACAATCCGCGTTAACCAAAACTTTGATCGAACGCATCATTACGCACGCTAGTTAACCTTAGTCGCTAAAGCCATTATGCTCTTGTCCATCTTCGAAACTTAATTATTAATTGCAACTCTAATAGCAGTTGATTTTGCCACTTAATCAAAAATCTCAACAAATCTCTCCTTTGTTTGACAGTCCACGCTCCCTCTTCCAAAATAACACAATATTATTTGGCGACTCAGCTTGCCAATCATCCCAATCATTTACCTACCACTTAGCTTCATTACAGCAACGCTCAATCTAACTCGAATGCCGACCAATGAACCCAAAGAAACAAGCGAACTCACCTCACCTACTTCCCTGCCTTTGCTTTTTGCTTTGTTTATTCATAACGCAATTCTCTTTTGCCCAGACACCCGTGGAATCTGGGATTGAATCATTCCTCGGAACACCAATTTTGGAATCCACTCAGGTTTTTAAAAATGAGCGGTTTCCCAACATCACGGTAACGCGTCGCGGAACGGTTCTCGCATCGTGGGGGAGCAATCACATTCGTGTTCGCCGCAGCGAAGATGGTGGTAAAACCTGGGGGCCGGAATTATCCATTACGAAATCCGGGATACATGGCGGTGGCACAACAGTCGATGAAAACACAGGGGACATCCTTATGTTTGCCGAAGATCATCATCCACCAGCGCCACTAACAATGTACCGCAGTCAGGATGACGGTAAGACTTGGAAAGCTGAAAAGACAAAAATTGAGCCTGACAAAAATGGCAATTTGCCTTCGATGCATATGAACGAACACGGCATCACGTTACGCCATGGCCCTCACCGTGGGCGACTCATTCGCGCGTCGCGGTACTATGGAAAAAAGAACGATCGATCCGAGTGGCCTAACCACTACACCAATGCGATTTTCAGTGACGACCATGGCAAGTCTTGGAAAACAAGTGAGCCGTTTCCGGAAAATGGCACCGGCGAGGCGACACTTGCCGAACTTTCAGATGGAACAATTTACTACAACTCTCGCGTCCACTGGCAGGAGCGCCCCAACAACACTCGACGCCGTAGCGCGATCAGCGACGACGGTGGGCAAACCTGGAAAGACTGGGACATCGTTGAAATTCTGCCCGATGGTCACCAACACCGATCCTACGGATGCATGGGAGGGTTGGTCCGGTTGCCGATCACCGGAAAAGATATTTTAATCTTCAGCAACATCGATACCAAAAATCCAAAACGCGAACGAGCCACCGTTTGGGCAAGTTTCGATGGTGGAAAAACGTGGCCAGTCAAACGCTTGGTGTTCGCAGGGGCAGCCGCCTATTCCTCCCTCACCGCTGGACGTCCCGGAACTGCCTCCGAAGGCTGGATCTATCTTCATTACGAAGGAGGGCCTGACGGCGGATCCCAGGTTGCTCGATTCAACCTCTCCTGGCTCGCCCAAGGGGAACCAACAGGCGATGGCGAAATCCCAGACGAAATTCGTTAGCCCAAGTGTTCGCTCCGGCATTCTTCCAGATTTAATTTAACGCCCGAACAATCGAATTATGCGGGTTCAGGTTCGTTGATTCAAATGAACTGGGGCCAACTCCTCACAACAAACAATCAATCATTTACATCCGGTTTTTGCCCATAATCTCGCAGGAATTGGGCCATCTTAGGGCGACTTTTTCGGATTTTATCCAAGTCAAAATCTCTTCCAGTTGCCTTGCCAATCCCCTCATAAATCTCCCCGGTTCGTTTACTCAAATCAGAATTAATCACCTCGACAGGTATTCGACCGTCGCCATTTTTTTTGTTCCGATCCGCACCATGCTTGAGCAATAGTTCAACAAATTCGAATTCGCAAAGAAATGCCGCAACGTGGAGAGGCGTATTTCCATCTCGGTTACTCCCCGATACCCTTGCCCCTTTTTCGATTAAAAACTTACCAACCTCGGTATTGCCTAAGAGCGCTGCCTGGCCCAGTGGAGTCCTGCCATTTTCCGGATGGCGGGCGCTCACATTGGCGCCTCGACGAACCAAATTTTTAACTCTTGGTAAATCATTTTCAGAAATCGCATCCCACAACCTCGCAGGAACTCGATCTCTTCGGATCTTCTTCTCAGCAGCAATTGCCGACTGCTGATCGGTTGTGACATGAAAAATGAAATCATTACTAAAAAGACCATTCGGATTCTGTATCTGGAGCGTATGCAAACCCTGAGATGGCAATTCCACTAACTCAATTTCAACGTTGTCCTCTTCGATTCCAACTTTACCAGCAACTCGTCTCCCATCGACAATCACTGCAGCGCTTTCCGCAACATGCCGCCCACTAATCGACATTTTCAAACTTCCCTCATACAAAAAAGGGAATTCCTGATGCCCTCGCTGGGCATGCAATGAGCCTTTCGTCCACAGCGCTGGTTGCGGAGTTTGATCCCGATGGTCGCTGGCATGTCTGGCTGTGAACGTACCGACAAAAAGACCTTCGCTCGCTAAACGTAACAATTCATCCCGCGAATAAGACTCACCAAACTCAAAGGAACTCGACCCCAACCTGCCGGTCAGGGACACCCTCGATCGTTCAGCTATCAATCGATATTTCCCACCCTCCAACTCTCCATCAAACTGCAACTGCACCGGAGATGACGATTCCCGGTCCAACAATGCACCATCTACTTGCAGCACCACTGCCCCCTCGGCAGAGGCGCTCTCAAGCGCCTTTAGTAAATCAACCGATCGTCCACTGTTCGCCGTGAAACGATTTAGTGTCACCTGACGACCTAAGGCCCCGGAAACTCCAGTGCTCCCTTCGAGTACCATCTTCCAGACCGGGTTGAACCGTGCCCGCCCGCCCCATGACATTTTCCAAATTGACTCTTCATCTAGCCCAGTTTCGGCGATCCTGCGAAAAAAAGGAAACTCGACAATATTTAACCGTCCTTGCGGAAGAATCAGCCAGCGGTCGTAAGCCCCCCTCCACGTTGGCGCATCCATCCCAGTTCCCGGCGTATTGGTGCTCACTAAAAACGGCATCCGATGACAGTCTCCGCAGACGTTGAATCTAGTTTTCGAGGGATCATCGTCACCAGAAATATGGAACAGTTCGAATCCTTGTTTAGCTTCTCGGGACAAAACATTGGTGTAGGCTCTACGCTGTGCCGGGGGGAATGGAACATCAAGTAGAAATTGAGACAGTGCATCTCGCTCGCTTCTCGACAGTGCCCCAACCTTGCCCTCGTCATTGACCACACTCAAACCGACGATGCTCATGGTAGAAGCGAGCGATCCATCGACAACACTTCGAATTGATGAGACAGGATCATCCGGGTCGCTATTAGGCTCTACGTGAGCGTGAATACTTGCACTGTTGTTCCCTCCATAGGGATCTCCGGGGATACCGTCCCAGTGAAACGGGGCTGTATCCCGCAACCCCCGCAACGGCATGGTCGATCTCGGCATGATCTGATTCCCGCCCGTAACCACTGGAGTTTTCAAGACCCAGAGCAGTTGATCTGTGTGCCCATCGGGATGGCAACTAGCACAGGAAAAGGTACCGCTCGTCGATGCCTTAGCAGAATTAAAAACAGCACGACCTTTTTTGTATTCAACCGGAGTTGGATCTTCCAGCGCGATTGTTTTGGCCACGACCGGTAGAGACGGATTCTCTAGATCAACCATTGAAACCGTATTGGCAATACTATTATGAACCCAGGCCCGTAGTACTTTTCCCGCATTTTGGGATTCGAGGGCAATTCCTCGCGGAACTGAATCAACGTTAACTCGACCTAAAACTTTTCCCGTATCAGGGTTCACGGTGAATAGTTTGTCTGAACCTGCTGCCGTGACGACTAAAATTTGATCATCGTCGCTGACTTCGATTGCAAAAGGAGTCGCAAGCGCATCCCGTGGATCAAACTCAGTGGGAGGGGCTGGTTCCAAATCGATGAATTTGGGTTGGCGCGCCTCTAAACCGCTAAACTCGATCTTGGTAATCTGATTCAAAAAAGCGCGATTGCCTAACTCCGCCAAGCCGTGTTTTTTTGTTCCTGCACGACCGTTAACATCATTTCGAGCATCTGTCTGCGCGACAAAAACACGCCCCTTGGAGTCGACAGCAACACCGTAGAGTAACGTCCCTAACGAGTCCACGGTTTCGATTAACTCATCGGTCTTGGTATCAAAAACGAAAAGGTCTTGGTCGGGAACCTCGGGATGTTTAACAATATCAACCACATGCCCCAAAGAAAGAACATTGTTGTTCGATATCGAGTGATCCCAGGCGTCAAAAGTTACCAGATCGCTCCCAATCTCCTCCTTTTTACCTCCCGAAAGCTGTGTTTGGTTATTAGATTCGAAAGGAATTACATAAAGGCGATCTCCTCGCACAGAAATGGCTCGTGGATCCTGGCCAACGATTTCAAGGCGTTTCATGAGTTTTCGCGTCGAGACGTCGACGACCGCAATCTCATTTTCCGCCGAAAGCGCTACATAGGCTTTCTCATTGCCTGCAAAAGCAATCCCAACGGGTTCATCAAAACGGGTAGCTCGGCCACCCTTTTCGAACGCCTGGATTGTCGCAACGACCTGAAAGCAAGTCCGGCTTTCCGAATCAGTATCGATCACACTGACCGAGTCGGAAATATGATTGGCGACCCAAACCTCTTTACCGTCTGGACGAACCGCAACGCTGACTGGATCGATACCAACATTGACTCGATGCACAACTTCATTGTTCGTCTTCTCAATGATATCGAGCGTATCGGCAGGGGTGTTGACCGCAAACACAAACCGATCGCTTACCGCAATCGGCGATGCATGCGGACTCATGTAACTTCGGTTACCAATTTTACTTGGCATGCGAATGGATTCGCTGGAAGCGACAGGCCGGTACGCTCGATTTGTCGAAAAAGTGTGGTTCGAATTTTCATCGAAGGTTGCCGACCCCGCTAAAACGCCAGCAGCAACCGAACCAATCACAATCAAAATACAATTCAGTTTCACTCGAACCACCTTTATAACTACCGCAGGTTACAAAATTTTACTTTTCATTTGAGTCCGCAGACTTCTTCGCAACGTTTAACTTCTCAAGTTGCTCGACAATTTGCTTGCCGTGTGCTCGCAAATTCACCTTGGATTCAACGTGCGCAATCTTGCCGTCGACATCAACAAAAATAGTCACACGTTTCGATCGTGTTCCTCGTTGAATTCCGTAGGCCGCTGCGACCTTCGTGTCGGTGTCACTGAGCAAGGGATAATCCAATTCAAGCTTGTCTGCAAACTGCTTGTTCTTTGCAAGCGGATCGCAACTTGCTCCAAAATAAGCCACATTGAACTTCTTCAAATCGTTGCCGCTTTCACGAAGCGACTTACATTGCATCGTTCAGCCACCGGTTAATGCCATGGGATACCAAGAGACAACGACAGCTTTCTTTCCTTTAAAATCTGACAGTTGGTAAACCTTGCCGTCGCTGCCAGTCAATTTCCAATTCGGAGCAGGGTCACCCACTTTCAATTCCTTATCTTGATTTGCATTGTTAATTTTGGTGCCCGCCATCGCATCGCTACCTGCGACAATCATGGCAATGACCAACGCACAAAAAGTCATCAAAACCTTCATACTACTTTTCCTATGTCTAATAATTCGCTTACGTCTCAAAGCCGCAAAACAATTCTGGGCCTTGATTTCCCGGCGCCTTAACAGCATCCATGGGACTATCTTAACCAAATTAATTTAACAGGCGTCCCGATCCTCTCACACCGCAACAGCGAATCCTCTCCTACGCTAACAACTGCAGCGCTCTCCACCGTTGTTTATTGATCTCCCGAAATACAATAGAGACTCTGCTCACCTCGCAAAAACAATTGTTTTCCGACCAAAGCTGGCGACGAGTCGATCCGCTCGTCCAGTTGGTTCACAGCAAGCACGTCGATCTTATCCGTACGATTCAATACAACCGTCTTTCCATTTCGCCCCGTCAAATAAATGCGATTTTGAGCGCCAACAGGCGAAGCATAGATATTCGACAGTTCTGGCAAACGAGTTCGCGATAAAATCTCAGTTCCTGTCGTAGCATCGAGGCAAGTCAATATATTTCGATTGGACTGGCTGAAATACAACATCCCTTCGTATAGCAGCGGCGAGGGGATGTACGGGGTACCCTGCTTTTTTTTCCAAACCACCGCGTCGGTATCCGTGATATCGCCTGTTCTGGAAATCTCAAGCGCTAACAAAGAAAACCCCTCGTACCCGCTCATACAGTAGACCACTCCACCCTGAGTGACTGGGCAGGGGATCACATTGCCAGTTAATCCCCGACATCGCCAGATTACATCTCCATTGGCCAGGTCATAACTGCGAATCTCGTTGGACGCCGCGGTGATCACTTGTGTTTTGCCTTCGTATTGAATCACCCGTGGTGTTGCCCAGGCGTTAGGTTCGTCTCGGTTTTTCTCCCAAATTGTTTTACCCGTTTTCGCATCGAGAACCGAAATCGTTGATTGCTTCGAATGATCTCGAACCACAACCAACTTTCCATCGTGAATCACCGGAGAACAACCTTCGCCAAGACTCGATCCGACAAACGCTTTTCCGAGGTCTCGTTGCCACAATTGTTTTCCATCGAGATCAAAACAATAAAGTCCCGCCGAACCGAACCAGCAATACAACCGCTTCCCATCGGTCGTTGGTGACGCCGATGCGAAATCATTATCGCCATGATGTCCTTCGTGAGGAATTCGTTCGTCAGCCACTCGCCGCCAAAGTTCTTTCCCGGAATGACGATCGAGACAAATGACCACAAATTGGTGAAAAGCATTGGGAGTTTTGATATCAAAAAAATTACGCTTGGGTTGATCCTCTGGATTAGGAATCGAAGCATCCAACTTGTCTGTTTTAATCGCCGTCAATAAAAATACTTTGTCTTTCCAAATAATTGGGGTCGATCCACCTTCACCCTCGACCGGCACTTTCCATTGAATGTTTTTAGATTCACTCCACTCCAATGGCGGCTGGGCGGTTGCCGACACTCCTGTGACGTCAGGACCACGCCAGTGGTGCCACTGACTTTCAAATTCATCGCTTGATTGAGCGTTTCCAACATTAATGCAAATAAGCGAAATGATGACCGCATACAACGACATCAACAAAAAACTGTTCTTCATGTTTACAATTCCTACGTTGGCAAATAAACACTGGCAATTCAGGACCAAGACAACCCTCCTGTGCTCGTCGAAAAACTCTCAGCGGGAACACCCATCTTATTTAACATGGTCAGATATAGATTGCTGAGCGGTTGATTATTTTTTCGATCGAAGGCGACATATTTCCCATGCTCAAAACCGCCACCGGCAAGAAAGATGGGAAGGTTGCTTGGATCATGAGCGTTCGCATTTCCAAGATTGCTGCCAAACATCACCGTCGTTTTATCCAAGAGTCGATCCCCTTCCTCTTTTTTTGTTTTCAGTTGATCCAACAGTTCGCCATAACAACCAAGAATCGCCGTTTCAATTTTCTTCAACTGGGCAATTTTGACTTCGTCCCGGCCATGGTGCGAGAGATTGTGGTGTTCCGATTCGACGCCTTCAATTTTGGGAACAGCATGGTGGTCTTGAATAAAGACGCTCACGATTCGCGAAGAATCGGTTTCCAAAATTAGTGGAATCATTTGAAACAACAATCGAGTTTTCCCAATCAAGTCAGCTTTGTCGTGAATATCCTTGGGAGGTCGCGCTGTAGTTTTTGGTTTCGGACGGTCGAACCAGACTTCCGCAGCCGCCAAATTGCGTTCGGCATCTCGAATAGATGAAAAATACTCATTGAGTCGATCCCGATCTGCTGCGGTTGCCGTCTTTTGCATCGACCGCGCCTGCACTCGCAGTTCATCGAGAATACTTTTGCCTTGTTTTAATTTTCGTTTTTGCAAACTTAACTCTCGAGCATCTCCCTGTAAAAACAGGTTGGAAAATAAACGGGCCGGGCTGTATTCTGCCGGCACCATGACGCCACTGTCGTTGTACGACTGACTGTCCGCTCCCGTACTACTGAGCATCACTGAGGGAAAGCGAGTCACGTACCCAAGATGCTTTGCAGCAACCTGATCTACAGAAACGGAGTTTTGAAAACCATCTTTACCGGGGTTACGGGCGCCGCTCAAAAAAGTAAGCTCCGTCGCATGCTCTCCACCTTGGTCAACATGGGACAGCCCGGAAAATAAAGTAAATTCGTCGCGATGCCGTTCGAGCTGATTGAGGTATTCGGTGCCTTCGTAATTCGGGCCGACCGTTTGCGGATAAAGTGCCGGCCCGTGAAGACCCAGTGCCGTACATATACAGATCATTCGCTCCGGCGGTTTATCAGCACTCCGCCCCCAGGCGGGTTGCATAGACTCTAGCCAGGGCAATGCGAGAGAAACGCCGGATGCCCGTAGGAAGGTTCTTCGGTTTAGTTGTTTTTTCATTTTTTCACTCCCAAAGTGATCAGGCCGCAGACCCCGTCTCTCTATTTATTAAGAAACAAGTCGCTCTGAATCATCGCATGGATTAAATCTCGAACTCCGCGCGATTTCACTAGATTATCTTCCGTCATCTTGGCGATTTTATCGCGATCTGCGAATTGAATCTCCGCGCCGGTCGAGTAAACCACAAGTCGTGTCAACAAATTTCTAGTCACCCTCGATTTTTGATTTGCCAAAATTTCTTTGTATTCTCTAATTCCTTTAAACGTTTCGCCGGACTCGGTCATTCCCGAAGCGTCAACCGCCGGTCCCTCACGGTATTCACGAATTGGCCGCCCCAAGAATTGGCGTTTGGTTTTTTCACCTCTGCCTGTGGAACGATAACGGGTCCGATACCCTCCAATCGGGTCAAAGCTCTCCAGCGCGAATCCGGGAGGGTCAATCTTTCGATGGCAGCTCGCACACGACTCGACATCTCGGTGCGCTGCCAATGTCTCACGCACAGTGGTGGTACCCCGTGTGTCTGGTTCAATCGAACCAATGTCAGGCGGAGGTGAAGAGGGCGGAGTGCCGAGCAGTTTATCTAAGACAAAATTCCCCCGTTTGACCGGGGAGGTTGCAACGCCATTAGAAGTTACTTTCAAAACGCTGGCTTGCGTCATCAATCCCCCTCGCGGACTGTTGCCAGCCAGGGATACCTTGACCATTTGTTCACCCTCCAACTGCAGACCGTAATGCTCAGCCAAACGTCGATTCAAGAAAGTGAAATTGGAATCAATTAAATTGTCGGGGCTTAAATTTTTATCGACCAGCTCCCGAAAAAACAAACGCGTCTCACTCAGCATCGCCTGCCGTAAATTGTCGTCGTATTCTGGAAATAGTTTTTCATCGGGGGTCGTCGCATCGATCTCGCCTAGACCGAGCCATTGATTAAGAAAATCGTCGATAAACCGATTTGATTTTTTATCATCCAACATTCGATTCACTTGATTTTCCAAAACCTTTTTGTCCAGCAACCTTCCATTAGCAGCAAGTTCAAAAAGCGCTTTGTCAGGGATGCTCTTCCATAAAAAATACGACAAACGTGTTGCCAGCGCATAGCCTTCCAACCTCCCAGGAGCCCCGGCGTGATAGAGGAAACGAGGCGAACTGATCATCGTTTTAAGCGGTACTTGAATCGCTTCATGCAAGGGGCGGCCGGCCTCTAGTTCAGACACAGCCAACCCGACCAGCCCATCCAGTTCCCTCCCTTGGAGTGGCCGTCTATACAATTGATGACCGAAACTTGAGACTATTTTTCGCGCTTGTTCGGAATCAGGTTTTTGATATTTAGGGTTAAAATAACGAAACCCCTTGGGAGATCGCTTCTCTTCGTATTGCTGTGTCTGCAAAAACTTTCGGGTACTCGCCGGCGGCCACGAAGTCTCCAATGGACCTTGTATTTTCAACCATTTAATTGCCAGTCCTTCACCCCGGTAATTTCTCACACCCTGATTTGCAAATATTTCTCGACCGTCTGGCTGGCAATCGTGATCACCCGGAGCAGGATAAAAGAAATCATCTGGGGTAAAAAAGTGAGTCAGCTCGATTTGACGCGTTTTACCTGGCGGTAAATCAAACGCGCCAATCAGTTCAGCGCCACCTTGCTGGTCCGAGCCCTTGTAAATTTGAAATGAAACAACCGTCTTGGCCTGATACCCGTATGCTTCGGCAGTGATGCGGTAAAGCCCCGGCTTACGTGGCCGATAACCCATGTTATTTGACTGCGCAACGTGGGGCTTAACATCAAAACTAACCCATGCCCCGTCAACCCGTTTGACGGTTTGGCCGCCATTCCTCAATGGTCGCTCGAACCACATTGTCGCGTAAGGATGCGTTTGATACTTCATCTCAATTGGCTTTAAGTTGGGCCTCGGCCCAAGCTGAATTGCTTCCTCCATCGCGACATCTGCTGCCACTAAATATCCCTGCAGATGAACCGCAGACATTCCTTGCTGGCGAGCCACCGTATCGAACGAAGACGAGCGATTTTCGGGAGGAAGATAATTGGCAAGGCTTCCATGAATTCCCAACATATCATGAAGTGAATACTCAAACTCAAGCGGCGTCAGACGGCGAGTCGGCACGCGACCAAATTCTTTTTGGTATTTTTGACTGGCATTGCGAAGGCTTAGCTTTAACGCAGCTAACGCGGCATCTAAAACGGCAGTCTCTGGCCGAGCTTCCGTCGCCGGAGGCATTTCGCCATTTTGCACACGATCGAAAACATGCTCCCATTTTTTAAATACAGCCGGATCTGAAAGATCACGGCCGAGCGTCAAAAGATTTAGCCCAGATTCCTCCGCGTCACTGTGACAGGCAAGACAGGAAGATTCAATCAAAGGCTGGACTTGCTTAACCCATTGGTCTTCGGCAAATCCACTCCCCACCCAAAGCCCACTCCAACAGACAACAGCCAGACCCCAGCAAAGAGAATGTCGAAAAACTATCATCTTTCTACCTCCTCGCCAAAAGCAAAAAGCGCTGAATGCGTTCGCACGTAAATAACTCCATCGACAATCGCCGGGGTCGCAAAGACGTCTTCTTCCAGATCGTTGATCGCAAGTACTTCCGGATTCGCTCCCGTGGAAATCACGCTGATCTTTCCATCTCCAGCGGTGCAGTAGATTCGATCGCCAGCAATTAGAGGAGACGCATAATGAGTTCCCTTGCCTCCTGTTCGCTTTCGATAAACTCGCTTACCCGTCGCAATCTCAAGACCACTCAATACACCGCCGTTCTTGACAAAATATAGATACTTACCGTCACTAACCGGTGAGGGAACTTCCGAAATGCCCTGAGTCTCCAATGTTCGAATCTGATCGACTCCCAACATACCTTCGCTCTTAAGTGGGATGGCAAGAATACCGTGAGTTTGATAGTTCTCGCGAAATTTCTCAATTCCCTTTAGCTGGCGACTCCATTCGTTAGCCGACAATTTGGAATCTTTATTTTGATCGGCGCGGTCAAATCTAATTTTCGCCCCGTTCATTGGAGCTTCCATCCCCTCGGGGCGGTGAAAAATCCAAAGCTCGGGAAACTCTCCGCGGTTGATGAAACCATCATCATTACGGTCGTGCTCAACAAGCAGTTTATCGAACGATGGAAACTCCGGTCGAAGGGAGGGTTCCCCCATTTTATTCCATGCGGCAACAAGGACTTCTTCTCCAACCAGAACCGGCGTGCTCGTCCCGGTTGTCGCACATTTCATCTCCCAGGCCTTGCTTCCGTTTTTCAGTTGATATGCCTGAATCGACCGGGCGGAATGAATAATGACTTGATCGCCGGCGACGATTGGACACGCTGTACACGCCATTTCGCCGGTGAACTCTTCCTCCTGCGCAACCCGCCAATCCTCTTCACCCGTTCGCTTATTAACTGCCAACAAAAAATGATCGACGTAATTTCCTCGATATAAAATTACCCGATCGCCAACAATCGCCGGGGAAGTTGCGTTTCCTCCAAACGACTTGGTCACTGGCATCTTAATTTCCCAGACCAGTTTGCCAGTAACGTCGTAGCAAACCAAACCATAAGAACCAAAATAGGCAACGACTCGCTCGCCATCGGAAGTCGGTGTGCTACTCGCTGGATTAAAAGACGGATGTCCTTTTTCAAATTGCTTCACCTGAATTTCATTTTTCCAAACCAACTTTCCGCTGGTCTTTTCCAAACAAATGACTTCAAGTGTTTTTTTCGGTTCATCGTAAGACGTCACAAATAGATGAGGGCCAACAATACATGGAGAGCTATGCCCTGCCCCGACATCCACTTTCCAAAGTCGATTTTGATCAGCGGAAAACTCTACGGGTGGCAAGCCACTGCCAATCCCCGCTGAATTGAGCCCCCGAAACTGGGGCCAATCTGCATGGCACTCCTGAATCAGGGAGCAAACCGCACAAACCAGCAGTGGAATGAATCGAAAGAAGGCGATCAATTTTGACTGTTTTTTAATCATTGACTTTGCATTACCGAACGCTTCAATTCATAATTTGTTCATAAATAAAAATCGTTGCCGCACCGCAGATTGCTCCAACCCATGTTGTCCCACATAGTTGCAACCTACTGGCGAGGCGGCCACCTTGACGCTTAAAGGAGTGCGGCAACGAATTTTTAATCCCAGACCTTACTCAGTCCGCTGATGCCGATTCATAAAGCTCCATGCTTTCAATCTCAAGTCCCGCTGGCTCCCAAAGCGTATGACACCATATATCGGTAACGATCAGACCGAGCGGCGAATCCGCCAGCTTGTGCTGTATCTCCCGCAAGGAAGGGTCCAGTGTGAAATCCTCGATATCTAGATCGAGTTTAAAATTTTCGTCGACGGTTACACTTTCGCCCGGCAAGCGAATTTGAAACCTGCCTGCAAAATCACCGTTGGGATGTTGCAACGTCACTCCTACGTACAAGCTCTTAGTCTTTTTAGCCACTCTGCCTTCAACGACTAACTGACTGTCGCGACGCAGCACAACCGGTGGACTGTCGCCGCTGACAACCCTCAGGGCAGTACAATAGATTGTCTTTCCGCTCTCCTTAATCGTGTGGGGAATTGACTTAACCGCAGGCTTGCGACCCTGGCTCGCATCCCCAGGTTGCCAATCACCGTAAACACCTCTGGGGCCACGTGACAGGCGATCTTTCCAACAACCAACCGTCTCCGGCGTTGGCTCCAACTCAAACAATTGATCCGCCGCCGCGGTCACTCGGTGCTTTGCCGGAACATCGAGTGATTGCCCATCACTCAAACGTTTCACACGCACCTTTCCTTCGGTAACATTTAAAAACGTTGACGCCAACTCTGACGCAACTTCAAATTCAGTTCCAAGCACTTCGAGAACGGCGGTTCGCGTGTAAACCAGCATCGGCTTACCTGCGGGCTGTGGTTCCACACTCGCCGAAAAACCACCCGCGATTAAATGGAGTTCCTTCTGACCTTGGTCGGAAAATATCAATCTCGATTGCCCCGCGATCACAACGCGTGAACCGTCTTTAAACTCCAGCTCAAACCATGATTCGGGCGACTGTCCTTCAATTGTCCCGCCAGGCAATTCCGCACCTACCGTCAACTCGTTAGAAACGAGGCCTCCATTTCCAGTCCACTGCAACGGTCCGCTCAAGCCCGTAATTTTGGCAATTTGCTGATCCTGTTGTTCACCAAAATCCCGCGACTCAAGCACCCACTGCATCGCAAATAGACTCAAGATCAAAGCTGCAACTGCAAGCAAAACTCCACCAAAAGAATTGGCAAACAAGTTTCGATTATTCGACCGACGAATTTGAAGCGAAGGTTCGCAAACACCGTTTCGCAATATGTCAGCCAATTGAACATCAAACAGGCTATTGGCAACCAAACGCTGCCGCGCCGCGGGATCGAGATTGAGAAGCTCGATCAATTCTTCCATTTCAGCTTCGCACAGCTCATCATCCAGCTGAAGCGAAATCAGGTAATCCAGCCGCCCCTGTTTCGAATCTTCAAATTTCGATTTATCGTTCATTCGACATTTCTCACATTAAGTTCAACACAATCTCGCAACTGTTTTTTTTGACGATAGAGTGACTTTCGGACAGCTTCCAGACTCATCCCAACCTTTTCCCCGATTTGTTCGTAGCTCAAACTCTCGGCGAATCTACCCTGCAAAACCAAACGCCCACGGTTGGTTAAATTACTAAGACATTTAACCAACGCCTTTCGTCTCCGGACATCCTGACTCGAGGATTCCGTTGAAGAATACTCGTCAAACGCCTGATCGATTGAATCTTCTAACAACCGGCTCACGAGCGTTCTGTCTTTGTGCCGCTTTTGCCTGATCCGGAGCACTTCTAATCTGACAATGGAACGGCACCAGGCCATGATCGATGTACCTTCGGTGAACTGGTCGTACTTTTTCACGACGGTCAACATCGCATCCTGTACCGCATCATCCGCCGTCGAATAATCCCCCAGTAAAGCATAGGCGTACGCCATCAACTGGACGCGGCACTCGAATGCCAGTTTGACAATCCGATCTCGTTTTTCTTCTTTTGCGTTCATTGGTATTAACCAATTTTTTGACCGTTTCGTGGACAAGCTAATCTTTTATTTTCCAGCATAGCTACGCAAATCTTTACTCTATTCGTGCCTCAATGCCTCAATTGGATCCATCGAAGCAGCTTTCATCGCGGGATACAACCCAAAAACGACACCGGCTCCCACGGAGATAGACAGAGATAAAATAATTGACCATCCCGCAATCCTCGGCTCTAGAGTCGAGACAATTGGCGGAAGCGTATCGGGAGATGCAACGGACATTCCCCAAACAAACAACTGAAACAAAGGGCCACACATCAGCCCAAACGCAACTCCCATCAAGCCACCGGCGCCCGTGAGCACCAGCGTCTCGGCAAGAAATTGCTGAATAATATCAAATTGTGTTGCCCCCAAAGCCCTCCGAATCCCAATTTCCCGTGTCCGCTCGGTGACCGTCGCCAGCATAATATTCATGATTCCAATTCCCCCCACCAACAAGGAAATTCCTGCAATCACCACGAGCAACACATTGAACATCGCTTTAGTTCGCTCCGCCTGTTCAAGTAACTCTTTGGGAACAACGACTGAATAATCTTTAGTCTTGTGAAACCTTTTTAGGTCTGAACTGATAATTGCTGCAGTCCCATCGACGTCATCCAATTCAGCCACTCTGACTGTAATTTGATTCAATTGAACAATCTCACCTTCAAACGGAAACGAACCTCCGCTGGACGTCCGCCGCATTACCCAGTCACCAATTCGCATGCGAAATGTTTCCAAAGGAATGTAGGCATCAAGGTTATAGTCTCGAGCATCGAGGCTGCCACCGATCGCAGCAGAGGCCGCTCGCTGTCGCGTTTGACCAATGACGGTATAAAACTCAGAGCCAACCCAAATCGTCTTTCCAATCGGGTTCTCGTGAAGAAATAACCGCTTTGCTGTTTCGTCGGCCAGAACAATAAACTTTTGACCATCATCGCGCGGCTTGATCCACCTACCTCTCGCAATCTCTAGCCGGTTCATGTCAAGATGCTCTTCGCCGCACCCCACCAGTTTGGTCTCCACTCCTCGGTTCTTGTACCGCAACTCGAAGCGCGTTTCGCGCATTGCGATAACCTCTTCTACTCCGGGAACAGTTAAAACAATCCGTTCAAAATCTTTTCTCAGTAAGCCGTATTTTTTTACCCGACTATTCGCAGAATCATCCGTTGCCCCGGGATCTACAGTGCGAATAATTATGTTTCTCGCACCGAGTTCGAGAATTTGCTGTTGAGCTTGGTAGCTCACGCCCTCGCCCATTGCCACCAACCAAATTACCGTGGTCGTCCCAATGAAAATACCGAGTGCTGCCAAACTGGCTCGCATTTTCTGAAGCAACAGACTTTTGACGCCAAGTTTTAATGGCCGACCCAAACCAATATTCATCATGGACTCAACCAAAAGATCAATTCCAACTTCTCCTCTGGTTCCTCCATCTGCAACTTGCGGTTACTCATTGGATGAAGACTCCTTTTGAGCCGCGGCCGGAACAACAGTTTCAAGCTCTTCCTCGACCGACTTCATCGCCTCCAGTTGAGCTTCGCGGATAAATGCAATTGGATCCAACACGACGTCCTCGCCAACAACGACCCCACTATTAATAACAACAAAGACCTCGTTACCCTCGACGATCTGGACGACCCGCCTCTCAATTGAGTTGGCCGTTTTAACCCAGCACAGTGATTCCTGACCAGCCTCTAAAACAGCAGAAACGGGTAACTTCAAAACGTCTTTGTATTCCGAAAGAACAATCTCGACTTCCGCACTCATGCCCGGCTTGAGTCCAGGCGTCCCCTCGGGCAGCTTGATGATCGTATCGTATTTGACCATGTTACCCGTCCACCAACCGGCCGGTGTGGCCACGGATGCAATCGAAGCTACTTCACCTTCAATTACACTGTCGGGAATCGAAACTTTCGCCACCATTCCAGGTTCAACCCGGTCCACGACCGATTCGTGAATCGCGACTTTAACTTGCATCTTTTGTAGATCCGGCATCAACAGTAACACTTGATCTTTGTGCACGGTCGCTCCCTCGGTGATGTCAGGCGATGCCTTCCAGGCTGCCGCAGAAGGAAAAATCACCATCCCCGATTTTTCTGATTTGATCACGCATAACTCGAATTCCGACTTCGCTAAGTCTCGCCGGTTCGCATCTAAAACAGCCCTTTCTTGATTAGCGGCATGGGTTGCTTCCGCCGCTTTTAAATCACCTTCAAGTGTTTTCAACTCCATTGCTTTTGTATATTTCTTCAACACTTCAATTTGCTTTTTCTTGGCCTCTACCTCCAACTTAGCCTGCTCGAACTGAACTTTTTTGTTCTGGACGACTAGAGTATTTGCAAACCCCCTGGTTCTAAATTTCTCCGAATATTGATACGCACTTTCACTCGTTTGTTTATTAGACTCTGCGAAAGCTAACTCTTTTTCCAGTGTCATCAGCTCAGATATGTAGCGTCCGTCTTGGTATTCAGAAATGGCCAATTTTGACCGCGCCACTAATGCACTTGACCGCTCTGCACCCGATTGCGACCAAAATGCATACTTCGAGCGTTCGTTAATTGCGTCCTCAATTGCCAGGGTATCAAGCTGCACCAAAACATCACCCGCTTCAACATAGGTTCCGTTCTCAATCACCCAGTTAACGGTATTTTTACCGCGAACGCGACATTTCACTTCCGTATTCTCAGAGCTTTCCAGGCCTCCCTGTTCGATCACCGTGACGTTTAAATCACCTCGGCCAACGGTATAAATTGGCAACTTATCTATCTCGACAAGTATCTCTGCGTAAATGGATTGATCGGCCCGATAAAACAGGTAACCGGGAACCGCAGTAATCGCCGCTGCGATCAAGAGCAAACGAATGGCCCAGGTTTTAAAAATCACCTTGCCCTCCTTGAGTGCCTTCCGCCGTCTCGTCGCTCTTTGAATCATCAGAAGATCCAACGTCTGGTTCAAATGCCTGGAATGCCTCTCGCTGAGCCTCTTCAAGCCGATCCAGAGGATTTAACAAAACCTCATCTCCTTCAGTCAGGCCGGAATTGACCACAATATAAACATCATCACTGTCACCGAGACCCAAAACGCGTTGCTCAATTTCTCCGGTGATCGTCTTTACCCAGCACAGCGAAAATCGACCGGTCTCGACCACCGCCGAAACCGGAACCAGTAACACGTTTTTATACTCAGAGAGAACAACTTCTATTTCCGCACTCATACCAGGCTTTAAGTCTTGCGATGCTGGAATGCCTATGACCGTGTCATATTTCACCATGTTACCGGTCCACCATCCCGCTGGCTTTGCGACCGAAGCAACGGAGATGACCTCTCCATCGACAGAAAAATCAGGAAGCGTCACGATCGCGGTTTGGCCTTTTTTTACGCGATCAACAAGCGCTTCATGAATCCCGACCTTGACCTGCATTTGTGTTAGGTCTGGCATCAACAAGAGAACTTGATCTTTCCGAACCGTCGCACCCACGGCAATATCCGGCTGCCCTTTCCAAGCTTCGGCAGATGGACGAATCACGAGGCCTCCGCGTTTTGCTCGGATGACACAGTATTTTAATTCTTCAATCACGCGGTCGCGCCGACCTTCATCCATCGCTAAACCTGCAATATCCGCCTGCAGCTTTGCCTTGCCCGCCCTCAGATTTCCTCTCAAGGTTTCAAGCCGCATCTCCTTGGTGTAGTTGTTCAAAACATCGATCGCCGTTTGACGAACTTTTAAGCCAAGATCTGCCTGCTCTAACGCAAAACGCTTGCTCTCAACTTCGAATTGATTTACATATCCGCGACGGAAAATCGCTTGAGTATGACCCATCTCAGTTTTTGCGTTTGCATAATTAGCCTGAGCCAATGCCAACTGCTTTTTTAACGAATTTAATTGCGTCAAATAACTTCCCTCGAGGTAAGCATCAATCGCAATATCTGCGTTGGCAACATCGGCCTTTGTTCGCTCTAAATCAGCCTTCGCTGTATGAGCGTCAGTCGTTGCCTTTCCAATTTCATCTTCTAAACGCTTCGTATCGAGCCTGACCAAGACATCCCCGGGCTCGACGATCGTTCCGCCGTCAACGACTTCGATCACCGTACTGTAGCCACGCACTTGACACTTGATTTCGGTGTTATTGGAACTTTCGACAGTCCCCTGCTCCATCACCGAAACGACTAGATCGCCCAACTGGACTCGATGAGTCAACAAATCCTCACGCTCTGAACTAACCAGCGGAAGTGCGGACCCTTGGACAATCACCAGGCACGCTAACACAGCAACACTGAATGAGATCAGTAACCACCACCTCCCCCGTTTGCCACGGGAAGGTAGATTTGCATTCGAAACTGATTGTTTTCCAAGCCTCATTTTTTCAAATTACTCACTTGCAGATCTTCAATTAACGCCACCCACTTAGGTAAATTAAAGCGTAGCCCAAATCCAATTACGATTCCCCAAAATTTGCTTTTTCAAACAAGCTTTCGATAACATAGACACAGCACCGCTGCCTAAAACCAATTATAAATTGATTTGGTGGACATTTAATTTCGTTTTTTCCAAGATCCTACAAATTTCACCGAGCCGCTCCTGATGAATTCAAGCGTTCCACAAAGTTTGAGCTACTCTCGAAGCCAAAGAGTCGGCAATTGTCTGCGAAAAAATAAATTTCTTGAATCTGCAGCATATGACGAATATGCCGTTTTGCAACCAGCAAAAACGCCTCCGAAGTCCCCCTCCATGCTCTGTGCAGAACCTATCCGAGTTATTCCCATCCGCACCAAAGTTATTCTGTGGTTGGCGATCTTAATACTTGGCACGGCAAACAAAACAGAAGCTCAGGTTCCACTTAAAATCAACCTCAAGACCGAGGCAGTCGACGGCACCGTCAAATTCGGTTCAAAAATTAAGTTCCAAGCGGAAATAGAAAACGAAACCCAAACGCCAATTTCTGGCAAGCTTCATTGGTCTCTTTCCGATGCCGAGAAGAAGCCAATAGTCAACTTCGCTCACGCTCAAGTTTTAGAGGTTCCTGCTGACTCAACAACCACCGTCGCACAGGCCTTGGAAGCACCCGCGCCTGGATTCTATTACGCAACAGTGACTTTGGACTCTGGCCAGGAAAAGTACTCCCAACTTTTCCGATTCGGTTGCGAACCCGCGGCAATTAAAAGCGGGCGAGTTCCCGAACAAGATTTTGAGAAATTCTGGAGCCAGACTCAACAGCAACTTGGAGAAATTGAACCGCACTACCGCGTGACGAAGCAAATCGAATCAAAGAACCGAAAACTGAAACGCTTCGAAGTTGAATTTCACAGTTTGGGAAATGTTCGCGTCAGTGGCTGGCTTGAAATTCCCAATACTCCAGGCCCGCACCCCTGTGTTCTGCGGTTACCGGGCTATGGTCAAAACATGAAGCCTCTCAATAAATTTGATGATCTTGCCATTTTTTCATTCAACATCCGGGGGCACGGAAACAGCCAAAAAGATATCTCAGGAAAACCAAATAACTTCTGGATCCGTGGACTCGAAGACAAAAATAATTATTTTTACCGCGGGGCCTACATGGATTGCCTTCGCGCCATGCAATTCTTAAAAAACCATCCCCAAATTGACGATCAAAAAATCGCGGTTTGGGGCGGAAGCCAGGGAGGTGGATTAGCACTTGCAACAGCAGCATTCGATCCTGCAGTGACATACTGTGTCGCCGACATCCCCTTTTTGGTGGACTGGGATAATTACTTTCAACTGACCCGCTGGCCAGAAATGGACCAATGGATCGAATCCAAAAATGATCAGAACTGGAGTTCTGTCTTAAAAACAATGAGCTATTTTGATGTGATGTTTTTGGCACCTAAAATCAAATGCCCTGTACTCAGCGGAATCGGGCTTCAGGATAATGTCTGTCCACCAACAACTATTTTCTGCATGCTGAATCGAATCAAATCGCCGAAAAAATATGTGATCTATCCGGAGCGAAAACACGCGACCGGTCGCCAACATCCCAATCTTGTCTGGCGTACACTGCGCGATCATTTCCAGTTGAACGACTGAATCTCCAGAAACAGATTGCTTGTTTATCACTGTAGAACTGAAGAAAGCCTGCATTTCTGTCATCCACTGATCCGCTTTGATATTTATTCCAGTTCAGACGATAATTCATCATTGCCAACGCTACTCGTTAATACCAACTATCCATCTTGAAATTAAAATGCCCACCCGAAAAAATTCCACGCTGTTTTATTTACTGAATGCAAGTCTGATTGCTTTAGTCGCACTCACGGCCGCCAATGCC